>Ga0209504_1000067_pt1 | contig 102495 bp, 94 predicted proteins | sample COGITO_mtgs_1005_FD_184791 | JGI IMG/M metagenome (GOLD analysis project Ga0209504, IMG submission 184791) | Pelagic marine microbial communities from North Sea - COGITO_mtgs_100511 (SPAdes) (version 2) | ecosystem: Environmental > Aquatic > Marine > Epipelagic ... | reverse complement strand
CCTGCCATATCCGCTATGTGCTCGACCCGCGCAAACTCAAGGAATTCGAGCATTACGGCAAGCTGTGGATTGCCCTGGTGGCGAAGTTTGGCGGCACGCATCACGGTTACTTTCTGCCCTCGGAAGGGGCCAACAATATCGGCCTGGCGATGTTCAGCTTCCCCAGCCTGGCGGCGTACGAGCAGTATCGGCTGAAATCCTTCGCCGACGCCGAGTGCCTGGCGGCCTTTAAATATGCTGAAGAGACCCAGTGCGTGATCAGCTACGAGCGCACCTTCTTCCGCCCGGTATTCGATGCCTGACTGATCCTTAATTGCCGAGTTAAGCGTATGTCCCAGCTAGCCCACTTTCAGTTAATGGCCCGCTATAACGCGTGGATGAATGACAAGCTCTACGCGGCTGCCGGCCAGCTGTCGCCGCAGGCGCTGAGTGAGGATCGCGGGGCGTTTTTCCCGTCCATCCTCGCCACGCTTAACCATATTGCGGTGGCCGATATCATCTGGCTCAAGCGCTTTGCCGAGCACCCGGCCTGCACAGAGCTGCGCGCGGCGATCAGTGATTTACAGCGGCCGACGGCGCTGGATCAGCTGTTGTTCGACACCTTCGCGCCGTTGCAGGCGTTGCGCACCCGGCTGGATGGGCATATCAACGACTGGGTAGCGGGGCTAACCGAGGCGGACCTGGAGCATGTGCTGGCTTACGGCAATATGAAGGGTGTGCCGGCGCAGCGCCCGTACGCCAGCCTGATGCTGCACTTCTTCAACCATCAGACTCACCATCGCGGCCAGGCCAGCACCTTGCTGCATCAGGCCGGTCAGGATATCGGCGTGACCGACTTGCTCGCACTGATCGCCGATGTAGACCCGAGCTAACGCGCGCACAACCACAGGACAGGACGTCGCCCATGGCCTTTAACCACACCGAACGCCTTAGCCTACTCGCCATCAAGGGCGTTGGCCCCACGGTGATCAAGCGCTTCGAGGAGCTTGGCATCGATTCCCTGGCGCAGCTGGCCACGTACCGTGCCGAGGATATCGCCGAGATGGTTGCCGCCATGCTCGGCAGCACCTGCTGGAAGAACAGCCCACAGGCCAAGGCGGCGCTAAATGCTGCCATCGCCAGAGCCAAAGACAGCCAATGAAGCCGCAGGCCCTGCTGCAGGTTTATCTCCCGCGCATCGCCTTTCGCCGGGCGGCGCAGGCGCAGCTGGGTGCGTGTTTGCCGGCAACCACGGCGGCTGCGGTATGGGCCAGAACCCTGGAAATACAAAATGAACTGCAACGCACACAGGTAAGCCATTCGCCAGGGGTGAATCTGCTGCTGCGTTATATGCAGTGGGATTACGCGCTGTACCGCGCCCTGCAGGAGCACGGCATAGGCCAGCAGCAGGCCGGCGAGTGGATTGAGCAGATCAACTGGCAGATCTTCGCCCCGGCCAGCGCCCTGGCCTTCAAGGTGTCGCGCCTACGCAGCAGCCGTTTGCAGGCGCGCATCCAGTGGCTGCTCGATGCGTTGTTCAGCCTGGTGTTTACCCGCCCTTTCCGCCGCACAAATCTGCCTGCCGCCGCTGGCGTGGCCTTTGATGTGCAGGTGTGCCCGCTGGCCAGCTACTTGCGCGAGCAGGGTGCGCCGGAGCTGACTCACTTTGCCGCCTGCAGCCTGGATTACCGCATGGCCAGCGATTGGGGCGTGACGCTGCAACGCAGGCAAACCCTTGCAGGCGGCGCGGCCTACTGCGATTTCCGCTTTAGCGTGCCGCCGGCTCAGCTGATTGCTCGCGAAGGCGCGGGCGTCGATAAAACCGCCGCCGATCAGCCTGGAAACTAGCGCCGCCGGCCCTCGCGCAACGGCATGCCCCTGACCGACAGGTCATCCCTGGAACGCCATGTTTGATTGATCGTTCAACAATAACCGGCCTAGACTGCGCGCATTCCGAGGACGCCCCCTATCGACGGAGAAGCCGATGCCCAAGGTTGGAATGCAACCAATCCGCCGCTCGCAATTGATCGCGGCGACCCTTGAAGCGGTTGATCAGGTTGGCATGAGCGATGCGAGCATCGCCTATATCGCGCGGATCGCCGGGGTCTCCAACGGCATCATCAGCCACTATTTCCGCGACAAGAACGGCCTGCTCGACGCCACCATGCGCCACCTGATGCAGGCGCTCAGCGATGCCGTGCGCGAACGCCGCGCCAGCCTGCCGCCGGACCAGCCGCGCGAGCACCTGCGGGCGATGATTGAAGGCAACTTCGACGACAGCCAGGTCAACGGCCCGGCGATGAAAACCTGGCTGGCGTTCTGGGCCACCAGCATGCACCAGCCGGCGCTGCGGCGTTTGCAGCGGGTCAACGATCACCGTCTGTATTCCAACCTGTGCGGGCAATTCCGCCGGGTGTTGCCGCAGGATCAGGCGCGCAGCGCGGCCCGTGGCCTGGCGGCGTTGATCGATGGCCTATGGCTGCGCGGCGCGCTGTCCGGCGAAGGCTTCGACACCCGCCAGGCGATTGAAATCGCCTACGAATACCTTGATCTGCAATTGGCCAAGGCGCAGTAAACCTCGCACACCTTCCACCGAGGCGCTGGCTGGATAGACCGCTGTGGGCATGCTCAGCTCTTGTAGGAGCGGGCTTGCCCGCGATCTCTTGCTGACTCAAAAGCATCGCGGGCAAGCCCGCTCCTACAGATCTCGTAGAGCCCCAATACCAACGCCTACACACCCTGCGTGTCGCGTTTGGCTGCGCCCTGTCGTTTTTATTGATTGATCGTTCAATTAAGATAATTTAGCCTTGGGTCTATATTGCCTACACCGACGACCCACGCCAGCTGGCTCGCGTCGACCACCGCACACGAGGAACGCGCCATGCCCCGCTTCGACGAACAGCAGCTCTTTATTGGCGGCCGTTATGTAACGGCCAGCAGCGGCGAAACCTTCGACAGCATCAACCCCGCCACCGGCGAAGTGCTGGCCCGCGTACAGCGCGCCAGCAAGGCCGATGTTGAACTGGCCGTGGCCAGTGCCACCGAGGGGCAGAAAGTCTGGGCGGCGATGACCGCCATGCAGCGTTCGCGCATCCTGCGCAAGGCAGTCGATATCCTGCGCGAGCGCAACGATGAACTGGCAGAGCTGGAAACCCTCGACACCGGCAAGCCGCTTTCGGAAACCCGCTACGTCGATATCGTCACCGGCGCCGACGTGCTGGAGTACTACGCCGGGCTGATTCCGGCCATCGAAGGCGAGCAGATCCCGCTGCGCGAAACCAGCTTCGTCTACACCCGCCGCGAGCCGCTGGGCGTGGTCGCCGGCATCGGCGCGTGGAACTACCCAATCCAGATCGCCCTGTGGAAATCCGCCCCGGCCCTGGCTGCCGGCAACGCGATGATCTTCAAACCCAGCGAAGTGACCTCGCTGAGCGCGCTGAAACTGGCGGAAATCTACAGCGCCGCCGGCGTGCCGGATGGCGTATTCAACGTGCTGACCGGCAGCGGCCGTGAAGTCGGCCAGTGGCTGACCGAGCATCCGGGTATCGAGAAGATTTCCTTTACCGGCGGCACCGTGACCGGCAAGAAGGTCATGGCCAGCGCCTCCAGCTCCTCGCTCAAGGAAGTGACCATGGAGCTGGGCGGCAAGTCGCCGCTGATCATCTTCGAAGACGCCGACCTCGACCGCGCCGCCGATATTGCGGTGATGGCCAATTTCTACAGCTCCGGCCAGGTTTGCACCAACGGCACCCGCGTATTCGTGCCGCGCATGCTGCAGGCGCGCTTCGAGGCCAAGGTGGTTGAGCGGGTCAAACGCATCCGCCTCGGCGATCCGCTTGCCGAGGCCACCAACTTCGGCCCACTGGTCAGCGCGGCGCATATGGACAGCGTGCTCGGCTACATCGAAAAAGGCCGCAGCGAAGGCGCGCGACTGCTGATCGGCGGCAACCGCGTTACCGAGGGCGACTACGCCAAGGGCGCCTATGTCGCGCCGACGGTGTTCACCGACTGCAACGACGGCATGACCATCGTCCGTGAGGAAATCTTCGGCCCGGTGATGAGCATTCTGGTGTACGACAGCGAAGAAGAAGTGATCCGCCGCGCCAACGCCACCGAGTACGGCCTGGCCGCCGGCGTGGTCACCCGCGACCTGAACCGCGCGCACCGGGTGATCCACAAGCTGGAAGCCGGTATCTGCTGGATCAACACCTGGGGCGAGTCGCCGGCGGAAATGCCAGTGGGCGGTTACAAGCAATCCGGCGTCGGCCGCGAAAACGGCCTGACCACCCTGGCGCACTACACGCGGATCAAATCGGTACAGGTTGAGCTGGGCGGCTACAGCTCGGTGTTCTAAGCATTTACTTGTAGGAGCGGGCCATGCCCGCGATAGCGCTTCGCGGGCATGGCCCGCTCCTACAGATCACTACCCCGAAGATCCTACGTTCATTCTCAAAGCGCTCGACTTCGTAGGGTGGATGACGCTTCACCCATCCACCAATTGCAACGGTGGATGAAAAAACGTCATCCACCCTACATAGAGCAACCCGTAGCCCGGATGCAATCCGGGAACAGTCACCGCGTTTTCCCCGGAGTGCATCCGGGCTACAGGAGCTTTTATGCCCCAGGAATTCGACTACATCATCATCGGTGCCGGCTCGGCCGGTAACGTGCTGGCCACCCGTCTGAGCGAAGACGCCGACGTCAGCGTGCTGCTGCTGGAAGCCGGCGGCCCGGATTACCGCCTGGATTTCCGCACCCAGATGCCCGCAGCCCTGGCCTTCCCCCTGCAAGGCCGGCGCTATAACTGGGCCTACCTGACCGAACCCGAACCGCATATGAACAACCGCCGCATGGAGTGCGGGCGTGGTAAGGGTCTGGGCGGCTCCTCCTTGATCAACGGCATGTGCTACATCCGTGGCAACGCCATGGACTACGACGGCTGGGCTGCGGAAAAGGGTCTGGAAGACTGGAGCTACCTGGATTGCCTGCCGTATTTCCGCAAGGCGGAAACCCGTGATATCGGCGCCAACGCCTACCACGGTGGCGATGGCCCCGTGTCAGTAACCACCCCGAAGAACGGCAATAACCCGCTGTTCCACGCCATGATCGAAGCCGGCGTACAGGCCGGTTACCCGCGCACCGACGACCTCAACGGCTACCAGCAAGAAGGCTTCGGCCCGATGGACCGTACCGTCACGCCCAAGGGCCGCCGCTCCAGCACCGCGCGCGGTTATCTCGACCAGGCCCGCGAACGGCCAAACCTGACCATCGTTACCCACGCCCTCACCGACCGCATCCTGTTCAGCGGCAAACGCGCCAGCGGTGTGGCCTATCTGCTCGGCGACAACGACACGCCGATCACCGTCAACGCGCGCCGCGAAGTGCTGCTGTGCGGCGGTGCGATTGCCTCGCCACAGGTGCTGCAACGCTCCGGCGTCGGCCCGGCAGCGCTGCTGCGCGAGCTGGACATCCCCCTGGTGCATGACCTGCCTGGTGTCGGCCAGAACCTGCAGGACCACCTGGAGGTGTACCTGCAATACGCCTGCAAGCAGCCGGTGTCGCTCTACCCGGCGCTGCAATGGTGGAACCAGCCGATGATCGGCGCCAATTGGCTATTCCTCGGCAAAGGCATCGGCGCCAGCAACCAGTTCGAAGCCGGCGGTTTTATCCGCTCAAGCAGCGAGTTCGAGTGGCCGAATATCCAGTACCACTTCCTGCCGGTGGCGATTAACTACAACGGCAGCAACGCGGTGAAGGAACACGGTTTCCAGGCGCACATGGGCTCCATGCGCTCGCCGAGCCGTGGGCGCATCCAGGTCAAATCCAAGGACCCGCGCCAGCACCCGAGCATCCTATTCAACTACATGGCCCACGAGCAGGACTGGCGCGAGTTCCGCGATGGCATTCGCATCACCCGCGAAATCATGGCGCAGGCCGCGCTAGACCCGTATCGCGGTCGTGAACTCAGCCCCGGTGCCGCTCTGCAAACCGACGCCGAACTGGACGCCTTTATCCGCGAACATGCGGAAACGGCCTACCACCCGTCGTGTTCCTGCAAGATGGGCGAAGACGACATGGCAGTGGTCGACGGCCAGGGCCGGGTGCACGGTGTGCAGGGCCTACGGGTGGTGGATGCGTCGATCATGCCGCTGATCGTCACCGGCAATCTGAATGCACCAACCATCATGATGGCCGAGAAGATCGCCGACAAAATCCGCGGCCGCGCCCCGCTACCGCGCAGCAGCGCGCCGTATTTTGTTGCCGGCAATGCAGCCGTGCGCGGCACCGCACAGCGTTCCGCTTAAGCAGCGCTAGCCCGTAGCCCGGATGCAATCCGGGAACGGCTTTACCGGGGCCGACGTGCCGCGGATTTCATCCGGGCTACACAACTGCGCGCCTGCCTTTAGCCCGGCAAAACCACACGCTGCTTGAAGCTGCGGGCGAAGGGCGTCGATAATGCGCAGTTTTCAACCAGCGCCTTTGTGCGCCGCCGCCCACACGGCCGACCGAGCAGACCATGAAAGACAGCATTCGCCACCTGATCCAGCAAGCCCTGACCCGCCTCACTGCCGACGGCGTGCTGCCGGAAGGCCTGAGCCCGGCCATTCAGGTGGAGAACACCAAGGACAAGACCCACGGCGACTTCGCCAGCAATATCGCCATGATGCTGGCCAAGCCGGCCGGCATGAAGCCGCGCGACCTGGCCGAGAAGCTGATTGCCGCGCTGCCTAGCGATGCTGCGATCAGCAAGGTCGAGATCGCCGGCCCAGGCTTCCTCAATTTCTATCAGAACACCCAGGCCCTGGCCGCGCGCCTGGATGCCCTGCTAGCCGATGCCAAGCTTGGCGTGCGCAAGGCTGGCTCGGCGCAGCGCGTGGTGGTCGACCTGTCCGCCCCCAACCTGGCCAAGGAAATGCACGTCGGCCATCTGCGCTCGACCATCATCGGTGACGGTGTGGCGCGGGTGCTGGAATTTCTCGGCGACGACGTAATCCGGCAGAACCACGTGGGCGACTGGGGCACCCAGTTCGGCATGCTGCTGGCCTTTATGCAGGAAAACCCGGAGGCCGCCGAAAGCGAGCTGGCTGACCTGGAAGGTTTCTACCGCGCGGCGAAGAAGCGCTTCGACGAATCCCCTGAGTTTGCCGAGCGTGCCCGTGAACTGGTGGTGCAGCTGCAAGCCGGCGACGCCGAGTGCCTGCGCCTGTGGCACCGCTTTAACGATATTTCCCTGAGCCACTGCCAGGCGCTGTATGACCGCCTCGGCGTGAAGCTGAGCATGGCCGACGTGAAAGGCGAGAGCGCCTACAACGACGACCTGGCCAACGTGGTCGCCGACCTCAAGGCCAAGGGCCTGCTCAGCGAAAGCGACGGCGCCCAGTGCGTGTTTATGGACGAATTCAAGAACGCCGAAGGCAACCCGCTGCCGCTGATCGTGCAGAAAGCCGGCGGCGGTTACCTGTACGCCACCACCGACCTGGCCGCCACCCGCTACCGCGCTAACGTGCTGAAGGCCGACCGCGCGCTGTACTTCGTCGATCAGCGCCAGGCCCTGCACTTCCAGATGGTCTTCACCGCTGCGCGCCTGGCTGGCTTCGTCCCCGCCACAATGCAGCTGGAACATATGGGCTTCGGCACCATGAACGGCGCCGATGGCCGCCCGTTCAAGACCCGCGATGGCGGCACCGTAAAGCTGGTCGACCTGCTCGATGAGGCCGAAGAGCGCGCCTACGCACTGGTCAAGGGCAAGAACCCCGAGCTGGACGAAGCCGAGCTGCGCCAGATCGCTCGCGCGGTGGGCATCGGCGCGGTGAAATACGCCGACCTGTCCAAGCACCGCACCAGCGATTACCGCTTCAATTTCGAGCTGATGCTGAGCTTCGAGGGCAACACCGCGCCGTACCTGCTGTACGCCTACACCCGTGTGGCCAGCGTGTTCCGCAAGCTGGGCAAGGGCTTTGAGCAGATCGAAGGCAGCCTCGACCTGCAGGCCGCCCATGAAATCGAACTGGCCGGCAAGCTCGCGCAGTTCAATGAGGTGCTCGCCAGCGTCGCCGACAAGGGCGAGCCGCACCTGCTCTGCGCCTATCTGTACGACCTGGCTGGGCTGTTCTCCAGCTTCTACGAGAACTGCCCGATCCTCTCCACCGAGGACGAAGCGCTACGCAACAGCCGCCTGCGCCTGGCCGCGCTGACCGCGCGTACGCTCAAACAGGGCCTGCAGCTGCTCGGCCTGGACACCCTGGAGCGCATGTAAGTGGCGGCGAAAAAGAAACCTGCCGCCAAACGCGGCGCCAGCCGTTACCAGGCACCCGCGAAAAAACCGGTACCGGGCTGGTTCTGGCTGGTCTGCGGCCTGGTGATCGGCGGTTTTATGGTGTTTCTGTTCAGCCTCGAACCGGGCCGCGACGAGATCAAGCGCACCAAGGTCGAACAGGCCCGCGCCACTCAGGCCAATAAAGCAGCGGCCGCCAAGCCCGCGACCAGCGAGCCGGCCAAGCCTAAATACGATTTCTATACCCTGCTGCCGGAATCAGAAGTGATCCTGCCGCCGCAAAGCATCGAGCCCGTCGCCCCGCCCGCGCAGAAACCGGTCACCCCGGAAGAAGCGGCGAAGATCGACGCCGCCCGCGCCGAAGCCGCGCTCAACGGCCAGGTGCCGCCACCGCCGCCAGTAGTCGCCAAAGGCCCGGTCAGCTCGCAATTCTTCCTCCAGGCCGGCTCGTTCCGCCGCAAGGACGACGCCGACAGCCTGCGCGCGCAGATCATCCTGCTCGGACAGAACGTCCAGGTGGAATCCGGAACGGTGCGCGAAGAAACCTGGCACCGCGTGCTGGTCGGCCCCTTCGCCACCCGCGAACAGCTCGGCCAGGCGCAGAAATCCCTGGCCGCCAGCGGCTTTAGCAATCTGTTGTTACAGCAGCGGCAAAGCCAGTAAGTTCAGGCCCTGTGGCGCACTCCAAGAACCTGTTTCGGATCTCGCGAGCTAGAGCAAAACAAGGCGAAAACGGCTAAGGAAGCGGAGTTTACGAGTTGTAAATGAGCATTCCGAAGCCGTTTTCAACGCAGTTTGGCCGACGCGCAGCAGATTCCGAGACAGGTTCTGACGACTATTTGTCGGACAGCGGATGCCCCAGGGCTTGAAGCAGGGCATCGCTGCCCCCACTTCATTCGGCATTGGGCACTTTCGCCCCGCTGCGTGGAGACTCTCCCCTTGACCACCATCGTTTCAGTGCGCCGCAACGGCAAAGTCGTCATGGGCGGCGACGGCCAGGTGTCCCTCGGCAATACCGTGATGAAAGGCAACGCGAAAAAAGTTCGTCGCCTGTACCACGGCCAGGTGCTGGCCGGCTTCGCCGGTGCCACCGCCGACGCCTTTACCCTGTTTGAACGCTTTGAAGGCCAGCTGGAAAAACACCAGGGCCACCTGGTACGCGCGGCCGTCGAGTTGGCCAAAGACTGGCGCACCGACCGCTCGCTGAGCCGCCTGGAAGCCATGCTGGCGGTGGCCAACAAGGACGCCTCGCTGATCATCACCGGCAACGGCGATGTGGTTGAGCCCGAGCACGGCCTGATCGCCATGGGTTCCGGTGGCGGCTTCGCCCAGGCCGCGGCCATGGCCCTGCTGCAGAAAACCGACCTGAGCGCCCGTGAAATCACCGAAACCGCGCTGAACATTGCCGGCTCCATCTGTGTCTTCACTAACCAAACCCTGACAATTGAGGAGGAGGATTGCGCTGAATAAGCGCGTCTTCCTCTGGAGTATCGCCGCATGTCCATGACGCCCCGCGAGATCGTTCACGAACTCAACCGCCATATCATCGGTCAGGACGACGCCAAGCGCGCCGTGGCCATTGCCCTGCGTAACCGCTGGCGGCGCATGCAGCTGCCACTTGAGCTGCGCGCCGAAGTCACGCCGAAGAACATCCTGATGATCGGCCCAACCGGCGTCGGCAAGACCGAAATCGCCCGCCGCCTGGCCAAGCTGGCCAATGCGCCGTTTATCAAGGTGGAAGCGACCAAGTTCACCGAGGTCGGCTATGTCGGCCGCGATGTCGAGTCGATCATCCGTGACCTCGCCGATGCGGCGATCAAAATGCTGCGCGAGCAGGAGATGATCAAAGTCCGTCACCGTGCCGAGGACGCCGCCGAAGAGCGCATCCTCGATGCCCTGCTGCCGCCAGCCCGCACCGGTTTCAGCGAAGAAGCCGCACCGGGCAACGACTCCAACACCCGCCAGCTGTTCCGTAAGCGCCTGCGCGAAGGCCAGCTGGACGACAAGGACATCGAGATCGAAGTGGCCGACGCCCCGGCCGGCATCGAAATCATGACCCCGCCGGGCATGGAAGAGATGACCAACCAGCTGCAAAGCCTGTTTTCCAACATGGGCAAGGGCAAGAAGAAGAGCCGCAAGCTCAAGGTCAAGGAAGCCCTGAAGATGGTGCGCGATGAAGAAGCCGCGCGCCTGGTCAACGAGGAAGAACTCAAGGCCCAGGCCCTGGAAGCCGTGGAACAGAACGGCATCGTGTTTATCGACGAGATCGACAAGGTGGCCAAACGCGGCAACACCGGCGGCGCCGACGTATCGCGCGAAGGCGTGCAGCGCGACCTGCTGCCGCTGATCGAAGGCTGCACGGTGAACACCAAACTGGGCATGGTGAAAACCGACCACATCCTGTTTATCGCCTCCGGCGCGTTCCACCTGAGCAAGCCGAGCGACCTGGTGCCTGAGCTGCAAGGCCGCCTGCCGATTCGCGTGGAGCTGAAAGCCCTGACCCCGCAGGACTTCGAGCGCATCCTCACCGAGCCGCACGCCTCGCTGACCGAACAATACGCCGCGCTGCTGAACACCGAAGGTCTGGGCATCCAGTTCGTCGCCGACGGCATCAAGCGCATCGCCGAGATTGCCTATCAGGTCAACGAGAAGACCGAGAATATCGGCGCGCGCCGCCTGCACACCCTGCTTGAGCGCCTGCTGGAGGAAGTCTCCTTCAGCGCCGGCGACCTGGCTGGCCAGCAGAACGGCGCACCGATCGTGATCGACGCCGCCTACGTCAACAGCCACCTCGGCGAGCTGGCGCAGGATGAAGATCTGTCGCGCTATATTCTGTAACCACCCCACCCCGTAGCCCGGATGCAATCCGGGCTACGCCGCCTCTGGAATCGAACATGCGTATCCCCACGGCGATCAAACTGCACAAGGCCTCGAAAACCCTGGAGCTGCATTACGGGGCGGACGAGCACTACACCCTGCCCGCCGAGTTTCTGCGCGTGCATTCGCCATCGGCGGAAGTGCAGGGCCATGGCAAACCGATTCTGCAGACCGGCAAGCTCGGCGTCGGCCTGAGCAAGATCGAGCCCGCCGGCAATTACGCGTTGAAACTGACCTTCGATGACGGCCACGACAGCGGCCTGTTCACCTGGGATTACCTGGAGCAGCTCGCCCTGCGTCAGAGCGAACTGTGGAGCGATTACCTCGCCACCCTCGCCGCCGCCGGCAAGTCCCGCGACCCCAGCGAAAGCGTGGTCAAACTGATGCTCTGAAGCGCCCGGGCCACATGCCGTCAGGAATTGACTCAGGTGCTTCAGCTATTTCCTCACTCGCACAGCGCCAAGCGGCAATCTGCCGCAGCGCAGCAGCCCGTCTAGCCCGTTGATCCTGACCGGTTAGAGCGCATTTTCTAATCCTTCCCTGCATACTCATCGCGCATTCGGCCTGGATCGCGGCCGGCTTGCACAAATTCTCAAACTCGGGTAACCAAGTAGTTGGAAGTTTCTCGCGCCAGGCAGCCCCTGCGACGAGGAAGATTGCGGAGCGATCCGCCCTTGGTAATCCGGGCAATACCTGGTTCATGGAACCTGTTCAAAGTCTCGCGAGCTAGAGTCATGCAAGGCAAGAACAGGCGAGGAAGCGGAGTGTACTTTTGTACATGAGCATTCCGAGTCTGCTCTTAACGCAGCAGGACCGACGCGCAGCAGACTTGGAGCAGGTTCTAGCCCTGTGTCGCCGTGCACAGCCTTACGCCGGTATTTCGTCTCAGGACAATGGAGCGTTGTAGATGACAGATAAGAATAATGATGACCTGAAGCACCAGGCCTCCGAGAACACATTGGGCCTTAACCCGGTGATCGGCATCCGCGGTAAAGACCTACTCAGCTCCGCCCGAGTCGTGCTCAAACAAGCCCTCAAGCAACCCCTGCACAGCGCCAAACACCTTGCCCACTTCAGCCTGGAGCTGAAGAACGTGATGCTCGGCCAATCCGACCTCACCCCCGCCGATGGCGACCGGCGCTTTGCCGATCCGGCCTGGAGCCAGAATCCGCTGTACCGTCGTTACCTGCAGACCTACCTGGCCTGGCGCAAGGAACTGCATGACTGGGTCGAACACAGCAACCTGTCCGAACAGGATGCCAGCCGTGGCCACTTCGTGATCAACCTGATGACCGAAGCCATGGCCCCGAGCAACAGCATGGCCAACCCAGCGGCCGTTAAGCGCTTCTTTGAAACCGGCGGCAAGAGCCTGCTCGACGGTCTGTCGCACCTGGCCCAGGACATCGTCAACAACGGTGGCATGCCGAGCCAGGTCAACATGAATGCCTTCGAGGTCGGCAAAAGCCTGGCCACTACCGATGGCGCGGTGATTTTCCGCAACGATCTGCTGGAGCTGATCCAGTACAAGCCGATCACCGAACAGGTGCACGAGCGCCCACTGCTGGTGGTGCCGCCGCAGATCAACAAGTTTTACGTCTTCGACCTGTCGCCGGAAAAGAGCGTGGCGCGCTTCCTGTTGCGCAACGGCATCCAGACCTTCGTGGTGAGCTGGCGCAACCCGACCAAGGCACACCGCGAGTGGGGCCTGTCGACCTATATCGAAGCGCTGAAAGAAGCCATCGACGTGGTGACCGCCGTCACCGGCAGCAAAGACATCAACATGCTCGGCGCCTGTTCCGGCGGCCTGACCACCACCTCGCTGTTGGGCCATTACGCCGCGCTGGGTGAGAAGAAGGTGCATGCCCTGACCCTGCTGGTCAGCGTACTGGACAACCGCCTGGAAACCGACGTTGCGCTGTTCGCCGACGAGAAAAGCCTGGAGATGGCCAAGCGCCGCTCCTATCAGGCCGGCGTGCTGGAAGGCAGCGACATGGCCAAGGTGTTCGCCTGGATGCGCCCCAACGACCTGATCTGGAACTACTGGGTCAACAACTACCTGCTCGGCAACGAGCCGCCGGTGTTCGACATCCTCTACTGGAACAACGACACCACGCGCCTGCCGGCTGCCCTGCATGGCGAATTTATCGACATGTTCACCTCCAACCCGCTGATCCGCGCGGGCGCACTGGAAGTCTGCGGCACCCCGGTCGACCTCAAGCAGGTCACCAGCGACCTTTACTGCGTGGCCGGCACCACCGACCACATCACGCCGTGGGAGTCGTGCTACAAGTCGGCCAAACTGTTTGGTGGCAATGTCGAATTCATTCTGTCCAACAGCGGGCATATCCAGAGCATTCTCAACCCGCCGGGCAACCCGAAATCACGCTACATGACCAACACCCAGATGCACGCGGACCCGAAAACCTGGCAAGCCAGCTCGACCAAGCACGCCGACTCCTGGTGGCTGCATTGGCAGGTCTGGCTTGGCGAGCGCTCCGGCGCGCAGAAAAAGGCACCGAGCCAACTGGGCAACAAGAAACATCCGGCCGGCGAAGCAGCCCCCGGTACCTACGTTCACGAACGTTGATCAACTGCGCACTGCGCAACACTGCCCGCGGCACTGGAGGTGTCGCTCGCCCACCCGCTCATTTGCGCGGGTGAGGCGAACCAGGCTTTGCCCTGGCGTTTCTGGAAAAGACCCGGAGGGTCTGATCCAGCGTTTTAATTGATAGGGCTTTTGCGCATGTCGCTACCTTTCGTATTCCGTACCATTGAACTGGACGGCCAGACCATCCGTACCGCGGTTCGCCCCGGTAACGGCAAGATGACCCCGCTGCTGATCTTCAACGGCATCGGGGCCAACCTGGAGCTGGTCATGCCTTTCGTGCGTGCCCTGGACCCAGGCCTGGAGGTCATCGCCTTCGACGTACCCGGCGTTGGCGGCTCCTCTACGCCCAGCACGCCGTATCGCTTTCCTGGTCTGGCCAAACTCGCCGCGCGCATGCTCGATTACCTCGACTACGGTCAGGTCAATGCGATTGGCGTGTCCTGGGGCGGTGCCCTGGCGCAGCAGTTCGCCCATGACTACCCGGAGCGCTGCAAGAAGCTGATCCTCGCCGCCACCTCGGCCGGCGCAGTGATGGTGCCCGGCAAACCCAAGGTGCTCTGGTGCATGGCCAGCCCGCGGCGCTATGTGCAGCCGTCCTACGGCGTGCAGATTGCTCCGGAAATCTACGGCGGCGCCTTCCGCCGCGACCCGAAACTGGCCCTGGCGCACGCCAGTAAAGTCCGTTCTGGCGGCAAGATGGGCTACTACTGGCAGCTGTTCGCCGGGTTAGGCTGGACCAGCATCCACTGGCTGCACAAGATCCGCCAACCGACGCTGGTAATGGCCGGTGACGATGACCCGCTGATCCCGCTGGTGAACATGCGCCTGCTGGCCTGGCGTATCCCCAACTCGGAGCTGCACGTAATCGACGATGGCCACCTGTTTCTGGTGACCCGCGCCGAAGCCGTGGCACCGATCATCATGAAATTCCTCGAGGAAGAACGTCAGCGCGCGGTCATGCACCCGCAGCCCGCGTCAGCCCGCACGCTCGGCTAACCGCACCTTGGTTGGGCAAGCGCCTCAACAGCGCGCACTGAGGCTGTGCTGCACGCACAGTGCTTGACCCACTTTCGGGCACGTTGTATTACCTGGGACTTGGCGCGCGGCAGTCTGGAACGCACATGCGCGCGCATTGGTATAAGCCTTGCTGCTTATCTATCAACCTTGAAGTCTCACGGTTTGACGACGGAGTGTTGCCCAATGCGAGACCAACCCAGCAAACGCGCCTTGCCGGCGAACAAAAGCGTGATGAACGCGCAAAATGCAGTAGTCGGTCTGCGCGGCCGCGACCTGCTGTCCACCCTGCGTGGCCTGGCCCTGCAGGGGATCAAGCAACCCATTCACAGCGCCCGGCATGTTGCTGCGCTAGGCGGCCAACTGGGTCGCGTGCTGATGGGCGACAAGCCGTTCAAGGTCAACCCGCAAGACCCGCGCTTCGCCGACCCAACCTGGCGTGACAACCCGATTTACAGCCGCAGCCTGCAAGGCTACCTGGCCTGCCAGAAACAGCTGAACAGCTGGATCGACGAGAGCAATCTGGATGCCGATGACCGCGCCCGCGCACGCTTTGTTGCCACCCTGCTCGGTGACGCCCTGGCCCCCAGCAACACCCTGCTCAACCCACAGGTGATCAAGGAGCTGTTCAACAGCGGCGGCAGCAGCCTGCTCAAGGGCGTAAGCCATCTGTTCGATGACCTGGTAAACAACGACGGCATGCCCAGCCAGGTCAGCAAGCATGCCTTCGAGGTCGGCCGTAACCTGGCCACCACCAGCGGCGCCGTGGTGTTTCGCAGCGAGCTGCTGGAGCTGATCCAGTACAAGCCGATGAGCGAAAAGCAGTACGCCAAGCCGCTGCTGATCGTGCCGCCACAGATCAACAAGTTCTATATTTTCGACCTCTCCAGCGAGAAGAGCTTCGTCCAGTACGCGCTGAAGAACGGCCTGCAGACCTTCGTGGTCAGCTGGCGCAACCCCGATCCACGGCACCGCGAGTGGGGCCTGTCGAGCTACGTGGAAGCGCTGGAAGTCGCCATCGATGCCTGCCGGGAAATCACCGGCAGCAAGGACGTCAACCTGCTCGGTGCCTGCGCCGGCGGCCTGACCATCGCCGCGCTACAAGGCCACCTACAGGCCAAACGCCAGCTGCGCAAAGTGGCCAGCGCCACCTATATGGTCAGCCTGCTGGACAGCCAGATCGACAGCCCGGCCATGCTGTTTGCCGATGAGCTGACCTTGGAGGCCGCCAAACGCCGCTCCTATCAGCAAGGCGTGCTGGATGGCCGCGACATGGCGCGGGTGTTTGCCTGGATGCGGCCGAATGATCTGATCTGGAATTACTGGGTCAACAACTACCTGCTCGGCAAGCAGCCACCGGCCTTCGACATTCTCTACTGGAACAACGACAACACCCGCCTGCCGGCCGCCCTGCATGGCGACCTGATCGACTTCTTCAAACACAACCCGCTGACCCACCCACGCGGCCTGGAAGTCTGCGGCACCCCGGTCGATCTGCAGAAGGTCACGGTGGACAGCTTCAGCGTCGCCGGGATCAACGACCACATCACCCCCTGGGATGCGGTGTACCGCTCGACCCTGCTGCTGGGCGGCGACCGCCGCTTTATCCTGTCCAACAGCGGGCATATCCAGAGCATCCTCAACCCGCCGGGCAACCCCAAATCCAACTACCTGGAAAACCCCAAGCTGACCGGCGACCCGCGCGCCTGGTACCACGATGCCGAGCACGTACAGGGCAGCTGGTGGCCAGTGTGGCTGAACTGGATGCAGGAGCGTTCGGGCGAGCAGAAGGACACCCTGATGGCCCTGGGCAACCAGAATTACCCAGCCATGGAAGCCGCGCCCGGCACCTATGTGCATGTGCGCTAAAACGCCAAGCCACGCATGATCAGACTGGCCGCAAGCCCTTGCGGCCAGGTATCGTCAACCTTCCCGCGGCCAGAATAAGAAGACCGGATGAAAACCCGCGACAGAATCCTTGAATGTGCCCTGCTGCTGTTCAACCAGAAGGGCGAACCGAACGTTTCCACCCTGGAAATCGCCAACGAACTGGGTATCAGCCCGGGCAACCTGTACTACCACTTCCACGGCAAAGAGCCGCTGATCCTCGGCCTGTTCGAGCGCTTTCAGGCGGAACTCGCGCCACTGCTTTCGCCGCCGGAAGATGTGCAGCTGGATGTGGAGGATTACTGGCTGTTTCTGCACCTGATCGTCGAGCGCCTGGCGCACTACCGCTTTCTGTTCCAGGACCTGTCCAACCTGACCAGCCGCCTGCCGAAACTGGAGCGCGGCATGCGTCACTGGCTCAATAGCCTCAAACGTGCGCTGGCCGAATTGCTCGCCCAACTGCAACTTGATGGCCAACTGCAAAGCGACACCCAGTCGCTGGGCCAGCTGGTCGAGCAGATCACCCTGACCCTGCTGTTCTCCCTCGACTACCAACGCATCATCGGTCGCGAAGGCGAGAGTCGCCTGGTGGTCTATCAGGTGATGATGCTGGTGGCCCCGCACCTGGCCGAAGAATCGCGCTACGCCGCCGAACACCTGGCGCAACGCTACCTGGAAGATTAACCCGTACACCTGAACGCAAACGCCCGGCACTAGGCCGGGCGTTTACGTTAACTGCTGCGCGTCTTACGACTGGGCGGCAGGTGTCACGGGTGCAGCAGGTGCAGCGGCCGGAGCAGGTGCAGCAGCGGCTGCCGGAGCAGCCGGTTTGGCGGCTACTGGCTTAGCTGGTGCCGGCTTGGCGGCAGCTTTGACTGCCGGTTTAGCGGCAGGCTTGGCTGCTGGTTTGGCAGCAGGTTTAGCTGCTGCTTTGGCAACCGGCTTGGCGGCAGGTTTAGCAGCTGGCTTGGCTACCGGTTTAGCGGCAGGTTTGGCCGCTGGCTTAGCTGCAGCTTTGGCAACCGGCTTGGCAGCGGGTTTAGCGGCAGGCTTGGCAGCAACCTTCTTCACGGCAGGCTTGACCGACTTAACCGAAACACCGGTCAGTTGCTCGATCTGCTTGGTCAGGCTTTCCACTTTGGCGTTGAGCGCTTTCACTTCATTGCGGCTCGGTACACCGAGACGCGAAATGGCATTGTTCAGACGCTTGTCGAAGGCTTCTTCCAGCTCGCCCCACTTGCCAATAGCCTTGTCTTTGACTTCATCGACTTTCGACTTGGCAGTGTCCACTTTCGAACCCACAGTGGACTTCACTGCGCCAACTTGCTTGTCGACTTCGGTCTTGGCTTGCTTCTCAGCTTTTTCGCCATCCTTGACCAGCGTGTCGAACAGCTTGTTGCCGTCCTTGCTGACCTTGGAGTAGGCACCCAAACCAGCCAGCCAGATTTGACGCGAGTATTTTTCTACTTCGCCGATCCAGGAAGTGGTTTGCTTTTCGGTTTTCTTTTTGACAGCCATCCTGCTCTCCTTACTTGGTACGCGCGACGTGCTCGAGCAACGCGCTCAGCTCATCCAGCTTAGCAGAGAGTGCTTCAACATCCTGCTTGGACGGGATACCAATGCGGTTCAGGGCGCTGGCAACACGGTTGTCGAAGGCTTTCTCGATCTTGTCGAGCTGCACTTCAAACTTGCCTTTGACGCTGCTGACGTTGCTGGTGACAGTGCTCTTAACGCTGTCGATCTGGCTGTTGGCTGCTTCAACTTGTTCGTTGACCAGTTTTTTGCCTTGTTTTTCAACGCCTTCGCCGCTCTTCACGAGTTCTTTGAAGTACTCGGCACCTTCCTGACCCGCTTTGGCGTAAGCGCCCAGGCCGGCCAAGTAGATCTTGCGGGCGTACACTTTTGCGTCGCTCAGCACGCTGCTGGCTTCTTCAACGACGGCTTTCTTTTTAACGGCAACTTTCGACATGGTGCACCTCACTCTAAGTGTTTCGAGGAAACGCCCACGGAATGCAGGCTTAGGAGCACGGTATCGATGAAAATTAGAAACCGCATACTAAGCGTAGAAAAAATTGCCAGGAGCAATTTTTAACGTCGCGCAGCGACGGCCCGCAGGGTGGTCGCCAGGGATGGCAGACCATCAAAAACTGCCGGGAGCAGTTTTTAACGTTGCGCAGCAACGGCCCGCAGGGTGGTCGCCATGGATGGCAGACCATCAAAAATTGCCCAGGGCAATTTTAAACAGCACCTCACACCTGCAGATTCTTATCCAGCACGTCTTCAATTTCGCGCTTGATGCTGCTGCTCATTGCCGACAACAACAGCCCCAGACTGAGCTGCACACGCACGCTGTGCTCATGCACCTCAATACGCCCATCCGCGCCGCTACGCTTGAACTCCAGGTTGTCGCCATTCCAGCGGTAGCGCACGTCGTATTCGCGGGCCAGACGCTCGGCCAGTTGCTCGGCTTTCTCGCGGGCAACTTCGCGCCCCAGGGAGTGGGGACGTTCTACGGTAATCTTGGCCATGGCATTTCTCCTCGCCCGTTAACTGCGACCTTAGGTCGCTGCGACTATAGCAAGGCTGCGCGTGGCAGGCTGCAGCCGCGTCAGCCAGCCACCAGCCGAGCCCTGCTAAAGGTTGACTGGAAGCGTGCAGCTTGAAGCCCATGGCGACCTTTTAGGTTTAGAATGGCCGCCACTTTGATTCCGCCTCTCTGTTAAGGGAAAGGGCAAGATGAACGATCCGCGCAAGAGCAGCGACAGCGAACCCACCACGCACTTTGGTTTCCAGAGCGTGCCGGAAAGCCAGAAGGCGGAAAAAGTCGCCGAAGTCTTTCACTCGGTCGCGGCCAAGTACGACCTGATGAACGACGTGCTGTCCGGCGGTATGCACCGCCTGTGGAAGCGTTTCACCATCGAATTATCGGGCGTACGCAGTGGCAACCGGGTACTGGATATCGCCGGCGGCACCGGGGACCTGACCCGCAAGTTCTCCAGCCTGGTCGGCCCGACCGGCGAAGTGGTGCTGGCTGACATCAACGAATCGATGCTGCGCGTCGGCCGTGATCGTCTGCTCGACAAGGGCGTGGCCGGCAACGTCAGCTTCGTTCAGGCCGATGCGGAAAAACTGCCGTTCCCCGACAATCATTTCGACGTGGTGACCATCGCATTCGGCCTGCGCAACGTGACGCATAAAGACGATGCCATCCGCTCGATGCTGCGCGTACTCAAGCCCGGCGGCCGCCTGCTGATTCTGGAGTTCTCCAAGCCGTCCAGTCCGCTGCTGTCAAAGTTCTACGACGCTTACTCGTTCAAGTTTATGCCGCTGGCCGGCAAGCTGATCACCAACGACGCCGAAAGCTACCGCTACCTGGCCGAGTCGATCCGCATGCACCCGGATCAGGACACCCTCAAGGCGATGATGGTTGAAGCCGGCTTCGAGCGCGTGACCTTCCACAATATGACCGGCGGCATCGTCGCCCTGCACCGCGGCATCAAGCCCTGATGTTACTCACCGGGCTACTGGCCGGCGTCGAACTCGGCCTTAACCGCGTATTGGCCATGGACAGCACCGCGCTGCCGCGCCTGGCCCGTTTGAGCGGCCAAGTGATTGCCGTGGAGTGCGCCGCGCCGAATCTGCAGCTGTTTATTCTGCCCAGCGCCAGCGGTCTGCAACTGGCCGCGCAGTGGGCAGGCGAAGCGGATTGCCGCTTGCGCGCCCCCGCCGCAAGCCTGTTGCGCCTGGCCACCAGCAAAGACAAAACCAGCATCCTGCACAGCCCGGACGTCAGCCTGGATGGCGACAGCGCCGCCCTGTTGGAGCTGGCCGGAATCCTTCAAGACCTGGAGCTGGACTGGGAATATGAATTGTCACGTTGGCTCGGCCCTGTCGGCAGCCAGCTACTCGGCGGCCACCTGCGCAGCCGGGTGAGCTGGAGCAGTCAGGCCCTCGACAGTCTGCGCCTGAACCTCGCCGATTACCTCAGTGAAGAATCCCGCAGCCTGGTCGGCCAGCGCGAAGCCGATGCGCGCTTCGCCGAACTGGACCACCTCAAGCTATCCCTCGACCGACTCGACGCGCGCATCGAGCGCCTCGCCCAACGCCATAAGCCCATCGCATGAAGCTGCTTGCCGTTCGTCGTCTGTTGCGTATCCAGCGCGTAGTCATCCGCTACCAGCTGGACGATTTGTTATTCGCCCTGCCACTGCCCCTCTGGGCGCGCGTGCTGCGTTATGTGTTGCCCTGGCGCTGGCTGCCGCGGCGTGACTTGCTGCTGTCGCGCGGTGCACGCTTGCGTTTGGCGTTGGAGGAACTGGGGCCGATCTTTATCAAGTTCGGCCAGCTGCTTTCCACCCGCCGCGACCTGCTGCCAACCGATATCGCCGATGAGCTGGCCAAGCTGCAGGATCAGGTACCGCCCTTCGATCCGGCCAAGGCGCTGGCGCTGATCGAGTCCCAGCTGGGTGCCAAGGTCGGTGAAGTGTTTGCCCGCTTTGATACGCAGCCGCTGGCCTCGGCCTCCGTCGCCCAGGTACATGCCGCGCAGCTGAAAAGCGGCGAAGAGGTGGTGGTCAAGGTCATCCGCCCCGGCCTGAAACCGGTGATCGAGCAGGACATCGCCTGGCTATTCCTGCTCGCCAAACTGGCCGAGCGCGCCTCCGCAGACGCGCGCCGGCTACGCCCGGTGGAAGTGGTCAGCGATTACGAAAAGACCATTTACGACGAGCTCGACCTGCTGCGCGAAGCGGCCAACGCCAGCCAGCTGCGGCGCAACTTCGAAGGCTCGCCGCTGCTCTATGTACCGCAGGTGTATTGGGATTATTGCCGGCCGAAAGTGCTGGTGATGGAGCGCATCTACGGCATTCAGGTCACCGACCTGGACACCCTGGCCGACCAGCGCACCGACATGAAACTGCTGGCCGAACGCGGTGTTGAAATATTCTTCACCCAGGTGTTCCGCGACAGCTTCTTCCACGCTGATATGCACCCCGGCAATATCTTCGTCAGCACCCGCACGCCGTGGAACCCGCAGTACATTGCCATCGACTGCGGCATCATCGGCAGCCTCACCGCCGAAGATCAGGACTACCTGGCGCGCAACCTGATCGCCTTCTTCAAGCGCGATTACCGCCGCGTGGCGCAGCTGCATATCGACTCGGGCTGGGTGCCGGCGGAAACCAAGATCAATGATTTCGAGGCGGCAATCCGCACCGTGTGCGAGCCGATCTTCGAAAAACCACTGAAGGACATCTCCTTCGGCCAGGTGCTGCTGCGCCTGTTCCAGACCGCGCGACGCTTCAATATGGAAGTGCAGCCGCAGCTGGTGCTGCTGCAGAAGACTCTGCTGAATATCGAAGGCCTCGGGCGCCAGCTGTACCCGGATTTGGATCTGTGGAGCACCGCCCAGCCGTTTCTCGAACGCTGGATGCGCGAGCGCATCAGCCCGCTGCACCTGCTGCGCAACCTGCAACTGCAGGCCGAGCAGGTGCCTCACCTGTCGCAGATCGCCCGCGAGACCCTGGAGCGTCTCAACCAGCAGCCGACCAATCGCCAGGAACAGCCTGCGTCCCGCCGCCAATGGCCGGCGCGCCTGCTCGGTGCGGCGCTGATCGCTGGCGCGGCTACACAAGGCCTGGCATTGAGCCTGATCGCCTGGCCGAGCTGGCTGATGCTCGCCGGCGGCCTCTATCTAGTGCTGCGCCGATAGCCACACCGGGTGCGCACTGGCACACTAGCTTTCTGAATCAAACAGCCCGAGATGGGCGGATAGCGCAATGACTGACTGGCTCGACGAAATCAACTGGAACGCGGACGGCCTGGTGCCGGCCATCGCCCAGGACCACAAAACCGGCCGCGTGCTGATGATGGCCTGGATGAACCGCGAGGCCCTGACCCTGACCGCCGCCGAGCAGCGCGCCATCTACTGGTCGCGCTCGCGTGGCAAGCTGTGGCGCAAGGGTGAGGAATCCGGCCATGTGCAGAAGCTGCACGAGCTGCGCCTGGATTGCGACGCCGATGTGATCATCCTGATGGTCGAGCAACTGGGCGGCATCGCCTGCCACACCGGTCGCGAAAGCTGCTTCTACCGGGTATACGACAACGCCGAGTGGAAGACCGTCGACGCGGTGCTCAAAGACCCGCACGCCATCTATGCCGCAGGACACAACCATGAGTAGCGCGGACATGACCGACACCCTGAGCCGCCTGGCCGAAGTGCTGGAGTCGCGCAAAGGCGCAGCCGCTGACAGTTCCTATGTCGCCAGCCTGTACCACAAGGGCCTGAACAAGATTCTGGAAAAGGTCGGTGAGGAATCGGTGGAAACCATCCTCGCCGCCAAGGATGCTGCCGTCAGCGGTGACTGCAGCGATGTGATTTATGAAACCGCCGACCTGTGGTTCCACAGCCTGGTTATGCTCGCCGCCCTCGGCCAGCACCCCCAGGCGGTACTGGACGAACTGGACCGGCGTTTTGGCTTGTCCGGGCATGCGGAAAAAGCTGCGCGCGCGCAAGACTGATTAACCCTTAAATTACGGAGTACGCGTTATGGGATTCGGTGGCATTAGCATCTGGCAACTCCTGATCGTCCTGCTGATCGTGGTCATGCTGTTCGGCACCAAGCGCCTCAAGGGCCTCGGCTCGGATCTGGGCGATGCGATCAAGGGCTTCAAGAAGTCCATGGGCAACGAAGAAGACAAACCTGCCGTGGAAGAACCCAAAGGCCAGACCATTGACGCCCAGGCGCGCAAGGTCGAAGAGCCGGCGAAAAAAGACTAAGCCATGTTCGATATTGGCTTTACCGAGCTGCTGCTGATCGCGGTGGTCGCCCTGGTGGTGCTGGGGCCTGATCGCCTGCCCGGCGCAGTGCGCACGGCCGGTTTGTGGATCGGCCGGATCAAACGCAGCTTCAGTGCGATCAAGGCTGAAGTCGAGCGCGAGATCGGCGCGGATGAAATCCGCCGCCAGCTGCATAACGAGCAGATCCTTGAGCTGGAGCGGGAAATGAACGCGATGAAGCAAAGCCTCAACGCGCCACTCAGCAGCATCACCGAACCGAGCCCTGCCACGCCCCCAGCAGCAGAGTCGGCCGCCGCGACTGATAGCACCCGCCAGGATAAAAGCCCGCAGCCATGAGCCAACGACCGGACAGCGATCAGGAAATGCCCCTGGTCTCCCACCTGACCGAACTGCGCACGCGCCTGCTGCGTATTGTCGGCGCCGTCCTGCTGCTGTTCGCCGGACTGTTCTATTTCTCCCAGGACATCTACGCGCTGGTCGCCGCGCCGCTGCGCGCCTACCTGCCGGAAGGCGCAACGATGATCGCCACCGGGGTGGCCTCGCCGTTCCTAACGCCGTTCAAGCTGACGCTGATGGTTGCGCTGTTTTTAGCCATCCCGATCATCCTGCATCAGATCTGGGGCTTTATCGCACCGGGGCTGTACAAGCACGAGAAGCGCATTGCCATACCACTGCTGATCTCCAGCATCCTGCTGTTCTACGCCGGCATGGCCTTCGCCTACTTCGTGGTGTTCCCGATCATGTTCGGCTTCTTCGCCAGCGTGACCCCGGAAGGCGTGGCGATGATGACCGATATCGGTCAGTACCTGGACTTCGTCCTGACCCTGTTCTTCGCCTTTGGCGTGGCGTTCGAGATCCCGATTGCCACCTTTTTGCTGATCTGGATCGGCGTTGTCGACGTTGCCACCCTGCGCAAAAGCCGGCCCTATGTGGTAGTCGGCTGCTTTGTCGTCGGCATGGTGCTGACCCCACCGGACGTGTTCTCGCAAACCCTGCTGGCCGTGCCCATGTGGCTGCTGTTCGAAGCCGGCCTGCTCTGCGGCAGCCTGGTCAAACGCCGCGCCGAACAGGACGCGGCGGCTGAAGCCGAAAGCGACAGCCCCTCCAACGACCAGCCGCCCGCCGCGCAACCGTGAACCTGCTGCTGCTGGAAGACGGCGACTTTATCGCCGCCGACCGCGTGCTGCTCAGCGGCCGCCGCCTCAAGCACCTGCATGAAGTGCACCGCGCCGAAGCCGGCGACAGCCTGCGCGTCGGCCGCCTGAATGGCTTGATGGGCAGTGGCCAGCTGCTGCGCCTGAATGCAGAAGAAGCCGAGCTGTCTGTACAGCTCGACCAGCCCCCGCCGGAAAAACTGCCACTGACCCTGCTGCTCGCCCTGCCTAGACCAAAGATGCTGCGCCGCGTGCTGCAAACCGTCAGCAGCATGGGTGTGCCTCGGCTGATTCTGCTGAACAGCTACCGGGTGGAAAAAAGCTTCTGGCAGACGCCCTTCCTCGAACCCGCAGCGATTCGCGAACAGCTGATTCTCGGCCTGGAGCAAGCCCGCGATACCGTGTTGCCGGAAGTGATTATCGAGAAGCGCTTTAAGCCTTTTGTCGAAGACCAACTACCAGGCATCGCAGCCGATACCCTGGGCCTGGTCGGCCACCCCGGTGACTACCCCGCGTGCCCACGGGCCGTCGAACAGGCCGTGACACTCGCCATCGGCCCGGAAGGCGGCTGGATTCCCTACGAAGTGGAAAAGCTTGCCGAAGCCGGCTTGCAACCGGTGCAACTGGGCGCGCGGATTCTGCGGGTGGAAACCGCGGTCACTGCATTGCTCGCGCGTTTGTTCTAGCCCCCAAAGCACCTTGCCGTAGCCCGGATGTAATCCGGGACCACGTATTCCCGGATTACATCCGGGCTACGGGTTTTCTGCGGACTGCCTGGCGTGCCAATTTGCAGGCAATAGCCCGTAGGGTGGATGGCGCCGTATCCATCCACCAACTCACGATGGTGGATGGGAAAAGCGTCATCCACCCTACACAACCTGCTTTTCGTGCCAATGCGCCGGCAGTAGCTGGCCCTTAAGCGCAGGCGCTTCCTCCAGCTGGACATCCTTCGGCTGCAGCGGCTCACCACAATCGGAACACACCAGCACGCCATGCATCGGCTGACCGCAGGTGCGGTGAATATGGCGGATCGGCGCACCCTCGGCGCCGCTCATATGGCGGTCGCCCCAATGCACCAGCGCCATGATGGCCGGGTACAAATCGCGCCCCTTGCCGCTCAGGCAGTATTCCTCGCGCAACGGCCGCTGCTGATAGGCCACCTTGTCCAGCACCCCAGCGTCCACCAGCTTTTTCAGCCGCTCGGCCAGCACGTGGCGGGTAATCCCCAGGCGTTTCTCGAACTCGTCGAAGCGACGAATACCGAGAAAACTCTCGCGCAGCACCAGCAGCGTCCAGCGGTCACCCACCACCGACAGGGTGCGGGCCAGGGAGCAGGGTTGCTGCTCTAATTCTTCCCAACGCATAAGCCAGCCTCCAACCGCAATGGCTCACCATAGCTTGACAGGTTCCAAAATGGAACTGACTATCAAGCACGGTTCCAAAATAGAACTTATGGAGACTGCAATGAGCGAACGCAAAGCAATTCTGGTCGTCGGTGCGGGGGATGCCACGGGCGGCGCCATCGCCAAACGCTTCGCCCGCGAGGGCTATGTCGCCTGCGTGGCGCGGCGCAATGCCGAGAAACTTGGCCCGCTGGTAGCGGAGATCGAAGCGGCTGGCGGAACGGCTCGCGCCTTTGGTTGCGATGCGCGGATCGAAGAGCAAGTGGTCGAGCTGTTCGCCACCATCGAGCGCGAGGTCGGCCCGCTGCATACGGTGGTCTTCAACATCGGCGCCAACGTGCAGTTTTCCATTACCGAAACCACCGAGCGGGTCTACCGCAAGGTCTGGGAAATGGCGGCGCTGGCAGGCTTTCTCACCGGCCGTGAAGCGGCCAAGGCCATGCTGCCGCGTGGCCAGGGCACGATCATCTTTACCGGCGCCACCGCTTCCTTGCGCGGCCGGGCGAATTTCTCCGCCTTCGCCAGCGCCAAGTTCGCCCTGCGTGCGTTGGCCCAAAGCATGGCCCGCGAACTCGGCCCCAAAGGCATCCATGTCGCCCACCCGATCATCGACGGGGCCATCGACACTGCGTTTATCCGCGATACCTTTCCCCAGCTGTACCAACTTAAGGATCAGGACGGCATCCTCAACCCTGAGCACATTGCCGACACCTACTGGCAGATCCATTGCCAGCCTCGCGATTGCTGGGTGCATGAGCTGGATCTACGGCCATGGACGGAAACCTTCTGAGCCGAAATGCCCCCGCTTGCCCCGTAGGATGGGTGCCAACCCATCGGCAATTGATGGGTTGACACCCATCCTACTGACTGCACAACAACCCAATAACAAGACCTCCCGAAGGAGCATGCAATGAGCAAAACCCTGGAATTCTTTTTCGATTTTGGCAGCCCAGCCAGTTACCTGGCCTGGACCCAGCTACCGCGCATTGCCCGCGAGGCCGGCGCGCAGATCGTTTGGCGACCGATGCTGCTCGGCGGCGTGTTCAAGGCCACCGGCAACCAGTCACCGGTGATGATCCCGAGCAAGGGCGCCTGGATGCTCAGGGACCTGGCGCGTTTCGCCAGCCGCTACGGCGTGCCGATGGCTTTCAGCCCGAACTTCCCGATCAACACCCTGACACTGATGCGCGGCGCGGCCGGCTATGAAAACAGCGAGCGTTTCGAGCACTACGTGAAAACCATCTTCGAGGCGCTGTGGGTACAGCATAAGAACCTCGGCAAAGCCGAAGTGGTTGCCGAAGTGCTGAGCAAAGCCGGCTTCGATCCAGCAGAGTTCGAACGCCTAGTCAGCGATGAAGCGGTCAAAGAACACCTCAAGGCCACCACCGAAGAGGCGATCAAGCGCGGCGTGTTTGGCGCACCGACCATCTTTGTCGGCAGCGAGATGCACTTCGGCCAGGATCGCTTGGACTTCGTCGCCGAAGCCCTGGCGCGCTAGCTTTCCAGAAGAAAGGTCACCGGCCCGTCATTAACCAGATGCACCTGCATATCGGCGCCGAACTGGCCGGTGGCGACCTGCGGGTGTTTGCCGCGGGCCTGGGCGACCAGCAGGTCGAACAGCTCAGCCCCCAGCGCCGGCGGCGCGGCACTGGAAAAGCTCGGGCGTAGGCCGCTCTTGGTATCGGCGGCCAGGGTGAATTGCGAGACAAGTAGCAGGCCGCCGCCAATATCGCTGAGCGACAGGTTCATCTTGCCGGCCGCATCACTGAACACGCGGTAGTTGAGCAGCTTGTGCAGAATTTTCTCGACGCTGGCCGGGCTGTCCTGTGGTTCAACGCCGACCAGCGCCAGCAGGCCCTGATCAATCGCCCCCACCACCTCACCCGCGACTTCTACTCGGGCGCCACGCACCCGTTGAATCAGCGCCTTCATGCTTCGTCCGGCGCCAGGTTGAGCAAGCGCCGCGCCAGGTCATCCGCAGCACGCACCAGGGCGTCGGTAATCCCGGTTTCAGCGGCCGAATGGCCAGCGTCACGGATGATCTGCAGTTCGCTGTTCGGCCAGGCCTGGTGCAGCGCCCAGGCGTTGTCCAACGGGCAGATCACGTCATAGCGGCCATGCACAATCACCCCCGGCAAATGGGCGATCTTCGGCATATCGCGCAGCAGCTGATCGGGTTCGAGGAAGGCGTTATTGACGAAATAGTGGCATTCGATACGAGCAATCGACAGCGCGCGGTGGGCGTCGCTGAAGCGGTCGACCACCTGTGGATTGGGGCGCAGGGTGGCGGTACGACCTTCCCAGGTCGACCAGGCTTTGGCAGCGTGCATCTGGGCAATCTGATCCGGGCCGGTCAGCCGTTTATGGAAGGCTTGTACCAGATCACCGCGCTCATCCGCAGGGATCGGCGCCAGGTAATCTTCCCAGTAATCGGGGAACAGGCGGCTGGCACCTTCCTGGTAGAACCACTGAATTTCCTGTGGGCGACAGAGGAAGATGCCACGCAGAATCAGCCCATGCACGCGCTGCGGATGGGCCTGGGCGTAAGCCAGGGCCAGGGTCGAACCCCAGGAGCCGCCGAACAGCACCCACTTGTCGATACCAAGGTGCTCACGGATCTGCTCCATGTCGGCAATCAGCGCCTGGGTGGTGTTGTTCTCCAGGCTGGCGTGGGGTGTGGAACGGCCGCAGCCACGCTGATCAAAGGTGACGATGCGGTAGAGGTTGGGGTCGAAATAGCGCCGGCTCGCGGCATCACATCCGGCACCCGGGCCACCATGGATAAACACCACGGGCAGACCATCCGGCGAACCACTTTCGTCGACATAGAGCACGTGCGGCGCCTGCACCGCCAGCTCATGACGGGCGTAGGGTTTAATCTCCGGATACAAGGTCTGCATGGCATGCTCCTGAATTGATGCGTAACTTGACGGCTGGCGAAGGTGATTCGCCTGTCGCGGCCGCCTAAAGCCCTGCCGGGCATCATAACCATGAAAAAGGAGTTGAGCATGCCAACAAGGATATTTGCCTTAGCTTTCCTAATGTTTTGCACCCTGCTCGCCGGTTGCGGCGCCAAGGATGACCCGCAAGCAGCGCTGGAAGCGGCCGTGCAACAACTGCAGGACAACCTGGAAGCGAAGCAGAACAGCGCGGTACTCAACCAGTTGCACCCGCAGTTTTCGGCCCAGGGTGAGTTCGACCGCGAGTGGGCGCAGCGCACCATGTTGCTGCTGTTTATGCGCCACAAGAACGTCAAGGTGCTGGCCCTGAGCAAGAACAGCTACCTCGATACGACCTACCGCGAAAAAGGCCACACCGAGGCCCAGATCGGCCTGGCCGGCGCCGAAGGCTTGATTCCCGACAGTGCCCGTCACTACAGCGTAAAACTGGAATGGTGGCTGGAGGGTGATGAATGGAAGCTGGCGCGGCTGAACTGGGAATAGATGATTAGAGGAGCCAAGGAATAAACATCTTGCTGCGCTGCATATAGTCGCGGTACGCCTCACCAAACTGCTGCAAACACTCGGCCTCGTCACGCTTGGCGGTCAGCCAGAGCGCCAGGCTGGCCAGTAGTGCCAGAACCAGGCTCAGGCCATTGGGTTGTTTGCAGGCCACGCCCCAAGCCAGCAACAGCAGCGAGGCGTACAGCGGGTGACGGATCAGGCGGAAGATGCCGCTGGTCACCAGCTGCGATGTGCGCTCGAAGGCGAACAGCTCGGCATCCGTACGCTGCCCATCGGGACGACCTATGCGCCGAAGCTGATAGAGGCCGGCAAACAGCAGCAGCAAGGAGGCGAACAACAGCAGCCAGGACAGGCGCTGATGCAGGGCAAAACGGTCGACAAACCAGACCGGCCCGTTAAGCACCAGCAAGGCCAAAATCGCCTCCCAGGCGAAGAACCGGTAGAAGCCGTGGGACTGCGGCCGCAGCAACGCCCGCCAGGACAGCGCCAGCAACACCAATGTCCCCAGCCCGAAGGCCACCCCCTGCAACCAGCCCATAACGCCTTCTCCCACTCCGCCCAATAATCCGTCAAAGCCAGGCGCTGCGCGACCTGCAGCCCCTCTGTTACACTGCCGGCCTGTTTACCTCGGCCGCCCGCAATGGATCGCACTCAACTGCACAGCCTGCTGCCCCACCAAGGCCCAGCCCTCTGGCTGGATGGCCTGTTGGCGCATGACAGCCTGAGCATTCAGGGCCTGAGTGCCTGGCGCTATCTGGACACATTTGGCATCGACGCCTCGCCCTGCCTGCTGTTCGAAGCCGCTGCCCAGTTGTGCGCCGCGCATGGTGCCTTATACGGCGATGCCAGTGCCATTGAAATGGCCCTGGTCGGCAAGCTCTCACAGTTGCAGCTGCACCATGAGCCGACGCAACGCAGTGGCGCGCTGCAGATCAGTGCCCAACAGGAGGCGCTAAGCCCGGCCGGCGCGCTGTATGCCTTCAGTATCCACAGCGAAGAACAACTGCTGCTCGACGGCAAACTGCTGCTGGTACTGATCCATGCTTGAACTTCGCAATGTCGTCCACAGCTACCCAGGGGCCAACCGCGCCGCGCTGCAAGGCATCGACCTACAGTTGCAGGCTGGCGAATGCCTCGGTTTGCTCGGCAGCAATGGCGCCGGCAAGACCACCCTGCTCTCATTGCTGAGCGGCGTGCTGGCGCTGCAACAGGGCGAGCTGCGCTGGGAGGGTCAGCCCAGGCTCGGCCTCGTACCGCAACAGTTGGCCTTCTATGCCGGGCTCAAGGTGGGCGAGAACCTTGAACTGTTTGCCGACCTGTATCGCCTACACGGCGCTGAACGCCGCCAGCGCCTGCAGCAGTGCATCGATATCTGCGCCCTGGACGACAAGCTGACGCGGCGCAGCGAACAGCTATCCGGCGGTGAACAGCGACGCTTGAATTTCGCCATCGGCCTGTTGCAACCGGCTGACGTCTACCTGTTCGATGAAGCCACGGTGGGCGTCGATGCGGCGAGTCGTCAGCACTTGCTAGCCGCCGTGGAACAGCTGACCGCCGAGGGCAAGGCGGTGATCTACACCAGCCACTACCTGGAAGAGGTCGAGCGGGTCGCCCAGCGCATTCTGCTGCTGCACGAAGGTCAGGTGCGCCTTGATCTGGACAAACGCCAGCTGCTCGGCGACGACCACGGCCTGCTGCTGGAATGGCCGGACGCTGCGCCAGCCGGCCTTCACCAACTGCTCGCGAGCCTGCAACTGACCACCGAAGTACTGCCCAAGGGCCTACGCATCGCATCGCTAAATGGCCAGCAGCTACTGGCGATCACCGAATTTGTCGCCGCCCAGGATGGCCTGCCCAACCTGCTGCGCTTCGGTCGCCCCTCGCTAGAGCAGCTCTACCTGCGCCTTAACGGAGGCCGGCTATGAGACTCTGGGCGCTGGTGCGCAAGGAAGTGCTGTTGCTGCTGCGCGACCCCCATGCGCTGGCCGTGCTGTTTATTATGCCGACGCTGTTTCTGCTGCTGATGGCAGGGGCCATGTCCAGCTATATGCAAGACAAGCCACCGGCGCTGCGCCTGATTATCGAAGCGCCGCACGACGACGCCAGCCAGTTCTTTCGCGACGCCCTGCAAGCGCAATTGCCGGACAGCCAGCTGTTCGACGAGAGCAGCGAAAGCCTGGCCCATGTGCGCTTGCCCGCAGACTTCTCCGACAAGCTGCTGGACAGCCCGCACCAAGGCCCCAGCCTGAGCTTCCCCGCACAGTTCGACAAACTCTCGCGCCAGCGCCTGTACAGCGCGGTGAGCATCGCCCTGGCGCAGACCCGGCTATTGGCCTACCTGGAAGACAGCGGCGTGGTCGATGCCGAGCTGAGCCGCGCCGAGCGCCTGCAACTGGTGCAGCAGCGCACCCAGAGCCAGATCGACGAGCAGGAACAACTGGCCAGTGGCGACCTTAGCGGCCGCGCCAATGCCACACAACTGAGCGTGCCGGCCTGGCTGATCTTCGGCATGTTCTTCGTCGTGCTACCGATGGCCGGCGGCTTTCAGCGCGAACAGCAGAGCGGCGCCCTGCTGCGCCTGCGCTGCCTGGGGCTGAACCTCGGCACCCTGGTGCTGAGCAAGCTGCTGCCATACCTGGCAATCAACCTGCTGCAATTTGTGTTGCTGCTGGGCATCGGCGTCTACGGCCTGCCGCTGCTTGGCCTGCCCGCCCTGAGTTTGCCCGGCAGTGCCGTGGCCTACCCGCTATTGGCCATCAGTATCGCTCTGGCCACCTGCAGCCTGGGCTTGCTGCTGGCCGCATTGGCACGCAGCAGCGAGCAGGCGCTATTGCTCGGCGGTGGTATCAATATCCTGCTGGCCGCGATTGGCGGAATCATGGTGCCGAAAAGCGTCATGCCGGCCGCCATGGCCCAGTTGGCCGAAGTTTCCCCGATGAGCTGGGCGCTGGACGCCTTTCTCACCCTGCTGGTGGGCCATGGCTCACTGGCCGACATCGCCCCCTACTGCGCACGCCTGCTGCTGTTTGCAGCGCTGTGTGGCATGGCTGGGCTGCTTCTGTTCACCCGACGAGTACAGCGCACGCAATGGACCACTCACTACTAGAACAACAACTCAAACAACTGCTGATCCGCGAGTGCGACAAGGAAGACGATATCGACTGGCAAAGCATCAGCGATGACGAGCCACTGTTCGGCGCGAAGAGCCGTATCGCCATGGACAGCCTCGACGCCCTGCAAGTCTCCCTGGCGCTGCAGCAGCACTACGGCGTACGCATTGAGGGCGCTAAAGATGGCCGCCGCATCCTCGGCACTATCGCCAGCATCGCCGCCTATATCAGACAGCAGCAGTGACCCCGATCTACCTGCAACGCGCCGCCCTGCACTGCGCCCTCGGTGATGACCTGCACAGCGCCGCCCGCGCCCTGCAAAGCGATCAGCCGCCCCAGGGCGAGCCCTTTGTGCTGCATGAAGTGCTTGAGCCGCGCACGTATCTGTACGCCACGAAAACTGGCGAAAGCCTGAGTGAGCGCCTGGATCGCCTGCTGGGCGAAACCCTCGGTGCCAATCCCCAGGCCCTCGACGACTGCCTGCTGATCATCGCCAGCACCAGCCTGGATATCAGCGAACTGGAAGCCCTGACCAGCCAGCAGCAGAGCTTTCGCCCGGAAGATTCGACGCCGCTGGATCTGCTCGCCAGCCAGCTGCGCCAGCGCTGGGGCTTTGCCGCCGCCTTTACCCTGAATACCGCCTGCACCAGCGCCGCCAACGGCCTGCTCTACGGCGCTCGGCTGATCAATGCCGGCCAGTACGCCCGCGCTCTGGTGCTGAGTTTCGAAACGCCCAGCGCCATCGCCATGCAGGGTTTCGGCGCGCTGATGCTGACCAGCCCCAGCGGCCAGTACCGGCCCTTCCACCCCGAGCGCGACGGCCTGCTACTGGGCGAAGCCTATGCCGCCGTACTGCTCAGCCGCGAACCCGGCGACGCTCCACTGGCGCGCCTGCTCGGCGGCTTTAGCGCCTGCGACACCAGCAGCCTGACCACCACCCGCGAAGATGGCAGCCATATCCATTGGGTGATGCAACAGGCGCTGCGCAGCGCCGATTGCACGGCTGCGCAGATAGACCTGGTGAAACTGCACGGCACCGCCACCAGCGCCAACGATGAAGCCGAAAGCAACGGCATGCGCCTACTGTATGGCGAACAGATGCCGGCCCTGAGCCTGCTCAAACCCTGGCTCGGCCACACCCTGGGCGCCTGCGGGCTATGTGAAAGCCTGCTGCTGCTTCAGGCACTGCAACTGGGCCCACTGCCCGCCGTGAGCTACGCCAGCGAAGCCCTGCTGCCCTTTAGCGCAGAAGCGCAGCAACTGGCGGCAGATAGCCTGCTGCTGACCAACTTCTTCGGCTTTGGCGGCAATAACGCCAGCCTGGTATTGCAAGGCTGCGCTCAGGGGGACACGACATGCCGGTAATAGCCGCCAGTGAAGTCCACGGCCTAGCCAGCACGGATGACAAACAGCTGAAGACAGCCCTCGGCCAGTGGCTGGACAGCCCGCCACGGCGTATCGACCGCCTGATTCTGCAATGCCTGCTGGCCGCTGCGCCCTTGAAAGCACAGGTACGCAGCAACTGCGGCCTGTACCTGGCCTCCGCGCACCCGGCGCGGGCCACCATGGGCGCGCTGCTGGAAGCGGTGTGCGTGCAGCACAAGCAGCCCAAGCCTTTCGAGTTTGTGAATAGCGTCAGCAATGCCGCCGGTTTTCATATCGCTCAGCAACTGGGCATCGACGGGCCGAATCTATTTATCGGCGCAGGCGAGCAGGTCTGGCCGCAATTGCTCAGCCTGGCCAATCTGGATTTGCAGGATGGTTTGATCGAGCAGGCACTGCTGCTGGTCTGCGATGAGCGCGGAGATTTCTGTGTGCAGGCGCTGCTGTTGGAAGGTGCGATAACCAGCGCCTATACCAACAGCTTTAACGAACTGAGCGCAGGCACCGAGGTACAGCGAATCAAGCTGTAGCCCGTAGGATGGGTGATAACCCATCCTACGAAACGCAGCAGGGCTTAGGTTGTCGGGCGTTTCGTGGTGGATCGATAAAGCGCGATCCACCCTACCGCTTGCTCCAGGCCGCCAGTTCTTTCATCAAGCCACGCTCTTGCAGGGCGATGCTGCGCAGGCTGTCGGCGATGGGGGCGAAGTTCGGCGCCTCGCCCTTGTTGCGGCTGGCGCGTACGCAGGCCGAGGCGAATTGGCGCCAGTTGTCGCCAATTGCCGTCAGCTGAGCGGACGCGTCCTGCAGATTGCGGTCGCCAAGTTTCTCGCCGGCCTCCTGCAAAAAGCTGGCATACATAAAGCGGAAACCCGCACCGCCGGTGCCGATTTCTTCCTGCATGCGCACGATATGGGTCAGGTACAGGCGGTTGTATTTGCTCTGTGCCGGATCGAGCTTGTCGATCTGTTTGGCCAGATGCTGAATGCCACGAATACCGATCCAGGGCAGCGGCATGCCATCGAGAATGCGCGTGGTGGAGAGCACGCTCTGGCGGATCAGCTTGTTCCAGTCCTGCTCCAGCGGCACATCATCGAGCCAGTACATCAGCCCCTTGGCGGCCAGCGCGCCCTTGGCGAAACGGGCTTTCTGCAGGTCTTCGACGGCGCAGCGCACCGGCTCTTCGAACACCGGGTCGCTGATCAGGTACTCATTGCCCTCGCGGCCATAGGCCAGCAGGTTGTGCGCGTTGAAGTGGAAACGCATCTCCGGCGGAAAGTACGGCAACCAGAACACCGAACTCTGCAGCCCGGCCAGGCGACCGCTGTCCAGCGCGGCGTCCAGTTCCCGGCGGCCCTGTTCGGGGTCACTGAAGGTGCGCGTGTGCAGGCGCGCGCCCAGGCGTTTGCTCAGGGTTTTGATCAGGTGCTTGGGCGGCATGCGGTAAGCAATCAGCGGCATGCCGCTGAGCTTGACGATCGGCAGGTAGGCGAACGCCAGGCCCGAGGCCAGGCCGAAGGCCATCGGCTCGCTCATCGGCAGACCGGCATGAGTCAACAGGCTGGCCATCACCCCGCTTTCGCAGTGGGCGCTCTGTTGATGCTGAAAACTGCTCATGCCATGCCCTTCTGATAAGAAATCAATTGCTCAACGGGCAGGCCGAACGCCTCCGCATAACGCGCCAGAATGGCTGCCGACAGCTTGCGGTAAATCGCCGGGCGAAAATGCCGACGAATGCGCCATTGCCACAGCCCGGTAATCTGCGCCAGCGCCGGTTCATCCAGGCGGTAGCGGTACATCAGGCACTTCAGCGGCGACAGCTCGCCGCGCTGCCAGCCGGCTTCGGCCTCGGCTTCCTGCTCCTGCAGTTCGGCCACAGCGAGCTGGGTGGCGAAGGCTTCCGGCTCCCAGCCATCGCTCTGCGCGCCCTGGTAATGGCCGCTGGCGTCTACCGCGTAGACCAGCTTGCAGTGGCCGCCGTAAGTGGAGCTGTGATCCTGGGGAACCTCATCAAGCTTCATGTGTTGTCACCGTCCTGGCCAACCACCGTGAGATGCATAAAGGCGCTGGAGAAGCGCCCACTTTCCGGCACATAGCAGAGCAAACGCTGGCCGCTGCGCAGGCTACCTGAATTGAACAGTTCATCAAGCATGATAAAGATCGACGCGGCGCCGGTATTGCCCTTGCTGGTCAGGTTGGTAAACCAGCGTTCCTGCGGGATCGGCAAGCCCGCATTGGCCAGCCCCACAGACAGGCGCTCGCGGAAGAACTCGGAGGAATAGTGCGGGAGGAAATAATCCACCGCCTCGGCATGCAGCTCGCGGCGCGCCATGATGCGTTTGAGGGTTTCTTCCACGGTGTATTTGACGATGTTGTCGTTCAGCAGCTTGACGTCCTGCTTGATCGCCATCAGCGAGCGGCGGTTGCGCTCGGCACCTTCATATCGGCTCCAGCCCTGCAGCTGGCCGTCGACCATTTCTGCCCCGGCATACATGCACGGCGGCATCTGGTCGGCGAAAGAGAAGATGTCGATCCAGTCGATGCGCAGGCTCAGGCCCGTGCGGTTCGGCTGGCCCTGGAGCAACACGGCACCGGCGCCATCGGAGAGCATCCAGCGCAGAAAATCCTTCTCGAAGGCAATTTCCGGGTGGGTTTCCAGTTCGTCGAGGCGGCTTTCGTACTCGGCGTTGAAGTTGCTCGCCTGCATCAGCGTCGAGGCCACTTCCGAGCCGCAGGCCACGGCGTTGCGGCTTTCGCCGCTGGCCACGCTCATCCAGGCGTATTTCAGCGCGGTCATGCCGCACAGGCAGATGCCCGCAGTGGACACCACTTCACACGGCGGATTGCCCAGCTCGCCCTGTACCATCACCGCATGGCCAGGCATAACCTGATCCGGTGAGGCGCTGCTGGCCACCAGACAATCAAGATCCGCCAGCTGGAAATCGCCGCCCAACAGGCCGCGAATCGCTGCCGCGCTGACCTGGGCATTGCTCATGCTCGGTGCGCCAGTCTGCGGGTCGATTACATAGTGGCGCTGCTGAATGCCATTGCTGCGCAATATCAGCTTGCGCGCGCGCGAAGGCTTGCCGCCGACCAAGCCCAGGCGCGCTTCCATCTGCTCGTTGTCGACCGGCTCATGGGGCAGGAAGGCGCTGATGCGATTGATAAATACAGGTTGTACCACGGGACTTCCTCAGGTCACTTCACTCACCAGACGGGCCGGCAAAGTAAGCCTTCTCACGCTGGGTGCGCTCTTTTAGCAGCGGCGCCAACAACTTTTTAAGCAAGGCACTGAGCGGCACTACGGTGACGATCAGGCACAACAGAAACAGGATATAGACCACCAGCCCGGCACCGCGGCGACGGCTCTGCTGCGGGCCTAAAGCGGCCAGCAAGCGGCTCCAGAGCTGAAAGCTGCGATTGCCGACCTTCTCACTGGCGATCAGCTTTTCATCAATCTTCACCGCCCCCAGGCCGCTGAGCATCGGCTGCTCAATCGGCAGGCGGTCGGCCGTCAAGCGTTGCGCCATGGCCACGCCAAAGCGGCTGGCGGCGACAATTTCAGCCTCATCAATACCGGCGCGCGGCACCCAGCTGTAGGATTTCTGCCGCCCGGTAAACAGCCACAAGGGCGTCGCCAGAAAACTCGCCGCAGTGCCGCAGGCGTCAGTCAGGGCGATATTGTCCACCAGCCGCGCGCCCAGTTCAGTGAGCCGGTTCTTGACCTTCTCCTGAGCCATCAGCCACATATTGCGGCAGCCGATCAGGGTTACCACCGGCGCGCCCTTGAGCAACTGCGCCGCCTCAGGCGAAGCAAGGAAAGCAGTCATCGGCTGCGACGGCGAAAGAAACCACACCTGATAGGCGAGAATCACCAGGTCATAACGCTTGCTCGCATCCACCGCCAACGGCAGCAGAGGCTGCGGACGCATCAGCACGGTTTCCGGAAAAATCCGGAAAAACTCGAGAAACGGCCAGGGAAAGGGGTAAGGTTGCGCGGGTTGCAGCTGGAGGTAATCCAACTGAATATCGCTGCATTGCTGTAACGGCTCGCATACCGATTGCGCCAACCTATCTAGCTGGCCGGTTTGTGAAAAATGAACGATCAAGACCTGACGCATCGCCAGCCACTTCCTGCGAAATGCCCGGATTATGCCACAGAGAATTCTTCAAACCGTAAAGAAGGCCGGCTATCAGACTGGCCTTTTGCTGCTACTGGTCGGCTCATATGCCCGAGCCGGCGACATCCTGGTCACAGTAGATGGCATACAAGCCAAGGCAACCGTGCATGCGGCGCTGGTGAGCGGCATGCTGCAACGTTGGCCGGAACAGCCCCTGCGCCTGCAGCAGAGTGACGACGGCCAGCTGCGCCTAGTCGACCTGCCGCCTGGGCGTTATGCCATTCAGCTGTACCAGGACAGCAATGGCAACGGCCAGCTCGACCATGGCCGGCGCGGCATCCCGCTGGAACCGGTGGGCTTCTCCGCCAACCCACCGCTGCTCAATGGCAAGCCCACACCAGCTGACAGCCTGTTCGAGCACGGCACAGCGGACACCCAACTGCATATCCGCCTGCAGAGCCCGAAAGCCAAGAAATAAGCGCTGCTTAACGCGGCAGGGCCATCTCAGCTGCCGTACGTCGCCAGATCAGCTCACGAGTGTCATAACCACGGCTGCGCGCTTCTTCAAGTAGCGTCGCAAGGTGCTTCGCGCTGGCGTCCTGATCACGGGTCAGCAACCAGAGATACTTGCGATTGGGATGCCCAACCAGCGCCGCCTGGTAACCATCATCCAGATAGAGCACCCAGTACTCGCCCTTGGTCAGCCCCGGCAGCAGGCTGCTGGCCCAGTTGTCGAAACGCACCCAGAGTTTATTGGTCTCGCCCGGCACCTGCGCCACGGCCTGGCCCTGCACCTGCTGCATATCGCCATCGTAGGTGCGGCAGCGATTGGTCACGCCAAGCGTTCCGCCTTCCTGCAGCTCATAAAGCGCCTCGGACTGCGCGCAATTGCGCTGGAAGAACATCGGCAAACGCGCCTGTTCGTACCAGAGACCTTGATAACGCTTTAGATCGACCTGCTCGACAGTCTTCGGCGGCACCACGCCCGTGCCGGAGTTGGCGCAGCCCACCAGCAGCGCCGCTGCGGCCAACGCCGCCAGCAGGCGCATCACTTCAAACCCTTGCCGGAAAACATCATGACCTTGTCGCCGGCGTACTGAACGCTGATAAAGCGCTGTTCATCGCCCCAGGTGCAGCTGGACATGCCCAGGGCGCCGGCGCATTCAGTCGGTTTACCCAGCAGGTTCTGGACTTCATCCTTGCTCATGCCGGCCTTAAGCTGGGTGTAATTGTCCTGATTGATCTTGTTGCAGGCGGCCAGCAGCAGGCAACCGGCGAGTAGAGCGACGACACGCAGAGACATGGGGAAACTCCTGAGAAAAGAACCAAGACCAGCTTGGCATAGCAATACCGAGCTTGCCTGCTTGGATGCTAGAAGCGCGAGCCAGGTTCCAGCAGAAAGGCAGATTCCTCGGCGCTGGAAGCGCGCCCGAGTATCTGATTGCGATGGGGGAAGCGAGCAAAGCGCGCGATTACTCGCTGATGGCGCTCGGCATAATCCAGATAGCCGGCAAACAGCTCGCGCTCGGCGCTTGCAGCCTGCTCAAGCAATGCCTGAAACAGCTGCACGGCCTGATTCTGCAGCGTCAGGTCTTCGGCATGCTCCAGCACCAGGTAGGCAAACACCCGCTGGATCGGGCGCAGCTGCTGATCCCAGCCCTGGGTCAGCCCGTGCAGGGCCAACGGTCGAGCCAGCGGATCACCGGCAAAAGCGCGCGGGGTATCGCGAAAGATCATCCGCGGCAGCTGATCAAGCAACAGCAGGGTTGCCAGCCAGCCCTCAGGTTCGCCTTGCCAGTCTTGCAACCCACCGGCCAGAGCCTGCTCGACCAGCGCGCCAAACTGCTCGCGCGCCTGCTCATCCTGGCGATCCTGCTTGCCGAACCACAACGCGGTACGACTGGCGGCCACCTCAGCAGCCGTCACGCCAAGGCCGCAGCCGGCCGCACCGAACCACCAGTCAAGCAACGGCTGCCAGGGCGCGTTCATCGTTTACTCGCGGTGATAGGCGCTGATGCGCAGCACTTCTTCCTTGGAACCGAGGAAGACCGCAACACGCTGGTGCAGGGAAGTCGGCTGAATATCGAGAATGCGCTGGGTGCCGTTGGTGGCCACGCCGCCAGCCTGCTCGATGATCATCGACATCGGGTTGGCTTCGTACATCAAGCGCAGCTTGCCCGGCTTCTCTGGCTCGCGGCTGTCGCGCGGGTACATAAACACGCCGCCACGGGTGAGGATGCGATGCACATCGGCCACCATCGAGGCGATCCAGCGCATGTTGTAGTTCTTGCCCAGCGGGCCTTCTTCGCCCGCCAGCAACTCGCTGACATAGCGCTGTACCGGCGCTTCCCAGTGACGCTGGTTGGACATGTTGATGGCGAATTCCTTGGTCGACTCCGGCACCTTGATGTTGTCGTGGGTCAGCACGAAGCTGCCCAACTCGCGGTCCAGGGTGAAGCCTTTAACGCCATCACCAAGGGTCAGCAGCAGCATGGTCTGCGGGCCGTAGATTGCATAACCGGCAGCCACCTGTTCGGTGCCCGGCTGGAGGAAGGCTTCCTCACCCAGATCGCCTTCATCGCCATTGCGGTCCGGGCAACGCAGTACCGAGAAGATGGTGCCGACCGAGACGTTGACATCGATGTTGCTGGAGCCGTCCAGCGGATCGAAAACCAGCAGGTAGGCACCTTTCGGGTACTTGCCGGGAATCTGGTAGGCATTGTCCATTTCTTCGGACGCCATGCCGGCCAGGTGACCGCCCCACTCGTTGGCTTCCAACAGGATTTCGTTGGAAATCACGTCGAGCTTCTTCTGCACCTCGCCCTGCACGTTCTCGGTGCCCATGCTGCCCAGCACGCCGCCCAGTGCGCCCTTGGATACCTGATGGCTGATCTCCTTACAGGCCCGTGCGACCACTTCGATAAGGAAACGCAGATCGGCCGGGGTGTGGTTGCAGCGGGTCTGCTCGATCAGGTAGCGGCTGAGGGTAACGCGGGACATGGATGGCTCCGGGAAGGAAGAAAAATCGCGCGCAGTTTACCCCTTTAGCGGGGAAAGCGCTTTAGCACTGGATGGAAGGAGCAGCCGGGCCATCAGGCCAGGCTACAAACCCTATTACGCCCTGCATGCTTAGCCTGATACAGGGCGGCATCAGCCACCTGCAGCAACTCATCGAGCACCAGGCCCTGTTCGGGCCACAGCGCCAAACCGGCGGACAAGGTTACGTAGCGTGCGCCACCGCGGGTCGGCAGAGGATGTGCGGCTAAATCGCGGCAGATGGTTTCCAGACGCGCGCGGGCTTCATGGGCATCGGCGCGCGGCAGGATCAGCAGGAACTCTTCGCCACCGATACGGAATACCGCATCCGAGCTGCGCAGGTTCTCCAGCAGGTGCTGGGCCACGCCCTTGAGCACGTCGTCGCCTTCAAGGTGGCCATGCTCGTCGTTGAGCTGCTTGAAATGATCCAGATCGATCAGCGCCAGGGAAATCGGCGTGCGTTCGCGCTGCGCCACGGCCAACTCGCGGGTAAAGAACTCATCCAGATAACGCCGGTTGTACAGCCCGGTCAGCGGGTCACACAGCGCCTGTTCCTGCAGCTGCTCATGCAGATTGGTGATAGTGCGCAGACGCTCTTCGCTAAGGGCCAGGGCTTCGGCCAGCTTCAGTTCGCTAAGGTGGCGCTGGGTGACATCACGCAGGTAGAGCATCTGCCCGAGCACCAGGGTGCCGCGATGGGTCACCCGCTCGATGGCGCGGATACGCACTTCGAAATACCGCGCCGAGTTGGCCAGGGTCAGCAGCCGATCATGCTCGCCCTGCGTCTGCTGGCTCAGTAACTGCTGCAAATCCGCACCAAGGATCGGCCAGTCGGCCAGCTGCCGACCCTGCCAACCACTGCGCAGTCCAGCCAGTTTCAATGCCGCCGGGTTCGCCTCGATCACCCGCAACTGCGCATCGACCACCAGCACCGGATCGAGCAGGGCATCCAGCAGCAGGTGGCGAGCCACAGGCAGCAGATCAAACAACCGCACACCGACAATCAGCCAGGCAAAGGCCACCAGGGTAAAGGCGAAACTGAAGGGCGTCGGGTCAAAGCCAAAGAGCATCCAGCCGAACACTACATAACTGATATTGGCGACCCAGGGCACCGCAGTAACGAAGACAAACGCCAGGTAGTGGCGCCGATGCACGCCATAACTGACGATGGCCGCACGCAGCACCACGCCCATGCAGAAAGCCATAAACAGGTAGACGTAAGCGGCGGCGGCGTAGAACAACGGCCCATGCTGATAGCGGATCGGCGCGCCCGCCTCATCACTCAGCGGCGCCGTACCAGCGCCGTAGAACAGGCCATGCCAGGGGTTGCTCAGGGCCATCAGCCAGATCAGCACCGGCACCACGGCCAACCCCAGGGTACTGCGCAGTGGCAGCGGTTGGCGCACGCTGTTGACGTATTGCCAGAGGAAGATTGCCCAGAAGGTGGGCACCACAAGAATCCCCGGCCAGGCCATGGTGGCCCAGAACACCTTGCACTGTGGGCCTTGCGCGGCCATTTCCAGGCTCGCGGCGATCAGCCACCAGAGGCTCGCCAGGTGCAGCACGATAAAGCTTTCGCGCCCTGGGAAATAACGTTGCTGCGTAACCCAGCGAGCCAACAGCAGCACACCGATGCAGACCACAGAAGTCAGAATCACCGGAGCACTGAGCGCCCAGCCGGAATCACCGCAGGCATTCATCGGGAGGGCACTGCCAAGGAAAACGGCTGTGCACGCTTGCCGACCAAGCCGGGCAAACGCACGAGAATCACCCGAAAACGGGGCGCAGTAGAAATACGCAAGGGCCTTCCTGACCTCAAACGCCAATCAATTGAAGATGCCAACCATACTGCAAAATTCGTTAGGCAGCTGGGCTTTATTTCTGTTAGCGGGCGCTATTCGGCGCTCGGCCGACGCAACAGGCTGACCGCCATCAATGCCAATAAGCCTACCCCAAGTAGCAGCACCAGCCACAAGCCCCAGCGTTTCCAGTCGCTTTCAGCAGCTGCGGCCTGCTCTTGCTGCACCAGGTCATCTGCCTGTAACTGCGCCTCAGCTATGCCCAGCTGCTGCAGCCGCTGTGGCTGATAACCCGGAATCAAGGTGGTCAGCGGCAAAGCCGCCGACTGCGCTCCCGCTCGCCCCAGTGCCAGCCGATAGGGCGGGCTGCCACGCTGGAGGAACACCAACTGAGTTGACCGCACGGCGACTTTGATTTGCGGTGGCTCGACGCCCAGACCGCCGCCGCGCTCGTCCACCTGCAGGCGCAGCTGCTGCACCGCCCAACCCGGCAACGGCAACTCATCCTGACGGATTTCCACGCCATTTTCCGGCAGCCGATAAAGCAGGCCCTGCGCCAGCGATTGCCAAGCGCCCTTGGCTTCACTGCGACCACTGACACGAATCGGCGCCAGGCTATTGGCCTGACTGAGTTCGACGTGCAAGCGCTCCAACGGCAAGGCCAGGGGCAGCTGCCACTGATATTCGCCATCCGGGCTGCGCGTCGCGGCCAGCGGCTGCGACCACACCAGCGGCGCCGGCATGCTGTCACTGCGCTGGCTGCGCAAGCTGGCAGCGGTCAGTTGCGGCGCCTGCTGCGGGCTTTGCCAGAGCAGACGCAGGTAGCGCGCCTTGCTGCCCGGCAGTTCGATCTGCCGTTGCTCGACACGCTCACCATCGAACGACAGACGCGCCAACTGGCCGCTGCCCCAGGAACGCCAGCTTTGCAGATCATCACTGGCCTCGATGCTGAAGCGTTGAAAACCGTCCTGGCCGCCGCTCCAGTCCAGCTGCAGGCGCACCAGCGGCTCATCCAATGCGCTGGCATCCAGCAGCCAACCACGCAGCAGCGCCGGCTTGGCGGCTGCATCCGGCTCATCAAGTAGTTCGATCAAGGTACCGCTAGTGTTGCGCTGTACCCGCAGGCTCGGCGTAGCGCTGCTATCGCCCTGCTCGGCGTACAGCGGAAACCACTTCACCGCCTGCTCCTGCTGGCTGTCGCGCGACTCGCCCTGCCCTGCCACCAGGGCATAAGCCAGCGCCTGACCTTCGGCGTTAAACACCCGCAGATCACGCAAATCGCCATAGCGCGCGGCAAAATGCAGCGCCATCGGCACATCCAGGCGATACCAGGGGCCGTCGCCACTAAGACTCAGCGGTAATTGCACCGCATAGTCGCCCGGCTGCTCCTGTGCCAGGACTGACGCGCTGCACAGCAGGCCGAGAAACGCAGCGCAGCATGCGCCAGGGATAAAACGACTGATCATGCTTGCTCCTGCGGCTGATCCGCATCCGCCTTGCGTGCCGGCAAGGGGGCGAAATAGCCCACCACCAACAGCAACACACCCACACCAATAAACGACACGATGCGCTCCAGGCCACCGCGATTACCCAGTTCGACAAAGAACAGCTTGGCCACCACCAGCGCGATCAACGCCGCACCGATCAGCCACAGCTCGCGCCGACCACGGCGGTTGCCGAGGACCATCAGCGGTAGAGCGATCAGCGTCCAGACAATCGACAAGCCGGCCTGCACCAGCATCGAATCGAGCAGCGCATCCAGCTGATAAGGCACGCCCCCCCAGTGATGGGCGCTGCGCATGACCATCGCTGTCAGCAACGCGAAGAGCGAAGCCCCCGCCACGGCCTGAGTCAGCCACTGACTGCGTACGCTATCCACACCCAGCTCGGCCAAACCCATACGCGCCCAGGCGAACACTGCGCCAAGAGCAAACAGCAAACCCAGCTCCAGTGGGTTGAGCAGCGGCAGGTAGGCCAGCGGCTCGGCATCCCCGGCGCTGGCGACGTTGGCCAGCCAGAACCAGCCGAGCATCAGCAGCGCCAACGGCGCCGCCGCCAGCAAACGGTACTCCCGTGGATATGCGACCAGCGGCCAAGGCCAGCGACGCGGCAATGCCATCAGCCAGAGGTAGGCACTTGGCAGCAGCGCCCAGCCCAGCCAGCGCCAGGCGTTGTAATGCTCCGACAGGGCCAACAGCAGGTAGCGCAGCTCCAGCGCCAGCACGCCCAGCAGCAACCAGCAGCCGAGCACATGGGCGGCGCTCAGCGCCCCTGCCGGTAACTGCGCCGCCAAGCGCCGCAGCGCCCAGAAGTGCACGGCAAACAACAGAGTCCAGGCCAGCCAGCCGAACTGCGCCGCCGGGTGGTATTGCAGGTGCCAGGCGTGCAGCAGCACCACGCCGGCCAGCGGTGTCAGCAGGCAGCACAGTAGCGCCAGCTCGGCCCAGCGTGTACGCGGCGCAAGGAATGCCGCCAAGGCCAAACTGGCCGCCAGCACCGCGAGCAAAGCACTGGCCTGCCATTCCGGCGCAACAAAGCGCAGCACTTCACTGCTTAGCGCCAGCGCCCACCAGGCCGCGCCCCACACCAGCAGCAGTTGCGCCAGGCCCAGCAAACTGAAATTACCCAGAGCGCTGGGCGCTTCGCGACGCGCCAACTGTTGCAAACGCCAGGCGCCGACCAAGGCGGCCGCACCGAGCACCAGCGGCGTCCAGAAATCCATATGCGCCAGCGGGCGAATGCCCTCGGCCGACAGCTGCCCAAACAGCAGCGGGCTGACCGCAAGGAACACCAGCCCTGCCAGCACCTGCAACAGCAGACCGAAGATAAAGCTGACGCGCTGCTGCAAGTGCAGGCTGAGCCAGATAATCAACAGCCCGCTGCCGCCCCATACCGCACTGGCCGTGGCCCAGGGCAGGACGAACAGCACTGCCAGGTTGAGGAACACCAGCCCCACCAACAGCACCACGGACAGCCCGCGCAGCAGGCGACGGTCGTTACCCACCTGCGGATCACGCGCCGCCAGCAACATGCCGGCGATCAGGCCGAATCCGATCAGGGACGAGGTCAGCAAGCCCTGCCAGCCGGCAGAGAAGCCGCCCATGCCGGTGGCCGCATTGCCAGCCATGTCCAGCATAAACACCACCCCGCCAAGCAACTGCACAGCAAAGGCGCTGAACAGAAAGCTGCGCGCCTGAATACGCAAACCCAGCCACAGGGTCAGCAAGCCGGCCAACGCCCAGCTGATCGCCGTGCCCTGTGCGGCAAACAGCAGTGGCGCAATCAGATAGAGGAACGCCAGTCCGGCACAGGCCAGCAGCGGCAGCCCACGCACCTCCCAGCTGCTGGCGTGCTCCGTGTTCTGGCGCAACTGCCAGTAGCTGAACAGCAAGGCCACGCCAAGCATCAGCGCGCCCAGTGGCGCGCCGTCCAGCAGGGTCAATTCGCCGCCGCGCAAGCCGATAACGAACGCCAGCGCCGCGCCCACCTGCAGGAGCAGGGCAAACGCTCGCGCCAGGCTGCGCTGCTGTCGCAAACCGAGCCAGAAAATACCCGCACCTTCCACCGCCCAGGCGGCCGAGGTCCAGCGCGCATCCAGGCCTAACGGAATCGCCAGGCTGGCAAACACCACACCCAGTGCCAGGCAGGTTTCCACCAGCAACACGGCGCGATCACCAGTGCGGCCAACCAGCAGCCGCGCCAGCACTAGGTAGAACAAGCCCAGCGCCAGCGCACTGAAGGCTGCGGCAAACTCGATGTGTTGCACCAGCGCAAACTGCAGACCAAAGCCCACCAGCGGCGGACCGAACAGCACGGTGGCGTCGATGTAGTCGCCCTTGCGCGCCGCCCAGCGCAGCAGTGCATCGCGATCCTCGGGCGCATCCAGAGCCTCACGCAGCTTGCGCCGGGCAAACAGCAGACCGATGGCCACATACATCAGGAAGAACAGAATCAGGAACGGTTCGGTGCTCCAGAGCAGCTCCGGCGTGTAGGAGCGGATGCCCCAGGCGAAGCCGATGCCGAAGGTGCCGACAAAACCGATCAGGTTGAGCAGCCGCCAGGCCTTGAACCAGGCGATGGCAAAGATCCCGGCATTGAGCAGGGCGAAATAGCTGAACAGCGCCACATGATTGCCGCTGCCCGTGCTGGTCAGAATCGGCGCGGCGAAACCGCCCAGAGCTGCCGCAGCGGCCAGCCCCAGGGCATTCTGTTGTACCGCGAGAATCGCCGAGAACAGCGTGACCAGCACCAGCAGGCCCAGCGCCATTCCGGGGTCGAGCAGCGGATGCAGGCGCATCGCGGCGAACACCGTCAGGTAGAGCACGGCGATCCCGGTGCCTTGCAGCATCAAGGCATAGTTCGGGTTACGCAGGCGCAGCCACCAACCCAGGCCCAGCAAGGCCACCGCACTGGCGGCGACACTGGCGTAGCGAAACTCCACCGGCACCACCACACCTTCGGTGGCGTAGCGCAGCAGGAAGGCCAGACCGAGAAACAGCAGCACCACGCCGACACGCAACACCGTATTGCCACCCAGCAGCCAGTTCTGGGCGAGGTCGATGGCCCGCTCAATCGGCGAAGGCTGACGCGGCTCTGGCGGTTTTTTCGGCGTTGCAGGGCGCGGCGTTACCGGCTCAGCCACTGGCGGCTCGGCGGCCTGCAGGGCCGCAGCAGGTGCTGGCTCGGACTCAGGCAGGACAAAGTCTAGGGTCCAGTCCAGCTCGGGTTCGGCCGCCTGGGCAGTGACAATGGGCTCAGGTGCGGGCTCGGCAACGGAGCTGAGCGGTTCCGCCACAGGCGGCGCTTCAGCGGCAGGCGTGGCGCCCTGCTCCAACTTGAGCAAACGCTCATACAGCGCCGCAGTACCCTGCTCGAAGCGCTGAGAAAAAGCCTTGAGCTGCGCCGTTAGCGCGGCATTCTCGCGCTCCAGACCATGCAGCTTGAGCGCCTGACCAAGGCCCAGGCCCATTAATGCACCCAGCAGCGAAGCCGTCAGCGTCTCATCCGCCAAGGCCCCGAGCACCAAGCCCACCAGCATGAAAATCCATTGCATGCAGCGCGTTCCTATTCAGCTAAACCCGAACATCCTGTTGCCCGGCCAGCGGCGCAAACTGCGCAGCAGTATAGGAGCCCGACCGGTGCATACCCAGAGAGACGAATGCCGCACGCATCACAGCACAGCAAAAAATGGCAGGAGCCATTTTTAACGTTGCGCAGCAACGGCCCGAAGGGTGTCTGCCATGGACGGCAGACATAAAGAATTGCCCCGGCCACAACCGCACAAACCATGACCAGCCGGCAGATAGTCATTCACAAACGCCGCAAGGCCGCTATCATCGCGCGCCGCATAACTGATGCATGCCTGCGCTGATGAAAAACAACCTGATTGCCGCCGCCGAACTTGATCGCCTGGAAACCTGGGCCAAATACACCGCTGATATGTGCCACAGCTGCATGTCCAGCTGCTGCACGCTGCCGGTCGAAGCGCGCCTGAATGACCTGATCCGCATCGGCGTGGTTGATGAGTTCGAACGCAGCGAGCCGCTGAAGAACATCGCCAAGCGCCTGCAGAAAGACGGCATCGTCGAACGCTTCCATCAGAAGTCGGGCATCTTCACCTTGACCCGCATGAGCAACAACGACTGCTACTACCTCGACCGTAAAACTCGCCTGTGCACCATCTACGAAAAGCGCCCGGATACCTGCCGCAACCACCCGAAGATCGGCCCACGCCCAGGCTATTGCGCGTACAAGCCAAAGAGCTAACCCCCTTCTAACTGCCAGGCGCAACAGCTGTTGACGCTCGCGCCCCTGCACGCCCTCCCAAACCACGCCCCGGCCAATTTAAGCGCCGCGACCTCCGCGCAGCACCACAAAGTGCGAGAAACGCACAACTTCCGCGCAAAGCAAATCCGCAATGAAATATAACCGTGCATAAACAGCGTTATTTTTATGGCGCCATAAATTTAGCACTTATATTGGCAACTATTTTTTGGCGCCTTAAAACTATCTAATTATAAGTTATTGTTTTTAAACAATAAAATTACATGATATGGGCGCAGTTAAAAATAACAGCAAATTGGTTCATGTTTTGCTTGAAGAGCAAAAACAGCCAACTTAGTATCCGCGCCAATTCAGCTGCCGCCACTTCTTAATCGCAGTTAGTCACGATTAAGAAATGTTCCCGGCGTACTAATGAATATGGAAGTTGGCATCGCGTTAAGCCGACTGTTCACTAATTGAGAGAGGGATCTATGAGAATCAGTATTTTCGGATTGGGCTACGTAGGCGCTGTCTGTGCAGGCTGTTTGTCGGCGCGCGGACATGAAGTCATCGGGGTCGATGTATCACAACCGAAGATTGACCTGATCAATCAAGGCAAATCCCCCATCGTTGAACCCGGCCTTGCCGAGCTGCTCGAAGCCGGCGTCAATTCTGGCCTGCTGCGCGGCACGACCGACGTCGGCGCAGCGGTGCTGGCCAGTGAGCTGTCCTTTATTGCCGTAGGCACGCCAAGTAAGCGCAATGGCGATCTCGACCTTGGCTATATGGAATCCGTGTGCAAACAGATCGGCGAAGCGCTGCGCGACAAGCAGGACCGCCACACCGTCGTGGTACGTAGTACCGTTCTGCCGGGTACCGTCAACAATGTCGTCATTCCCCTGATCGAAGCAGCTTCAGGCAAGAAGGCTGGCATCGACTTTGGTGTGGCCACCAACCCTGAGTTTCTTCGCGAAAGCACGGCAATCAAGGACTACGACTTTCCGGCCATGACCGTTATCGGTGAACTGGACGAGCAGTCCGGCGACCTGCTGCAAGAACTCTACAGTGAGCTGGATGCACCGATCATCCGCAAGTCGATCGAAGTCGCGGAAATGATCAAGTACACCTGCAACGTCTGGCATGCAACCAAGGTCAGCTTCGCTAACGAAATCGGCAATATCGCCAAGGCATGCGGCGTCGATGGTCGTGAAGTAATGGATGTGGTGTGCCAGGATCACAAGCTCAACCTGTCGCGCTACTACCTGCGCCCAGGCTACGCATTTGGCGGCTCCTGCCTGCCCAAGGACGTACGCGCCCTGACTTACCGCGCAGGGCAGATGGACGTCGAACACCCGCTGCTGGCATCCATCATGCCGAGCAACCGCGCCCAGGTGCAGCGCGCCTATGACATGGTTTCCAGTTACGACAAACGCAAGATCGGTCTGCTCGGCTTGAGCTTCAAGGCCGGCACTGATGACCTGCGCGAAAGTCCGCTGGTTGAACTGGCCGAGATGCTGATCGGCAAGGGCTACGAGCTGCGGATTTTCGACAGCAACGTCGAATACGCGCGGGTCTTCGGGGCGAACAAGGAATACATCGAGTCGAAGATCCCTCACGTTTCCTCGCTGCTGTGCAAAGAGCTTGATGAGGTGGTATCGGCATCTGACGTGCTGATCATCGGCAACGGCGATGCACGCTTCGCGCAAGTGCTGCAGAACGTCGGTGAGGATAAACAGATCCTCGACCTGGTCGGCTTTATGGAACACACCACCAGCGCGACCAAGGAAGGCATCTGCTGGTAAACCAACAATCAACAACAGTAAAGGCGGCACCGCTAAAGGTGCCGCCAGCTCGACTGCGGCGCATTGCCAATGCTACTGCCTTCACGATCTGAATCGATGGTTACAAGGAGTGACAACATGATTCCTCTGATTTTATCCGGCGGCAGCGGATCCCGGCTCTGGCCGCTCTCGCGCAAACTCTACCCCAAGCAGTTCCTGGCCCTGACTGGCAGCGCCACGATGTTCCAGCAAACCCTCAAGCGCCTGGCGCTTGAGGGCATGGGCAAACCCATCGTGGTATGCAATGAAGAGCATCGCTTTATTGTCAGCGAGCAACTCGCTGCCATCGACTGCAAGGCCCAAAGCATTCTGCTCGAACCTTTCGGTCGCAATACTGCGCCGGCCGTGGCGATTGCCGCGATGCACCTGCTCGCCGAAGGTCGAGACGAGTTGCTACTGGTTTTGCCGGCTGACCATGTGATCGACGACCTGCAGGTTTTCCATACGGCGCTCGGCGTGGCCCGTAAAGCAGCAGAGCAAGGCGAGATGGTGCTGTTTGGCGTGCCGGCCGAGCGCGCAGAAACAGGCTATGGCTACATCAAAACCGGCGGGGTAAAAAGTGGGCTGGCTGCCGGTGTTTTGCAGGTTGAGCAGTTTGTCGAAAAACCTGACCTGGCCACCGCCAGCGCGTTTGTCGCACAGGGCGACTACTTCTGGAACAGCGGCATGTTCCTGTTCCGCTGCAGCCGCTACCTGGAAGAGCTGCAACGCCACGACCCCGACATCTATGACACCTGCCAACTGGCCCTGAGTCGCAGCAAGACTGACCTGGAGTTCATTCGTATCGACCCGGGCTCTTTTGAATGCTGCCCGGATAACTCCATCGACTACGCCGTGATGGAAAAAACTGATCGCGCCTGCGTGGTGCCGCTCGCCGCTGGCTGGAACGATGTCGGCTCCTGGTCGGCGCTGTGGGACGTTCAGGACAAAGACAGCAACGGCAACAGTCACGCCGGCGACGTGGTGATGCATGACAGCCACAACTGCCTGGTGCATAGCCAGAGCAAGCTGGTAACCCTGGTCGGTCTGGATGACGTGGTGGTGGTGGAAACCAAGGATGCCGTCATGGTTGCGCACAAGGATCGCGTGCAGGACGTCAAACAGCTGGTCAACACCCTGACCGCCCAGGGTCGTACGGAAGCGCAGAATCATTGTCAGGTCTATCGCCCGTGGGGCAGCTACGACTCCATCGACAGCGGCAACCGTTTTCAGGTCAAACGCATCGTCGTCAAACCAGGCGCCAGCCTGTCATTGCAGAAGCATCACCACCGGGCCGAGCACTGGATTGTGGTATCGGGAACGGCGCGGGTGACCTGCGACGAGAAGTCATTTCTGCTCTGGGAAAACCAGTCGACCTACATCCCCATCGCCGCCATTCACCGCCTGTCCAACCCCGGCAAGATTCCTCTGGAAATCATCGAGGTGCAGTCGGGCAGCTACCTGGGTGAGGACGACATCGAGCGCTTCGAAGACGTCTACGGCCGAACAGACACCACGGTCAACTAAATCAAGGCCCTGTTCCGGGGCCGCATGGCACAACGCCTCGCGGTAGAGAACGGCTTCAATGGAGGAAGCATGACGCATGCTTAGGTTTTTTGTAGGGGCACTGAGGTGGGTCGAAACCTCGCCTGCGTTCGGCAAGCTGTGCGGCTGGGCCTGCCTGCTTGCGCTGATCGCACTCGCCTCCGAAATGATCGACCCGAGCTACCTGGACCCGTCGCATCAGAAATTTATCTTTCTGATCGGCGCCCTGGGCATGTGGCGCTACGGCAATGCGGCGATTCACTACACACGCGGTATGTACTTCCTGCACTGGCGCTTCCCGCGCATGCGCAAAGCAGTGGAGCGCATGGGCGCGGCAGCGCTGCCCGAGCATATGTTCATGGTCGTCACCAGCTTCCGCATTCCGACCCATACCACCTACAAGGTCTATCAGTCGGTATTTCAGGAAGTTCAGCGCCTGCCCGTGCCCTGCACGATCATCGCCTCGATCGTGGAGAAAGGTGATGAGAATTTCATCAAGGACATCATGCGTCAGGAAGTCCGCGAGCGTGATGACATCAAACTGATCATCGTTCGCGCCCGCGGCACCGGTAAACGCGACGGTCTGGCCCATGCCTTTCGCGCTCTGTCGCGGCAGATGCCACTGGAAAACGCAGTCGTCGGCGTGGTCGACGGCGACACCATGATGCTGCCCGGCTGCGTGGAGCGCGCAGTGACCATGTTCGCCTACCTGCCTAGCGTCGGCGGCCTTACTACCAATGAATTCTGTGAGGTGGAAGGCAGCAAGCTGATGCAGGAGTGGCACACCATGCGTTTCGTCCAGCGGCACATCAACATGTGCTCGATGGCGCTCTCCAAACGCGTACTGACCATGACTGGGCGCCTGTCATTCTTCCGCGCCAGTGTGATGACCGACCCCGAGTTCATCAAAGATGTAGAGGCCGACTTTCTCGATCACTGGCGCCTTGGGCGCTTCCAATTCCTTACCGGCGACGATAAGTCTTCCTGGTTTAGCCTGATGCGCTCGGGCTGGGACACCTTTTACGTACCCGACAGCCACACCCTGACGGTCGAGCATCCACCAGACAGCAGCTTCCTGCGCGCGACCCGCCAACTGATGTACCGCTGGTATGGCAACTCGCTGCGGCAGAATTTTCGCATCACCAAATTACTGGGTATTGAACGCCTGGGCCTGTTCACCATGTACGTGCTCTACGACCAGCGGGTGTCCATGTGGACCTGCCTGATGGGCTTGAGCGCATCAGTCGTGGCCGGCCTGCTGTTCGGCATCCAGTACCTGCTGCTGTACCTGTTCTGGGTGTTGCTGTCACGCACCCTGGTGACCCTGCTGTTCTTCTTCAGCAAGCACCCGGTGGACCCGATTTACCCGTTCGTTCTGTATTACAACCAGATCGTCGGCTCGGTGATGAAGGTTTACACCATGTTCCACATGGACCGGCAGAGCTGGACCCGGCAAAAAACCACACTCAGCAACGGCAGCGTCAGTTTCGATGCAGCCCTTAACCGATGGACTTCGAAGGCGATGCTGCTGTCCTCCATCGCCATTTTCTTCGGGGTCATTTCGGTCCTGCTAGATCTCACGCAACCTTAAGTAAAGGCGCGAATGCTATGAGTAGCACCACTGTCTTACCTGCAAATGTTGTTCACGAAGCGATTGATGAACGTCAGTTCGTGCGCACCAAAATACCGGCCCGCATCACCCTCGAAGGCAATGGCCTGACGGGTTTGGAATGCGAAATACAGGATATTTCCCTAGGCGGCCTGGGCCTGTTGATCGAGCAGCCAATGAAGCTCGGCAGCCTGTTCACTGCGTCGATCCGACTGAAGTTGAACAAGATCGACCTGAACATCGACACCAAGGTGAAGATCGTTTCCCAGCGTGGCCAGGAAGTCGGCGCCGAGTTCGTCGAGCTGGATCGGCAGAAGCGCGACATTCTGCGCTACATCATTTCGGCCTATATGTCCGGCGAGATCGCCGACATCAACGGCCTGTTCAACGTGATGCAGCGTGAAAACTACATCAAAGAACGCAAGACCAAGCATGCCAGCGCACGCACACCTGGCGACCGGGTGAAAGCGGCATTGGGCACCCTGCTGTTCCTCAGTGCTGGGCTGGCGGCTGTCAGCCTAATTCTCTACAAGAGCTATCTGCTGTTCTTCCATATGCCTGCAGCGCAGGCCGTGGTCAGTGCCAATGCTTACATCGTGAGCATGCCGGAGAACGGCAATCTCAAGTACCTGATCAACGCCGAGCAAACCAGCGTTACCAGCGGTCAGCCGTTGGCCAGCGTATCCACCCAACTGGCCAGCAGCCTGACCAGCCCGGCCGATGTCGCAGCGCTGGCAGACCTGAGTGCGCCAGATATGGCGGCGCTGCTCGGCCGCGTCACGGTGGAAACCGTGATTGCCAGCCCGTGCGACTGCACCCTGTATTTCCCCAAGCCGCGTCTGGATGGCTTTGCCTACAAACAGGACCCGCTGATGCATCTGCTACCGCAGGATCAGCCGCTGCATATCAAGGCCAGCGTGCCCTTCGAGAAAATGGACAAGCTGGAGCGCGTGCACTCGGTTGAGCTACGTGTACTGGGCAGCCACGACACCATCGCCGGGGAAATCGTGGCCAGCCGCCTGGACGAGGTCAACCAGATGGTCGAACTGACCATCAAGCCGGAAAGCGAGCTGCCACTCAGTGCCTATCAGCTACCTGCGGCCGTCGACTTCGGGCTCGGCCTGCCCCTGCGCTGGACATTCTGAGGTTGCCCATGCAGGTCAGATCCCTCATTTGCACCGCCGCCCTGACGCTGTCACTGAGTGGCGGCGTGCAAGCAGCACGTAGCCTTGAGCAAGTTCGCTATGCGCTGTTTCAGGACGGCCAGGCGCAGGTCGAAGAAGACCTGCGCCATCTGGCAGAGCGCGGCGACCTGGGCGCCACACGCTTGCTTGGCGAAGTGCTGGCCGGGCGTAGCCCGGGCAATGCCATGCAGGCCATCACTTTGTTCAAGCAGGCATTTGCCGACGGTCGCGGTGATATCGGCGCGCTGATCCCACTGGCACGCCTGGTGGACTACAAGCCGCGCTTGCGCGAGGCCAACCGAACCTATATTCGCCAAGCGCTCGAGCGCTTCGCCGCCGGTCGTGACTTTATTGCTGTCGATACGCGCCTCGAAGTGTTCCTGGTCTACCCGGAGCTATTTCAACCGGCTGAGGTTGCACGGCTGATCGAACTCTATGACCGCGCCTGCCTGCTGTACTGCCACGCCCCGCTGTATCGCGCTGTTGCAGCGGTGCATAACGGTGATCGAGCGGATGCCGAGAAATGGTTCAAGCTCGCCGTGGAAAGCGATACACGGGCGGTGTATCGCTACTACGAGTTCCTCGGTGAAGAACGCAATTCGCGCTTTCGCGCCTTCGCCACCGAATTGAGCCCACGCATGCAGGCACTGCCGGTTGATCTGGTGCACCGCATTGGCCAGCAACTGACCAACGTGCGCAACGCCGAAATCAGTGCTTATAACAACAGCCGCCCGCAGACCCGTGCAGATACGCCCGAGGAAGTGAAAGCTCGCGACCTCAAGGCGCAGGCACACGCCAGCCTGGTCGAACAACTCGACCGTGAAGTCCTGCAGTGGCTGGACAATGCCATTGAGCGCAACTTCGGCCCGGCCATGCTGAGTAAAGCCGGCTTCCTGATGACCGCCCCGGACCGCTATGGCCCAGAGCCGGTCGAGGCCCTGATCCAGCGCCTCGAACAACGCCAGGGCGAACACCTGACCCTGAGCATGGCCGAGCGGGAGCAACCGATCACCCCGCAGCGCATAAAAGCCTTGCGCGCCAGTTTTCACCTGGTGCTCTGGCGCACGCTCGACCCACTGTTGAGCCAACGCCTGATTGCCGAACTGCAGGCCGAGCACTACGAAGAAGCCGTGCTCCTCGAAGGTGACCTGTACAGCCAGGGCGGGCTGGATGAGCCCGATCAGGACCGCGCCCTGGCGCTGTATATGCAAGAGGCACAGAAAGGCTCCGCCAACGCCCTGCTACGCATCGCCCGGCTGTACACCTACGGCCGTGCCATCTGCCGCGATAACGCCAAGGCCTACACCTTCGCCTATGCCGCCCACGAACTGGGCGACCAACGCGCCACAGACCTGATGCTGGCCCTGCAGACGCGCATCACCCCACAGCAGCGTGATGTAGCCACTGCCGACGGCAATCGCCTTATCGAGGAATCAGCACTGTGAGACTCAACATCACCTTCAGCCCCATGACACTGGTGCTGGTCTGCCTACCGCTGGCCGCGCTGCATGCCGAAGAAACCGCCGCCCCCACGCCGGAGTTGGAGCCCGTTACCTCGCTGGTGACCCACAAACTGTTCCTGCGCAGTGGCTACGGCCCTGACGAAACACGCCTGGGCGAAGATCGCCGCAGCTTCTTCAGCCTGCGTTACGAGCCCTCCTATCGCTGGTACTCACCCGAGCAACGCTGGGCGAAGTGGGAAGCGTTCGGCCGTTTGTGGCTGAACTACGACACCGACCCGAATGCACTGCAGGATACCGAGGGCAACAGCGACAGCCAGTCGAGCCGGCGCCACGCCTATGCTGAAGCCCGCGAGTTCTATGTGCGGCGTAACCTGTTGGGCGACGATCCGCGCTTCTCTCTGACCTTCGGCCGCCAGCGCTTCAGTGATCGTTTTGGCATCTGGTGGGACGACAGCCTGGAAGCCCTGCGCCTGGACTACAACGACACTTTCGCCAGTGGTTTTGTCGCGGTTGGCGAAAAATTCTATTACTACAACTCGGACGACAACCGACTCGATCCGCGCGACAAGAAGATTCGTTATCTGATGGCCGAGTACGCCTGGCGCTGGCATGCCGACCATTGGCTAGGCGCTCGCCTACTGCACGAAGACGATTACTCGGGCAGCTCACGGGCTGATCGCCAGGACTTCGACGGCCTGCGCTATGGCTTATTCCTGCGCGGCGACACACGCCAACTGACCGCCCTGATCAGCGACTACCACCTGGAAGTTGCCGCTCTCGACGGCGACCTGGAAACCACGCAAAGCAATGGTCTGCGCACAAGCGGCGACAAAACAGGCTGGGCAGTAGTGGCTGACATCGGCAAACGCTTTGACACTCTGCCGTGGACCCCGCGGGTTGCCCTCACGGCAGGCATAACGGACCGCCCGGATGACAGCGGCAACGATGGTTTCAACCTCAATCGCATTCAATCCGATCGGCGCAACGATCCGCTCAGCTACAGCAGCCGCCTGGTCAGCAACCTGGTCGGGGTCAACCTGAGCAACCTGGCGTTCTATGGTGTGGCGCTGGAAACCCAGCCTACTGATCGTACTGCGCTGGATGTGCGCCTGAGCGACCTACGCCTGCGCAACCGCAGCGCCCAATTACCTCTGCGCACCATCACCCCAACCACCGAAGATGAGGTGCGCGATACGCGTTCTTCCCATCTGGGCCAGGCCCTGGACATCAACCACTACTGGCGCATGTTCCCGTTGGCCTATGACGGCAAGCGCGTGCAACTCAACACCCTGACCAGCCTGAGTTACTTCCGGGCCGGCAGTGCGCTGGAGATCGGTGACGACTACCAGCTGACCCTGGGCATCACCCTGAGTTACTGACCGAGAGAAGCGCCAGCATGATCTTCGCCTCCAACGTATTTCTGTTCCTGTTTCTGCCGGTGTTCCTGCTCTGCTATTACATAGCCAAGGACCACTGGCGCTCGTACGTGATCGTGCTTGGCAGCTACCTGTTCTATGCCTGGTGGCGCCCAGATTTCCTTCTGCTGTTCGTCGCCATCTCGTACTGGAACTACTGGTTCGGCCTGCGCATCAAGGCGCGGATGGATGCTGGCGAAAAGAAAATTGCCTTTCGCCTGCTAACCGTCGGGGTCATCGGCAACCTGGCCACCCTGGGCTACTTCAAATACGCCAACTTCGGTGCCGATGTACTCGTCGCAGTGCTGGAGCCACTGGGCATCAATACCTTCACCCTTGAACACATCATCCTGCCGCTGGGGATCTCGTTTTACGTATTCCAGGCGCTGAGCTATATCGTCGACATCTATCGGCGTAATGCAGAACCTACCGAACGCTTTGTCGACTTCGCGGCCTACATTGCGCTCTTCCCGCAACTGATTGCCGGGCCAATTCTGCGTTACAGCCTGATCGACAAACAGCTCAAGCAGCGCACCCACTCCATGGAGCTGTTTTCCCTCGGCGCTTGTCGCTTCATGCTCGGATTTATCAAGAAGGTGCTGATCGCCGACTCCCTGGCACCGATGAACACCCTGTTTATTGGCGGTGGCGGCGAGTTGCAGATGGCCGATGCCTGGTTCGGCATACTTATCTCGGCACTGCAGTTGTATTTCGACTTCTCCGGCTACAGCGACATGGCCATAGGCCTGGGCATGATGATGGGCTTCCGCTTTGCGGAGAACTTCAACCAACCCTATATCGCACAGAGCATTACCGAGTTCTGGCAACGCTGGCACATGACCCTGGCCGACTTCCTGCGCGACTACGTGTATATGCCGCTGGTGCGTAAACGCCTGGTCGGCATGCTCACCGGACTGGTTATCACCATGATCCTATCCGGGCTCTGGCACGGGCCAAGCTTCGCCTTCATCTTCTGGGGGCTGTTCTTCGGGATCGCCATGGTGCTCGAACGCAAACTGGGCATCGCGACCAAGGTCACCACGCCTTACAACTTCTGGCGCAATGTGCGCTGCATGCTGCTGCTGGCCTCCTGCATGCCGCTGTTCTTCACCGGCAACCTGCCGCACAGCCTGGAAATCTACCAGGCCCTGATCGGCCTGAATGGTTTCGGTTCACTGGACATGTATTGGTTTGGCACCTCAGCCATGACCCTGACGTTCACCCTGATTGCGCTGTTGTGGATCGTCATCGCTGGTGGCATCAACATTCGTTACTACGCCGGAACCAACAAAGATCAGTACTTCATGCAGCGCGTCAGCGGACTCAGCGCATTGCTGTTGTGGGCAGGTTTCCTCCTGACGCTCAGCCGCCTGGCAGCCAACTCCTTTTCACCTTTCCTGTACTTCCAGTTCTGAGGATGCGCCCATGTTTCCCGTGATGAACTCGGCCAGCAAGATCAACGGCATCCTCTTCTGCGTGATGCTGTTTGGCATGTTCCTGTACTCCCTGCCGGCGGTTTTCGGCTTCGCCGGCACTCAGACCCAGGCCATGCCCCTGTTTCTCGACGGCAAACTGGTACGCCAGTTTGAGCAGTACTATGACAAGCGCCTGTTTCTGCGCGACCCGTCCGTCAAACTGTGGGCCAATATCCAGCATGCGATCTTCCGTGAAGGCGCCAGCGGCGTTGTGCTGGGGCGTGATGGCTGGCTGTTCACTAACCAGGAATACCTGGTGCCCAATGACCTCGAGCGCAACCTGGATAAGCAACTGGCGCAGATCAGCAAGGTTCAAGCGCAGCTGGCGCAGCAAGGCAAACGCCTGATTCTGCTGCCCATCCCGATGAAGCTGGACACCTACGCCCAGCATGCTGCCTATGCACCCACAGCGCAGCTCACCGGCCTGTATGAGCGTTTTAGCGAAGAACTACGCGAGCGCGGCATCGACACGGTAAACCTGCGCAGCGCCTATCTGTCAGCCGCGGCGGATGAGCAGCTGTTCTTGCGCAACGACACCCACTGGAGCCCGAAAGGCGCCGAGCTTGCCGCACAGACCCTGGCGCTGCAGTTCCCCGAGTTACGCGCGGATACGGCTTACGCCACCCGCGCGGTCAGCGAAAAGGAAGTGCAGGGGGATTTGCTCAACTACCTGAAATTCGATCCTCGACTTGCCCCCGCCTACTTCGAACCCGTGCATATCAGCCTCTACGAAACCCTGAAGCAGGACCAAAGCATTGCCGCCGACAGCCTGTTCGGCGACGAAGGCCTGTCACTGGCACTGGTGGGCACCAGCTATACCCGTATCGACGACTGGAACTTCATCGGCTTTCTCAAACAGGCGCTGCAACGTGACCTGATCAGCGTTGCGCTGGAAGCACGCGGGCCGTTCCAGTCCATGGATGAGTTCCTCGCCAGCCCAGCTGCCGCAAGCAGCGACCTGCAAACCATCATCTGGGAATTCCCCCTGCGCACTCTGCTCGCCCAGCGCCAGATTCCCTCGGCCTTGGCCACCCCAACCACTGCACAACACTAATTAGAGGTGCTTTTATGCCTGTTTCCATATTTCGCGCGTTGAGCGTACTGCTTCTGACATTCAGCTGGGGCATCAGCCAGGCCGCCCAGGACGGTAATGCCGACCTGTATGACGCAGTGGCTCCAGCCAACTCGGCATTTGTCCGCGTGCTGAACCTGAGCGAACGCAATATCGAAGTCACCCTCAGCGGCAAGAACAAACCCCAGGCCGTCACCAGCGGCCAATTTGGCGGCTATCGCTTCGTTGCGCCGGGCAAGCAGCGAATTGCCGTGGGCGACAAGGCACTGGAAAGCGAGCTGAAAGCCAACACCGCAAGCACAGTGATCTACCGTGACGGCGAACTGCTGCTGATCGCCGACCAGTTCGTCAATGAACCACGCAAAGCGCAGATCGCGTTCTACAACCTCACCGAGAAGCCCGCTGCATTGAAGACAGTCGACGGCCAACACGTGGTGGTGGAGATGATCACCCGCGACCAGACCGGCAGCCGCATGGTCAATGAGCTGAAGATCGCTTTCGCCGCTTATGCCGAGGCTGACAAGCTGGCCAGCTTCGATGAGTTGTTCCTGAAAAAGGGCCGCTCCTACAGCTATGCCCTGCTGCCCGCTGGCAATGGCTACCGTGCGATTACCCTGGCTAACAGTATCGACCCCACCGAATGAACCCTGGCCTGGCGGTTATACAAGTGAGCGGACGATGAACCCGACGACCATGAAACGCTATTTCTCGCTGGCTCTCGGCAGCCTGCTCGCAACCTGTGCGCAAGTCGCTTTGGCTGCCGCTCCGGCGGAGAAAAAGGAAGAATGCACGGATCTGCAGTGCCTGATCTGCCCTGGGCTAAGCTCGCCGGCCGAGTACGCAGAAGGCAACATGAAGCTGCTCAAGCAAATCGTGCCAGGCCGTGATCGCTGGCTGTTTCGCTCGGAAGTCGACCTGACCAACGACTTCGGCATCCCTGCCGCAATGCAGCCGGAGTTCGCCCGCTTGATGCGCGCCTTTGCCAGCCACGGCACACAGGTCGCCATGGCAATACAACCAACCCGCGGCCTGATGCACCGCGCCCAGTTGCTGCCAGGGCAGACACACGGCTTTGACTATCAACTGGCCAGCGGCAATCTGAGCCGGTTCCTGCAGCAGATGCGCGATGCTGGAGCCATTGTCCCGGACATCATGAGCCTGGTGGAACAACCGCCGAAGGACTTCTTCTTCCGCCGTGACCACCACTGGACCCCCGTTGGTGCGCAGACTACCGCCAAGGTCACCGCCGATGCCATTCGCCAGCACCCGGTCTATGCCCAGCTACCGCGCAAGGGCTATACAACCGAACAGAGCCTGACCCTGTACAAAGACGGCACCCTCAATCTGGGCTTGTCGACCATTTGCGGTAACCACTTCGGCTACCAGTTCGTGCCTGGCTACCAGACCGTCCCGGAAAGCAACGATGCGGCCCAGTTGTTCGAAGAGCAGCCAGACCCGGAAATCGTCCTGGTCGGTACCAGTAACTCCGCCGCCCGTGAAGATGAAACCAAGCAGTTCAACTTCGACGGCTTTCTCAAGGATTACCTGGGCAGTGACCTGATCAACTACGCCCTGCCCGGTGCCGGCCAGGACGGTTCGCTGCTGGAATACCTGCTCTCGACCAATTACAACCCGGACAAGGCGCCCAAGCTGATTGTCTGGGAACTGCCCGCCAACTACCGCTTGGATGGCGAGCTGACCTACCGCCAGCTGATCCCGGCTGTGAATGGCGGCTGTAAAGCCAGTGAGAACGTACTGGAAGGCAAGATTGAGCGCCCGAGCATGGCCCTCAATGATCGCCTGGAACTGCTCAGTAACGCCGGCGAAGGGCGCAAGGCCCTGAAAGGCCTGGAGGCAGTGCTCGACATCCGCATCAGCGACCCCAACATCAAGAACTTCTACATCATTGCCTATTACGACAATGGCGCACGCGACAAGGTGTGGTTCCGCCGTGAAGCCATCGTCACGGGCGGCCAGTACTACCTGGAGCTCAGCCGCGCGGCAGAGTTTCGTGATGCCAACCTGCTGTCGGTGTTCCTCGAACCGACTCAGGTCGTCGAGCAGCCGTTCCAGGTTGAGACAAAACTATGCCTTTGAGCACGTCGACCCGCCGCATGGCGCTAGCCCTGCTGCTCGCTAGCCCGCTGAGCGCCAGCGCCGCACAATCGATCTGGGCTAACCAATCGACCGCAGCGGCGCGACTGGTCACGGACTACCGCAGCGAGCGGTGCCCGAAAAAACCGCCAGCCGCCTATACCGGACATCTGCAACTCGACAGCAAGTACGACCAGCGCGACGCGAGCAAAACCAAGCTGATTCAGCGCCAGAGCAAGGACACCCAGCGCATCCGCAAACAGGTACAACAGTACATCGGCGGCCTGGTCAAAGCCGGCCAGGTGTTCCAACGCACCCGCAAGGCCAGCGAAGCCAATACCGCACTGGCCTGCCTGGATCAGTGGCTGGATGCCTGGGCCAACAAATCCGCGCTGCTCAGCAATGATGCCAGCAAGACCGGCGTCGCTTCGCGCAAATGGGCTCTGGCCGCCATCGCCTCGACGTTGCTCAAGGTGCAAGCCCTGAGTGATCAGCGCTACCAGCTGAGCGAGGCCCAGGCGCGCTGGCTTGGCCAGCTATCAGACAAAGTGGTCGCGGAATACGAACCGCGCCGCTATGACCCTGGCATCTACTTCAACAACCACGACTACTGGGCGGCATGGGCTGTCGCGGCCACGGGCATGCTGCTCAACGATGACAAGGCGCTGGCATGGGCCGATGTTGCCTTGCGCCGCGCCTTTACCCAGTTCACCCCAGGCCAGGGCGATTACGACTACCTGCCACTGGAAGTCGCACGGGGCCGCTTGGCAGCCGACTACAGCCACTACGCGCTGGTACCTCTGGTACTGTTGGTGGAAGCCGCCGAACTGAACAACCGCGCGCTGACTGTGCAGGAGCGCGAGAAACTCGCCCGCCTTGCCAACTTTGCCGCCCGCGCCGTACTTGAGCCTGACACCCTGGTGGAACTGACGACGCGCCAGGAAGATGTCGGCGAACACAAGATGGTCTGGCTACTGCCCTTCCTCAGCCGCTACCCGCAGCACCAGTGGGCCCGACGCATGTACCAGGAGTACGGCGAAGACATAAACCACTACAGCCAGGTAGGCGGCGACCTCAAGCCGCTTTACCCCCAGCTCAACTGACCCAGGATGGAACCCATGTCACAGGCACTGTCCTTCTGCCGCTTCCTGCTGTTGGCGACCAGCTTCGGCTGCAGCCTCGCGGCCCAGTCCGCCCCGGCCGCACTGCACACGCTGGACCCGCAATGGCAGCAACAGCAACAGCAACAGGTGCGCCAACGCACCCTGAATGCAAGCCAGCCGCCGGCCTTCGACCTGCGCGCGCCAACCGCGCGCGGCAGCGCCAGCCTGGAGCCGATGTACTCCGCCCAGGCCGGCAGCTGGCCTTTCGAACCCTTTGTGCATAACGGCCTGTTCCGCGCGATTGCCGGTTACCAGGCGCAGCACCCACGTGCCGTGGTGATTCGTGGTGGCGCCGTGACCCTGGCGCAACTGCAGGCCCAGCTGAACAACCCGCAAGTCCTGCGGCAGCATGAAGACGGTTACCTGCTCAGCTACCCGCTGATGATTGCCGAAGATGCCGCCCTGCTGATCGACAACCAGGTGCTCTACCTCTTCGGCCCCTCAGGCACCGCACTGATCAACCAGGGCCTGCTGCGTGCACAAGGATCGCGCCTGGAAAGCTGGAGCGACGGGCGCCCCCTGGCCACCGACCGCCCGACCCGCCCCTTTATCATGAACTGGGCCGGCAGCCGCCTGCAGGTTGATCATTCGCAGCTGGTAAAAATCGGCTACAACGCCAACTTTTCCCGCGGCATCAGCAGTGGCCTGAGCACTCAGCAATCGCCAAGCAGCCCGGCAGCCCGCATCGAAATAAGCAACAGCCACTTCGACGGCATGTCGACCCCACTTGAGCTGCGCCACAGCGACGCACTGATCCGCGATAACCAGTTCAACAAGCAGCAGCAATACGCCATTGACCTTGGCAACAGCCGCTTCTTGATCGCCGACAACCGTATCGACGGTGTGCAGCACAACAGCGGCATCCGCATCAGTGGCAGCAGTAGCGGACGTATCCAGAACAACCTGATCCTGCACACCGGCAAAAGCGCCATCGAAGTCAGTGATCAGGCCGGCGCCTTGTTGATCAAAGGCAACCGCCTGGGCGCTTCGAATGGCTATGGCCTGATGTTGCGCCGCCTAAACGGCAGCGCAGCCTTGCTGATCGAGGACAACCTGATTGCCAATAGCCGGCTGAGTGCCATTGATGCCGGTGAGCTGAACGGCGCATTCATCCTCGGTAACCGCATTCTGTCGACGCCGGAATACGCCATCAGTCTGCGTAACGCCCAGCTGACTGCCGGGCAGCTGGTGATCACCGGCAATACGCTGGAAGGCATCGGCAAGGCCATGATCCGCGTGGAAGGCATGCAGAATACGGTGCTAGGGGACAATCACTACCGCGCCAACCCGCTGCTGCAAAACCTGCTGACCGGCGATCTGCTACCCCTGCAAAGCCAGGTGCTCGACAGCACGGTGAGGCGCAACTGCCACCTGCAGATATCCCAGAGTCTGGCCGGAGCAGCCGACACCTCAAGCGCGCCCATCTGCAACAACTGAGTTCCTGAGGCAAAGGTGCAGCGACAGCAGGATTGAGCTGCGCTCAGGCCTCGGGCAAGCTGGGCGGCATGGATAATCCTGACTTCCCCGATGACGCCCAGCAGACCGAGCGCACCCGCGCCACGGTGATGCGTTATCACTACAGCTGGAAAGACCGCGACCTCGACGCGGTGATGGCGCTGTATCACCCGGATATCCAGTACCACGACTTCTTCCAGCAGCGCTGCATGGGCTTTGCCGAGCTGCGCGACTACGTGCGCAACAACCTGCCGCGCCAGCCCGGTGAAGCGCTGGAGCACACCGACCGCATCCGCATCGACGGCCATACCGCGTTTATCCAGTACCGCATCAGCTTGCACGGCAGTGGCGGCCTGCTGGCGTTTCGCACGGGCGAGGCGATTACCGTGCGCGACGGCCTGATCTGGCGCATCCATGAATACGCCACGTTGATGCGCGAAGAGCGCGACCTATCCGCCGCCAGTGATTCCCGCCCAGCCCTTAGCCGCCTCGGTCTTAGCGCCCGCCAGCTGGGCCTGTTGGCGCAGGACCTGGAAGACTATATGCAGCGCGCCCAGGCCTACCTCGACCCGCAGCTCAGCCTGCCGCAGGTCGCCGCAGCCACCGGCTACAGCCGCAACCAGATCTCCCACCTGCTCAACCAGGTGCTCGGCCAGAGCTTCTACCGCTATATCAACCACAAGCGCTTGCAGCACCTGCTCGCCAGTCTGGAGGCCGGCAACGACCTGCAGCGCATCGATGAGCTGGCCTTCGCTGCCGGGTTCAATTCGCTCTCGGCGTTCTACAGCTGCTTCCGCCGGCACACCGGCATGTCGCCCAAGGCCTACCTCAAACAAATTTCCTTGCGGGCACGCACACAAGACAAGCCCTGATCGACCTCCTAGTCTCTGCGCAGAGTTATCAACTGCCGGAGATCGACGATGAGCCCATGGCGCTCCCTCAGCCTGTGGATGGATCAGCTGGACGAACCGCTGACCGCCCGCCCCGCGCTGACCGAAGACCTGCAAGCCGATGTGGCCATTATCGGCGCGGGCTATACCGGCCTGTGGACCGCCTACTATCTCAAGCGCAAAGCACCACAGCTGCGCATCGTCATCCTCGAAGGCGAGATTGCCGGCTTCGGCGCCTCCGGGCGCAACGGCGGCTGGCTGATGGGCAACCTGCTCGGCCAGGATCACCTGCTCGCCGACCAGCCCAGCACCGCGCGGCAGAGCGCCTATGCCCTGCTGCACGGCATTCCCGATGAAGTCGCCAGCGTGCTACAGCGTGAACAGATCGCCTGCGATTACCGCAAAGCCGGCGTGCTGTATTGCGCCGCGCGCTACCCGGAGCAGTTGACCAGCCTGCGCCAGCACCTGGCCGAGCTGCGCGACCTGGGCCTGGATGAACACGACTACCGCTGGTTGACGCCCTTCGATCTGGGCAAACAGCTGCAGCTGGCCAACGCCTTCGGCGCCATCTACACCCCGCACTGCGCGACCATCCAGCCGGCCAAACTGGTGCGCGGCCTGGCGCGCTGCGTGGCCGCTATGGGCGTCGAGCTGTATGAACAGAGCCGGGTGACCGACTGGCAAACCGGCCTGGTGCGCACCGCCAGCGGCAGCGTGCGCGCTGACTGGATCGTCCCGGCTGTGGAAGGCTATGCCGCCAGCCTGCCGCCCCTGGGCAAGCATCAACTACCGGTGCAGAGCCTGCTGGTGGCCACCGAACCGCTGCCCAAGGAAGTCTGGGCCGACATCGGCCTGGAGCGCGGTCAGGCCTTCAGCGAGAACAGCCGCCAGGTCACCTACGGCCAACGCAGCGCCGACGACCGCCTGGTGTTCGGCGCCCGTGGCGGCTACCGCTTTGGCGGCCAGCTGCGCCACGACTTCAACCTCAGTGAGGACGAGCGCGACCTGCGCCGCTACCTGTTTGGCGAGCTGTTCCCGCAACTCAAGCAGGTGCGCATCACCCACGCCTGGGGCGGCAACCTGGGCATGGCGCGGCGCTTTCGCCCGCACATGCTGGTGGACCGGCAGAGCGGCATCGCCCTGTCCGGCGGTTACGGCGGCGAGGGCGTCGGCGCCAGCAACCTCGGCGGGCGCACTCTGGCGGATCTGATTCTCAACCAGCAGAGCGAGCTGACCCGCCAACCCTGGGTGCTAGGCGACCAGCCACTCAACCGCCTGCCGCGCTGGGAGCCAGAACCCCTGCGCTGGCTCGGCTACAACGCGATCATCCAGAGCTTCGTGCACGAAGACCGTGTGCTGGCCAACCCAGACAGCGCGCCCTGGCGGCGCAAGCTGGCCAGCAGCCTGGCCGGCACCATGGAAAAATTCATGCGTTAACGGAGAGTTTCATGAGCATCGAACACTTCAAGAACACCGCCCAAATGCCCCTGACGGACATCAACCCGGTCGCCGTCCCGCTCGGCGAGCCGGTGGCCATCACCAGCAGCCAGGGCATCGAGCATGCCGACGGCGTCGCAGCCGGCATCTGGGAATGCACACCCGGACGTTGGCGCCGGCAGATCGCCCAGCAGGAGTTCTGCCACTTTATCGCTGGGCGCTGCACCTTCACCCCGGATGGCGGCGAGCCCATGCAGATCCAGGCCGGCGATGCCCTGCTAATGCCGGCCAACACCTTCGGCGTGTGGGACATCACGGAAACCGTGCGCAAGAGTTTCGTCCTGCTCAAATAACCCGGCCCAGCGCAGGCCAACGCCATTCACTTGCTACTGCCACTTCGACAACACCGATAAAAACGATGAGGTACTCCCATGCTGAAGAAATTGCTTCCTCTGCTGCTGCTCAGCAGCGTCAGCCAGGCCGCAGAAACCGTGCGCATCTACAACTGGACCGACTACATCGCCCCCGACACCCTCAAGCAGTTCGAGCAAAGCAGCGGCATCAGCAGCCACTACGACGTCTACGACAGCAACGAAACCCTCGACGCCAAGCTGATGGCCGGTCGCTCGGGCTATGACGTGGTATTCCCGTCCAACCACTACATGGCCCGGCAGATTCAGGGCGGCGCACTGAAGAAGCTCGACAAGAGCCGCCTACCGGGCTGGAACAATCTCAATCCGATTCTGATGAAAGCCCTGGAAACCAATGACCCCGGCAACCAGTACGGCTTCCCCTACCTGTGGGGCAGCACCGGCATCGGCTACAACGTGGCCAAGGTGCGCGAAGTGCTCGGCGAGGATGTACCGCTCGATTCCTGGGACCTGATCTTCAAGCCCGAATACCTGGCCAAGCTTAGCCAGTGCGGCGTGGCGATTCTCGACAACGGCCCGGAGCTGCTACCGATTGCCCTGCATTACCTGGGGCTGCCGCACCACAGCCAGAACCTTGAGGACTACCAAAAGGCCGAAGCGCTGCTGCTGGAGATGCGCAAGAACGTGCGCTATTTCCACTCGTCCAAGTACGTCGGCGACCTGGCCAATGGCGATATCTGCATGGCCGTGGGCTTCTCGGGCGACATCATGCAGGCCGGCAACCGCGCCACTGAGGCGAACAATGGCATCAGCATCAACTACGTGATCCCCAAAGAAGGCACGCCGATCTGGTTCGACATGGTCACCATGCCCGCCAACAGCAACAACGAGCAGGCCGCCTACGCCTTTATGAACTACCTGCTGCAGCCCGAGGTGATCGCGCAGATCACCAACCACGTGCAATACGCCAACGGCAACAGCGCCGCCGACAGCCTGGTCGACCCCAAGCTGAAAGCCGATGCCACGGTCTACCCAGCGCAGGACGCGATGGCCAACCTCTACGCCCTGGAAGCCATGCCGCTGAAGATCGATCGCGTACGCACGCGCATCTGGAGCAAGGTCAAAAGCGGGATCTGAGTCGTCGTAAATATAAAATCACCACCCATAAAAAGCCCCCGCCAGCATAAGTTGGCGGGGGCTTTCCAATCACATCACCCTTAATTCTTGGCTGCCGCCTAAAGGCATACCACCAAATATGGCTAATTCAACGGCCCCGCGTTATACAGCGCACTCCACGCACACTGGTAACGCTGCGTGTTTAAGTTGTAGAAATTGAAACGATTGCATTGATCATCGTAATTGTAGGCGCCCACTGAAATACGCATTACACCTAAATTAACGCCCTGCAATGAAACATAGCGACCGTTGTATAAAAGTGAAAAATGCAAGTGCGGCCCCGTTGAACTTCCGCCTTCGCAAAGTGCGGTATTACGGTTACCGGCGTAGTTCCCAAGTTTTGTATTAGCCGTGATGATCTCTCCATTAGTCACCCGAATATTATCCATATGGTAATAATTGGTCGCCCAACCATTGGCATTGGTTACCCTCACCTGGCAACGGGATAAGACGCTGACGCGGCCACCATGCGCAGCCGCCACGCTGTAAGTCGACGCGCCCCAACCCGGCCAGTCATAGGACACGTCGATGGATGAGTACGGCGAACCCGACCCGGTGTGGGAATGTGCGCCGTTTGATTTCCAGGAATAGCCCTGATACCAGGGTAATTGCAGCATGTTGCTCGGCGGCAGAGCATTAGCCGCTAGCGCCATTTCTCGACTCGATTCAGCGTTGCGTAACTGCTCAGGAGGCGTACTAAACAGCTGGGCAAAGTGTTGAGTAAAGGCCTGCAGCGGCGGTGTCCGCGTCAGTAGCACAGGTTCACTATTGGCGTCCTGCAGCAAACCTAACAGCGCGGCGCTGGCACCATTCAAATCCCCTATATCCTTAGCGTGTCGCCGTTGGTAGGCCTCAAAGCCGTAGAACCGTTGCGATAACTGCTGCAAGACATCGCGCAACTGCCCGGCAAAACCAGTCGCCGTCGACAACTGCGCAAAAGGCGCCTGCAACTTCTCCTGGCTGGGCGCAGACATCAGCCCGCTTTTAATCTCCATAAGCGCCAGCACAACCTTAGGGTTGATGCTGTAGTAACCGCTCCAATGGGCTATCAGCTCCTGCTTGTCACGTAGCAGAGGCGCATGCACCGCAAGATAACCGGCAAGGTCAAACGCCTCGGCATCGCGTCCATACAGAAACAGCGCGTTGCTAAAACGCACGTCACCGCTTGCTGGCATCAGCCGCTGTATCTCTTGCGCAGAGTAATTAAAGGCCGGCTGGTGTATTTCACTGGCTGTAGCATCTGTATTTATCCAGCCCGCGCCCAAGCAAGAAAAAACCACAAGATTAAAAGCCATACGAGTGCGTCCATTCATCATGTAACCCTTCCCTGTTAATAAACCAACACCATTAATACCTGAGCAAAAACAAAGCATGCACGCATATTAAAATCGCGCAACACTTATATCTACAGATACAGCACAGGTACTCGGATAGTAGACAGCAGGCGTTAATCGGCAAGAAATAAAGCCATTAGAAATAAAACAATTTGAACTAAACGCTAGATTGAAATGATTGTAAGGAAAACCTGACGCCACGTTTAGCAAATACACCGCAGCGAATTAAAAAAGAAGAAATCGGCAAACTTATTTGACCATGTAGCAATTGCGTATTGCGCTGCGGACAGCCTCGGCTGAGGAAAAAGCAAGGAAACCCTACAGCCATACCACTGCCTCTAAGGTTTGGTATGGAAACGCTTGGCTGACAAAAGACTGTAACGGCGATCAGTTCGAGACCTCGCGCACATCCTTGCAAGATGCCCTCACCGATAAAAACCCAGTGCAGCGCGCAGCCCACCACAGCGTGAAACGGGAAAACCGTTACGCAACAGCTGATAGATAGATTTCGCAACGAGACGCTCATAAATCCGCCAAAAATACGGCGACAAAACAATGACGAGCGGTAATTACCGACCGATCAGTCCCTCGATACTCTCGGCCCAAGCACCCGACAGGTATCGCGACCAAGGTCGCAAATGGAGCCACACGCAATGGGAAATGCCAGGTGCCCCGACTGCCGTTCTGCCATCGGAGTAGCCACCATGATCGACCTCACCACCTGGAACCTGACCATCCCTGTCAGCGTCCCTGCGACCACCATTGAAACACCCGCCCTGGCTGGTGGTTATCAGGATCACTACTTCCAGTCGAAAGACGGCACCATCAGCTTTTGGGCGCCGGTCAACGGCACGACCACGCCCAACTCCGAGTTCCCTCGTAGCGAAATGCGCGAAACCTTCGCCAATGGCACGTTGCGTAACTGGACCTACACCGCCGCCACCAACATTCTCAGCGCCACAGCCAGGATCACCCAGGTGCCCTCAACCGGCCTGGTCGCCTTCTCCCAGATACACACCAAACAGAGCGCTGCACCACCCCTAATGCTGGGCTACCAATATGTGGCACAAACAGGCTACGGCAATGTGGTGATTGCCTTTCGCGGCAAACCCACCGATAGCGACTCACAAAAAATCGTACTGTCCAGCAAGATCAAGTTGAATCAGGACTTCAGCTACGAAGTGCATCTGGCCAAAGACGGCACTCTGAGCATCGGCATGATCGAGCCCGGTGGAGCGATCAAACGCTGGCAGGGAAAGCTCAACACAGCATGGAAAAGCCACCAGCTGTATTTCAAAGCCGGCATCTACACCCTGGACAACAGCGGCTACGAAACCGAAGCAGGCGGTGCGACGTTCAAGCAATTGAAAATCGAGCACCGGTAAATTCAACCCAAGAAAAAGCCCCCGCTGGCTCTTGCCGGCGGGGGCTTTTTAGTCAGCTAGAACTGGTAGCAGCAGTAGTACAGGCGTTCGACGCGGCATATGGAACGTCCTACGCCAGAACATACGGCTGGGAAATTAGACATGACCAGTGACATTTACCATGGCCTGTCCCTTATTGCTCCATTTCCTTCTCGTATAAGACGCACAGCGGGGCGATCTTGCTCGTTTTCAAGTAAGAGAACTGCAGCTCCATACCCTCGATGGTCATGGCCAGCTTCATGGCATTGCGTTTGAAAGACAAAACTCGCAGATCAAAGTTTTGGTAAGGCGAGCTGATACTAATAATTTTGCCGTCCTCTCTGATGCTATATGCAGACTCCTCCACTGCTGTTTCCCCGGGCTTTGTACAGTTAAATGAGTGAAGCTTACTTTTACCGTCAGCCGTGTACTCAACCACATTAGCGATACCATTGCGCAACGGCATCATGGCCCATACGCCCACAACAAGTTGTTTATTTTCGGCCAGAGACAACTCTGCTTGGTTATTCGCAACACCGGCGCAGCCATACAGCATGGCAACCACAAACGGCATAATTATTAATTTCCTCACAAGATCAACCCCTTATCGGCGCATACACTGATTAATAAAGCAGAACTCATTAGATACAACCAAGAACACCCATAAAACAGAGCCACTGAGCAACACCGGGACACATCTATGCCCCTAGCACATACTCAGCATATTGTTCTAAACATATTATGGAATAGCTGCAACTTCTGCTGGCGAACCCAAACCCATAACTTTACGGACATCAGCCAAGCAGTAATCAACCGACTGAGACAGCTGAGAGCGAAGCCCAGTACCTTGCTTAAGCTCACGATAGGACGGTGCTTTGTTGGTGTCTTCATAGACCGGCGTATATGAACAAGCCTTCTCAGCCAACACCGTTTTCGCCTTGCGATCTATCAGCCGCGCGTGCACGCTGTATGCGACTTTGTAGTTATTAAAGTCGGATACGTAGTAAATACTGCCCCACCCACTGGTACGCATATCCAGAATATAGTCAGCCTGCGGATATGCCAAGATGACCTTATTCAGGTCAGCAGACTCAACTGCAACAGCGGCATGAGCAACAGTCATCTTCTGTGCAGCAGCCAGTTCATCCGCTAGCTGCCTGGCCATATCCAACGCTGGGTCTTCAATCTTGTTATCGCGAATCATGCTGTTGCCATTGGATATCGCTGTAGCCACACCCAGCAAACCAAACTGCACATTAACCGGTGTTTGTGCAATGAAATCTGGCAACTCGCTATAGCGCGAATAGCCCAATGTCTTGCCCTGAAGCTGACCAGCCTCAGCGCCAGCCAACTCTTTTTGTTTAACCGTAGAGCAACCGACTAACGAAACCAGCACAGCAGCCAGCAGAAAACGCACTAACATAAACAACCTCGAGTTATATTCAAAACCTAGAAAAATCAATTAACAGCTACAGTACGTAGCGGAATACATTCTCGCTTAACTCACTGAGCAACCCGCCGCTCGGTAAACTGATAGTCAGCCTGACAGTCCGCCGATGGATCTTTAACCGTATTCTCATAATGAACAGTATCCGGCCCGTGGAAGGTGTAGAGATAAACCTCTGACTGGCCAAAACCCTCAGTTTTGAGTTCACTTCGACCATTGGCAGCCATCCAGATGCCACGCTCTGCCTGAATTAGCTGAGTGCGCGCCTTGTCGCGGAAAAAGATGATCTCAAAAGAACCATCCGTTCTAAACGCCGACTTCCAGGCCAGGAACTGACAACCACTCCCCTCTTCGCGCAAACCTTCCCAGTGGCCAACCAATCGCTTATCCAGCGGTTGCGAAAAACGTCCGCCCGCACATCCTGCAGATAACAGGACAATTGCAAATAGCGTGAAAGTAGAAAACAAAAACCTCATAATCATTTACTCCGCAAAGCTTTCTACCAAGAAAAAATTATCCACGAAAAAACCAAACAGCTCACAAAAACACTAATACCACTCTACTAAAAAACACTTCCACCTATCTAATTCGACCCCGTAGCTCTCGCCATCGATCACGCCGTTTTTTATTCCACAAACTCAGCCGCCGCATTAAAAATCGCACCCGCCATTCAGGTCGTTTCTCTACCGCCTCGATCAAACGCTGAACGTCTTGCGGAAAATCTATATCATCCGTTTCATCATGTATATTTACAAACAGCGAAGTTTCAACCTTATGCTTATCAACAGGAAACCCGGCCATCAACCGATATAATCCCCAAAAACTTTGCTGCCCACTATTTTCATAGTTACTTACACACTGACCAAGCATTTCAACCAAGCATAGCTTATCTTCCCAGGCAACCCTTATTGCAAATAACTCACCATAATTCTTAAAGGTAAAAGCACTGCGCCCACCACGACCAAAAAAGTGAGTACCTGGCGTCTTCATAACCGTGCTAAATGCAGCATCAGAATAGTACACATCGCTATATAAAATAACTAAATCACCAGCCTCCCATACGTCCAGCACGCTCAATACGCTATGTGCTTTTGTTGCGAAGCACTTCGGCACCAGCTTTATCACTGGCAATGAGTTAAATAGATCACCCAAGGTCAACAGATAAACATCATGATCAAAGTGCGCTCGACACAAGCGTAAAGTTCGCTCAATAAGCGCTTCCCCCATCACTTCAACGAACTGCTTAGGGCCTTTCATATACCTAGCCCAACGGTCCTGCTTTCCCCCGCTCTCAGCCGCCAAAACAAAAACCGTCAACCGCACACTAATCACCAGATAATTTAAAAACGAGAAAGAGCTAAAAGGGTCGGAGTAATTTATTTTTAACCACTGGCCGACCAGAGTCTCGATACCCTACTGAACGCCCCAACTGCATTGCTATCGATTCCCGAAAGCGATCATTGCCCAAGGGATAGTTGTGAGCGCTGGCTTCACGCATAACGTGAATGGCACCAGTTTCGAGATGGCCAGCAAATAACGCCCGATACGCGCACTGTCTATCTAATTCGTCGGCCGCCAACCCCTGATAAAGAACATGATCGCTAATCAACGAATCAACTCGACCCCACCCATGCCAGCGGTAACTTGACCAGCGATACTCCTCGGGTACTGCAACCATTCCCGCACGTACAGGATTCAATTCGATATACCTGTAGCAAGTTAGTAAGTATTCAGCTGCATTGATCAGGCTGGCCTTGTGTCGCCCCTCCCACAATGTTCCCGAACGCCGGTAGGTGCGATTCACGTACAAAACATACATACGCCCCAAATGCTGCATCACGCGCGAAATGCCCGACTCGTCGGCAGGTGTCATCAGAAGGTGCACATGGTTGGTCATCAGCACATAAGCGTGCAATTGCACCCGATACCGCTTCAACGCATCGCCCAGCACCGCAAGATAGAACTGGTAGTCTTCATCCTGAAAAAAGCAGGCCTCCCGATTATTACCGCGCTGCACCACATGCGCCGGCACGCCTGGGAGATACATCCGTGGCTTTCTAGGCATGGCAAGCTCCTTTGCCAATTTACTCAACAACCAGCTTAGCTGATCAAAGTTTATTCACTCCGACCCCATTAGCTCTATTTATTGAGCCAACCTAACTGACTTAAAAATAAATCTGCCCCATTCCCCCCCAGAAATACATGACTATTTAAGACCATCCTTAGTTTCCGCGATCTAAATATCTACAGTTAGCGATGCACTTAAATCCGGAACCATACCTATAAAATCTCGCCAGCCAACCACCACTTTACGCCACTCTTCTAGGGTGAAAAAACCATCTTCCTGGCCTACCCAGTCGTCATTAACCTCAATATCCACCTGAACACCTGATTTCTTTATAGTAAGCGTAACGTCGTTTCCACCGGTTTCAAACTCCCCTTCCCCACCCGCCGCCATCACAATAAAATCCAGCAGCCTTGCACAATCACCATCGGTCTGAGCGACAGCTGGCAACGTATGGCAGATATATAACTTGTAACGCCTTGCCAACACCTCATCTCCCTCAACTAAACTTTTCCAAAATAATATCGGCTCCCCTGTCTCTTCATTGAAACCGGCTTGAACGTAGGAAAAATTTATACGCATTTACTGCCCTTATACGCTTATTGAAAAATTGGAAATACAGTTACACGCGGAGTCAGAAAACCCGTAACCCGAACACCCGAGGGAGTTGTAGAAGTCCACATTTCCCCATCTATTTTCTTATTCGGACTATTCCAAGCAGCATCAACCTCTTTCTTTAGTCGATCTGCATCCCATGCTTTGGGGAACATTGTATTTTCTGACTTATTACTCGTCTTAGTTATCCACTGACCTGGATTCTTCGGATCAGGGACTTGAATAGTAGCCTTATATACGCCCGTGGCATCTGGAAGAGACTCTGAGCCAGGAACCACTCTAACATCCCCTGTCAGCAGGCTATGCCCGCCGCTTGGCCTGCCCGTTCGGGTGTAATCAGCGCCAAGAATATGATCATAGTCAATCGGGCTTCCCGGTGTTTTTACTGGTCTATCCGGCAATGGATACCCAGTATCCATATCCGTCTGCCCACTATGCGGATTATGGTTTGTCGCTGGTGAACTGTTCTCTTTAACCTTGATAACCTTGGTGCCCGTACTGCCAGCTCCACCTACCGGCACACCTCCGGCAATAATACTTACCAACAGATTACCGCCGCCAATTAGTAGCTTATCTTTTATCTCGTCCTCAAAAAGATCTTTGCGCTCAATTTTTTCAGCAACATACTTGCCAAGTTCATACTGTAGTCCAGCCACATACTCGGTGAACCGCTGTCCAAGATCCGTTGCTCCCAAAGCCTGCTCCGCCGCAAGCTGAATCACCGCTTTCGGCCCCTGCATTGCAGCCATGCTCCAGGCGAGAGCTGTGGCGGCGTCTGGATTTTCTTCCAAATAGTTATTTATAACCGCCAGCCGACGCAGCACCTTTTGCGGTGTCACTTGACTATTTGAGCTCGCAGGCTCGACCCATACCTCATCGAATTTGAGGAGGGTTACCTTGACCCCACCTTTGCTGAGATCATCCAAAACCTTAAGTTGCGCTAACAACTCCTGTTGGAATCTTTCATCCGACAAAATAGCCTTCGCCTCCGCAAGACTTTTCCCCTTGAGAAGCATGGCTTCAAGGGCAGCCTCCGCAATGTCCGCACCTCCTGTTTCTCGCGCACCGGGAGGCAACTCTCGCCCAAGAGTTTTTTCTAGGCGGTTATAAGTGACATTCAGACCAGTACTAATCTCCTCAAGATTCGCCTTGGCAGTCTCGTCGTAAGTAGCAAGTGCTGTGGCCCATTGCTTGACCGTCGCTTTAGGATCGCTTAATGCCTCGATGGACGACTTGCTGACATAGAGATCAGTCCGCTCTTCCTCGTCCTTGGTAATTTCGTAGGCCTTACCGGTATCGCGGTTAAGCCCAGCAGTGGAGTCTTTGCCCGTTTCAGTATCACTGCGGACAACGATTTCACCGTCACCAACGGTGGCGCGAACGATCTGCTCGCGCTCTTTCTCAAACTCGTAGCCGTTGACACTCCAGCCATTTACACCGGACTCTCCTTTGCCCTGCTGGCTCTTATCTTGTTGACCCGCGCCATAGCTGCCGCCGACGTTGAGGTAATAGCTGTGCTCCTTGTCCTCGCCCTTGATGTCGCGGAAGCCCAGGGTGTCGGTATCCAGTTTGATGTTACCGGTCTGCGAGGCGATCACTGCACCATCGATCTGCGTGTGTTCTTCGGTGCGAATATCCAGCTTGTCACGCGCGGTAATGGTGGTCTGATTGCCTACCCAGTTGGTTTTACCGGTTGTCTGACCATAACCCACCGAGGCGCTGAAACCTGCGCCTGGGCCGAAAGTGGCAGTTGCACTGATGTCGAGTTCCTTTCCGCGGACCTTTCCGGTATCGGGAACGGAGGAAATTGTCAGGTTACGCCCAACTTCTCCGGTGACGTTTTCTCCTTGCAGGGTCGCGCCCGCTGCAGTGGTATCCCTGCCACTTTCGAAGTTCAGGTCACGCCCTGCGTAGAGGTAGGCCTCCTGTTGTTGAGCACCTTCGCGGTCTAATTGCCCGCGACCGACATTGACGCTGACATATACGCCTACACCTTCTGAACCAAAGGTCAAACCGACCTCGCCACCACCATTGCGGCGACGTTCCTCATTCTCAAAGTCGTTGCCAGCGGCACCTATCGTCAGGTCATTACCGGCATTCAGATCGATATCGCGGCCCGCCTGAACCTGCGTACCGATGAGACTGAGATCATTACTGGCCTTAAGGTTGACATCACGCTGAGCGTTGAGCTGAGCACCGCTGGAGGTGCCTTGGCTACCCTCCTGGGTAGCAGTCCCGCTGCTGCCTCCAATCCCGATTTTAAAACCACCGGTGGTTCCGCCAACAATCCCACCCTTGCTCTGGGTCTGTTGGTTTTCATAGCGTTGCTCGCCTCGTGCTACGTCAAAGACAACATCTTTTCCCGATACGTTGATGTCGCGGCCCGCCGCGAACTGACCGCCACGCACGGCAACGTCATTGTTCGCTGAAAGGTTGATGTCATTACCCGCCGACAGCGTTGAGGCACGATTACTTTGCTCGACCTGAGTAACGCTTTGGCTTTGACTAGTGCTACCTATATGAGCATCAGCGGTAGGACCTGAGAGGAACTGGCTGACACTATCTACGGCCTTCAGGGTGCTGGATGCCTGGCTAACGGTGTTATCGCCTTTACCGGCACCACCCAAAGCGTTCATGGTGTTTTCAAAATTATGACTGACCGTAGTACTAGTGCCCGTGCGCTTTTGACTTTGCTCACGCGCAGTCATTGACTGCTCCTTGGCTGCATCAATGACGATGTTTCGCCCAGCTTGCAGATTCAGGTCATACCCTGCGTTCAAATCTGAGCCTTGCTGGGTGATGTCGCGACCAGCTTTCACATCAAGATCTAGACCAGCTGAGATTTGGCTTGCAGCCGCTGTTTGCTGGCTATTGACCTGTTTATCTTTAAGCTTTTCTTCGCCAACAAAAGTAGTGAAGCCGTTGCCGTCGAGATCCTGCTGCATGCCCAGGGTTTTGGTGTTTTTCCAAGCAGTGGTTTGCTGGCTATTGGAACCCGCCACCACGTTGACATCCCGACCGGCATCGAGAAGGACATTGCGACCTGCACTGACACCACTGCCAATAACGTTGATATCTCGCTCCGCGATCAGTTTCGCATCACGATCCGCCACTACCTGGCTACCCACGCTGGTGGAGCTGATAGCTTCCAGGCCAGCTTTTTTCGCTGAAGACAGCGCTATATCGCCGCCCCAGGATGGCGATCCTGCCATAAGGCCAAAGGCATCTGAACCGGAAAGACCAAACTTCTTCTTGTACTCCGTGGAGCGGCTATATGCGCTGTCATTAGCCGATACCAGGTTGATGTCACCGGTATCGGTAACTAGCCCTGCACGCAACTCAACATCGTTGCCGGCAGTGGTCTCGCTGGCGCGCAAGCGAATATCGTTACCGGCGGCGACAACCACATCGTTGCCCGCTTCCAGCTCACTGGAAACCTGACTGGCCGTGGTCTTCAGTTGGCTCTTGCCCGACTTTGATAGCCCGAGGAAACCGGACTTGGTCTTCTTGCTGTAAGAGCCATGCTCTTCAATACCCGAAAGTATCGCTACATCGCCTGTCGCGCCCACCAACAGATCATTGCCGGCCTTCAACTGACTACCGATAACCGTTACGTCGCGACCACCGTCAATACTCATGCTGCCATCAGAGGCTTTGCTGGTATTGATGGTCAGATCGTTGCCGGCATCGATCACCGAGGCAATGTTGGTACTGTCGTATTTCTCCTTCTGCTCACTCTTGCTACGGCCAAACGAACCTTTGCTTTTCTTGGAATAGAAGGAAGCACTCTCGTCCATAGCCGAGAGAATCTGTACATCCTCTACAGCATCAATATCTACGTTATTTCCGGCCTTTACCTTGCTGGCAACCACTGTCAGGTCCTTGCCTGCAGAAAGGCTGATGTCGTTTCCAGCCTGGATCTCACTCGACTGCTGGGTGACTTGATCACGACTTTGCGTGACTTTCTTGCTACGCGATAGAAAATGGCTTTCATTGGCCGCCGAGCTTATAAGCAGGTCATTAGCGGCCTGCATATCAAGACTGCCGCCCGAGCTGATGCGACTGGCAATTACACTGACGTCTCTACCAGCGTTGACAGATAGATTGCCACCCACGCGGTTATCGCTACCATGCTGGGTGATACGTTCATCTAGGTAGTGGCTCCCTCGAGCTTGGCGCTGCACAGTCTTCACTGAGCTCAACTCAACATCGCGACCAGCTGTAAGATCCATATCCCCTGAACTAGAAAGCAAGCCACCGCGATTCAATACATCGCGACCTGCAATTAGCTCCAATTTATTTACTGCTTCGAATTTAGCAGCATTATCAACATAATCATGCTGCCAATGCTGCCCTCCCAAGCTTCCAGCATTTGTCGAAACGGTACGCTCATTCAGCACATCTCCCGACAAGGCAATAGCACTGATATCGCGACCAGCAATGATGCCGCCCTGAGCATTACGAATGCTTTCAGTAGCTTTGATTCGCAAGGTTTGAGCAGCCTCCATAAGGCCGCGGTTAGAAACGTTGCCAGCATCAAGATTCAGGTCTTGAGCCCGCAAAGTGCCTTGGTTGGTTAGCTGCCTCCCTGAAATCAACGCAACGTCTTGGCCTTGAATCAGCGCGCCAGTTGGTGCTAACCGGCCACTGACCTGGGCCAGATACAGAACGGGAACCAATACCTTCTGCCCTGCAACCTCACGCTCTTCCATCCAAACGATATCGTGAGTCAAAGCAGCTACTTGCTCTGCAGACAAAGCCACGCCTACAGAAAGATTAAGCGACTCCTTACTGACGATTGCGTTATCCATCAAATATCGGAATTGCTCTTCATCGCTGTTAATTCCCGCTAAGAAACGCTGTCCAGTACGGGAAATCACTGCATCACGAACAAGTTTCTGCTCATAGAAGCCATCGCCCAGACGCTTTTGCATCTGGTCAGCCCCGACCCCAAGCAAACCGAACATGTAATCAGAACTGAGAAATTTCCCGAGATTGGCGAAGCTGGGATTAGTTTCTATCAAATATGGGTGATGAGAGCTGGCATTTAGGCTAAACAGTCCGTTCTGCCCTGAGGGCAAAGAGAAGCTCGGAAGGCCTATTGGGTCAACCGCTCGCTGGGCCAGATCAGGCGGCAACTGAGAATTGAACGTTACGGGCTGATTGAAGCTTTGGCCCACACTGGTTTCAACGAACTGTTGCTGACCATCGGTGAATGTCACGTTTTCACGAGTAACACCGTTTTCAAGACGGCTGCCAGCATTAACCCTTACATTACCTCCAGCTTGTATAACGGCATCAACTGCTACACCAATATTAGTAGATTGCTCATTGGAGCTAACCATCGTGTAACCTAATATTCTTGACGGTACTCCATACCCTGCCGCGGGATTGAAGTTCGGATTGGATTGATTAGTAACCTGCTGAGCTGGTGAGTAAAAAGTAACACCATTATCACGATCACGGTCATCATAGTACCGATGAACATATAGGGAATTGTATTTATTATAATCAGATACGCCCCCGCCCCCGCGGACTAGATCATAGAACACACTACCCGATTCAGAATCATTAGGATTACGGAATGTACGCGCCCTGACCACGCGCTCCTGAGAGGCGCCCTTACTGATAAAAGTATCAACAGCAATATCGATATTGCCTGCTGCCGACAATACGCTTTGCTGGTTATCGAAGGTTGTACCAACATGATTGAAATTCCCGCCTGCAGTAATAACAGAGGCAGCCGAATCGGACGTAACGACACGTTCCAGATTCTCAGTCACATAATAATAAAGATCGTAGTGACGGCCCTTACAATCAAGGCACTGGTAACGGATATCACCTGACACAATACGTTCGGAAACCGAAAATGCATCTCTTCTATTTACGAGTACAGCGGCATTCAAGCTCATATCCTGAGCGCTTTCTATTTCAGCTGAAATGTTTTCCAGCAACTGAGCGTTGGATGACTTCGATCCAGTAAGGCTCAATTGCCCCATGCTGTAGATATTGGCAAAGCGATTTGTAAAGCGATCAACACGTAAAAGAAGGTCATCCCCACTGAAGATCAAACTATTTTCGTTACGAGCACTCTCCGACACGAGCAAGAGTTCACCGCCCGCTCCTATAGTTCCGCGGTTCTCCAAGGACTTGCTAGCTATCTCAAGCCACGTTCCAGCGGTCATTTTCCCGCGGTTTACCAGATCGCCCAGAACAGCTAACCGAGAACTACCTCCACTCTGCAAACGAGCCTGATCACCCAGCTCGATGTTGTCCGCCTCCAACTCGAGATGCCCCTTGGTGATCAAGGTGCCCTTACCCCGGTAGTTACCACTGAGGGTCAGGCTCAGATCTCCCTCAGTCTCGATCCGGCCATCGTTTATCCAGCTATCTGCCTGGACCGTAAGGCCGGCAAAGGACAGCAGGCCACCGCTAGCGGTCTGAGTGAGGTGCCGTACATCGAGTTCGATGGACGCGGCCTGCAGCAGGCTACGGTTGACCCACTCTTCGGCACTCAGCTTCACCGCGCTGTTGGTGATGAACTCACCGCTCGCCTGGCCAAGCAACTGCATGTCGAGGTCAAGCCCGCCGCTGCCGAGGTGACGCACGACACCACCCTGATTAGTGAGCACTTCAGTATCGAAGGCCAACGTCGCACTGCTTATCTCTAGCACGCCATCATCGTTATTCAGGTGAGAACCGATGACAAAGCGACTTTCACCGACCCCACCCAGGGCCCGCAGGCGGCCAGTTGCATTGGTCAGGCTGTCTGCTACGACATCAAGGCGTCCCCCAGCTTCTACCAGACCACCATCGTTGTTCAGTGTGTTGGCGACACGCGCCTCGATTGCACCACCAGCGGCTAGAGTGCCGGCGCGGTTATCTACAGCCTCAGCCTTGATAGCCAAGACCTGACCAGCCAGAGCGCTACCGGCGCGGTTGTCCAGTTTTTCAGCGTCGAGGACGAGATTGCCCTGGGCGACGATCTGCCCATTTTGATTGTCGATCACTTCGGCCTTGAGCGTGGCGCTTCCTGCTACAACGACCTTGCCATTCTGATTGTCCAGTTCTTGCAGGTCGGTACTCAGACTGCCGTGACTGGTCATCTCTCCGACATTTCGCACCTTGCCACCATCGAGTTGCAGATGGCCTGCACTGCTGACACTGCCATCGGCACGCACACCCGCCTCGACCACGCCCTGGTTGAGCAACTCGCCACCTTTAACGGTGAGCTGCTGGGTAGCTGCCAGGCTTTCTTTGACCAGCGTCTGCCCGCTGGCTTCAACTACAGCATTGCGCCCGGCGAAGGTGTCGGCATTCAGCTCAATGCTCTCGGCCTTGAGCTGTAGGTCGCGGCTGGCGGCAGTGCGCGCCATGCTCAGCTGGCCATTGGCGTCGATCTGAATATCCCCGGCACTGGCGGCCATATCACCGGCCAGTTTCACGCCCACACCGGCCTCGGTACCGACCAGACGAATCGCCCCGGCGTACATACCGCCCAGGGCCGAGCTATCGATGGCCAGTTGCAGTTTGGCGCTGCCATCATCGGCTTTGGCGGTGGCATTGAGGCTGGCGGCGTCAACTTCGTTACGCCCGGTAATCACATTCAGCTGGTTGGCATGCAGTTCGGCGTTGATCTGCGCACTGCGGGTAATCAGGTCGAACTGGCTGACATTGCGCGCATTGAGGCCATCGCCTTCGATGCTGATCTGCCCGCCATCGACATCAAAGCGATCCAGACGCCCGCCTTCTACCACTGGCTTGCCGGTGCTGAGGGTGACGCGCGGGGTATTGATAAAGCCGCAACCATCGCAGCTGATGCCATGCGGGTTGGCGACGATGACCGCAGCGGACTTACCGGCCACTTCGGTGTAGCCCTTGAGCTGACTAGGGCTACCGCCGTTGACCTCATTGAGGATGATATTCGCAGCGCCACCCGTGAGGTTGGGGTTACCCATCACGTAGCCGCCCAACTGCGTTTGCACCAGCGCCTGGGCGCTGTTGTTGAGAATCAGACCCTGCTGGCTGACGTTGAAGTCAGTGAACTTGTTGTGCGACAGACCGCTGCCATTCGGGGTGGCGATATTGACCATGGGCACGCCATTTGCGGCCTGGGTTAGCGCAGCGTTATTGCCGACCTGGGCATCCAGCGCCAGTTCGGCCGCGGTAGTCACGATCGGATTCAGGAACAGTACGCCGATCAAGACACAGGCAATATTTTGGAAAAAGGGCGCGCGAACGTCCATGTAATAACTCCAACCCGTAGGGCTTTAAATTCGAAAATCAGCAAAAAATCAGAAGAACAGGTCGACCCGGAAGTACACCGGATGCTCCTGGCGCTCGATGGCGTCTGGGCGTTCCAGTGAACGGGCGAAGGTCACCGACGCGGCCAGATGCTGGCCGCGGGCGCTCAGCTCGATGGCATTGCCGGAGAGGCGACCATGCTGGTCCGGGTTGTAACGCCCGCCGCTGATCACGCCCATGTCGTAGGCGAATGCCACGCCGTACTCACTGACAAAGGGCTGCAGCGGTTGCCAGCTGACCGCCTTGCGCCAGCGCACTTGGTTGCGCCAGTAGGCGCCGCTGTCGCCAGACAGCGATTGTTCCTTGAAACCGCGCACCGAACTCAGGCCGCCAACGCTGATGCGTTGCGGGCTGTACAGCACATCTTCGCTGCGCTGGCCGTTGGCCAGGCTGTCGAAGCTGAATGACTCACCCCACAGCTGGAACGGCTGCAGGTAGCTCAGGGTCAGGCTGTATTTGTTGTAACGCGCCACCGGCTGACCGCCTTGCGGGCTGCCGCTGCGCTGCGCATCGAATACGCCGGTGCCGTGCTGCCAACCGAGGTCGGCGTTAACAAAAGCACTGCCGATACGTCGGCCATGGTTGAAGCCCAGCTGCGCTTCAGACAGCCGCTGGCTGGAAACATCAATCAGGTTGCCGAGGATAAAGTTGTTGCTGCGCAAGTGGCTGACGCCAATGCTGGCGGCGGTTTTACTCAGGCTGTCGCGGTGCAGCACACGTTCGGCACGCAGAGCGTGAGTCTTGCTGTCGCCATCCTGATCGAAGGCAAAGCCGTTGGCTTCGCTTTCGGTACGGTAGTAGCTCTGGCTGTAGCTGTAATTGAAGGTCCACCAGCCGTACGGCAGGCTGTAGTTGAGGCTCTGGTTGTGGGAGTGGCGATAGCTATCACTGACTGCATCGCGACCGGCACGCAGGCTCAACTGATCAGCCAAGCCCAACGGACTGTCCCAATCCAGGCCCAGCCCCCACTGCTGCTCACCAGTGCTCAGTTGACCATCGTTATGCCGCGCCAGGCTGACGCGCCAAGGTTTGCTGCGCTTACCTTGCAGCTGCACGCGGCTACCACCGACCTGCTCACCGGGCACCAGTTCCAGCTGTGCCTGACGCGATGGCAAGCGGTTGAGCTGCTCAACCAGCTGCTCCAGCTCGCGCAGGTTCAGCACGCGCTCGGTTGCACCAGGAAAGCTCATGGCCAACTCACGATCTGAGGCCAGCTCCGAGCTGTTCAAGCCCTCCAGCTGGCCCTCGACCACCGTGACCTGCAGCGTACCGCTGGCCAGGTCTTGCTGCGGCAGGTAAGCACGCGTGGTGACATAACCACGACCGAGGTAGTGATTGGTGATGTCCTTAAGCAGCTGATTGAGCTGACCAACGCCCAAGCATTGGCCATTGTAGGGTTTAAGAATGCCGGCCTGATCGGCTGAACTGAGCAGCGTAGCGCCAACCAGATTGATCTGCTCGATGGCAAAACAGCGCTCATCTTCAGCAACCGGCTGCGCAGGTAGTTGCTCAACCTTACCGGGCAACTGGCGCAACTCATCCAGGCGACGCTCCTGCTCTTGCAGCAGACGCTCCTGACGCTCACGGATAAGGTCCCGATCACCTGGCGTTTGTGCCAGCGATACAGCAGGAACGAGGGCACACATCAGCCAAACGGCCAAAAAATGGCCGGGAGCCATTTTTAACGTCGTACAGCGATGACACGCAGGGTGGCCGCCAGGGATGGCAGGCCATAAAGGTTTACTACGAAGGGACATGCCTTCAATCCTTTGAATAGCGGATTAACAGAGGAAAATGCGGCGCGCATTAGAACACATGGCGAGTTGCCATCACTCGCACGACGCGTGACCTACCTCACAGAACCGGCCGCTCATCCTGAACTTCTGACCACCGGTTGCTGTCGCGCAACTTACAGAAAACGCCCCGATGCGACAATGCCGCTGTCAGGTCAATCAGAATAAAAAGCCCCCGCCGGCTCGCGCCGGCGGGGGCTTTTAGTCAGCTAGAACTGGATCAGTTCTTGGCTTTCTTGGCAGCGCGGGTGCGCTCGCCTTCGTCGAGGATCTTCTTACGCAGACGGATCGACTTCGGCGTAACTTCGCACAGCTCGTCGTCCTGGATGAATTCCAGAGCCTGTTCCAGGGTGAATTTCACCGGTGGAACCAGGGCGATGGTTTCGTCCTTGCCGGAAGCGCGCATGTTGTCGAGCTTCTTGCCTTTGGTTGGGTTTACGCCCATGTCGTTGTCGCGGCTGTTCAGGCCGACGATCTGACCGTTGTAGATTTCCTGGCCGTGCTCGACAAACAGCTTGCCGCGCGCCTGCAGGGTTTCCAGGGAGTAGGTCAGTGCCTTGCCGGTTTCTACCGATACCAGTACACCGTTCTGACGGCCGGACATGTCGCCGGACTTCATGGTGTCGTAGCGATCGAAGATCGAGGTCAGGATGCCAGCACCGTTGGTCAGGGTCAGGAACTGGTTACGGAAACCGATCAGACCGCGAGCAGGGATGTTGTATTCCAGACGCACACGGCCTTTGCCATCCGGCACCATGTTGGTCAGGTCGCCCTTACGCAGGCCCATCTCTTCCATGACCTTGCCCTGGGACTCTTCCGGGGTGTCGATGGTGACGTTTTCGAACGGTTCCTGCTTCACGCCGTCGACGGTACGGATGATTACTTCCGGACGACCAACACCCATTTCGAAGCCTTCGCGACGCATGGTTTCGATCAGTACCGAGAGGTGCAGCTCACCACGGCCAGAGACTTTGAACTTGTCAGCGCTGTCGCCTTCTTCAACACGCAGGGCCACGTTGTACAGCAGCTCTTTGTCCAGACGCTCTTTGATGTTGCGGCTGGTAACGAACTTGCCTTCTTTACCGCAGAACGGCGAATCGTTGACCTGGAAGGTCATGGATACGGTCGGCTCGTCGACGGTCAGCGGGGTCATCGCTTCAACATGGTTGATGTCGCACAGGGTGTCGGAGATGAACAGCGAGTCCATGCCGCTGACGCAGACGATGTCACCAGCGGTGGCTTCTTCAACGTCGATGCGGTGCAGGCCGTGGTGGCCCATCAGCTTGAGGATACGACCGTTGCGCTTCTTGCCGTCGGCGTCGATAGCGATCACCGGGGTGTTCGGCTTGACGCGACCACGGGCGATACGGCCAACGCCGATAATGCCGAGGAAGCTGTTGTAGTCCAGTGCGGAGATTTGCATCTGGAACGGACCATCGACATCAACCTGCGGCGATGGCACGTTGTCGACGATGGACTGGTACAGCGGGGTCATGTCTTCAGCCATGTCGGTGTGATCCAGACCAGCAATGCCGTTCAGGGCCGAGGCGTAGACGACTTTGAAGTCCAGCTGTTCTTCGGTGGCACCGAGGTTGTCGAACAGGTCGAAGATCTGATCCAGAACCCAATCCGGACGCGCGCCTGGACGGTCAACCTTGTTGATTACCACGATTGGACGCAGGCCGGCTTCGAAAGCCTTCTTGGTCACGAAGCGGGTTTGCGGCATCGGGCCGTCTTGGGCGTCGACCAGCAGCAGTACGGAGTCAACCATCGACATCACGCGCTCAACTTCACCGCCGAAGTCGGCGTGGCCGGGGGTGTCGACGATGTTGATGTGGTAGCCGTTCCAGTTGATCGCGGTGTTCTTCGCGAGAATGGTAATGCCGCGCTCTTTTTCCTGGTCGTTGCTGTCCATCACGCGCTCGTCGTTGAGCTCGTTGCGCTCAAGGGTGCCGGACTGACGCAGGAGTTTGTCTACCAGGGTGGTCTTACCATGGTCAACGTGGGCAATGATGGCGATGTTGCGTAGATTTTCGATCACGTGTGTATCTCGATCAGAGGATTCGGTGTGCCGCTTATTCTAGGCGGCGAGTATTAACTAATTGCGTTTTCTGCCAGGCGGCGTACGAGCGCTGTGGCTGTTACGCCGCCTGTGGGTCGGGAGGGCGATGGCGGATACTGCCGCCATTCAACCCGGGCGTTTTATGCCGGACGATAAACGCGCACATTGGCATGCCCCTCACTCAGCAAGTGGTGGGCGTGCAAACGACTCATCACACCTTTATCGCAATACAACAGGTACTGGCGCGCCTCATCCAGCTCTTTGAACTTGCTGTTCAGGGCATAGAACGGCAGCGCCATGACCTCGACGCCTGGCAGGGCGAGTGGCTCGTCCTCGGCGGCATCGGGGTGACGAATATCGATGATCACATGGCTGGCCAGGGCTTCGCTGACTTCCTCGATCTGCACGTCCTTGCCCAGCTCGTCGATCACTTTGTCGATCGGCAGCAAGGTCGCGCGCTCCAGGGCACGCTCGAGGATGGCCATATCGAACTGATTTTCTTCATGCTCGATGCGCAGCTTCTTCGCCTTGGTGGTCGGGTTGACCGAAATCACCCCGCAGTATTCCGGCATATGCTTGGCGAACTCAGCGGTGCCGATGCGCGTGGCGGTGTCGATGATGTCCTGCTTATGGCTGGCGAGCAGCGGACGCAGCACCAGCATGTCGGTGGCAGAATCGATTACCGCGAGGTTCGGCAGGGTCTGGCTGGACACCTGGGAAATCGCCTCACCGGTGACCAGCGCATCAATCTGCAAACGCTCGGCCATGCGCGTAGAGGCGCGCAGCATCATGCGCTTGAGGATCACGCCCATCTGGCTGTTGTCGACCTTGCCGAGAATCTCGCCCAGCACTTCCTCGAACGGCACGCTGATAAACAGGACGCGCTGCGAGCTGCCGAATTTCTGCCAGAGGTAGTGCGCCACTTCCATCACGCCCAGCTCGTGGGCGCGGCCGCCTAGATTGAAGAAACAGAAGTGGGTAACCAGGCCGCGGCGCATCATCTGGTAAGCGGCGACGGTGGAATCGAAACCGCCGCTCATCAGCACCAGGGTCTGCTCCAGCGAGCCGAGCGGATAACCGCCCAGGCCTTCGTGCTGGTGGTGAATCACGAACAGGCGCTGGTCGCGGATCTCCATGCGCACCACAACGTCGGGATCTTTCAGCGAGATGCCGGCCGCGCCGCACTGCTGGCGCAGCTGGCTGCCGACATAGCGTTCGACATCCATGGAGCTGAACGCATGCTTGCCGGCGCGCTTGCAGCGTACAGCGAAGATCTTGCCCGGCAGCTGATCGGCGAAGTGCAGCTTGCACTTTTCCAGCACGTCGTCGAAATCACCCAGCGGGTATTCATCGACTTGCAGGAAATGGGTGATGCCCGGCGTGCAGCTCAGGCGCTCGATCATCGCCTGCAGGGTTTTCGGCTCACTGATCTGGGTTTCGACTTCCAGGTTGTCCCACACACCGCTGACCTGCAGCTGTGGATCGAACTCACGCAAAACCGAACGAATGTTCTTCGCCAGCTGCCGGATAAAGTGCTTACGCACCGGCCGACTTTTAATGGTGATTTCTGGGAAGACTTTAACGATCAGTTTCATGAAAACAGTGAGTGCCGAGGCCGCGAAAAAACAGGGGCGCGGATTATAGCGGAAATTGCTCACGCTTTGATCAAAAATCCTCATGCGCGCAAAACACGCACCATTAAAGGGCGCGCAACAAATATAGCGACCCACAACGGTGCAAATATTTTTCAGGCAGCGCCGCGCAGCCCCCGCCAGCCCTGAGTTTCAGGGCTTACACCCATTCCTGTGCACTGGCATGCAATTTGCTCCCTTGTGAGGCAGGATGCCCTGGCGGAGTATGCCGCGGCCGTACCGTACTATTGAGGGCTCACGATTCGAGCCTTATCCACCTGGAGGACAGCATGTCGAAGTCGATTCAACTTATTAAAGAACACGACGTGAAGTGGGTTGACCTGCGCTTCACCGACACCAAGGGCAAACAGCACCACGTGACCATGCCGGCACGCGATGCGCTGGACGACGAGTTCTTCGAAGTCGGCAAAATGTTCGACGGCTCCTCCATCCATGGCTGGAAAGGCATCGAAGCCTCCGACATGATCCTGCTGCCGGTTGACGAAACCGCCGTACTGGACCCGTTCACCGAAGAGCCAACCCTGATCATCGTTTGCGACATCATCGAGCCAAGCACCATGCAAGGCTACGATCGTGACCCGCGCTCGATCGCCAAGCGCGCTGAAGAGTTCCTGAAAACCACCGGTATCGGTGACACCGTATTCGTCGGTCCTGAGCCTGAGTTCTTCATCTTCGACGAAGTGAAGTTCAAGTCCGACATCTCCGGTTCTATGTTCAAGATCTTCTCCGAGCAGGCGTCCTGGAACACCGACGCTGACATCGAAGGCGGCAACAAGGGCCACCGCCCAGCCGTCAAAGGTGGTTACTTCCCAGTTCCGCCGTGCGACCACGACCACGAAATCCGTACTGCCATGTGTAATGCCATGGAAGAAATGGGCCTGGTCATCGAAGTTCACCACCACGAAGTGGCGACTGCCGGTCAGAACGAAATCGGCGTGAAGTTCAACACCCTGGTTGCCAAAGCTGACGAAGTTCAGACCCTGAAGTACTGCGTACACAACGTGGCTGATGCCTACGGCAAAACCGCAACCTTTATGCCGAAGCCGCTGTACGGCGACAACGGTTCGGGTATGCACGTACACATGTCCATCTCCAAAGATGGCAAGAACACCTTCGCTGGCGAAGGCTATGCCGGCCTGTCCGACACCGCTCTGTACTTCATCGGCGGTATCATCAAGCACGGTAAAGCACTGAACGGCTTCACCAACCCGTCGACCAACTCCTACAAGCGTCTGGTCCCAGGTTTCGAAGCTCCAGTAATGCTGGCCTACTCGGCCCGTAACCGTTCGGCTTCGATCCGTATTCCTTACGTTTCCAGCCCGAAAGCCCGCCGTATCGAAGCACGCTTCCCGGACCCGGCTGCCAACCCATACCTGGCCTTCGCTGCGCTGCTGATGGCTGGTATCGACGGCATCCAGAACAAGATCCACCCAGGCGATGCTGCCGACAAGAACCTCTACGACCTGCCGCCAGAAGAAGGCAAGCTGATCCCACAAGTGTGCGGCAGCCTGAAAGAAGCCCTGGAAGAGCTGGATAAAGGCCGTGCGTTCCTGACCAAAGGCGGCGTGTTCTCCGACGACTTCATCGACGCTTACCTTGAGCTGAAAAGCGAAGAAGAAATCAAAGTACGCACCTTCGTACACCCGCTGGAATACGACCTGTACTACAGCGTCTAATCCCGCACGCAAGACAAGAGGCCACCTTCGGGTGGCCTTTTTGCGTTTGGCGACCCACCCGCAACACCTTTTAACCTGATGATTGCTGCGCTGGTACACGCCCAGCCATCAACGCGCTTGCCAGCGCGCGCTACCAGTGCAAGGCTTAGGGCACATCACTAGGGAGAGTCAGGCATGCGCCCTCTACTTATCTGCCTGCTACTGGGCCTGGCATTGCCGGCCAGTGCGCAGATCTACAAATACACCGACGCCAATGGCAACACGGTATTCACCGACCAGCCGCCGGAAGGCCAGGCGACGCAGAATGTCGAGCTGCCGAAAACCAATAGCGTGTCGATGCCAGTACCCAGCCTGCCCGCAGCAACCACCCCCGACCCCGTCGACAACGCTGCGCCTTACAGCATCCTGCAGCTGACCGGTATCCCCGACGATGAGGCCATGCGCGCCAACAACGGCACCTTCAGCGTGGGCGTGGACATTCAGCCGCGCCTGGCCAGCAACCATCGCCTGCGCCTGCTGCTTGACGGCAAGCCTTACGGCCAGCCGAGCAATGTGCCACGCCTGCAAGTGAGCAATGCTGATCGTGGCGAGCACAGCCTGGCCGTGGAAGTACTCAGTGGCGAGCAGTCGATCCAACAAAGCGCCACTGCCATCTTTACCGTGCAGCGGGTCAACACCAGTAGCCCGGCCCTGCGTCCACCTCCCCCAAAACCCAAGCCAGCCCCCTGACTATGCGCAATCTGCTGTTCTGCGGCCTGATGCTGCTCGCTCTGCCTGCCCTCGCGCAGGTCTACACCTATATAGATAGCGAAGGGAATCGCGTCTTTACCGACAAACCCCGGTCAGGGAATGCCGAGCGCGTCGAACTGGCGCCCAGCAACTCGATGCCGGCCACCCAGACGCAAACCGCCCCCGTAATTGAAGCGCCGCCCGAGCCCAGCCAGCGCTACAGCCTGCTGCGCATTCTGGTGCCGCAGCCTGACGCAACCATCCGTGACAGCGCCGGCAACCTGATTGTCAGCGTCAACAGCGAGCCGAAACTCTTCCCCCAGCACAGCTATCGCCTGCTGTTGGACGGCGTACAGGTCGGCGAAGCGGGTACAAGCCCGGTATTCCCACTGGAGAATATCGACCGCGGCACCCACCAGCTGGCGGTGGAGATCATCGATCAGCAGGGCCGCATTATCGAACGCACGCCGACCCAGCCGTTCCATATGTTGCGCATCTCCCTCGCGCAGAAGCGCATGGTCAACCCCTGCAAGAAGGCCGATTACGGCGTGCGCCCGGAGTGTCCGCTCAAGGACAAGCCGCCGGAAAAGAAAGACATTCCCTTCGTGCCATTTATCTAAACCGGCACCACGCACCAAAGCAGTGCGCATATTGCCCGGCATTTCTATACTCTCCCTGTTTTGGGTCGCCGCGCGCGACCCGGCTGCGCTGAAAAGCAGCTAATTCCCGGCATCCCACGGCCAAACACGCTTCTTTTCGGGGCTTTGGTTTGCTTCTTGCATTTTCCAGCTGCATTGCTGGAACCCAAGGGTCTGCTGACATCCCATATGATCATCAACGACGCACTGCACCGCCTGCTGCTGGACAACCTGACCACTGCCACGCTGCTGCTCAACGACGACCTGCGTCTTGAGTACATGAACCCGGCAGCGGAGATGCTCCTGGCCGTCAGTGGCCAACGCAGTCACGGGCAATTCATCAGCGAACTGTTTACCGAATCCAGCGAGGCGCTAAGCGCCTTGCGCCAGGCCGTCCAGCAAGCCCACCCCTTCAACAAGCGTGAAGCGGTGGTGACTTCAGTCAGCGGCCAGACCCTGACCGTCGACTACGCGGTGACGCCGGTGCTCAGCCGTGGCGAAACCCTACTGCTGCTGGAAGTGCATCCGCGCGACCGCCTGCTGCGCATCACCAAGGAAGAGGCGCAGCTGTCCAAGCAGGAAACCACCAAACTGCTGGTGCGCGGCCTGGCCCACGAGATCAAGAACCCCCTCGGCGGCATCCGTGGCGCCGCGCAGCTGCTGGCCCGCGAGCTGCCGGAAGAAAGCCTCAAGGATTACACCAACGTCATCATCGAAGAGGCCGACCGGCTAAGAAATCTAGTCGACCGCATGCTCGGCTCGAACAAACTGCCGTCCCTGGCGCTGACCAACGTGCACGAGGTGCTCGAGCGCGTCGGCAGCCTGGTGGAAGCGGAAAGCCAGGGCAGCATCATTTTGGTGCGCGATTACGACCCGAGCATTCCTGATGTGCTGATCGACCGCGAGCAGATGATCCAGGCCGTGCTGAATATCGTGCGCAATGCCATGCAGGCGCTGTCCGGACAAAACGATCTGCGCCTGGGCCGCATCACCCTGCGCACCCGCACCCTGCGCCAGTTCACCATCGGCCATTGTCGCCATCGCCTGGTGACCAAGATCGAAATCATCGACAACGGCCCGGGCATTCCGCCCGAGCTGCAAGAAACCATCTTCTACCCCATGGTCAGCGGGCGTGCCGACGGCACCGGCCTGGGCCTGGCCATTACCCAGAACATCATTAGTCAGCACCAAGGTTTGATCGAGTGCGAGAGCCATCCTGGCCACACCGTGTTCTCGATCTTCCTGCCGCTGGAACAAGGAGTAACTCCGTCATGAGTCGCAGTGAAACCGTCTGGATTGTCGATGACGACCGCTCCATCCGCTGGGTCCTGGAAAAAGCCCTGCAACAGGAAGGCATGACCACCCAGAGCTTCGACAGCGCCGATGGCGTGCTCAGCCGCCTGAGCCGTCAGCAACCCGATGTAATCATTTCCGATATTCGTATGCCGGGGGCCAGCGGCCTCGATCTGCTGGCGCGCATCCGCGAGCTGTACCCGCGCCTGCCGGTGATCATCATGACCGCGCATTCCGACCTGGACAGCGCCGTGGCCTCCTACCAGGGCGGCGCGTTCGAGTACCTGCCCAAGCCGTTTGATGTTGACGAAGCGGTGTCGCTGGTCAAACGCGCCAATATGCATGCCCAGGAGCAGCAGAGCCTGGCCGTGCCGGTCGAGCAGCCACGTACGCCGGAGATCATCGGCGAAGCGCCGGCCATGCAGGAGGTGTTCCGCGCCATCGGTCGCCTGTCGCACTCCAATATCACCGTACTGATCAACGGCGAATCCGGCACCGGCAAGGAGCTGGTCGCCCACGCCCTGCACCGCCACAGCCCACGCGCCGCCTCGCCGTTTATCGCGCTGAATATGGCGGCGATTCCCAAGGACCTGATGGAGTCCGAGCTGTTCGGCCACGAAAAAGGCGCCTTTACCGGTGCGGCCAACCAGCGTCGCGGGCGTTTCGAGCAGGCCGACGGCGGTACGCTGTTTCTCGATGAAATTGGCGATATGCCGGCCGACACCCAGACCCGCTTGCTGCGCGTACTGGCTGATGGCGAGTTCTACCGGGTCGGCGGCCACACCCCGGTGAAAGTGGACGTGCGAATTATCGCCGCCACCCACCAGAACCTGGAAAGCCTGGTGCAGGCCGGCAAGTTCCGTGAAGACCTGTTCCACCGCCTTAACGTGATCCGCATTCATATCCCGCGCCTGTCGGATCGACGCGAAGACATTCCTACTTTGGCTCGGCACTTCCTCAGCCGCGCCGCGCTGGAGCTGGCAGTCGAGCCCAAGCTGCTGAAAAGCGAAACCGAAGACTACCTGCAGCAGCTGCCGTGGCCAGGCAACGTGCGCCAGCTGGAGAACACCTGCCGTTGGATCACCGTGATGGCCTCGGGCCGTGAGGTGCATGTCGACGACCTGCCGCCGGAGCTGCTCAGCCAGCCGCAGGAAAGCGCACCGGTGAGCAACTGGGAACAGGCGCTGCGCCAATGGGCCGATCAGGCGCTGGGGCGTGGCCAGTCCAGCCTGCTGGATACCGCCGTGCCAGCATTCGAGCGGATCATGATCGAAACCGCCCTCAAACACACCGCAGGCCGCCGCCGCGACGCCGCCGTGCTGCTGGGCTGGGGCCGCAACACCCTGACGCGCAAGATCAAGGAACTGGGCATGAACGTTGAAAGCGCCGATGACGAGGACAGCGACGACTAAACCGCTGACGCTGCGCCAAATGCAAAACGGGCCCACCTGGGCCCGTTTTTATTTACACCGGTAAACAGCCTGAAAATGCGCCAGAGCAATGCACCGGCATCGACCCAGTGCACAGCGGCGGTTCACATCCCAGCGCTTGCGTAGCGCCCGCAGCTGCCGATAGAAACCCTGAAACCCAGTATTTACGAGGCCTGCAGGCAACGTAATAAAACTGGCACACAGCCTGCATAGACTCAAGCAATCCCAGTTTTGGGGACCTTGGTACAGGCAGGCCGGGGATTCCCCTCTTTTATTGCTCCACCAGGCTGACCGTCAGCCGCCAGCGCCCGTCCACTTCCTCAGCGCGCCACTCACCGCGCAATGGACGGGCTGCCACCACCCTCAGCAACAAATCCCTTCTCTCGCGCTGCAAACGCCAATTGGCCAACCTTCCCTGCACGTGCAGCTGGCCCTGTTGCTGGCGGCCAAAACTCTGCAGGCGCAGGATAAACACGCCGCCAGCATGCTCCTCGCGCGGCAGCGGCTCAACGTTGAACCACAGCTCAAGGCCCTGCTCGATCACCGCCACGCGATCAAGCCAGAGCGGGTCTGGCTGCAGCAAACGGCCGATCATCAAACCAATCAAAAAGCCAAACACCGCCAATGAAGCAATCACCCGCACCCACGGACGGGGGCGCGGGTCTGTAGAATGCTGCTCGTCTTCAAGCTCGGAGCCGCGCATGTTTCACGTCATCCTTTTTCAACCGGAAATACCGCCCAATACCGGCAACATTATCAGGCTCTGCGCCAACAGCGGCTGCCACCTGCACCTGATCGAGCCGCTGGGCTTCGAACTGGATGACAAACGCCTGCGCCGCGCCGGCCTGGATTATCACGAATACGCCACCCTGCAGCGCCACGCCGACCTCGCCAGCTGCCTGGCCAGCATCGGCCAGCCGCGCGTGTTTGCCTTTACCACCAAGGGCTCACAGGCGTTTCACCAGGTCAGCTACCAGCCTGGCGATGCCTTTCTGTTCGGCCCGGAAAGCCGCGGCCTGCCCCAGGAGATTCGCGACAGCCTGCCACCCGAGCAACGCCTGCGCCTGCCAATGCGCGAAGGCTGCCGCAGCCTGAACCTGTCCAACACCGTTGCCGTGGCTGTCTATGAGGCCTGGCGCCAGCAGGGTTTTGCCGACGCCCAGTAGCGCCCATAAAAAATTGCCGGGAGCAATTTTTAACGTCGCGCAGCGACGGCCCGCAGGGTGGCCGCCAGGGATGGCAGGCCATAAAAAACGCCCCGTAGGGCGTTTTTTGTTCCAACCGCAAACCTTAGTGTGCGGTGGCCACTTCGCCGGCCTGCTGCATACGCTGCAGTTCCTGGGCGTAGAGGGCATCGAAGTTCACCGGAGCCAGCATCAGCGCCGGGAACGAGCCACGCACAACCAGGCTGTCCAGGGTTTCGCGGGCATAGGGGAAGAGGATATTCGGGCAGAACGCGCCCAGGGTGTGGCTCATGGAAGCCGCGTCCAGACCCTTGATCAGGAAGATACCGGCCTGCTGCACTTCAGCGATAAAGGCGGTTTCTTCGCCAGTCTTCACGGTTACCGAGAGGGTCAGTACCACTTCGTGGAAATCGCCATCCAGCGCCTTCTGACGGGTGTTGAGGTCCATGGCGACGCTAGGCGCCCACTCCTGACGGAAGATTTCCGGGCTCTTCGGCGCCTCGAAAGACAGGTCACGTACATAGATACGCTGCAGGGAGAATTGCGGGTTTTGTTCGCCCTGAGCGGCGCCGTTGCTAGCTTGTTCTGTCATGGCAAAGCCTTCTTGTCGTTAGGTACGGGTAAACAGGGAATTAAGCCTTGAGCAGCGCATCGAGCTTGCCGGCGCGCTCCAGGGCGTAAAGGTCATCGCAACCACCCACATGGGTGTCACCGATCCAGATTTGCGGCACCGAGGTCTGCCGCGCCTTGCGGGTCATTTCCGCCCGCAGATCCGGCTTGCCATCAACCTTGATCTCGTTAAAGGCCACGCCTTTATGAGTCAGCAGCTGCTTGGCGCGGATGCAGTACGGGCACCAGTCGCTGGAATAGATGACGACAGACTGCATCTCACTTCACCAGCGGCAGGTTGTCGCCACGCCAGCTGGCAATCCCGCCAGACAGCTTGGCAGCGGTGAAGCCAGCCTTTTTCAGGTCGCGGCAAATGCCGCCGCTATGCTGGCCCATGGCGTCGACCACGATGATGGTCTTGGCTTTGTGCTTGTCCAGCTCAACCATGCGAGCGGCGAATTTTTCGAACGGAATATTCAGTGCGCCGACGATATGCCCAGCGGAAAAGTCCTTCTGCCCGCGAATATCCAGCACGACGCCCTGCTCGCTGTTAACCAGTGCGGTCAGCTCGCGGCTGCTCAGGCTCTGCCCGCCCTTACGCGCCTCGGTGAAGATCAGCAGCGCGAGCAGAGTTGCGAACAAACCGCTCAGGACATAGTGGGTAGTGGCAAATTCAATCAAGTTGGCAAGCATTGTGCGGTTCCGGGGCGGTAAAATGTCGGCCAGTATACACAGCCGCACAGGTCGGCCAAACCCCGCCCGGCGGTGACGTTTGCCACACATGGCCGTAAAATGCCCAGCCTCAGAACCGGCTCAAAGTCTGCTGCGCGTCGGCCCTGCTGCGTTAAAAACAGCCTCGGAATGCTCATGTACAAAAGTACACTCCGCTTCCTCGCCTGTTTTTGCCTTGCAGGACTCTAGCTCGCGAGACGTTGAACCGATTCTTTGTTTCCCGCCCATCGACCCAGAGCGAACCAGCTTTATGAGCGCCACGCCCAAACCCCTGGTACTGATCATCCTCGATGGCTTCGGCCACAGTGACAGCCCCGAATCCAACGCCATCATGGCGGCCAACACGCCGGTCTACGACCATCTGCGCGCCACCCAGCCCCACGGCCTGATCTCGGGCTCAGGTATGGACGTGGGCCTGCCGGACGGGCAGATGGGCAATTCCGAGGTAGGTCATATGAACCTCGGCGCGGGCCGTGTGGTGTATCAGGACTTCACCCGGGTGACCAAAGCGATTCGTGATGGCGACTTCTTCACTAATCCGGCCATCACCGGCGCTGTGGACAAGGCAGTAAGCGCCGGCAAAGCCGTGCATATCCTCGGCCTGCTCTCCGACGGCGGCGTGCACAGCCATCAGGACCATCTGGTGGCCATGGCCGAACTGGCCGCCCAGCGCGGTGCCGATAAAATCTACCTGCACGCATTCCTCGACGGCCGCGACACCCCGCCGAAAAGCGCTCAGCCGTCCATCGAGCTGCTCGACGCCACCTTCGCCAAACTTGGCAAGGGCCGTATTGCCAGCCTCAGCGGCCGCTACTTCGCCATGGACCGCGACAACCGCTGGGACCGCGTCGAGCAGGCCTACGGCTTGTTGGTCGACGGCAACGGTCAGTTCAACGCCGCCACTGCCATCGAAGGCCTAGAGGCCGCCTACGAGCGTGGCGAAAGCGATGAATTCGTCAAAGCCACCACCATTGGCGAGCCGGTGCGGATGGAAGACGGCGACGCCGTAGTCTTTATGAACTTCCGCGCCGACCGCGCACGCGAGCTCACCCGCGCCTTTGTCGAGCCGGACTTCAAAGAGTTCGAGCGCACGCGCGTGCCGCAACTGGCCGGTTTCGTCATGCTCACCCAGTACGCCGCAAGCATCCCGACGCCCAGCGCCTACAAGCCGGAAGCCCTGACCAACGTGCTCGGCGAATACCTGGCGAATAACGGCAAGACCCAGCTGCGCATCGCCGAAACCGAGAAGTACGCCCACGTCACCTTCTTCTTCTCCGGCGGTCGTGAAGAACCCTTTGCCGGCGAAGAGCGCATCCTGATCCCCTCGCCGAACGTCGCCACCTATGACCTGCAGCCGCAGATGAGCGCACCGGAAGTCACCGACAAGATCGTCGACGCCATCGAAAACCAGCGTTATGACGTGATCATCGTCAACTACGCCAACGGCGACATGGTCGGCCATACCGGCGTGTTCTCCGCCGCCGTGGCCGCCGTGGAATGCCTGGACGGCTGCGTCGGCCGTATTGTCGCCGCGCTGGACAAGGTCGGCGGCGAAACACTGATCACCGCCGACCACGGCAACGTCGAGCAGATGGCGGATGAAAGCACCGGCCAGGCGCACACCGCGCACACCTGCGAGCCGGTGCCATTTATCTATGTCGGCAAGCGCCCGGCGACCATTCGCGCTGGCGGTGTGCTGGCCGACGTAGCCCCGACCCTGCTGACCCTGATGGGCCTGCCGGTGCCGGCGGAAATGACCGGCACCAGCATCGTCGAGCTGAACTAAGCAGCTGCCCGCCGGCCAGGTGCAATGCCTGGCCTGCGGGCAAATTGCCGGCTGCCTCACGCTGCAAGTGCAGCCCCGCGCACAGCGCTGATGACATGCAGCTTGCCGCTGTTTTTTTAGGCATACTAGGCGCGTCCTTGCCCCAGGTGCTGCCAGCCCCATGTTTCGTGCCCTCGCCCTTATTTTCCTGACCCTCCTGCTGCCGCCTGCCTTCGCCGACGAGAAGAGCGATGCGCAGAAGCAACTGGACGCCGCGCGCGCCGATGTTGCCGAGCTGAAGCAACTGCTGGAGAAGCTGCAGCAGGAAAAATCCGGCGTGCAGAAAGACCTGAAGAAAACCGAAAGCGAGATGGGCCAGCTGGAGAAACAGGTCAAAGGCCTGCAGCAGGACCTGAAAAAGAGCGAAGAGGAAATCCAGCGCCTCGATACCGAGAAAAAAAAACTCGAGGGCGCGCGCCTTGAACAGCAGCGTCTGATCGGCATCCAGGCCCGCGCCGCCTACCAGAGCGGTCGCCAGGAATACGTCAAACTGCTGCTCAACCAGCAGAACCCGGAAAAATTCTCGCGCACCCTGACTTACTACGACTACCTCAGCGAAGCGCGCATGGAACAACTCGCTGCCTTCAATGAAACCCTGCGCCAGCTGGCCAATGTCGAGCTGGATATCGCCAACCAGCAAAGCCAGCTGCTGGAGCAGAAAAGCGCTCTGGATGGTCGCCGCGAACAACTCGCCAGTGTGCGCAAGGAGCGTCAGCTGGCGCTGGCCAAACTGAATACAGAATTCTCCGCCCGCGACCAGAAGCTCAAGGCGCGCGAGCAGGAACAAGCCAACTTTGCCCGCGTGCTGAAAACCATCGAGGAAACCCTCGCTCGCCAGGCTCGCGAAGCTGAAGCGGCGCGCCAGCAAGCCCTGCTCGCCGAACGCGAACAATCACGCAGCAGCACTAATCCGGCGCCGACAGGTCCACTGGTGAGTTCTGGCGCCAGCTTTGGCGGTCCATTCGCCAAGGCCCGGGGCAAATTGCCCTGGCCGGTTGATGGTCGCCTGGTGGCCCGCTACGGCACACCACGCGGTGGCGATGCGCGTACCAAATGGGATGGCGTGCTGATCGGCGCCTCCGCTGGCAGCCAGGTTCATGCCGTGCATGGCGGCCGCGTAGTGTTTGCCGACTGGTTGCGTGGCGCTGGGCTTCTGGTCATTCTCGACCATGGCAACGGCTACCTGAGCCTCTATGGGCACAACCAGAGCCTGCTCAAGGATGCCGGCGACGTGGTCAAAGCCGGCGAAGCCATCGCCACCGTTGGCAACAGCGGCGGCCAGGAAACCCCAGCACTGTATTTCGCAATTCGCCAGCAGGGCCGCCCGATCGACCCCGCTCAATGGTGCCGCGCACAAGGATAAGTGTCGCGATTACCGATTTAGGACAGGAGTAAGTTCGACATGCCGCATCTGTTCCGCCTCACCGCCCTCGCGCTGGCCGTTACCCTGCTGGGTAGCACTGCCGTATTTGCCGCGCCAGCACCGGCCACCGCCAACGACAGCGCGCCACTGCCGCTGGACGACCTGCGCACCTTTGCCGAGGTGATGGACCGCATCAAGTCCGCCTATGTCGAGCCGGTCAGCGACAAGACTCTGCTGGAAAACGCGATCAAGGGCATGCTCAGCAACCTTGACCCGCACTCGGCCTACCTGGAGCCGGAAGCCTTCCGCGACCTGCAGGAAAGCACCAGCGGCGAGTTCGGCGGCCTGGGCATTGAGCTGGGCAGCGAAGACGGCTTTCTCAAAGTGGTCTCGCCAATCGATGACACCCCAGCCTCCGCCGCTGGCATCCAGCCCGGCGACCTGATCGTGAAAATCGACGGCCAGCCCACCAAGGGCCTGTCGCTGATGGAAGCGGTCGAGAAGATGCGCGGCAAAGCTGGCAGCAACATCGAGCTGACCTTGGTACGCGAAGGCGGCAAGCCCTTCGATGTCGAGCTGACGCGCGCGGTGATCAAGGTCAAGAGTGTGAAAAGCCAGCTGCTCGACGACGGCTACGGCTATGTGCGCATCACCCAGTTCCAGGTCAACAGCGGCGAAGAAGTCGGCAAAGCCCTGGCCAAGCTGCGCAAGGACAACGGCAAGAAGCTACGCGGCCTGGTGCTCGACCTGCGCAACAACCCCGGCGGCGTGCTACAGGCGGCGGTGGAGGTCACCGACCATTTCCTCAAGAAGGGCCTGATCGTCTACACCGAAGGGCGCATCGCCAACTCCGAGCTGCGCTTCAATGCCGACCCGGCTGACGCCAGTGAAGGCGTGCCACTGGTGGTGCTGATCAACGGCGGCAGCGCCTCGGCCTCCGAGATTGTCGCCGGCGCTCTGCAGGATCACAAACGCGGCGTGCTGATGGGCACCGACAGCTTCGGCAAAGGTTCGGTGCAAACCGTGCTGCCACTGAACAATGACCGCGCGCTGAAACTCACCACCGCGCTGTACTTCACCCCCAAAGGCCGCTCGATCCAGGCTCAGGGCATCGTCCCGGACATCGAGGTAGCGCGCGCCAAGCTGACCCGTGAGCAGGATGAAAGCGGCATCAAGGAAGCCGACCTGCAAGGTCACCTGGGCAATGGCAACGGCGGCGCCGACAAACCCAGCAAGGGCAAAAGCAGCACCCCGGCACGCCCACAGGATGACGACTACCAGCTGAGCCAGGCCCTGAACCTGCTCAAGGGCCTAAGCGTTACCCGCGGCGACTAGACGTGCGTTTGTAGGAGCAACTGTCTTAACCGGCCGTGTGTCGCCACTCGGTATCGTCGCGGATCATGGCATTCAATCGAACCACCAGCACTCGCATACAGGCGACTAATGCAACCTTTGCACACTTGCCTCGCTCGCGCAGTGCCAAGTAACGCGCATTGAAGT
>Ga0209504_1000065_pt1 | contig 103974 bp, 117 predicted proteins | sample COGITO_mtgs_1005_FD_184791 | JGI IMG/M metagenome (GOLD analysis project Ga0209504, IMG submission 184791) | Pelagic marine microbial communities from North Sea - COGITO_mtgs_100511 (SPAdes) (version 2) | ecosystem: Environmental > Aquatic > Marine > Epipelagic ... | reverse complement strand
AAGGCGTGGGAGAGTAAGTCATCGCCAAACCTAGTAAGGATTAAAGAGTAAGCTCTCAATTCGATCGTAATTATAAAACAGCCGCCTCTAAGGGCGGCTTTTTTGTGCGAAATACAATATCTTAGCTTTACAGTCTTGGAATTTACACTGTTATACTAATTAAATATCATTTTTGTTTAATAAGTATTATTTTAAATTTTAGGAGCATTCTAAATGAAACCCACAGGTGTGATGCCCATTCCAACTGATGCTAAAAAGCGCAAAGCTGTTAAGCCAGTTATTTGTTACCCTATTAATAGTCTTCAAAATTATGACTGCGATTTTTACAATTCATTAAAAAAAGACATGCAGTTCATTAAGAAAATAATAATCCCTCCAAGGAGTGCTAGTACTATTGAAGTACCAGCAGGTTGTATATTTAGAATATTATCAGTTGAAGGCCCTCAAGTTGGTGATTTAAATTTATGGAATATGAATAATTTAGATGAAAAATTTTATTCAGGTAAAACGCGTGCCCTTCACGGTACACATGTAGGTGTTGGAGATAAGCTATGGTCAAATTTTCCTTATATGAGGCCTATGGCAACAATAATAACTGATACATTGGATTGGTATGGGTTTGATCAAGATGGTGGATCTGTTCATGATGTTATTGGGACAAGGTGTGATCCTTACACAAATAATTTATTATCAGGAAAACAATATCATAACTGTTGTCATTCAAATTTAACAAGAGCTTTAGCGGCATCTCAAAATTTGTCCTTAACTGGAGCTGAACAATTGATACATGATGTTTTAAACGTCTTTATGTGTACTGGATTCACACAGGATACTCATCAGTATTTTATGAAAGCAAGTCCAGTAAGGCCTGGCGATTATTTGGAAATGTTTGCTGAAACTGATATATTAGTTGGGCTTTCAACATGTCCTGGTGGTGACTGTAGTTCAGAACATTCCAGTGACACAGTTGAGTGTTATCCATTAGTAATAGAAGTTTATGAACCTGCTAGGGATTTAAGCAATTGGGAGTCATCTAGACTTAATGAATATAATAGAACTCATGGTATTTGAAAAAAAAAATAAAAATTCGCATTTAGGCATTGTAGACTCATCTTGGGCGTTGTAACTGAAGCGTGCGGGATGGAGCAGTCCGGTAGCTCGTCAGGCTCATAACCTGAAGGTCGTAGGTTCAAATCCTACTCCCGCAACCAATCATTAGTCTATCAAATATATTTATATCCTTGAAATATGTTCTTCAACATATCATTAATTGGTCTATGGCAAAATTATATTTTCATTACTCTACAATGAATGCAGGTAAGTCTACATTACTTCTGCAAGCAGCCCATAATTATCAAGAGCGAGGTATGGAGTCTTATTTACTGACTGCACAATTTGATAATCGTGCTGGAGATGCAAGAATAGGGTCTCGTATTGGTATCGGGCGAGAAGCTGATACCTTTTCGCTATCAGATGATTTATTTTATAAAATTAAAAAACGTATTAATGATGGCCCATGCGCATGTGTCTTTATTGATGAAGCACAGTTTTTATCTCATGAACAAGTCTGGCAATTGGCCCGAGCTGTTGATGATTTGAAGATACCAATAATGTGCTATGGGTTGCGAGTCGATTTCCAAGGAAAATTATTTCCAGGATCGGCTACTCTTTTGGCATTATCAGATGAAATGCGAGAAATAAAAACAATTTGCCATTGTGGAAAGAAAGCTACAATGGTTGTGCGACAGGATGAAAATGGCGTTGCTTTGACAGATGGGGCACAAGTTCAAATTGGTGGTAATGAAGCTTACGTATCGCTTTGTCGGAAGCATTGGCGGGAAAAAGTTGATAAATAATTTTTAACAGGTCAATTCACTGACCTATTATCTCTATGATGGTTGAATACATTAAATAAAAACCTTATGAATATATTATGTCAAAAGCTGTTTTAATTTTTTTAATTTTTATTATTTTGTTGGGTATATTTGGTAAATTAAGATTGCCTTCGTTTCCTAAAATAAAACGTAATAGTGCTATGTCCCAGGCTAAAAAATGTAAGGAATGTGGTAGTTATATGTTTAAAGATATTGATTGTAGCTGCAAAACTAAAAGTTGATTAAAGTTATTGGCAAATATTAAGTGAGTAATCAATAAAATTTTGTCCACTTGATAAAGTTTGTCTTTTTTATAAGTTTTAAAATTGAATGATTTCAATGACTTGTGTAGTCAATATATTTTTTGTATTAATTTCAATAGGTTAGAGTATGGCTAAATTTTAAGCAAAGTATAGAAGTTACCAATATTAAACAAAAAAATTAGCTTATAACTTAGTTATCCTCAGAGTTATCCACAAAAATTGTGGATAGAAATTTAATGTTTATAAAAGAAGTAAGTGCAGAAGCTTTAATTATCTGGCAATGATATAAAATGTCTGAAACTAATCAACAATCTAAACCCAATATCATCAAAGGCCATGAAGTTATTCAATCCTACTTAAAGACCTTGGATGGCAGTCCTGGTGTTTATCGTATGTTGAATCAAGATGGTGAGGTTCTATATGTTGGAAAAGCTAGAAATTTAAAACGACGTGTTTCAAGTTATGCTAAACCAACTGGGCATTCTGCAAGAATAGGTAGAATGATTTCAAATACATCAAGTATGATGTTTCTAACGACACAAACAGAAACAGAAGCTTTATTGTTAGAGCAAAACCTTATTAAACAATTAAAGCCTAGATATAATGTTTTGTTACGAGATGATAAAAGTTTTCCAAATATAATGATTTCAAGCTCACACGAGTTTCCTAAAATTGCTAAGCATAGAGGGCGTAGGTCAAAAGGTTCTGAATATTTTGGCCCATTTGCGTCAGTTACATCAGTGAATCGAACTCTTCATCATTTACAAAGAATTTTTTTACTTCGAACCTGTACTGACAGTGATTTTTCTTCCAGGACACGTGCTTGCCTACAATATCAAATAGCTAGATGTTCGGGGCCTTGTGTTGGCAAAATTAGTTCTAATAACTACAATCAGCTTGTTGATGATGCCAGAAAATTTTTACAAGGTAAAAGTACAAAAATTCAAGAAAGCATGGCCAAAGAAATGGCTGAGGCTAGCAGAGATTTACAATTCGAAAAAGCAGCCAGCTTACGTGATAGAATAAGAGCATTGACTAATGTTCAATCAAGTCAGGGAATAAATCCGCAAACTGTAAACGAAGCAGATATAGTTTCGTTATATATGGAAGGTGATCAAGCTTGCATACAAGTATTCTTTATTCGAGCAAATCAAAACTGGGGTAACAGAGCTTTTTATCCACGTAATACTTCAGGAGCAGATGCCGATGAAGTGATGGAAAGCTTTCTGGCTCAGTTTTATGATAACAAGACGCCGCCAAAGTTAATATTGGTTTCATGCACTGTTTCAAATCTGGATCTTCTTGTAGATGCATTAAGCAGTAAACGAGGAAATAAAGTTGAAATTATTCAGCCAAAGCGCGGTGAGCGCGCTGAACTAGTCTTTAATGCAGAAAGAAATGCTCGTGAAAGCTTAGCACGTAAAATGAGTGAAAGTGCTACACAGGCAAAGTTATTAAAAGGCGTATCAGATGCATTCTCACTAGAAAATATACCAAAAAGGATTGAAGTCTATGACAATAGCCATATCCAAGGTGCATTTGCTGTCGGAGCGATGATAGCTTCAGGTCCTGACGGTTATATGAAATCTTCATATCGAAAATACAATATTAGATATGAAGATACTGTTGCTGGTGATGATTTTGGAATGATGAAAGAAGTTTTAGAACGACGTTTTAAGTCCCTAATTAAAGAAGACCCAGATAAGAAAACTGAAAATTGGCCTGACTTATTGTTAATCGATGGTGGTGCGGGGCAAGTAAGTGCTGTAGCTGAAATATTAACTGAACTTGGGATTAATGACGTTCCATTTGTTGGTGTTGCAAAAGGAATTGATCGAGATCAAGGTAAAGAAGAGTTTCATTGTAAAGGAAAGCCAGTTTTTGCTTTGCAACGCAATGATCCAGTCTTGTATTTTATACAACGTTTACGTGATGAGGCGCATCGCTTTGCAATCACTACACATCGTGCAAAAAGGTCAAAAGCAATTGGAATTACGACCTTAGATGAAGTGCCTGGTGTAGGGGCTGCACGCAAGCGAGCAATTTTGGCTCATTTTGGCTCAGCAAAATCTGCATCACGCGCATCATTGAAAGACTTAAAAGCTGTTGAAGGTTTATCTAGTAAAATGGCGCAAATTATCTATGACTTCTACCATGACAAAGGTTAAGGATTGATTTAAATCTAAATTTTAAAAGAATATTTTTTTGGAGACTAAGGTGAATTGGAATATACCAAATATACTTACAACATTTCGTATGCTTGCCGCGCCAGCAATAGTCGTAGTTTTTCTGTGTTTAGATAGGCCTTATGCAGATTGGGTTGCTCTATTTCTATTTATAGGTGCATCAATAACTGATTATATTGATGGATATTTAGCGCGCAAATGGAGTCAGCAAAGTGCATTTGGTACAATGCTAGATCCAATTGCTGATAAAGCTATGGTCATTCTGGCAATAGTAGCAATTATTGGCTTGTATGGTCTTAAACCATTAATTGTAATACCGATGATATTAATTTTGTTGAGGGAAGTTTTTGTTTCTGGCCTTCGTGAGTTTTTGGGTAATAATGCTGGTAAGCTCGCTGTTACTAAAGTAGCAAAGTGGAAGACCACAGTTCAAATGATTGCTATTTCGGTATTATTCTCTCATGGAATTTTTGAACATAATCTTAGAGTTTTAACTCTTGGAATGGATAAAAATATTGTTTCAAGAATTATATCTAACCAACTGTCAGATGAAACTAATTTGATGCTATATTACTCTAGTGCGTATTACTCATATTATGTTGGTATAATATTATTATGGATTGCAATGATTTTAACAATCTACACAGGTATAGATTATTTAAGTAAAGCAAGCCCATATCTAAAAGGTAAAGCAAAATGAAAATTAAAGTCCTATACTTTGCTTGGTTACGCGAAAGAATAGGTAAATCTTTTGAGGAAATAGAAACTGAAGCCTCGACTATAGAAGAGCTTGTTGAAGAGTTGCGACTAAAAGAAGAACGATATATTTTTGCATTCTCAGATTTATCTTCTGTTCGAGTAGCTTTAGATCAAACTTTATCTTCTTTTGACGCAAGTTTGGCTAATTCTTCTGAAGTGGCATTTTTTCCTCCAATGACTGGTGGATAAAATGTCTATATTGGTTCAAAAAGAAGATTTTAATTTATCAGATGAGTTAAAGTTATTAAAAACAGGTGATGGTGATGCAGGAGCTATCATTAGTTTTATTGGTGTCGTGCGAGGGGATAGTTCTCTTAAAGCATTGGAATTAGAACACTACCCTAAAATGACAATCACAGCTTTAGAAGAAATTAAACATCAAGCACTTAAAAAATGGGAATTGCTTGATGTGCGAATTATTCACAGGTTTGGTTATTTATCTCTTGGTGAGCAAATAATGATGGTTGCCGTTGCTTCTGCTCATAGGCGTGAAGCATTTGAAGCCGCAGATTACATAATGGATTTTTTAAAATCACGTGCACCATTTTGGAAAAAAGAGCATAGTGTAGATGGAAGTAATTGGGTGAATGTTAATCCTGAAGATGAGAAATCATTGACTCGTTGGTAATATTTAAGATTTTTCTGCCTCACGCCTGGCTGCCCCTAAGCCTTCCATAGCAGCTGCTAACTCAGCCTCTAGTTGAGAGATTTTATTAGTAAGTTCCCATTCGCGTTCTTTAAGTTGCGTTTCTATAACGTCTTTGGAGTGTTCCATCTCATATAAGCGATTTGTGAGGTCATCAATTTCTCCCATATCAGAGGAATTTATTTTATTAAACCCACTATAGCCCCACCTAAGCACCCAACCCAAGATGAAACTTAAGAAAAAAGCCAAAGCAAGCACACCAATTAGTTCATCACTATTCATTTTAAAGTATTCCTCTTTTAATCTTTTTTGTTAACTTTATTTGTATCTTTTGTAGTTTCTACAAGTAGCTTAATTTCAATCCGCCTATTAATTTCCCTGCCTTCTTCTGTCTTATTGTCGGCTATGGGGCTAATTGAGCCATAGCCTTTTGCACTTATACCAGATGTAAGCACACGGCGGTTTAATAACTCAAACAAAACAGCTTCAGCACGTGATTGACTTAGATTTTGATTAAGTTCTTCAGAGCCAGAACTGTCAGTATGACCTTGTATTTCAAACTTTGCTTCGGGGCACGTTCGTAACACATCAGCAATTGATTTAATGACAGTTAAGTTGTCATCATTAATAATTACTTTTCCTGGCTCAAACCGAATTTTAGTATTTGAAATTATTGTATTGATTTCGCTTTCACAAAGTCTTGCTGATTTAACTTTTGGTTTGGGTGCAAATTTTTCATTATATTTAGTTGAAATTTTATAAATTCCTTTTGAACCTACACGTACTGATAAAATTCGAGAAATTTTACCTGTAGCTTCTTTGTTTCCAGACACACCACTAATTTTAATTTCTTTAGGTTCAACTATAAGCACGCCATAATTAAGTTCTCCTAAAGCCTCTAATCCCCCTAGAACGCGCATTGGCCAACCATCTGGTAAGTTTGGATCTAATCGAGTTTGAACATAAACAGTTTTACCAACAAACAGTGATTTAGCATAAGCCTCTACTGCGTCTTTTGAAATATTTGAAGGTAACCTTCCACGTAATTGAACAGAACCCTCTGGGCTAATTGTTGCTGTGAAATCTGGAATAAAAGTTTCACCTGTTTCGCCATTTATTGTATCTTTTTCTGGTAAGATTGCAGAAAGAGAAAATAAGCCAGGCAAGTTGTTTTCAAGCTTTCCGATTACATTATCAAATGTTTTCTGTGAGGTATTTGGCGATGCAATTAATGATATGTCTGAGTCAGTAAATGTTAATGATCCATTGCCTAATTCCACCACTGCTTCAATTGACATACTGACTGCTTCTGCCCAATCCGGAGTTGGCACTCCTAAACCAATATCGCAGCTCCCCGGCTTCAACATTCCTGCTAATTTTGCAGCTTTTAGAATTTTTGACTCAGTATTCTTTGTATCTGCGGAGCAATTGTCTAATCTAATTTTGTTGTTTTCTTTACTAAAACGTATTGTAAATGGTGATATAACTGGTCTTGGGGCTGATATATTTAACGTAAGCTTTATTCCGGTTGGCTGTTTTTTCAATAACATACGTTCAAATTTTGAGCGCTCGTTCTGAGAGTCAGTAATGGCAGAAATAACTACTGTTTCGCCAGTTATACTCACTTTTGAGCGTTTCAAGCTCGATAAACTCTCTAACCCAAAATTAAGTGATTTTTTCCAATTTGCTGGGATTGGGTAATCCACTTCCTCTAGCATGTCCGTAATTTTTATTTCACTTGAGATATTATTAACTGTTGAAAGAATATTTGTTCTTCCAGAGTTTTTTGGAATTAACCCAATTAATGATATTCGGTCATCATTTCTTAAAGCTTCAAGTGAAAACTTTGGTGGTATCAGGTTTTCTTCTTCTAGAAGAGTAATTTCATCTCTTATCCTTGATGCTTCAACAAGTTTTCCAAGTGATTTAAGTAGATCAAATCTTGCTGATTCATTTGGGGCAAGGCCAGTAAGATGTAACCGTAGGCCGTTAGCTCTAATGTTTCCCCAGTCGTTTCCAGAGAGAAACATTTTTTGTTCTAATTTTTTTTCAGTAGCTTTTTCAAATCTATCAACAGCCTGTATTGCTCCAAAATAGGATCCTGCAGCTGCAAGGATGAAACAAATTAATCCAAAGAGAAGAGCTATACGGTGCATTTATTTGCCTAATTATATTATATTTTAATGTTATATTTTAATTAAATTCTAAACTTTAGCTAGTCAAAATTATTGATTGTAAAATGATGGCGCAAGTAAACCCAAGGATAGGCAGAAGTCCAGCATTTCGATTTGACCGAAATATCATTAGGCAATTATCCGCGCTGTTTATATCGAGATTTTTTAATTGCCAAATTAAGTGAATTCCGAAAGCTAAAATGCCTGAGATGCCAATCATAAAATAGAATACATTTACATTATTTTGCAGAGCTACAACAAATGCACCAATCATTAATGATATTGATAATATTAAAAAGCACCAAAGCCATTTCTTAGTATTTGAGTGAAATAAGCGGGCAGTAGATCTTACGCCAATTAATGCATCATCCTCTTTATCCTGATGTGCGTAAATTGTGTCATAGAATAAGGTCCATGAAATTCCCGCTAAATATAATAGAATTGGTGACAACGATAATGATCCTATTTGTGCGGACCATCCTATTAATGCTCCCCAATTAAATGCTACTCCTAAGAACAGTTGAGGCCACCATGTAAAGCGTTTGGCAAATGGATAAATTGCGACTGGTACTAATGCAAATATGCCAAGAACTATTGTGAATTTATTAAATGTAAATAACACTAATGCACCTGCTAAAGTTTGAATAAGCATCCATTTTAGTGCTTGTTTTGGTGTTATTTGACCAGATGGGATAGGCCGTGATTTCGTTCTTGCAACTCTAGCATCTATTTTTTGATCTGTAATATCGTTCCAAGTACATCCAGCCCCCCGCATCAAAAAAGCACCAATTGCCATTAATATTATATATTTAATGCCTGTAGACTGCAGAGTATCATTGGATAAGATGGCTAAGCATAATGACCATATGCAAGGGATCAATAACAACCAAGTTCCAGCTGGTCGATCTGCTCTTGATAAGCGTAAATATGGGCGTGAAAATGCTGGAGCATAAAGATCTACCCAATTTTTGTTAATTGCATCTGCAACTTGACCTGTTTGATCTGGTATTTGCCTTTGTTCAGACATATGTTTGCCTTATGGATATACGTTCAAAAATTAGACTCTTTGTAGACTCTCCTTTGGGAGAAGGGCAATCAATTTTACTCGCCAGAGATCAGGCTAATTATTTGTTCAATGTTATGAGGTTGAATATTGGTGATTTCATCTCTGTATTCAATGGGAAAGACGGTGAGTGGCAAGCAGAAGTCCTTCAAGCTAATAAGCGCAAAGGAATTATTATTGTAAAAAATCAATCCATGCCACAATTATTACCGCCCGATGTATGGTTATTATTTGCTCCTATAAAAAAAACTAGAACAGATTTTATCGTTGAAAAAGCCACTGAAATGGGAGTCTCTCGAATATGCCCTGTTTTTACTGATTACACAAATTCAGATCGTATCAAACAAAGCCGACTACAAGCACATTCAATTGAAGCAGCAGAGCAATGTGGAGGAACTTATGTCCCCCCTGTTGATGAGCTATCAACATTAACTTCGGTATTAAAAAGTTGGCCAAAAGAAAGGCATTTATTATTTTGTGATGAACACAAAGTTGGAGAGAATGTAAAATCAATGAAGGCCACAAAAAGTGATAAATGGGCAATATTAATAGGTCCGGAAGGAGGGTTTAGTGATTCTGAAGTTATGCACCTAAAATCTTTGGAATTTGTTACCTCAATAAGCCTTGGCCCTAGAATCTTAAGAGCAGATACAGCAGCAGTTGCGGCTTTAGCCATATGGCAAATGCAAATGGGTGATTGGAAATGAACTTTATGAGGCCTTCAGTTAGAAAGTTATTAACTCATTGGATTGAAGTAATAATTGTTTTCTTTGGGACTTTATTATTTGGATATTTGGCATTGGTGTCGATTGGCCGAATATTACCTTTTGTATATGGTGCAATTACCCTTGCGTTGTTTTTTCTGATGTTAGTAGCCATCAGACGAGTACGACTTTCATCAGAAGTAGATATTAAATCAGGGTTTGTGGAAGTTGATGAGCGTCAGATAACATATTTTAGTTTAGGCCAAAGTTGGTCAATTTCACTTGATGATCTCGTTTTGGTTGAAGCTGAGGTTGTTGTAAAAGAAAGCAAATATTTTTATTGGGTTATTAGTGATATTTATGGCTCTGTTATTCGAATTCCAGCCTCAGTAAAAGGAAACGAAAACTTATTGGATGCTATTTCTTCTCTAGAGGGAGTTTTATTTGATCAGATATCAAATTCCATGAATATCGATTCTCCAGGACGTAAAATAATTTGGCAAAAGAAATTTTAAAACAGTTTGTTTACTTGCATGTTACGTGTGGTTTGGATTAGGTAAAATTCAAGGTTTATAAGGAAATATTTAATGTCGATACCTCAAAGTGGTGGTGGCCAAATTGAAAATATGAATCAATTGAGTGAGTATTTAGAAAGTGGATGTAAACTCACAAAAGATTGGCGAATTGGCACAGAGCATGAAAAATTTGGATTTGATAAAAGTACTTTAAAGCCATTACCATATGAAGGTAGTTGTTCTATTAAGTCTATGCTTGAAGGTCTTCGTGATACATTTGATTGGACGCCAGTGTATGAGCAAGACAATTTGATTGGGTTGGAAAAGAATGGTGCAAATGTGTCTTTGGAACCTGGAGGGCAATTAGAACTTTCCGGAGCACCACTCGAAAGTATTCATCAGACTTGTGATGAAGCCAATTTACATCTTAAAGAAGTTAAACAGATTGCTGACAAAATCGGCGCAGGATTCCTTGGGTTAGGCGCAGCTCCAATCTGGTCGCATGAAGATATGCATATGATGCCTAAGGGTAGGTATAGGTTAATGACAGATTATATGGATCAGGTCGGCACGCATGGCAAACAAATGATGTACCGAACTTGTACTATTCAGGTGAATCTTGATTTTGGGTCAGAGGCTGATATGGTTAAAAAAATGCGGGTTGGGTTGGCATTGCAGCCAATTGCTACTGCATTGTTCGCTAATTCCCCTTTTTTTGATGGTAAAGTAAATGGCCACAAATCATGGAGATCTCGTATTTGGCGTGATTTAGATCAAGATAGAACAGGAACTCTACCATTCTTTTTTGAAGACGGAATGGGTTTCCAAAGATATGTTGATTACGCTTTAGATGTACCAATGTATTTTGTGTATCGAGATGGACGCTACATCGATGCATTAGGTCAATCTTTTCGTGATTTTATAAATGGATGCTTACCTGCCCTTCCTGGAGAATTACCGACTATGTCTGATTGGGCAGATCATTTAACAACTTGTTTTCCCGAAGCTCGCATAAAAAAGTTTATGGAAATGCGTGGAGCGGATGGGGGGCCATGGAACCGAATTTGCGCTTTGCCTGCTTTTTGGGTTGGTTTAATGTACGATAATAACTCATTAGATGCCGCATGGGATATTTGTAAGAATTGGAATCTCGACACTAGAGAGGAAATGCGGCTTAAAGTATCTGTTGATGGATTGAATGCAAGAGTTGGTAATATTGAGATGATTGATCTAGCATCAAATATACTTTCAGTATCAAATGCAGGCTTGATCTCACGCTCAAAGCTTGGGGGAGGCGGATATAATGAGACACACTTCTTAAGCGCATTGCAAGAAAGTATTGAAACAGGGAAAACACCTGCAGATGAGCTTTTAGATAAGTATAATGGTGATTGGAACGGAAATTTAAATAAAATCTATTCTGAATTTAGTTATTAATTTTTGGTTCTGTATTATTTATAATTCTTTTTATGTTTTCAGTATGACGCCACCATATTAAGACCGTTAGAATAAACATAACAAATATTGCATCTGGCATACCAAAGATCCAAACCCATAATATGCTACTAATGCTACTAATAAGTGCTGAAAATGATGAAATTCTACTTAAAAATGCAGTAAGCACCCAAGTTAAACATATAAAAATTCCTGCAGGCCAGGAAAGTGCAAGAGAAATTCCAATAAAGGTTGCTACACCTTTTCCACCTTTAAATTTAAGCCATATTGGGAAGCAATGTCCCAAGAAAGATCCTAAACCAGCTATTTGAGCAGCAGTCTCATCAAATATAAAGCGAGCAAATAGTACAACAATTGCACCTTTTAATAAGTCAAAAAATAAAGTTAAAATAGCAGCTAATTTATTTCCAGTGCGAAGAACATTTGTTGCCCCAATGTTGCCAGAGCCAATACTTCGTAAATTTCCTAGCCCCATTATTTTAGCTATAATTATTCCAGAGGGAATAGATCCAATTAAATATGAGCAAAATATAACCAATAGAATATTTAAAATACTGAGTTCAAATACTGGTAACATTAGCTATAAACCTCTTTTCCTGCGACGATTGTTTGTATTACTTTACCTTGCATGGTTCTTCCATCGTATGGGGTATTTTTTGATTTTGAATGTAGTTTTGATCTATCCAGAATAAATGGTTTGTCTGGATCAAATAATACTAAATCTGCTGGATAACCAACCTTCATTTGACCAGTATTTAAACCTAATAGTTTGGCAGGATTGTATGATAATGCCCGCCAAAGAGTTGGCAAATCCATGTGTCCACCATGAACCAATTGAAGTGCTGCAGGAAGTAAAGTTTCGAGTCCAACAGCACCTGAAGCTGCAGCTTCAAATGGTAAGCGTTTGCTTTCTTCATCTTGAGGAGTGTGCATTGAACTGATAACATCAATTAACCCAGATGAAACAGCTTCTATTGCTGCCATTCGGTCTGTTTCATTGCGCAAGGGTGGCTTTACTTTGAAAAAGGTTGGATATCCTTCGATATCCTGTTCATTAAGGGTGAGGTGATGAATTGAAATACCTGCAGAAATTGATAATCCTTTTTTCTTACCTTGCTTTAAAGCAGCAAAGCTTTCAGTACATGTGACTTGGTCAAAGTGTACCTTTGAATTTGTCATTTCAATTAGTGATATATCTCTTTGGAGCTGTATTAATTCAGCAAAAGTTGAGACTGATGGTAAGCCTAACTTCGTTGCCAGAGCTCCACTAGTTGCACATGCATCTTTTGATAGGATAGGTTCTTGTGGATGAGTGATGATGAGTGCATTTAATCCTTTAGCATAAGTTAAGCATCTTAAAAGAACTTTATTATCTGTAATTACTTGATCACAATCAGTGAACGCTACTGCACCAGCATCTTTTAGGAAACCTATTTCAGCCATTTCCTTACCGTTTCGCCCTTTTGTTAAGGCGGCCATAGGTAAGACCTTTACAATACTATCACTTACAGCTCTACGATATATGAATTCTAAAATTTCAGGACTATCAACTGTTGGATTGGTATCTGGCCTAATCACCATAGTAGTGATGCCACCATTTGCAGCAGCTACACCCGCTGATTTAAAACTTTCCTTGTGGCGCTCACCCGGCTCACCAACTTTAACGCCAATGTCAACGATGCCTGGTGCCAAACAATTTTGTTCACAATCTATAATTTTATCTATTTTAAGATCCAAAGATGAATTGTTGTTATATATTCCAGTTATTTTATCATTTTCTATTAATACAGAGCCAAGTGAATCAGTCTGAGCTTCTGGATTAATTATTCTCGCATTAGAAAAGAGCGTTTTCATGATTTCTTTCCTTGTAAATAATGCCGAACCTCCGAAGCATTTTCGACGCCTAAAAGTGTAATACCTGTTCCCCATCCACCAATTAATCGAACGGTTGAACCAAACCCAACTACTTTACGAATTGAAGAGGATAACATTGGACGGCGTTTTTTTAAATAAACTGCTCTGTTAGTAATTATCCAACTTTGTTTATTATACATTAAAAATGTAAGTGCAGCCCCAAAAAAAGATAAAAGAACTACAAAGCCAATACCTTCAATTTTTATTGGGTGACCAATTGCATTACTTATTACCACTATTGAAAAAAATGCTAGAGCGCTAAAAGTTACATTTTTACGCAACCATACGGACTTATTAAACTTACCTTCAAATGAAATATTTTCATTCTCTAGTAAAATAGGAGGCCATTCATTTGATGGCTGAATAATAGTTACATCCTTAATAAATTGATCTGCCTGTTCTTTGAAGCTGCTCATTAGACACCCTTTTTATAACTTTATGCATTTTAGTTACATTAAGCTAATTTCATTCTTTCAATACGTAAGTTTTTAGCAAGTAAGTCCATTGCGGCCATTCGAACAGCAACACCCATTTCAACCTGTTCTTGGATAACTGATCTATTTATATCATCAGCAATTTCACCATCTATTTCAACTCCACGATTCATAGGCCCAGGATGCATGACGATTGCGTCATCTTTAGCGTTAGCTAATTTATTGGCTGTTAGCCCCCAACGATAATAATATTCACGTCGTGACGGGATAAACGCACCGTCCATACGTTCGTTTTGCAAGCGAAGCATCATCACTACATCAACATCTTTTAAACCTTCATTCATGTCGTGATAAACTTCTACACCAAATTTTTCAATTCCACTTGGTATTAGTGTTTGTGGTCCAATTATTCGTATACGGTTTTCCATCTTATTTAATAAAAATATATTCGACCTTGCAACTCTGCTGTGAGCGATATCACCACATATGGCTATGTTTAATCTATGTAATCTACCTTTAGCACGCCTAATAGTTAATGCGTCTAATAAAGCTTGGGTAGGGTGTTCATGTCGTCCATCACCTGCATTTAATACAGCACATCTAACTTTTTCAGCTAATAAATTTATCGCACCAGATTGTGGATGGCGAACTACAAGTAGATCTGGGTTCATGGCATTTAATGTCATAGCTGTATCAATGAGTGTTTCACCTTTTTTGATCGAAGAAGCTCCAACTGCTAAACTCAAAACATCAGCATTCAAACGCTTTCCAGCAAGCTCAAATGAAGCTAATGTTCTAGTGGAATTTTCAAAAAACATATTGATTTGAGTCATGCCGCTAAGAGCGCCACCTTGTTTTTGCTCTTTCCTGTTCAAATCTACATATGTTTCTGCCAAATCAAGAATAGCAGTAATATCTGCGGGTGGTAAATGTTCAATTCCTAACAAATGTTTTGATGAGAATGCCATCTTGTTAGCTTCCTTGATAATTTAAGTTGTTATATCAGGGGAAAAATTCCAAGCAAGAGGTTTACGAAGCTTAGTGATATGAATATTATGAATTAAGGGAGTTCTAAATGAGTGATTTACAAGATTTTTACGATGCCAAATCTGCTCTAGAATGGCAGTATGAGATTGGTGTCGATGAAACAATAAGTGATCTTCCAATAAATCGATATGAAATTCAAAATATTCCCCCCAAATTAAAGATAAGTGCCAAGTCAAATATTGCCCATGTTGCTGTTATGCCGGATATGCTTTCTTCAAAAGAAACAGCGTCTAGTGTTGCAAAGATGCTGGCTGAAAAGTGCAATAATCTTTCAGAACTTAGAGATGCAATGGGCTTGTTTGAGATGTGTTCATTGAAAAAAGGTGCAAAAAAATTAGTTTTTTCTGATGGCTTGAGCAAATCAAGGGTAATGGTGATCGGGGAGTCGCCTTCACGTGAAGAAGACATAGAAGGAAAGCCATTTGTGGGAACTGAGGGTGAATTAGTGGATAAGATGTTCCAAGCTATTGGCTTGTCTAGAGACTCTAATGAGCCTAACGAAGCAATTTATATTACAACAGCAATTCCTTGGAGGCCTCCACAAAGTCGTGACCCTAATTCGGATGAGATAGCAATGATGTTGCCTTTCCTGAAGCGCCATATTGAATTGGTAAACCCTGATTTCATTGTTTTAATGGGTAATATTGCTTGCTCGGCAGTTTTGAATAAAGTTGGTATAAACAAATTCCGAGGCGAATGGACTGAGGCGTTTGGAAAACAAATTCTTCCAATGTTGCATCCTAGATCATTGCTGAAAGATCCTATGAGAAAACGAGATACTTGGAATGATCTTTTGAGTTTAAAAGAGCGATTGAAATTATGACTGATAGAAAATTTATTCCTGTAAATATTGCTATTCTTACGATCTCAGATAGTCGAACTTTTGAAAATGATCGATCGGGCGATGTTCTTGCTAATTGTATAGAAAGTGCAGGACACATATTGAAAAATAGAGAAATTGTAAAAGATGATAGACCTTTAATTTCTGCAAAGTTAATGGAATGGTGCAAAAGAATTGATATAGATACCATTATTACTACAGGTGGAACTGGTCTTACTGGTCGTGACGTTTCGGTTGAGGCTCATCGAGATGTATATGAAAAAGAAATAGATGCATTTGCTACTATGTTTACTATAATCTCAATGAAAAAAATTAGAACATCTGCAGTACAATCAAGAGCATGTGCAGGGGTTGCTCATGGGACATATTTATTTGCATTACCAGGTAGCCCTGGAGCTTGTATGGATGGTTGGGAAGAAATTTTAAAATATCAATTAGATTATACGCACAAACCGTGTAATTTTGTTGAAATCATGCCACGCCTTGAAGAAAATAAGAAGAGAAAATAATTAAAGGATTAAAATTTCATTTTTTTTCACATATTACAAAAATGATATATGAGTTATTTGATATTTGTTGTTGATAAACTACATATAAGTATCAATTTATTACTAAGCTTCGCTAACAGGGAAAAATATTATGCGTTTCTTCAACAGAAGTATATTTGGTCTTTTTTTAACTGTGCTTACTATCGGAGTTTTATTGGCTGCGGTTTATGTTTTTAAAAATGCTCAAGATGATCGTGAAGATCGAAAAAGGCCTAGAACTGATAGAGAACGCAGTTTTTCGGTTTATGTACTGCCAATTAAAATTGAAGCAATAAAACCTGAAGTTACAGTCTTTGGGGAAGTATTATCTGGACGCACTTTAGAATTAAGAACATCTGCGGGTGGTAAGCTAGTTCAAATGTCTGAAAATTTCAGAAAAGGTGGCGCTGTAACTAAAGGGGAATTATTATTTACAACAGATCCTTCAAGCGCAAATGCTAATGTCCAATTAGCAGAAACAACTCTCATGGAAGCAAAAGCTGAGCTTTCTGAAGCCCAAGATGCATTGATCTTGTCAAATGATGAATTAAGAGCGGCAAAGCATCAATATGAATTACGTATTCAAGCTGCAAAGCGCCAAAAGTCATTACTTAAAAGAGGGGTCGGAACTGAGGCTGCAGTGGAAACAGCTGAGCTTTCTGCTTCCAGTGCAGAAACACAAGCCTTGAGTAAAAGACAAGCTGTTGCTAACGCTAAAGCTAGAATTAATAGGGCTAAAACTTCATTAAAGCGAAGCACTATCAATTTAAATGAAACAAAAAGAAAGTTAAAAGATTTAGCTGTGAAGGCTGGATTTGATGGCATCTTAGCAAATGTTGCGGGTGTACTAGGTGGACTTGTAAATCCTAATGAACGTTTAGGTGAGTTGATTGATCCCAATTCACTGGAAGTATCTTTCAGGATTTCTTCTGAACAATTCGTTAATCTAGAAAGTGCTCAAGGCGGGATTAAAGCAGCATCGGTCAATATATACTTTACTGGTCTCGATACTGTAATCCCAGCTGTTATAGAGCGTTCAAGTGCTGCTGTTGGTGAAGGGATGACTGGGCGTGAGATTTTTGCTCGACTAGTAGGTAAGAATGCGGCTGCTGTAAGGGTAGGGGATTTTGTAACAGTAAAATTAAAAGAACCAGAATTGCAAAATGTGAGCCTAATTCCTGCAACAGCATCCACTTCAAAAGGTGAAATTTTAGTTGTTGGTGATGATCAACGACTTCGAACAGCCGAGGTAACTATATTACGAAAACAAGGTGATAATATTATTATTCAATCAGATAATTTATCGGGAACAACTATCGTAAAGCAACGTACACCTCAACTGGGAGCAGGAATTCTAATTGAACCAAGATTTGAAGGTGTGGTAGAAGTACCAACCGCTCCTGAAGTTGTTGTGCTTACACCAGAACAACAAGAGAAGATGCTTGCTCACATAAAAAAAGGAAGAATGCCTGATGGTGTGAAAAAACGAATAATGGATAAAATTACTTCAGGAACTATTCCAAAAAGCATGTATGATCGAATAACTGAAGGTATGGGGTAATTAATTATGAATATGCGTTTACTTCCTCCATCAGCAAGTGGAATTCTAAGTTATTTTACCCGACATGGTACTGCTGCAAATCTAATTTTAGTAGTAATGCTTGTATTAGGAGTCGCAGCCTCTACCCAAATTAGGTCACAATTTTTCCCAGATGTAGTTATTGATAATGTGACTGTGTCCATGCGCTGGGATGGAGCAGGACCAGAGGATGTTGACGATGGAATAGTAGCGTTACTTGAGCCAGCATTACTTGGGGTTGAGGGAATTGAAAGTACAGCATCAACAGCAAGTGAAGGCCGTGCTGTAATACGCCTAAACTTTCAGCCTGATTGGGATATGGCTCGAGCAGCAGATGATGTTAAAGTCGCTGTAGATGCAGTTATTGGGCTGCCTTCGGGTGCTGATGCGCCTAATGTTAGAAGGGGTACTTGGCGTGATCGTGTTACAGACGTTATCATATCTGGCCCTGTTTCTGCAGATCAATTGTCTCGTTTTGCGGATGAATTAACAGCACGATTATTTTCAAAAGGGGTAACTCGTGTAACAATACGCGGCGTGTCTGCACCAGAAATATCAGTAGAAGTTAGCGAGTCTAGCCTGATACAAAATAAAGTATCATTATCAGATATTGCAAATGCAATAAGTCAAGAAGCAGAAGCTGATCCTGCAGGTGATGTTGCTGGGGGATCAGCCCGAGTTAGAACCGGTATAGCAAAAAGAAGCGCTGACGAAATTGAAAATATAATAATAAGATCAAAAGAAGATGGTTCAAAACTATTAGTTGGTGATGTAGCTAATATTTCGGTATCTGCTACAGATGCTAAAAGGTCATATTACGTTAAAGGAAATCCTGCAGTATCTGTTCGAGTTGATAGATCTGATAAAGGTGATGCAATTGGTGTACAAGCCATAGTTCAGAGTGTTGCCGATGAAATGGAATTGTCTTTACCCAAAGATGTAAAAATAGATCTCATTCGTACTCGTGCTCAGGCAATTCAAGATCGATTAAGCATATTGATTCAAAATGGCTTGATGGGGTTGGGTCTGGTCATTGGATTGCTATTTTTATTCCTATCCGCTCGGACGGCTTTTTGGGTAGCAGCAGGTATTCCAGCAGCAATGTTCGCTGCAGTTGCAATTATGTATGCTGCTGGATTAACGCTGAATTTAATATCCCTTTTTGGATTAATAATTACACTGGGAATTGTTGTTGATGATGCAATTGTTGTGGGTGAACATGCAGATTTCCGGGCAAGAAATATGGGTGAAAGTCCAGTTGTGGCTGCAGAGAATGCTGCTAGCAGAATGGCTCCTCCCGTCTTTTCAGCAACAATTACAACAATACTGGCTTTTTGGGGATTAACTTTAATCGGTGGAAGGTTTGGTAGCTTACTATCAGATATACCTTTTACAGTTATAGCAGTTTTGATTGCATCATTAGTTGAGTGCTTCCTGATTTTGCCTAATCATATGAGTCATTCACTAACAGTAAACGGAACTGTTAAATGGTATGATATTCCAAGCTATCATTTTAATCGTGGTTTTGATTGGTTCAAAAAAAATATATTCCGAAAAATAATTAAATTTGTATTAATATTCAGATATCCTGTATTTGCTGGCGCGGTTTTATTATTAATGCTGAATGTTGCATTATTTACATCTGGCCAGGTGAATTTCCGTTTTTTCAATGCGCCAGAGCGTGGATCATTATCAGGTAATATAGCAATGTTAGATGGTGCATCTAGGTCTGATACCAAGGCAATGGTTGATGAATTGCAACGCGCAGTAGACAACACCGCAAAAGCATTCGAAGAAAAATATGGTACTAGTCCAGTTACTTTTTCAATGACTGAAGTTGGTGGAAATACGGGCCGTGGAATATCTGGAATTGCAAACAAAGATAATGATCTTAAAGGATCAGTAGCTATTGAGCTGATTGATGCAGATGCTCGACCTTACTCATACTTTGCTTTTATTGGAGAGCTACAGGATGCCATACAGAAGCATCCATTATTAGAAACAATTAGTTTTCGAGGCTGGGGGTTTGGACCTGGTGGTGATAGTCTAGATGTACAGCTTATTGGAACAGATAGTTATATTCTTAAAGCAGCAGCAGAAAAATTAAAAACTGATATCTCTCTTAGATTTCCAGAAGTAACATCCGTAGAGGATGACTTGCCATATGGAAAAGAGGAATTAATTTTAGAACTTACGCCACAAGGCCATGCACTTGGATTTACTATTGATGATATTGGGCGTGAATTACGCAACAGATTAAATGGAATTGAAGCTGCAAGTTTCCCAATTGGAACAAGAACATCTGAAGTTATTGTAAGGTTCCCTGAATCAGAAATTTCCGCTGATTTTTTAGACCGCACTCGCTTACTATCAAGAGCAGGTAATTTTGTTCCATTGGCAGATATAGTTACAGTTAACAGAACCATGGGTTTTTCTGAAATATTGCGTGAAAATGGATTAAGACTTACTTCGGTTACAGGTAATATCCCTGAAGATGATCCAAAACGAGCAGAAGAAATTGTAAACCTTTTAGAGAGTGATGTGCTTCCCAATATTGCAAAAGATTTTGGTATTGAATTTAGATTATCGGGCCTTGCTGAACAAGAGAAAGAATTTTTTTCTGATGCCCTTGTTGGTTATATGCTCTGTTTGTTGGGTATATACCTTGCACTAACATGGATTTTTTCAAGTTGGATGCGTCCAATAATAGTTATGGCTGTTATTCCGTTTGGAGCAATTGGAATGATATTCGGTCATTGGGTAATGGAAATTCCATTATCAATGTTTAGTATAGTTGGAATGATTGGAATGAGTGGGATCATAATTAATGACTCAATCGTCCTTGTGACTACAATCGATGAATATTCTGAGAAACGTGGGCTTGTTCCTGCTATCGTTGATGCTTGTTGTGATAGATTTAGGCCTGTTTTATTAACAACACTAACTACTGTGTTGGGACTTGCTCCTTTACTATTTGAAAAGTCAGCAGCTGCGCAGTTTTTAAAACCTACTATTATAACCTTATCTTTTGGGCTAGGATTTGGAATGTTTTTGGTTCTCCTAATTGTTCCATCTTTGGTAATCATGCAAAAAGATTTTGGAAGATTATTTACATCTTTAAGGAGGGGTATTTTAGGAGGAAACGTACCGAAAAAATCAAAAATTTTACTAATTTCATCTGTAGTAGGTTCTTTTTCTGTTTTAGGGTTAACCCTAATTCCACTTGCATTAACTCAAAAAGTTTCACCGTTGGTTTTGTTGTTAATGGGCAATAATTTTGATGTATTATTAAGTTCATCAATAGTGTTTTTAATCGGATTGTTTCTTGTATTAGTACTTACCTACATTATTTCTTTCTTGGTGCGAAATAAGCAATTTTAAGACAAGCAACCATCAAATTCGAATGCTTTATTTGAAGAAAAAACTGTTAAATTTAGATTGCTACGATCTACAAAATATGTGCCATCAAGATATAGTGTAGCAATAACTTCAAGTTGATTGCCGGAAACTAAACTGGTTTTTTGACTAATCCAGCTATTTGGTTTTTCTGGATATTCTATAACTCCAAAAGTATTTTCATTAAAAGAGGCTATATTCTCGAGTGTGGCTTTGACTTCAAAGCCATCTTTCAATGGAATAATATCACAGGTGATAACTTTTATGGGACTTTCACTCCCTGAGATAATTGCACGATCTAAAACCTCTAATATTCTATTTTTGCCAATAGAGGTTCGTACTGGAAGTTCTGCTTCAACCGTTGTTTGGATTGGAATGCAAACGTCAGCGCAAATCCCAAAATCTATTGTAGCTTCAAGGTATATTGGTTTTTTTTGATCTATTGGCTTTATTTTAATGGGGAGTATGAATTCTTCTTTGTATCCAATTGTCCGCAAGCCATATTCGTTGTAAATATTAGGTGTTGGCCAGATTTTAGAAATACTTTTAATATTTTTTGATTTATTCCAGTCAAATAATGGAGGTATTCCACCAACACCTGGCACTCGCCAATAGGTTTTCCAACCCTTTTCCATACTGATATTGATTGCAGCAATATGGACATCATTACTTTGGCGCCACCCACGAATAATATCCACAGATTTTAATCCTATAATTGGGGATTGTGAATATGCACTACTTCCAGATGTATTAAAAAGTAGAATTAGAAGAATCATTAATTTTTTCATTCTATTAAAAATAAGCATTAATGGCATAATTGAAAGTAACAAATAATATTGAATAATAATAATTTGTATAAATGCTATTGTCTTTTCTGCCACATAAAGACAAATTTATTAAATGAATGAAAAAATTGATCTTGATGGAAAGTTACTAATAGCCATGCCTGGAATAGGTGATCAAAACTTTGATAAATCGGTTATTTATATGTGTTCACATTCGGAAGACGGCGCAATGGGTATAATTGTAAATAAACCCTCGATTGATTTAAAATTAAGTGATTTATTCAAACAATTATCAATTGCGCCTGTAGGTCTGATATCCTCAGAAACTGTCCATATAGGGGGGCCAGTTGAGCACGGTAGAGGTTTTATTCTGCATAGTAGTGATTACGTTGCAAAAGACTCTAGTCTAAATGTGACAGATAGAATTAGCATGACAGCATCCTTAGAAATATTAGAAGATATATCAAAAGGCAAAGGTCCTAGTAATTATCTATTGTCTCTGGGATATTCAGGTTGGGGGCCCGGGCAATTAGAGGCAGAAATTCAAGCAAATGGTTGGTTGATTTGTGAAACACCAGATGAATTTTTATTCACTATTCACGATGAGGAAAAGTGGGATGTTGCTTTGAGGGCAATTGGAATAGAATCTGGTATGTTGTCTACAATGGGTGGAACTGCTTAGCTCTTTGGAGTGCTCGCTCTTGTAAGCCGATCATTTATTGCAACTCCAAGACCATGCATTGGGATTTTTGCAATCGCAATTTTTGTTTTTCCAAGAGTGATTGCATCCTCATCTGCCATATGAAGATAAGCAAAAAGGTTGGTAGCAGCTTCTATCAAATTCCCTTGAGATGATAAATTTAATTGCCCAACAACATCTCCAAAGCCTATCATGTACTCATCTTCATCGGCTTTTATTGCATTCATTCTTAGATTAGCATTAGGTGCATAATGAGAAGATAACTGACCAGGTGAAATTAGTGTATCGGAGTTTTGATTTAGTGATATTTTGTAGCCTAAAACTTCCTCGATTTCCTTCTCAGAGATTCCTCCGGAACGTAATATATTGCATTGTCCATTATTAGACAAAATTATTGTAGATTCTAACCCCACATCACATTTTCCACCATTTAGAATCGCTTGGATCCGCCCACCTAACCCACTTTTTACGTGGGCTGCACTTGTAGAGCTGATTGATCCAGAAGGATTTGCAGAAGGTGCTGCGATTGGTCCATTGAAAGTTTCAAGAAGTTTGCGTGCAACTGGGTGAGCTGGTACTCGTATTGCAACTGTGTCTAAACCAGCAGTTATGAGTTTGGATAAATTTGTTTTATTTTTAATTGGTGCAACTACTGTGAGGGGCCCTGGCCAGAATTTATTTGCTAGAAGAAGAGTGTCTTTATTGAAAACTGCAAATTTTTGCGCTGTTTCTAAATTTAGAACATGCACAATAAGTGGGTTGAAATTGGGACGCTTTTTAGCAGTATATATTTCTGCCACTGCATCACTATTGAGCGCATTAGCTCCCAAGCCGTAAACCGTTTCTGTAGGAAACGCTACGAGGCCACCACTTTTTAAGATTTCAGATGCATAAGCATATCCATCTGAATTAATTTTTAATAATTTGGTATCCATTATTTTTACCGTTTGGTTAACCTTGCATTTCTTTCGTGCTCTGTTAGCCAGATCTGATACAGTGTTATCCTAAAGGATGCAAAAAGAATGTGAGTAAAAAATGATACCAATCAGTTTCCCTTTTGAAAACCCACCAACTGAAGGTTCTGCAATTGAGGTTGCTGAGGATATATTGTGGATGCGTTTACCGCTACCGATGGCATTAGATCATGTTAATATTTACGCAATACGTGATGGAGACGGTTGGTGTGTAATTGACACAGGCTATTTTTCAAAACGAAGTCAAAGTATTTGGGAATTGTTATTGTCAGGCCCATTAAAAGGTGCTGCTATTACGCGTGTTCTACTTACACATCATCATCCAGACCACATTGGAATGGCTGGCTGGTTTCAAACTAAGTTAAATTCTGAACTTGTTTCCAGCCGTACTGCCTGGATGTATGGGAGAATGATGATATTAGACAAACAAAAAGAATGGCCAAAAGAAGTTTTGGATTTTTATATAAGCACAGGTATTGACGAAGATATATATTCATATTGGCTGTCCCGTGGCCCACGAAATTTTTCTGATGTTTGTTATCCTATGCCATCTGGATATACCCGTATAAAAGACGGGGATATAATAAAAATTGGTACTAGAAAATGGCATGTAAGAACTGGAGATGGGCATGCTCCAGAACATGTTACTTTATGGAGTATGAACGATAATATAGTAATTGCGGGTGACCAAGTTTTGCCTGGTATTTCTTCCAATATTGGAGTCTATCCAACCGAACCATTAGCCGATCCTTTAAGTGATTGGATTGAGACATGTGAAAAATTTAAATTGATAGCCAAAGATGAACATTTTGTACTCCCTGGACATAAATTGCCATTTGTAGGATTGCCCACACGATTACAACAACTAATTGACAACCATAATAACGCGTTGCCAAGATTAATAGAACATTTGAAAACGCCAAGAACTGCAGTCGGATGTTTTGAAATTTTATATAAACGAAAAATTGGCAAAGAAGAATATGGTTTGGCTTTGGTTGAAGCTGTTGCGCATTTAAATCATCTTTTCATAGCCGGTAAGATTAACCGAAGAATGAATGAACACAACGTTTGGATTTGGTTTGTTTGATTTATAAAGGGGGAAAATACTAATTGTTGATATTAATTTTCACTCTTTGCAAAAGAATTATTTTATGAGATATGATAATAAATATAAATAAAGGGCTATCCTATGGCAAAACAACACAAACACGGCGAAATGGATGTATCTTCACAAGAACATGCATTTGATGGATTTATCCGATGGTCTATACGTATTTCTTGTATTTCTATCGCTATACTTATTTTTATGGCTATTTTTAATTCTTAAAATCTAAAATATTTTGTCATGATATAAAAAACCCCAACCTAAGCTGGGGTTTTTAATCATATATTGTAAAGTTAAAACTTATTAAGTTTATAACATACCTTCGCGTTGTAATTTCTTACGCGCTAGTTTGCGTGCACGACGAATAGATTCCGTTTTTTCACGGGCTTTGCGAATCGAAGGTTTTTCAAAATGTTGCTTTAGCTTCATTTCACGAAAAACGCCTTCGCGTTGCAATTTTTTCTTTAACGCACGAAGCGCTTGATCAACGTTGTTATCACGAACTGATACCTGCATGTGGTGTCACCACCTTTCTAGAGTTAGAGTTGCAGAATTGCAGGAAATTGGCGTATAACAGGGAGAATATAACTTGTCCAGCGTCGGAGTGAACCGTGGTAAGAAGTAAGAAAACGGAAGATGATCACATTAAAGTAGCTAAAGATTTATTATTGGCTTCTATTTTACCTAATGTTGAGTTTGATGGATGGTCTTCGGGGGCTTTTGAACAGGCAGTAATTGATTCAGGCGTTGATATTAGTTTGGTTCATCAAATTGCTCCTCGTGGTGCAATTGATTTGGCTGTTGCGTTCCATAAAAAGGGCGATGAGTTGATGATGCTCGGTTATAAGCAAGAAAATTTTACAGAATTGAAATATTCTGAAAAAGTAATGCAGTTAATAAAATTACGCATTCAGGCTTCTAATACTCATAAAGGAGCAGTTCGAAAAGGTATGTCATTATTTGCTTTGCCCCAAAACATTAATGAAGGGGGTCAACTGATTTGGAAAACTTCAGACAAAATTTGGAATACACTTGGTGATAAATCTACTGATAGTAATTGGTATACAAAACGCACTACATTAAGTGCAGTTTATTCGGCTACAGTATTATTTTGGCTTTGTGATGATAGTGATGAAGCAATCGATACATGGAATTTTTTAAATAGACGTATACAAAATGTAATGGAGATAGAAAAAGCAAAAGCAAAAATTAAGAAAACATCTTTTGGACAGAGTGTATTCAGTTTTTTTGATTTATTGCAAAAGCCTTCTAATGAACATAAATCTGGGTTTCCTGGATATAAAGGCTAAGCCCATCTAAATAGGCCTATTAAAGCTGATGATGCATAAAAAAATTGCAAAGCAAAAAAAGCCCAACGTTTATCCATGTAGCCCCATATTGCAAAAAGAATTGCTGATATTAGTAATAAGCTAAAACCTAAAATTTCGTTTCCAGTATTTGATGCAATTAAAAGTGCATATACCATTGCTAAAACCGAACCTGTAAATTCACAAACATTGATTATTTTTTTCTTAAACATTTAAATACTCTCTCAATTTCTTTGGTGCTTTTTTATGTAATTGGTAGTTCAAACCGTTATTGATAATTTTACATAATAAAGATAGCTCTAAAAAAACAGGAGATAATTGTGGCGCTAGGTGGTAAAATATTAACATGGTATAATAATCAATGGTTAGAGGGTAATACTCCAATAATCGGAGCAGCTGATCACGCTGCTTGGCTTGGATCTACAGTATTTGATGGTGCGCGTCAGTTTGAGGGGGTTAGGCCTGATATGATGCTTAATTGTCAAAGGATTATATATTCTGCAGAAGCATTTGGAATGACGCCTCCAGTCAGTGCGGAAAATATCTTTAATATTTGTGAAGAAGGTTGTGCAATGTTTAAAGCAAACGCAGTTTTATATATTCGCCCTATGATGTGGTCAAACCAAGGGTCACCTGGAATTATTGATATCATGCCTGAAAGTACTGGTTTTTCAGTATGTATAGAAGAACTGCCCATGCCGGAAGTTGGGTCATTTGCTTTGACAACGTCACCTTTCAGGCGGCCTCGACAAGATATGGCGCTTACATCAGCAAAAGCGGGTTCATTATATGCTAATAATGGAAGAATTATGGCTGATGCACGAGCAAGAGGATTTAATAATGCGCTATCACTAGATATAGATAATTATGTTGCCGAAACTGCATCAACAAATGTGTTTACAGTAAAAGATGGTGAAGTATTTACTCCAATACCAAATGGGACTTTTTTAAATGGATTAAATCGGCAAAGAATTATTAAATTATTAAAAGCTGATGGTATTAAGGTACATGAATTGCCTATGATTATTAAAGACTTTAAAGATGCAGATGAAATTTTTTGTACAGGAAATATTGCTAAAGTTATGCCGGTGCAAAGGTTTGAAGACAAAGAAATGAAAAGTACAAAATTATCAAACCACGCCCGCGAACTCTATTGGGATTTTGCTTTATCAAAATATTCTTAGAACAAATATTTATTTCCACACATATTCTGTTTTGATTTTTTAAAGAGGGGCTTTTACTTTCAATAATTTACATATATACACACTATAAATTCTCCCCTCAAGTTACGGAAATTTACAGGCTAAAATAGCTTGTCGCCGATTATTCGGTCGGGAAAGATTTATGTGAAAGGAATATAATATGGCACTACCAATTATGGCTAAAGCGACTGCAGTTTGGCTTGTAGACAACACGACACTAACCTTTAAGCAGATTGCTGATTTCTGTGGTTTACATGAATTAGAAGTAAACGGCATTGCTGATGGCGAAGTTGGTCAAGGTATAAAAGGGTTTGATCCAATTGCAAATAAACAATTGACGGCTGATGAAATCCAAAAAGCTGAACAGTCCCCAATTTATAAAATGGAATTAATGTACAATGCTGCAGCTGATGGTGAAGAAAAACGCCGTGGCCCGCGATATACACCATTGTCTAAACGACAAGATCGACCTGCATCAATCCTGTGGTTAGTTAAATTTCACCCAGAGTTGACTGATGGTCAAATTTCAAAATTAGTTGGAACTACTAAGCCAACTATTCAAGCGTTGCGTGACAGATCTCATTGGAATATTGCTAATATTCAACCAATAGATCCTGTAGCTTTAGGCCTTTGTAAACAATTAGAATTGGATGCCGCCGTCCAGAAAGCTGCTAAAAAAGCTGCTAAAGATGGTGTTGCAATATCTGATGAAGAACGAAGCAAATTAGTTTCTACAGAGCAATCTTTATCAATGGATACAGAGCCTAAAATTCCATCTTCTATTGGTGGGTTGGAAAACTTTACCTTTGGTTCTGATGCAGTTGAAGAAGAAAAAGATGAACCTGAAATCAATGTTGATAATGTTTTCAAAAAAATTGATGAATAAATTCATATAATCGACTTGTAGAAAAGGTGATTATATATTGCCTTTTCTTATTTTTGAATCCTCTAGTGAACTGGAGTGTTTAAAGGATCGATTAATGTTCTGCCACCATCAACGGTAATTATTTGGCCAGTCATAAAGCCAGAACTGTTTGAAGATAAGAATTGAGAAACTTCTGCCACTTCCTTTGCTTCAGCAATTCTACCCAAAGGTGTAGCTTTTTCCATAGAATCTTTAAGTTCTGGATCCTCCAATAACACTTCAGTAAGGCTAGCACTTTGCACTGAACCAATAGCAATTGCGTTTACGCGTATGCCATCTTTGGCAAAACTTACGGCTAGAGATCTAGTCATTTGATTTAGTGCTGCACATGATACTGAGTAAGCTAGTAGGTCTGGGTGAGTTCTTTCAGATGCAATCGAACTGAGATTTACTATAGTCCCTGCTACACTACTGTCTTCATGGCTGTCTTCTTTCTGGTGTATCATCCTTCTTGCAACAATCTGGCTTAACCTTAAATTGGATAAAACATTTTGTTGAAATAATGCTTCGAAACAATCCTCTTTTGGGTCTAAAGAATTTGATGGCATTACCTGTCTGGAGGCATTGATTAGTATATCAACGCGTTCAAATTCATCTATGGTTGCTGATAAAAGATTTGCTAAACATAACTTTTGTCGTAAATCCCCTGTAAAACTTTTTGCTTGAGGATAATCTTTTGATAATAAATTAACCTCACTTTCTAATTTTTCCTCGTCGATGTCTGCCATCATTACATTTGCACCATTTTGCACAAAATGTTTTGCAATCGCGAGACCAATACCATTTGCAGCACCAGTTATAATTGCTGTTTTACCTTGAATTGAAAAAGACATGTATTATTTCCTGATTCTAGTAGAATTGACTATAAACAGATATTTTCTATCTGAATATTTGTTTTTTTGGTCGTAAAGCGTTGATTACCTTAAATTGAGGTGTCTCTGTGATTGAGTTTACTGAAGTAAAGCATGTATCCAATGTAGTCTCGTATGCTAATTGACGATTTGCTACCATCCAAAGTTGTCCTTTTGGCGTAAGTAATTCGCTCGCTTGTATTATAAATGATTTGCCAATATCTGGCTCTGCTTTTCGCGTTTGGTGAAAAGGTGGGTTCATAATAATGAAATCATATTTAACATTTTTATGTTGAGTTGCGTCTGTCCATTCGAATTTGGCTCTACTATCGTTTATATTTAGTTTTGCACAATGTAATGCATTCCAATCAGCTTCCACTAAACATATGGATTTTATTTTATCATTAGTTTTTAATAATTCGTTACTTAAATAACCCCAGCCAGCTCCCAGATCAGCACCTATACCACCTAAATGTTTTGGTAAGCATTTTAATAATAGTGATGAAGCTTTATCAATATGATTAGCACTAAAAATACCTGCTTTTGTTTTATAGTCTTTTTCAATTTTTACAGGCTCTAGTCCTTGAACCCATTGATCAAGAATTTGAGGACGTGTGGCTTTTTTGATCCAAAATATTTTACCATGTGATTTTGATATTATACCCTCTATTTTGAACAGTTTTCGCAATGTTTTTAAATGGCTTTCAATCCCATCAGTTTTATTCCCATCAATCATTAAAATGCTATTTTCTGAAAGTGCATCAAATGCCTTTGCTATTAACCCTAATGATTGTGGCTTTGATCGTGTAATTTCTACTAATGCAAAACTGTTAATAGTTGTAAAATCTTGTAAAGATTTTAAGCCAATTTCCATTAAACGGTCACAAGTAGGTTTGAACCACTGAATGCAAGTTGCTTGACCTAATTTTGAATAATCTGCATCATTCTTCGCGTTTACAATTAAAGCGCCAGATAAAGGTATTTCAGACGAGCACGCATCTAAAGCAAGTGATAGTCTGATGTTTGTATTTGCCATGAAATTATTTGCCCTAAGCTATTCTTTTTCCATTGTGCATTGCAATGGATGCTGATGTTTTTGAGCTAACTCTGTAACTTGCATAACTTTTGTTTCAGCAATATCGTGTGAGAATACACCAACAACTGCTAGGCCTTTTTGGTGAACAAGCATCATTAATTCATAAGCTTGACTCCCAGTTGTGCCAAAATATCTCTCTAGAATATGCACAACAAATTCCATGGGAGTGTAGTCATCATTTAATAATATCACTTTATACATTTTGGGTTTTTTAGTTTTGGGGGTTGCTTTAGTAGCTAAGCCAACATCAATATTTTCGTCTTCTGACATAGTTATTTTTTCATTAAAGTACATTGGGAAGTATTCATCTAAATTTACCATTCTTATTATAAAGTAGCTGTTGCCTAATTACAAAGGCCAGTTTTCAAAATTTCACACTATATGGTGTGGTTTTATAGAATTTATATACATAATGTAGCGGGTGTGTTCTTGAGGAATCACTTTTTTTTAAATGAAAAAAATAGTTTTCTGTTTAGCATCTACATGATACTGTTTAAAAAAAAACGTATATAAATACGTTATAATAAGTAGCAGTTATCGGGGAAACCGATGCATTCAAAGGCAATACGAGGATTTTTCCTTGTTGTAGTGTTAATATTTACTGGGGTGTCAGCATATGCGGCGCCTTATGCGGCATTGGTTATGGATGCGCGTACGGGAGAAGTTTTGCATTCTCGAAATGCAGACACTCGGCTTCATCCAGCCTCATTGACAAAGATGATGACACTTTATTTAGCTTTTAAAGCTGTTGAGTCGGGACATTTGTCATTAGATGAAAAAGTCAAAGTATCTAGAAACGCAGCTTCAGAGCCACCATCTAAGTTAGGCTTGAGAACAGGGATGCGGGTTAAGGTTCGGCACCTTATTCGTGCGGCAGCAGTTAAATCTGCAAATGACGCTGCAACAGCATTAGGTGAAGCAATAGCAGGCAGTGAAGCAAAGTTTACTGCGCTCATGACCGCACAAGCAAAAGCGCTGGGTATGAAGCGAACTACCTTTAAAAATGCCCATGGATTAACAGCTAGAGGACATTTATCTACTGCCCGAGATATGTCTATTTTAGGGCGTCATTTAATGTATGATTTTCCTGATTATTATAATCTTTTCTCACGTAGAAATACTGATGCTGGATTGCGAACTGTTCCAAATACCAATCGGAGATTATTAGCAAACTATAAGGGAGCTGATGGTATCAAAACTGGTTATACAAACGCCGCTGGATTTAACTTAGTATCTTCTGCACAACGAGGGAATAAACGAATTATTGCAACAGTATTTGGTGGGAGAACATGGAGATCGCGAAATGCTCGGGTAGCTGAGTTATTAGATATGGGATTTAACAGAACACCAAAAAGATATACCTCAAATGCCATACCAGCGCGACCTTCTCGAGGTAATCAGTTGGATTCAGTTGCATTGATCTTGCCCGGTAACGTTTCTATCAAATCACCCCGTATTATTTCTTCGAGTCCCAAACCAAAATTCAGACCAAATTTTGATAAAAAAACCATTGCAATGGCATCTTCAGTGAGAGAAAATCTGGAGGCTGAAATTTTGGCCTCTGCGCAAGCTAATATTGTTCGTAATAATGCTACAAATATAAGTATTTTGGAGCCAATTAGTTCAATAATCGAATCCCAAAGTACAATTGTAAATGCGGTTTCTAAGGCCCATGCTCAGCGAGGATATATCGAGCCAGTTCCATATTTAACAAGGGTTGTTGCAAGGCAATTAGATGAAGAAGATATTAATTGGTCTGTTCAATTGGGTGCATATAAAAACAGATATAGTGCAGAAAAAATGTTATTGCGTACTGCTTTAACAGATTTAGATTCTTTAGAAGGCGCTCTTCGTAAAATAACCCCTGCTACAATTAATGGACGGCACTTATATCGTGCACGTTTTATTGGGGTCTCAGAAGAGTCTGCGATGAAAGCATGTGCTCGATTGAGAGCTCGCAATCAGCCTTGTACTATTATAGGCCCAGGTGCTTAAAAATTATTAGTTAATCCTGAAATTTAAATTCTTTCACAAACAAAAAACGCCGCTAGAAAGCGGCGTTTTAAGTATAGAAAAATTTTTAGCGAATTTAGAAGCCCAAACCAGCATATTTATTTTTAAATTTAGAAACTCTGCCGCCAGTATCCATTAATTTTGAATTTCCGCCTGTCCAAGCTGGGTGCGCAGACGGATCAATATCTAATGCGAGCACATCACCCTCTGAACCGTATGTTGAGCGAGTTTCGTAAGTAGAACCATCTGTTAACTTAACAGTGATCATGTGATAATCTGGGTGTAATTCTTTTTTCATGATTTTGGCTCCTTATTTCTTTGGTCGATAATTTGTTTTTTCAGCAATACGAGCAGATTTACCACGTCGATCACGTAAGTAGTAAAGTTTTGCGCGACGAACACGACCACGGCGAACTACTTCGATGTTATCGATGTTTGTTGAATATAGTGGGAATACACGTTCAACGCCTTCACCGAATGATATTTTTCTGACTGTAAATGATGCAGCAATTGTATTGCCACCTTGGCGCGCAATACATACGCCTTCATAGTTCTGGATACGAGAGCGTGTGCCTTCTGTTACTTTAAAGCCAACACGTACTGTATCGCCTGCTTTAAAGTCTGGAATATCTTTACTTAAAGTAGCAATTTGCTCTGCTTCAAGCTGTGCAATTAAATTCATAACGTTTTCCTTTTAAACCCTTTAAGGGAACTGGTTTTCCAATCTTAGAGCTCTTGGTCTTCTTCCGGTACTCCTTGGAGCCCGCCAGAGATTAAAATCGACGTTTCGTGTTTCAATTACTAGTCATTAATAAGTAAATTCATATATTACCCAAACCGAAGAAAGTTCTTTGTTTATATGTCTTAATATCAACTTCATAACTGCCTACTTAAGAACGAATCCTAATGTAAGTTTGGGTGGTATATGTTGAAAGCATTTGGACATCAAGACTTGTTTCGCTATCAGATTAATTTGAACCCAAAGTTATGCTCTATATATAAATTTTTCAGCTTGTAGTTTTATTAATCATTTTTTGTTTGATTTATTGAATTTTTCCCACAGATCTGGACGCCGCTCTTTTGTTAACTTTTCAGACATTTCTCTTCGCCACTTTTCTACGTTTCCGTGATGTCCAGAAAGTAATACTTCAGGTATTTTTCTTCCATTCCATTCTGCAGGCTTTGTATATTGAGGGTGCTCTAATAATCCACTTGAGTGGCTTTCATCTTTTGTACTTTCTACATTGCCTAATACATTTGGTATAAGTCTAACAGTTGAGTCAATTAATGCTTGAGCGGCAATTTCTCCACCTGTGAGCACAAAATCCCCTAGCGAAATTTCTTCTACATTATATTCTTCTAAAACGCGTTCATCAACGCCTTCAAAACGACCACAAAGTATTGTCATGCCTTTAGCCTCACTCCAACTTTGTGCCATTGATTGAGTTAATGGTTTTCCTCGAGGTGACATGTATAAAACTGGCCATAATTTTGGATCTATTGGAGTGCCACGCCTGGCATCTTCTAGTGCAGGCCCAACAACATCTGCCTTTAAAACCATTCCTGCACCACCACCTGCAGGTGGGTGATCTACATCTTTGTGTTTTCCTAATCCAAAGCCTCTTAATTCAATTGTTTGCAATTGCCACAAACCTTCTTGAAGAGCCTTGCCAGTTAAGGAGCGATCTAAGACACCAGGAAAAGCTTCTGGAAACAATGTAATAACTTTCACTGTCCATGCGTTTTCAAGTTCAGGGGTGTTTGTCATTAGAACACGCGGTTTAAGGCTAGGCCTAATTGCGAGCCGTCCATGTGATTTAGATTTTTCACTCATCACCAAGTTCCAAATGATTTCTTGGAGATGGAGGTTCTTCTGGTTCATTGTTTTCAAATACACCATGTGGTGGATCAATGATTATACGACCAAGTTTTAAATCAATAGTTGGCACAGATTTTTTAGTGAAGGGTAACAGTGCTAGGTTTTTCTGACCATAAGCTTTTATTTCTAAAAAATCACCTGCACCGTGATCATTTACAGATATTACTTTACCTATTTTTATTCCACCAGTGTCAAAGACTTCAAGGTTTATCAAGTCTGAGTAATAAAACTCGTCATCATCTAAATTGGGCATTTCACTGCGACAAACATACAACGCTATTCCTTTTAATTCTTCAGCTTGATCTCTATATTTTACACCTGAGATGCGAGCTGAAAAACCGCCTTTAATTGGATTAATAATTTTTAATTTAAATACTTTTTTTCCGGTCTCATCAGTTAATTGATCATACTCAGCAATAGATTCTGGATCGGAGCAAAATGACTTAACGCGTATTTCACCATGGATGCCAAACGCACCTACAACAGCACCTACACAAACTCGTTCTGGTATAGTCATTTTTAGATTATCACTCACAAAAATTTTTAAATACAATTTTATATAACTATAATACCTCGTTTATTGTAAAATTAAAAGTACTTGAGAAACAAAGGTATTATATTTTGAGTTATTGAAAATTTAGTTTTTTATTTTTTAGTATTAAAAAAATATACTTAGAATCAAAAGTAGCGCCATAAATGACGCTACTTTTAAGGTTTTAAAATAAAACCAATTATTTGTTATTCAGCGGCATTTTCTTCTGATGTTTCTGCAACCGCTTCTTCTGCAGCTGGTTCTTCAGCCACTTCTTCTTCAACTGGAGCTGCTGCTGCTTCGGCTGCTGCTGCTTTGGCTGCTTCTTCTGCCTCAGCTGCTGCTACTTTAGCTGCTTCTTCTGCCTCAGCTGCTGCTTCTTTAGCTGCCGCTTTTTCTTCTATACGGTCTTGAGCTTTTTTACCTGGCTTTGCCTTGATAGGATTATTACGTTCAGTTTTTTCCATTACACCGGCGGCTTCTAAAAAGCGGACTACACGTTCTGTTGGTTGTGCGCCTTGGCCTAACCAGTAGTTAACGCGTTCCATGTTTAATTGTACGCGGTCTTCACTGTCTTTTGCTAATAGAGGGTTATATGTTCCTAATTTTTCAACATATCGACCATCTCGAGGCATACGTGAGTCTGCTGCCACTACTCTATAAAAAGGACGTTTTTTTGATCCGCCGCGAGCGAGTCTGATTTTCATAGCCATGATATTTCTCCTAAGTGCTAATTAATTTGGTCATTTTAATTTGACCATTATTTTTGATGTTTCTTATGGTGATTAATAACTTCTGCAATTATGAAGTTTAAAAATTCTTTTGCGAATACGGGGTCAAGGTCAGCTTGTTTTGCTAAATCCTCTAATCGTTCAATTTGTTTAGCTTCTCGCTCTGGGTCAGATGGTGGTAAAGAATGTTCTGCTTTTAAAAGGCCAACGGCCTGTGTCTGTTTGAAGCGTTCTGCTAGAGTATAAACAAGAATAGAATCTAGACGATCTATGCTTTTACGATGTTCTTTTAATATTGTTTCTGCACGTGAAGTATCAGTCATTTCTTTTTCCCAAATCCGGATAATCCCAGGGGTAAACCGCCACCTAGACCAGGTAACCCATTAGGGATGCCGCCACCCATTTTTTTGGCTGCTTCTTCTAGTTGTTTTGTATCAATATTAGTAGGCATGCTTGCGCCTGGATTTCCTGCGCCTTTTCCGAACATAGCTCCCATTGCTTGTTTAAGCATGCCACCTTTGCCCATTTTTTTCATCATATCGCCCATTTGGCGTTGCATTTTCATTAACTGATTTAATTCTTGCACTGATAATCCAGCGCCCTGAGCAACACGTTTTTTTCTACTAGCCTGCATGATTTGTGGGTTTGCACGTTCTTTTTTTGTCATGGATTGTATTAATGCTATTTGGCGTTTGAATATTTTTTCATCAATGCCACCAGCATCATTTATTTGTTTTTGCATTTTTTTCATGCCAGGCATCATTCCCATAATGCCTTCCATTCCACCCATTTTCATCATTTGTTCGATTTGCGCTTTAAGGTCGTTCATATTGAACATACCTTTTTTCATACGCTTCATCATTTTTTCTGCTTGTTCTGCCTCAATTGTTTCCTGAGCTTTTTCTACAAGTGAAACAATATCTCCCATGCCTAAGATGCGACCGGCAACTCTTTCTGGATGGAATTCTTCTAGGGCATCAACTTTTTCACCAAGACCTACAAATTTAATTGGGCGCCCGGTGACGGCTCGCATAGAAAGTGCTGCTCCGCCACGTCCATCACCATCCATGCGTGTTAAAATAACACCTGAAATACCAATGCGATCATCAAAATTTTGCGCAGTATGAACCGCATCTTGGCCTGTTAACCCATCTACTACGAGCATTGTTTCTCTAGGCTTAGCTATGTTTCGCACAGCTTCAACTTCAGACATCAATTCTTCATCGATAGATAAGCGGCCGGCAGTATCAAGAATGAATACGTCGTAACCACCAAGCATGGCTTGTTGTTTAGCACGTTTTGCAATTTTAACTGCACTCTCGCCTTTGACAATTGGTAATGAGTCTACGCCAATTTGAGTGCCCAGTATTGCTAACTGTTCCATTGCGGCTGGTCGGTTAGTATCAAGAGATGCAATTAATACTTTTTTATTATTTTTTTCTTTTAAGCGTTTTGCAAGTTTAGCTGTTGTTGTTGTTTTCCCTGAGCCTTGAAGACCTACCATTAATATTGGTGCAGGAGGATTATCAATTTTTAGCTCACTTGCATTTTTATCTTCGCCAGCTAAAAAATGAACCAGTTCATCATGTACAATTTTTACTACTTGTTGACCAGGTTTGACTGATTTTGTTACCGCTTGGCCTGATGCTTTTGCTTGTATTGCTTTGATAAAATCACGTGCGATTGGTAATGATACGTCAGCTTCTAATAGTGCAACGCGCACTTCTCTCAGAGCAATAGATACATCATCATCAGATAATGTTGCTTTATTGTTTAATTTGTCAAAAACACCAGAAAGGCGATCAGATAAATTTGCAAACATATGTCAGGCCCTTTCCGCCAAAATAACTTCCCAAACGCAATTAACACCAGTGGGCGAAACTCGCTGACTGATGTCGATCCTGAGACCGGAAGTGATATAAACTTCCATGATTTAAACGTGACTTAGATGCCTTTAACTAAAGTGTCAACAATTGCATTTATATTTAAGAGGAAAGTCTCGCAATAATGCGAGACTTTTGATTCAATATTTCATTGTTTTGAAGTTTATTATAAAGATAAAGCTTCCTCTGGAGTAATAACTGGGAGATTTAATGCAGTACCTACTGCTGCATAAGTTAAATTTCCTTTGTGGGTGTTTAGTCCATTTAGTAGGTTAGAGTCGTCTGCGCATGCCTTTTTCCAACCTTTATCTGCTAAGGCTAACATGAATGGCATGGTTGCATTTCCTAGAGCAATTGTAGAAGTCCGAGCAACAGCACCTGGCATGTTTGCTACACAGTAATGAATTACTCCGTCTACTTCATAGATTGGATCATCGTGTGTTGTTGCTTTTGATGTTTCAAAGCACCCACCTTGATCAATTGCAACATCGACTAATACTGCGCCAGGTTTCATAGTCGACAATTGTGCACGAGAAATAAGTTTTGGCGCAGCTGCACCTGGTACAAGAACAGCTCCTATGACCATATCTGCAGTTTTGATAAGGTTGGCTGTATTTGCAGTTGATGCATAAGCGGTCTTAAATGTGCTTCCAAAAACATCATCAAGATAACGCATTCTTGGTAATGACATATCCAAAATTGTAACGTTAGCACCCATTCCAGCTGCAACTCGTGCTGCATGAACTCCTACATTTCCTCCTCCAATAACGACTACTTCGCTTGGACTAACTCCAGGGACCCCACCAAGTAGTGTGCCCAGTCCACCATTTGCTTTTTGGAGAGCCCAACTACCTACTTGAGGTGCTAATTTTCCGGCAACTTCTGACATAGGTGCTAACAATGGCAATCCGCCGTTACGATCAGTTACAGTTTCATATGCAATTGCAGTAACGCCACTTTTCAATAAATCATTAGTTTGGTCTAAGTCAGGTGCTAAATGTAAGTATGTGAATAAGATTTGATCTTCACGTAACATTTCACGTTCAATTGCTTGAGGTTCTTTTACTTTTACAATCATTTCTGATTTTTTGAATAACTCTTCAGCTGTATCAATGATAATCGCACCAATTTCTGTGTATTCGCTATCTGAAAAGCCTGAACCATTACCTGCTCCAGATTGTATCAAAACTTTATGACCGCGTAATGTAGCCTCGGCAGCTGTTGCTGGTGTAATGCCAACTCGATATTCTTGATTTTTAATTTCTGTTGGACAACCTATAATCATCATATCTCTCCAAGATAATGTGTATAACTTTTCGAAGAATTACATATTATTTTTAAAAAAAAATTCATATTTTACTATTTAAAATATATTTTTTAAAATATAATTACTGAAATATATAAATTTTTGATGGATTCTTCTAAAAATGAAAATTGATGAGACAGATCGCCGTATATTAAAGGTACTTCAAAAGTCAGGGCGAATCTCTAATTCAGATTTAGCTGATAAAATTAATCTGTCTGCATCTGCATGCCATCGCCGTGTTCAGCGGTTGGAAGATGACGGGATTATAAAAGATTACGTAGCTTTATTAGATCCAAGAAAGATTGATAGAAAATCAACAGTATTTGTTGAAATTACCCTGTCGGGTCAAGCTGATGCAATACTTGAAGCTTTTGAAAAATCTGTTGCATTAGTCCCAGATGTTTTGGAATGTCATTTAATGGCTGGAACGGCCGACTATATGTTAAAAGTTGTGGCTGGAGATACAGATGATTTTGCTCGGATACATCGTCAATATCTTGTTAGGCTTCCTCATGTTAGTAAAATGCAAAGTAGCTTTGCTTTACGTACTGTATTCAAAACAAATGCTATGCCAGTTTAAAGTTTTGCTCCCAATAATGTTATTTTAATATATTATGTTTATAAGTTTTTTATGAAGTAAAAATAAATTATTTGTAAAAATCTTTAGCAATTTTAGCGGCTAACAAAGCATTATTTTTAACTAAAGCAATATTTGATGTTAAACTGGCACCTTTTGATAACTCAAATATTCTTTTTAATAAAAATGGAGTAACATCTTTGCCTGAAATATTATCATTCTCCATTTCTGTTTGAGCTGTTTGAATGTAATCATTTATAATTTTTGATGGGATCTCATCTTTTTCTGGAATTGGGTTCGCAACTAAAATGCCAGAATTTAAATGTAATTCGTCACGTACTTTCAAAAAGTCAGATATTTCAGATGTTGTGTCCATTCTAAGTGGAATGTCTAGATCTGACTCTTTTGTCCAAAAGGCTGGAAGGCTGTTTGTTTTATATCCAACAACAGGAACACCTTGAGTTTCTAAAACTTCTAATGTTTTTGGCACATCAAGTATTGCTTTTGCACCTGCGGCAACCACAAGAACATCTGTTTTGCCGAGCTCTGTTAAATCTGCAGAAATATCGAAGGTAGTTTCTGCGCCCTTATGAACGCCGCCGATTCCACCTGTTGCGAATATACGAATGCCTACCATGCGTGCAATTATCATTGTTGCTGCAACAGTAGTTCCAGCTGTTTTACCTTGAGATATAGCAAATGCCATATCTGCTCTTGAGATTTTTAATGCATTTTTTACTTTTGCAAGTTGCATAAGTTCATCAGGTGTTAAGCCAATTTTTATTCGCCCATCAATTACTGCAATTGTTGCTGGCACTACACCATAATCATAAATTAATGCTTCTACTGATGAAGCCATTTCAGCATTATCTGGAAAAGGCATTCCATGAGTAATGATTGTACTTTCAAGCGCAACAATTGGTGTGCCGTTATTAAGTGCGTTTAAAACATCTTTATGAATATCAACGAAACTGGGAAGATTGGGTATTGTCATAAATGTTCCTTAATTATTTTTTTACTTATTAGATATTCACTTAAAAGCTTATTATTCAGATCTTGTCTTACATCCAGATGAGATTCCACAGTTAATGCTGATAGTGCTGCTCCCATGTTAGATGCTTCACGTACTGTTGATCCTGACCGGATTGTAGATATAAACCCAGCAACAAAAGCGTCGCCTGCACCTGATACATTTTTGACATTTGATGAGATAGCTGGTGAAGTGAAAGCTTCATTTCCTATATTCACAAGATGTCCATTAGGCCCATCTGTGAGCACAACACCTTTTGCGCCTGTTGATCTTAATTGTGTAGTAATTTCATCTAGTTTGTATGTCTTTAGATTATCGTCCAATCCTAAAACAGATATGGCTTCATCCTTATTTGTAAAAAGAATGTCAATTTGTGATAGGTTGCTTGGAAGGCGCTTTGCTTTCGATACTGATACTGTATCTACAGCTAACATAAAATTTGCATTTTCTTTAATTTCTAGAATCTTCTCAATGGTCTCTTTTGGCAAATTACAATCTAGAATTACCCAGTCGCTTGATCTAATGCTTGACCAGGATTCTTCTATTAAACTAGGGGTAATTTGATCGAGAATATCCATACTGGCAATGCCCATGACCAGTTCGTTTTTGTCATCAAAAATTGCAATATATTCAGCTGTAGGTTTATCATTTGAAATTGAAATTTGACTAGTATCAACGCCAAGATTTCGTATCTGTGAACGTAATTCTTTTCCAGATTCATCATTTCCAATTATTGATATTAGACAGACATCAACATCCATACGGGCCATATTTTCGGCAATGTTTCTGATAACACCACCATAACTTTTCGTGCTTATCGCTGGATTTGATGTTCCAAGAACTGGTGGAGTGCTAAGTGAATATTTACGATTAAATGCTATGCCACCTATGCAAGCAACTTTTTGTGATTTTGGCAGGATATATCCTCTTCCTGCTAAATGTCCTTTGTCGATGAGTTGTGAAATTTGCACTGCAATTGTAGATCTTGCGAGATTTAAGTCTGTAGCAATTTTAGCCTGACTTATAAACGGATCATTTAATATTGCTTCAAGAATAGCATTTTCTGTTTTTGATAATTTAGCCATGAATTACAACATTTGTTTATTTTAGTAACATATGTCTGATTTTGAAAATTCCGTCAAGTTTATAGACATTCAATTTAAAATAAACATGGTCAAATATAACACTGAAATTCCAGCAATAACTGACCAAAGCGCAGAGCGCTTCCATATGCCGAAACAAAATGCAGCTATTGCAGCAAGTAACCTTGGAGCGTCTAGAGTGCCTCCAGTAGCATCAGGCCAAACTAAAAATGGAATTATTAAACCAGGCATTACTGCTACTCCAACAAAATTTAAATGCTGAATGAACCATTTAGGTAATTGCCGATCACCTACAAGCCCCAGAAAAGAAAAGCGTATTAAATAAGTTCCAATACCCAAGAAGAAAATAATTATCCAAATTTTGATTGGTTCAGTCATTTTTTAATCTCCGTTTTTGCCAATTCTCAGTTTGCACGCCTGCAATCATGGCTAAAAATGCTGCAATTATTAATCCACTGGAATAAGGAGCTGATATGAAAACTAGAGTGCCTATCATTGAGACTAAAGCTGCAATAAAATGTGGAAGACTTCGCATCATTGGAGCAGATAAAGCTATGAAACAAATTGGCATGGCAAAGTCCAGTGCATATTCTGGTGGAATTTTTGTTCCAAGAAGGGCACCGACAAGTGTTGAAATTAACCAAACTGGGAGTAAACATGCAAAGCTTCCCATAAAGTATCTGCACTTTTGGGATAATGTCATTTTAGGATTATTTGTATATATATTTATTGATGTTGCGTAGCTTTGGTCGACCAAAAAATATGCAAAAAGAGCTCTGATACCTAAAGGTGCTCTGCCTAAATGAGGGACCAAAGCTGCTGAATACATGGCCATTCGTAAATTTACTGCAAGTGATGTGGCTAAAATTATAAATGTTGGTGCGTCGTCTTGAAGTAATGTTAGCGCTGTGAATTGTGAAGAGCCCGCAACCACAAATGCAGTCATTATCATTGTTTGAAAAATTGAAAACCCTGCTTCAGTAGCTACTACTCCAAATAGCAGTCCAAATGGTGCTACGATTAACCAAAATGGTATATTGTCGCGATAACCTAACCAAAAGGCCGATTTTTTGGATGTTGGACTGAATTTCATGTGATAAGATTCTAAAAAGATAAAGTTTATGTATTTCAATAATATTGGAGCTGCAATTGTCAAATACTTTCAAGGATTATATTTTACAGCCAAATGATCAACTCATGGGTCTAACTCAGTTAGTAAATGGTTTTGATCAGAATGGTCAGGCTTGTGAAATCAATGTTGTCGAAGAGCAGCCATTAACAATTTTTTTAAATGGCCAAGAAATTGTAACTGCTATGACAATTGGTGATTATCCTCAATACTTGGCGCTAGGTTTCCTGAAGAACCAGGGAATGTTGACAGATAATGAAAACATCCTGGGAATTGATTATGATGATGAGCTACAGACTGTTGTTGTTAGAACTGATGGAAAAACCATCTATGAAGAAAAATTAAAAAAGAAAACGCGTACATCTGGATGCGCTGTCGGGACTGTATTTGGAGATATGATGGAAGGTTTGGAAAATCTTAAATTACCAAATGTAGAATTCAAAGTATCATGGCTTTATGAATTATCTAATATTATTAATCAGACACCAAGTTTATATTTAAAAGCTGGTGCGATACATGGAACTGTACTTTGCTGTAAAAATAAACCACTCGTTTATATGGAAGATGTTGGTCGCCACAATGCTGTTGATAAAATTGCAGGGTGGATTTATTCAAATAATGAATCTGGTAAAGATAAAGCTTTATACACAACTGGGCGTTTGACATCTGAAATGGTAATTAAATGCGCTTTAATGGGTATCCCTGTTTTAGTCTCACGATCTGGGTTTACTGCGTGGGGTGTGGAAATTGCAAATCAAGTAGGTCTAACATTAATTGGGCGTCTACGAGGAAAAAGATTTATGTGTTTAGCTGGAAAAGATCGCCTGATCTATGATTTTGAATGAAGGTACTTGGCGTTATACTTGCAGGTGGTTTATCGACGCGAATGGGTGGTCAAGACAAAGCATTGCTTGATTTATCGGGTTCTCCATTGATTAAGCATGCAATAGACCGTTTAGAGAATCAGGTGGATGGTTTGGTAATAAACGTTAATCGAGGTCTCAATAAATACGAACAATTTAACTTTCCTGTAATACCTGATCCTTTAGATGGATATTTAGGGCCGCTTGCAGGTATTTTATCTGGAATGGATTATGCGCTAAGCCATAATTTTACACACATTGTCACTGCGGCTGCAGATACTCCATTTTTCCCCTTAGATTTAAAAGATAAACTATTTGATCAGAATTGTGATATAACTATTGCTAAAACAATATCTGAAATTGATCAAAAAAACTTACACCCTACTTTTGGTCTTTGGGATGTAAATTTACGTTCAAATTTAAAGACTGCTCTTTTAGGAGATGTCCGAAAGGTAATGGCTTTTGTAAAAAGAAATAAATGGAAATCTGTTGGATGGGAAAATAAAATTTATGATCCATTTTTTAACATTAATACTCCTTCAGATATGCTGAGTGCTGAACTAATTATAAATAGAGAAATAAAATGAATATTTTTGGTGTCATTGGATGGAAGGATTCTGGGAAAACTGGATTAATGGAACGTTTGGTTTCTGAAATGACTAATCGAGGTTTTAAAATATCTACTTTAAAACATGCGCACCATTCTTTCGATATTGATCATCAAGGCCGAGATAGTTTTAGACACCGTCAAGCTGGAGCATCAGAGGTTATGCTGTCATCCAATAATAGATGGGCATTAATGCACGAATTAAGAGGTGAGCCAGAGCCAAGTTTTGCTGAACTAATAACAATGATGAAACCAGTAGACCTGATTTTAGTTGAGGGATTCAAAAAAGAACAACATTCTAAATTGGAATGCCATAGAGCAGAAAATAATGAAAATTTCATTTATAAATCTGATAATTCTGTACGTTTAATTGCATCTGATGTTCCCATAGATAATGCCAGTATTCCATATATTGATTTAAATGATACAATCGGAATTGCTGATTTTATATTGGAGCATCAAGGTTTAAAATGACAAAAGCACCTCCATTAAGAGATGATTGTTTTGTTATGCCCAGGGGCGTTCACTGGACACCTGTTGATGAGGCCTTGGAAAAGCTTCACCAAAGTTTAAAAAAAATGAAAAATACTTCAATAATTCCAGTAAACAAAGGTTTTGGAAGAGTTTTAGCTGAAGATGTATTGGCTGCAACTAATCATCCTCCGTTTGCTAATTCAGCAGTTGATGGATACGGATTTGCATTGGACACCATATCAAGCAAAAGTGAGATCGCATTGGAGTTAATTTCTGGGCGTTCAGCTGCGGGAAGCCCTTTTTCTGGTAAAGTGCCCGACGGTACTGCAGTGCGTGTATTAACTGGTGCTCAAATACCAGAAGGTGTTGATACTGTAATTCTTGATGAAGATGTGAACAAAATTCAAAATATTATCTATTTTAATCCAGGATTAAAAAAATATGCAAATATTCGTCCTCAAGGTGAGGATATTTCAGCAGGTTCAATTGTTTTGCAAAAAGGTAAAAGAGTATGCCCAGCAGATTTGGGGGTTTTAGCATCAAGTGGAATAAAAACAATTAAGGTTTATGATCAACTCAAAGTTGCAATCATGACAACGGGTGATGAGTTAGTTGAATTAGGCAATGATAGCCACAAGTCACAAATCGTGGATGCAAATAGGCCAATGCTAATAGCCCAAATAGAAAGATGGGGATACACTGTCCTTGATTTTGGGATTGTTGGAGATAATGAAGATTTAATTGAGACTGTTTTAAATAAAGCGGCAAAAATTGCAGATATCATTTTAACTACAGGTGGAGCATCAGCTGGAGATGAGGATCATATATCTAAGCTATTAGTGCAAAAAGCTAACTTGCAAACATGGCGTATTGCTTTGAAACCTGGGCGCCCATTGGCACTTGCATTGTGGAGTAATACACCCATTCTAGGTTTGCCTGGTAATCCAGTTGCCGCAATGGTTTGTGCCCATATTTTTGCATATCCTGCCTTTAGTTTTTTAGCAGGATCGGGTTGGCGCAAACCTATTAGCTATAATGTGCCAGCTGCTTTTTCAAAAAATAAAAAACCAGGGCGTACTGAGTATCTGCGTGCTAGGCTAAATATTGATGGGCACGCTGAAATTTTCAAATCTGAAGGGTCAGGTAGAATATCTGGGTTATCTTGGGCAGAAGGTTTAGTAGCATTAGATCATAACACAGAAAACGTAGAAAAAGGGAATACAGTAAAATATATTCCCTTTTAAAATTAGATAAATTTTACAGATAAAATTTCATAACTTTTAACACCACCAGGAGTTCGCACTTCAACGCTATCTCCTTCTTCTTTGCCAATGAGTGCACGAGCAATGGGTGAATTCATATTAATTTGATTATTTTCGATATTGGCTTCATGCTCTCCAACAATTTGCAATGTTCGTTCTGCATCAGTGTCCTCATCTACTAAGTGTACTGTGGCTCCAAATTTTACGTTACCTGAGAGTTTAGATACATCTATAATTTGAGCCAAACTAATAATTGCTTCTAATTCTTTGATTCGACCTTCAATATGAGATTGAAGCTCACGTGCTGAGTGGTATTCAGCATTTTCTGAAAGGTCACCGTGTTCACGAGCTTCAGCAATAGCTTTAATAACTGATGGCCGATCTACGGATTTTAGTTGTTTTAACTCATTATCAGCTGACTTGAAGCCAGCGGGCGTCATAGGTATCTTGTCCATTGTCGAACTCTTTAGTTTATTACAAGATTTAACCATAAATTCATGTGCAGGAACACGCAAGTTGTCTTTATGAAGTCGTGTAAGTAAAACTTATGTCGTGTTGTGGTTGTCGATAACTTAATTTTTGATCTATAAAGTTATAGAAAATAATCACTTTAGATCTCTCTGGGGGAAAAATGAGCAATACTGAACGCGAAAGCATGCCATATGATGTAGTAATTGTTGGTGCAGGGCCGGCAGGATTATCAGCTGCTATAAAAATTAAACAATTAGATTCTAATTTAGATGTCGTTGTTTTGGAAAAAGGTTCTGAAGTTGGTGCTCATATTTTATCTGGTGCTGTACTTGATCCAAGTGCATTAAATGCTTTGATACCTGATTGGAAAGAAAAAGGTGCGCCAATCAAAGTAGAAGTTAAAGAAGATATATTTTTAAATTTAACAGAGACAAAAGCATCTAAAATACCAAATTTTTTAATGCCGCCACTTATGAACAATCATGGAAACTATATCGTCTCGATGGGAAATGTATGCCGTTGGATGGCAGAACAAGCTGAAAGTATTGGAGTGGAAATTTTCCCAGGTATGTCATGCTCTGAATTGGTTTACGGTGAGGATGGAGAAGTGAAAGGGGTTGTTGCGGGAGAATTTGGCAAGAATGCAGACGGTACTGAAGGTGCTGGTTATGAGCCAGGCATGGAACTTCATGGTAAATATGTACTTTTATCAGAGGGTGTTCGTGGCAGTCTGTCAAAAGAAGTGATCTCAAAATATAAATTAGATGCCAAAAGCGATGTTCCAAAATTTGGTCTTGGTATGAAAGAAATATGGGAAGTTAAGCCGGAAAATCATAATGAAGGTGAAGTAACTCACACAATGGGCTGGCCAATGTCAAAAGATAGTGGTGGATCTTTCATGTACCATTTAGAAAATAATCAAGTTTATGTGGGTTTTATTGTTGATCTTAATTATAAAAATCCACATCTTTTTCCATATATGGAATTCCAACGTTGGAAACATCACCCAAAAATAGCTAAAGTACTAGAGGGAGGAAAGAGAATTTCATATGGTGCACGTGCTGTTACAAAAGGTGGTTTTCAGTCAATTCCTGATACGGTTTTTCCAGGAGGAGCGTTGCTAGGATGTTCTGCAGGACTTGTAAATTTACCCAGAATTAAAGGGAATCATAATGCAATGTATTCTGGTCAGCATGCAGCTGAAGCTGTTGTTGCGGCTATAAAGGCTGGGCGAGCGGGAGATGTGTTAGTAGATTATGATAAAATGTTAAAAACTGGTCCTGTTGGCAAAGATTTAAGTATAGTAAGAAATGTTGCTCCATTGCGTGCAAAATATGGGTCATTCTTAGGAGTTATTTTGGGTGGTTTTGATATGTGGTGCCAAACTATTTTAAAGTTTAGCATTTTTGGGACAGTAAAACATGGGAAAACAGATGCAGATAGTACAGGCAAAGCTGCTGACTATCCTCAAATTGAATACCCGAAGCCAGATGGAAAATTAAGTTTTGACAGATTAACAAATGTAAGTTTCTCTGGAACTAACCATGCAGAAGGTCAACCGGTTCATCTAAAACTTGCTGATTCTTCTATACCAGTAGATACGAATTTGCCGTTATATTCAGAACCTGCTCAAAGATATTGTCCAGCGGGTGTTTATGAAATTATACGAGACGACAACGGCTCTAATCCTAAATTCCAAATCAATTCACAAAATTGTGTACATTGTAAAACCTGTGATATTAAAGATCCAAGCCAAAACATAACATGGGTAACACCACAAGGTGGAGACGGGCCTAATTATCCTAATATGTAATTTTATTAAAATTTTTTGATAATAAAATCATAATGGTACATTGCAGACATCTAATCCATTGGGTAGCATTAGATTATATTACCTTAGGTTAAAATTACTATGATACTTAAAACAGCTTTTTGCGTCATTTCTATTACTATAGGATTTTGTGCGTCTGTTGCGCATTCAAAAAGTTTAGCAGGATCTTATTTGGCGGGTTCTAATGCGGCAATGCGTGGAGATTATGTTGCTGCATCAAAATACTTTGCTGAAACACTATTATTAGATCCTCAAAATCAGTATATAAAATATAATGCAATGTTGTCTAATTTATCAATGGGTGACGTACGCACAGCAACTAACTATGCTAAAGAAATTACTTCAAATTCTAATAATAACCAACTTGCTGATTTACTCATATTTGCAGATCACATCAAAAATGAAAGATATGGCTTAGCTCACAAAATACTAAAAAGAAATGAAGAAAATTATACTGAGTTATTATTTGGACTCTTAAATGGTTGGACTGAACTTGGACGTGGGAAGATGAGTTCTGTTTTAAAAACTTTTGATAAAATGAAGAGTAACTCTACGCTGAGATTATTTGGCCAGTATCATAAAGCTTTAGCTCTAGCTGCTGTTGGTGATTTTGAAACAGCTGATAAAATACTTTCAGGTAATGCAAATGGTTCGTTACGTTTAACGCGTGGAAGTTTGATTGCGCATGCTCAAATAATGGCTGAATTGTCAAAAGAAAAAGAGGCCTTAGAGCTTATAGATAATATGGCCTTAAAAGGTCAGGATAAAGAATTAGATATACTTCGCCAAAAGATTCAAAATGGTTCATCAACATACAATTACGTAACTTCTGCAAAACAGGGTATTGCTGAAGTATTATTCACATTGGCATTTGCTTTAAATGGTTCAGAGAATGATCAAACTAGTTTACTATATGGAAGATTAGCACAGAATTTACGGCCTAATAATGCAGAAACGATATTATTAACTTCCGAATTATTACGAGATCAAAAACAATTTGATTTAGCAATCGAAAATTACGAAAAAATACAAAAAGATAATGGTTTATATTTAAGTGCTGAAATTGGACGTGTTGAAACTTTAATTGCTGCAGATGAACCAGATTTAGCAATTGATGCTTTGAAGAAATTATCAGTTGATTATAAAGATAGCACCAGAGTATTAATGTCTCTGGGAGATGCTTATAGAGGCCAAAAAAAGTTTACTTTAGCACGGAGTGCATACGATAAAACTCAAAGTTTAATAGGAAAACCCAATTCGAGTCATTGGTTTTTATTTTATTCTCTAGGTATTTGTAATGAACGATTAGGTAATTGGCCGCGGGCTGAAATGAATTTTAGAAAGGCATTAGATCTATCACCAAATCAGCCTTTAATTTTAAATTACCTGGGATATTCATTAGTCGAAAAAAATAAAAATCTTCAAGAAGCTCGAGATATGATCGAAAAAGCTGTCGCTGCACGACCAAATAGTGGATTTATTATTGATAGTTTGGGCTGGAGTTTGTTTACTTTAGGTAATTTTGAAGATGCTATCCATCCAATGGAACGTGCGGTAGAGCTGATGCCTGATGACCCAATTGTTAATGATCACTTAGGTGACGTCTATTGGAAAGTTGGTAGAAAAAGAGAAGCAAGGTTTCAATGGAAGCGTGCAATTTCTTTTGATCCTGAAGAAAAAGAGCTAATAAGAATAAGAAAGAAATTAGATATTGGCTTGGATAAAGTTCAAGCTGAAGAAAAGAAAAAGTAAAATCAGGTGTTTAATACGCAAATCGCAAAAGCTAAAATAAACCTCTGTTTACATGTAACTGGCCAAAATACGGACGGCTACCATTTGCTTGATAGTCTTGTAGTGTTTGCAGATTGTGGTGATGAACTCACTTTTAAGCGTAACCAAAATTTAGAAATAATTTTAGATGGTCGTTTCAGTGAAGATTTAAATAGTATTCCAATTTCGGAAAATATCATATTCAACGCTGCAAAAGTTTTAGATTTATCGAAGGGTGCAGAAATCTTTCTGAGAAAAAATTTACCTGTATCAGCAGGAATTGGTGGTGGATCAGCTGATGCAGCAGCTACTTTGCGCGGCCTTGCTCAATTATGGAACACCTCTTTACCAATCGACAATGGATTAGCTCTTGGTGCAGATGTTCCTGTTTGTATAAAGTCTACAAATCAAAGAATGCAAGGAATTGGTGAAATATTAACTGATATTGAGATTTTTCCAAAATTATCAGCGGTATTAATAAATTCTGGTGATAAAGTTTCAACTTTAAGAATTTTTAAAACTTTAAAATCAAAATATAACCAAGATATTGGCAGCTTACCTAAAAACAAATTATCATTTATAGAAACAATTCATTTTTTGAGTAATCTACGAAATGACTTAGAAAACCCAGCAATTGAACTAGTTCCAAATATTAAAAATGTTTTGGATGTATTAAATTCTTGTGGGTCAGAACTTTCAAGAATGTCAGGATCTGGAGGTACATGTTTTGGCTTGTTTCAAAGCTTTGAACTTGCGCAGAAAGCAGCTAAAAAGATATCTCTGGAGAACCCGAAATGGTGGGTTCAGCCAGTGATAATGGGCTAAGATAATCTGTTAACTACAAAGTCTGGCAATTCTGTTAAAATATTTCTCAATTTGCTTTTGGGTAAAATAGAAATGGATTTTTTCGCTTTTTCAGCCCAAAATTTAGCATCATTATGTGTATCTTTGAGTGCGTTATGTTTTGTCATTAATTTTAATGCAAAATCCAGATCGTCGTCTTGTTGGTCACCTTTTTCTATTGTCCTTTTCCAGAATTCTTTTTCAGTAACATCAGACTTTTTTAATACTTTTATTAAAGGTAGACTCATCTTGCGTTCACGAAAATCGTCACCAATACTTTTTCCTAAATCAGCCGAACTGCCATTATAGTCTAATAAGTCATCAGTTATTTGGAAGCAAACGCCCAGGGCATCGCCATACGAGGCTAAAGCGTCTATTATTTTTTCTTCAGCATTTGAAATAACGCCACCAACTTTACATGCTGCTCCAAAGAGAGCAGCAGTTTTTCCACGTATTACTTTTAGATATGTATCTTCTGTTGTGCTTAAATTTTGTGCTACTGTTAATTGTAAAACTTCACCCTCTGCAATTGTCGCAGATGCATTTGCAAGTATATCTAAGACACGTAAGTTGCCAGTTTCTACCATAAGTTGAAATGATCTGGAAAATAAGTAATCCCCAACAAGTACTGAAGATTGATTGTCCCACAATAAATTTGCTGTTGGGCGTCCACGGCGTTGTTTACTTTCGTCTACCACATCATCATGTAATAAAGTTGCGGTATGTATAAACTCTACAGTTGCTGCTAAATGAATATGATAAGGAGATGTGTTGCCACACATTTCTGCGGCTGCAAGTGTAAGTAACGGGCGTAAACGTTTACCACCGGCATCGATTAAGTGTTCAGTAACTTCTGGAATACGAGGCGCGGCATCTGATGCCATTCGTTTCTTTATTAAGCTGTTAACTTTAACCATATCATGGTTTAGTAAGCTAGCTAACTGATCTTGTGGTTTTTCTTGTGGCAATGTTATTCTCAAATTTGGTGTCTCGACTCGGTATATCTGTATCGGTTAAATCAATAAGATGAAAGAATTATTCAAAACTAATGACCCAACATTAATAAGCTTTGCTACAGCATTGTTGAAGGGGGAAGACATAACTTGTTTTGCTCTAGACGTCCATATGAGTATACTAGAAGGCAGTATAGGAATTATGCCAAGGCGAATTATGGTGGCTAATGAAGATTATTACATGGCATACAAAATATTAAAAGATAATGATTTTGAATTACCGGTTCGCACATGAATAAGACACATGATTTATTTCTAAATGGGCAATTAAAAATCACACAACCCTCTGATGGTTATCGTGCTGCAACTGACCCAGTTTTTCTGGCGGCTTCCATTTCTGCAGAGAATGGACAATCCATTTTAGATATTGGTTCTGGAGTTGGTGTTGCATCTTTGTGTTTGGGTGCACGTATTCAAGGATTGTCATTACATGGTATAGAATTACAACAAGAATATACTTTTATGGCGGAAGCTAATGCGATTGAAAATAACATAAACTTCAAAGTGCTTAATGCAGATTTGAATAATTTGCCTAGCACATTTCGTCAAAAGAGTTTTGATCATGTAATGACAAACCCACCTTTTTTTATACCTAGCACATTATCAAAGCCATTAAGACTAGAAAAATCTACTGCAAATATTGAAACTATTCCTTTAGCAGATTGGATTTCTATAAGCTTAAAACGTTTAAAGTCAGGTGGAAGCTTTAGTATTATCCATTTAACAGAACGGTTGCCTGAAATTCTTTCTTCACTATCCATATCTTGTGGTAGTATTTCTGTTTTACCAATTGTTGCAAGAAAATCGCGTCCTGCTAAACGCATTATTGTTCAGTGCATAAAAGGCTCAAAAGGTCCTTTGAAGCTTTTAGATCCGTTTATTGTCCATGATGGCGATATGCATAATGGTGATAAAAGTGATTATTCAAAAAAAGCAAATGATATTCTACGTCTGGGACATGCATTAGTTCTTTAAAAGTAATAAATTTATCCAGGACATAAATTATTTTTTTTTATTCGGCAAGATTTGACCAAAAATTGAAATTATAAAAAATTTATATGACAGAAAAAATCTTTTGTGGTTCAATTTAAAATATAAATAATTATGCAGTAAATAGTAAAAACAGGAGATTAATAATGGCAATCAGTTCTTATGTAACAGAACTAAAACAAAAACACGCGAACCTTTCTCAACAACTTGAGCGTTCACAAAGAATTCCTTCAATTGACTCATTAGATTTAAAAACTTTGAAGTTAAAAAAATTAAAAATAAAAGAAGAAATAATTAGATTATCTGACTAAATATAATAATTTGAAAATGCATCGCTGCGAATGGTGTGGGACTGATCCACTATATGTGAGTTATCATGATAATGAATGGGGTGTTCCTGAATATTCATCTCAACGTTTATGGGAAAAGCTTGTATTAGACGGTTTTCAGGCAGGATTAAGCTGGCTTACAATTTTGAAGAAAAGAGATAATTTTCGTGAGGCTTTTAAAGGATTTAATCCATACGAAGTTTCTGAGTTTACCCAAAAAGACATAGAAAGTTTGATGCTTAACAAGGGAATTGTAAGAAATCGAAATAAAATCGTTTCTACAATTAAAGGCGCACAAATTTGGCAAGATATTGAATCTTCGATTGGATTTAATAATTATGTGTGGGATTTTGTAGATGGAAAACCAATACAAAATAAGTTTATATCTATGGCTGACGTCCCAAAATTTACTGACTTGTCAATAAAGATATCAAAAGATTTAAAATCCCGTGGGTTTAATTTTTGCGGCCCCACAATCGTATATGCATGGATGGAAGCGTGTGGAATTGTAAATAATCATTTAGTGAGTTGCCCATGTTATGAAAAAATAAGAAATTCATAATCAAAATTAATAGAGCTCAAATTACTCTGTACTATTATCTGATTTATTTTGTAAAAGGATAATGGAAAATAAAGGAAAATTGATTTGCGTAAATTTATTATGACTTTTCTTATGGCAACATTTATCAATGTTAGTCCTGTAGTTTCAGAATCTTTGAGTGAAAATGATATTAAAAAATTAGCATTAGAAGCTATTTTGGAAAATCCACAGATTGTAATGGATGCGATTAATCTTTTAAGAGATCTTGATGAGGCAAATAAAGAAACTTCCAAAAAACAAGCATATCTAAATAACAAAGAAATACTAACAACTGATGTTAATGCGCCATCATACGGCAGCCCGGATGCTGATATTACAATAGTAGAATTTTTTGACTATAATTGTGGTTACTGCAAAAGAGCAATGACCGCCGTAAAGGAAGTATTAAGCAATGATAAAAATATTCGAATAGTTTACCGTGAATTTCCAATTTTATCTGAAGGGTCAATATTTGCGAGTAGGGCTGCTTTAGCTTCGCGCGCTCAAAATAAATATAAAGTTTTTCATGAAGAACTAATGTCTGCGCAACAACTAAATGAAATTTCAGTAATGCAAATTGCTAAAAGAATTGGATTAGACGTAGAAAAATTACTTATTGATATGAATGACCCAAATGTTTTTGAACATATTCAAACTTCACGTGATTTAGCTGATGCTTTACAATTCACAGGCACTCCTTCGTTTGTAATTGGAGATAGATTAATTGGAGGTTTTATTCCTGGAGATGCTATGATGGAAATTATTGCATCAATACGTGAATAAGATATTAATTTCGACAGAATATTATTTTATGATATACTGAAAATATTAAGAATTATGACAATGTCATGCCTTGAAATTCTATGGCATGCGCTGTATCACAACATTTGATTAGACATAGGAGTGCATCATGGCACGTACTAACCCCTTGCAATTTATGCAGCAAGTAAGAGCAGAAGTTTCTAAAGTTGTTTGGCCAAACCGCCGAGAAACAACCATAACTACCGTAATGGTATTCATAATGGCTACTTTGGTTGCAATTTTCTTTTTTGGTGCAGACCAAATTATAAAATTAGGTTTAAACATAATTCTGGGTATAGGTACTTGAATTAACACGATTTCGGCGCTAAACGCCGATAAATCGAATTAAAATGGCACGCGACGATTCTATATGCGTGCCTTTTGTTTTGGTAGTCAGGTCTCTTAACGGCTTGAAAGTAAATGAATTAACGGACTGAATGAAGTCCTAGTAGAGGCATAAAAGCTATGGCTAAAAGATGGTATTCAGTAAGCGTTCTTTCCAACTTTGAAAAAAAAGTTGCTGAATTAATCAATGAAGCGGTCGAGCAAGAAGGCATGCAAGATGAAATCGAGCAGGTTTTAGTGCCGACTGAAGAAGTTATAGAAGTACGTCGTGGAAAAAAAGTAACAGCTGAACGTAGATTTATGCCTGGTTACTTACTTGTACGTATGGACATGTCTGAAAAGGGTTATCATTTAATTAATAACATTAATCGAGTAACAGGTTTTTTGGGTCAACCAGGTAAACCAAGCCCAATGCGAGATAAAGAAGTAGCATTTATTCTAAACCAAGTTGAAGAAGGCGTAGAAAATCCGCGCAACTTAATTACTTTTGATATTGGTGAACAAGTTAATGTAACTGAAGGGCCATTTGAAGGCTTTGCTGGAATGGTTGAAGAGGTAGATCAAGAAAACTCTCGCTTGAAAGTTACTGTATCAATTTTTGGACGGGCTACGCCTGTCGAACTAGAATTCACTCAGGTTATGAAACAAACATAATCTTGTGATGTGCATGTGGGAGGAAATCATCGCGCGCGGTGATGACCGTACCACACCAAATTGTTCCAAAGGGCACGCGGCCTGGAGGATCGGAGCTAAAGGAGGCCAATATGGCTAAAAAGATTGCTGGCACTATGAAACTGCAGATCCCTGCAGGAGCAGCCAACCCATCACCACCGGTGGGCCCAGCTTTGGGTCAACGCGGAATTAATATCATGGAATTTTGCAAAGCTTTTAATGCAAAAACACAAGAACTTGAAAATGGTGCACCATGCCCGACTGTCATTACATATTATGCTGATAAGTCTTTTACAATGGATATCAAAACTTCACCTGCTTCATACTTTCTTAAAAAAGCTGCAAAATTAAAGTCAGGTGCAAAAACACCTAGCCGTGAAGTAGTAGGCTCTGTCTCTAAGAAACAGCTGCAAGAAATTGCAGAGGCTAAAATGAAAGATTTGAATGCAAACGATATTGAAGCAGCTATGAAAATCATAGCTGGCTCAGCGCGTTCTATGGGAATTGAGGTGAAGTAATGGCTAAATTTGGAAAAAGAACAACAGCTGCTCGTGCTTCATTTGAAGGCAAAGCAACCTTATCAATTTCAGAAGCGGTATCCTTGGTAAAGGCTAATGCAGTTTCAAAATTTGATGAGACAATTGATATAGCAATGAACCTTGGTGTAGATCCCAGACATGCTGATCAAATGGTCAGAGGTGTTGTGGGCCTACCAAATGGTACAGGTAAAACGATGCGTGTTGCAGTATTTGCACGTGATGCAAAAGCAGATGAAGCTAAAGCGGCTGGCGCTGATATTGTTGGCGCCGAGGACCTAATGGAAATTGTCCAGGGTGGAACAATTGATTTTGATCGTTGTATAGCAACTCCTGACATGATGGGTGTTGTTGGGCGATTAGGTAAAGTACTTGGGCCAAGAAATTTAATGCCTAACCCACGTGTAGGTACTGTAACGATGGATGTTAAATCAGCCGTTGAAGCAGCTAAAGGTGGTGAAGTGCAGTTTAAAGTAGAAAAAGCAGGCGTAATACATGCGGGTGTTGGCAAAGCTTCTTTTAGCGAAGATAAGCTTGCAGAAAATGTTCAAGCATTTGTAAATGCAGTGCGAAAAGCTAAACCTGAAGGTGCAAAGGGTGCATACATTAAAAAGATTGTATTATCTTCTACAATGGGTCCAGCAGTAACATTGGACGTTGATGCAGCTGCTGGTGCTTAAAACCTAAATTATATTAATTTAAAAGGGCTCTATATTTTATAGGGCCCTTTGTTGTATTAGATGCAGTTATTATCTTAAATTAAAATCATTATGTGTTAGTATTTGTACATTATAGACACTGTCTCAAATTAAATTTAAAAAATAAATGTAAATTTTCAATCATAATAAAAGCTTACCCCTTCACAAGTGAAGTAAACCCACCTATATACCAACCATTCTTAACTATATCGATTCGTCGATATTGTTTTGATACTGTCCGAGATGGTGGGTTTTGCTGCTGCAAAATAATCCCTGCCTGAGATGGGAACCGAACAAATTATACCTCTGGCATTGCCTCGGGTGATTTTGGAAGGGGCCCGTAATTAGGACCCTAACTGCTGATCCTTGAGGATTAGTTAAACTGAGCCGGGAAACATTTCGTTTCCTATAATTTGGAGAAACACTGTGGATAGAGCCCAAAAAGAAGCCTTAGTCAAAGAACTAGGACAAATCTTCACGGACTCTGGTGTTGTTGTAGTATCTCACTATGCCGGCATAACAGTTGCAGAAATGCAAGACTTCCGCTCACGCATGCGTGATGTTGGAGGTTCTGTACGTGTAGCCAAAAATAAGCTCGCCAAAATCGCTCTTGAAGGTAAGCCATGTGAAAGTATCTCAGGTTTATTGGATGGAATGACTGTATTGTCTTTCTCAGAAGACCCCGTAGCCGCCGCGAAAGTGACGGAAGAATATGCTAAAGAAAACGACAAGCTCGTAATTCTTGGTGGGTCTATGGGAGATAATGCATTGGATCGCGCTGGTGTTAAAGCCGTTGCCGCCATGCCATCACGTGAGGAGCTTATTGCTTCTATCGTTGGTTGTATTGCTGCACCTGCCTCAAACATCGCGGGAGCCGTTGGTGCGCCTGCCTCTAATATTGCTTCTATTTTAGAAACAATTGAAGAGAAAGCTGCTTAATTGCAAATGGAAATGCCGGTGTTCGTAAATGCGAGCATCACTGGAAAAACAGAATTTAAAATTGAACTGGAAATATCAAATGGCTGATATCAAGAAACTTGCAGAAGAAATCGTTGCATTAACGCTTTTGGAAGCACAAGAACTAAAAACACTTCTTAAAGATGAGTACGGCATTGAGCCTGCTGCTGGCGGAGCTGTTGTTATGGCTGCAGCTGGAGACACTGCAGCTGAAGAAGAAAAAGACGAATTTGACGTTATTCTAAAATCTGCTGGTGACAAAAAGATCAACGTCATCAAAGAAGTTCGTGGCATTACTGGTCTAGGCTTGAAAGAAGCTAAAGATCTTGTAGAAGCTGGCGGAAAAGCAGTTAAAGAAGGCGTTTCTAAGTCAGAAGCTGAAGAGTTGAAGAAGCAACTTGAAGCTGCTGGTGCAGAAGTTGAATTAAAATAATTTATACACCTTAGGGTGTTATTATTATGGCTGGTTCTATTTATTTAGAACCAGCCACTCCTGTCTTAAAGAGAGCCTTTGTGAGAGGCTTTGTTTTAGACAGGGTTCATTCGGGAGCTAAAGGTGGCACTTTAGCAAGAATAGGATGAACTTTGTTTCATGTGGCCGATTAGGTTGTGATGCCCGCACAAACTATGACGTGAACATTAGAAAAGGTGAAGACGAGCATGGCTCAGACGCATTCAGGTATAAAACGTATCCGCAAATATTATGGTAAAATCCGTGAAGTTTTGGACATTCCAAATCTTATACAGGTACAAAAGAGTTCGTATGATCTCTTTTTGAATTCTGGCGATCAATCTCAACCATTAGATGGTGAGGGAATTAACGCTGTATTTCAATCGGTTTTTCCAATTAAAGATTTTAATGAAACAGCTGTATTAGAATATGTAAAATATGATCTAGAAAAGCCAAAATATGACGTTGAGGAATGTATGCAACGTGATATGACATATTCTGCACCACTCAAAGTTACACTACGATTGATTGTTTTTGATGTTGATGAAGATACTGGTGCTAGGTCTGTAAAAGACATTAAAGAGCAAGATGTGTTTATGGGTGATCTACCACTTATGACACCTAACGGTACATTCGTTGTCAATGGAACTGAACGTGTTGTTGTTTCACAAATGCACAGATCACCTGGAGTATTTTTTGACCATGATCGTGGAAAAACGCACTCATCAGGTAAATTACTTTTTGCATCTCGTATAATCCCATATCGTGGTTCATGGTTGGATTTTGAATTTGATGCAAAAGATGTTGTATACGCTCGCATCGACCGTCGCCGAAAATTACCTGTAACTACATTGTTATATGCGCTGGGATTGGACCAAGAAGGTGTTTGTTCTGCATATTATGACACAGTTGATTATAAGTTTGAAAAAAAGAAAAATGCTTGGGTAACAAAGTTTTTTCCACAGCGCGTAAGAGGTACAAAGCCAACTGAAGATATTATTGATGCGAAAACGGGCAAGGTTATCGCAGAAGCAGGAACTAAGGTCACACCTAGAACGGTTAAGAAATTAATTGAAGAAGGTAAGGTGACAGAAATACGTGTAGCTTTCGATACAATCGTAGGACGTTACGTTTCTCAAGATATCATAAACGAAGAAACTGGTGCCATCTATGTAGAAGCTGGAGATGAGCTTACATTAGAATATGACAAAGAAGGTGTTGTTAATGGTGGAACTTTACATGAGCTTCTAGAAGCTGGAGTAACAAATATTCCAACTCTTGATATTGATAACATAAATGTAGGTCCATACATTAGGAATACCATGTCCATAGATAAAAATATGGGCCGTGATACAGCATTAATGGATATTTATCGAGTAATGCGTCCTGGTGAGCCACCGACCGTCGATGCTGCATCAGCACTTTTTGATACATTATTCTTTGACTCTGAACGTTATGATCTTTCAGCTGTTGGTCGTGTTAAAATGAACATGCGTTTACAGCTAGATGCTGAAGATACACAACGTACATTGCGCAAAGAAGACATAATTGGCGTAGTGAAAGCATTGGTTGAATTGCGTGATGGCAAAGGTGACATAGATGACATTGATCACCTCGGAAACAGACGTGTAAGATCAGTTGGCGAATTGATGGAAAACCAATATCGTGTTGGGCTTTTGCGCATGGAGCGTGCTATCAAAGAGCGGATGTCTTCTGTTGAAATAGATAACATTATGCCTCAGGATCTAATTAATGCTAAACCAGCTGCAGCGGCTGTTCGTGAATTCTTTGGATCTTCTCAACTTTCTCAATTTATGGACCAAACTAATCCATTATCAGAAGTGACACACAAGCGCCGTCTATCTGCTCTTGGACCAGGAGGTTTAACTCGTGAACGCGCAGGCTTTGAAGTTCGTGACGTTCACCCAACACATTATGGCCGTATGTGCCCAATTGAGACACCTGAAGGCCCAAATATTGGTTTGATTAACTCTTTAGCATCTTTCGCAAGAGTAAATAAGTATGGCTTTATTGAAACGCCTTACCGTCGTGTGGATGATGGAAAAGTTACTGATGAAGTGCAATATATGTCAGCAACAGAGGAAATGAGGTATACCGTAGCTCAGGCAAATGCGAAATTGGATGACGGTGGCAAATTTGCTAATGATCTGGTTTCTACACGCCAGGCTGGTGAGTATATGTTAAATACACCAGAAAATATTGATTATATTGATGTTTCACCGAAACAGTTGGTATCTGTTGCTGCATCACTAATTCCATTCCTTGAAAATGATGATGCTAACAGAGCATTAATGGGATCAAACATGCAACGCCAAGCAGTTCCTTTGTTAAAGGCTGATGCTCCGTATGTTGGAACTGGTATCGAAGAAGTAGTAGCCCGTGACTCTGGGGCTGCTATTACAGCAGCTCGTGGTGGTATTATCGACCAAGTGGACGCAACTAGAATTGTTGTTAGAGTAACTGACGCAATGGACGCTGGTGATCCTGGTGTTGATATCTACAGGCTACGTAAATTCCAGCGCTCAAACCAAAACACATGTATTAACCAAAGACCACTTGTTAAAGTTGGCGATCGTGTGTCTATGGGTGAAGTTGTAGCTGATGGTCCATCAACTGATATTGGTGAATTAGCATTAGGTAAAAATGTTCTCGTAGCGTTTATGCCTTGGAATGGTTACAACTACGAAGATTCAATACTAATATCTGAACGTATCGTTAAAGATGACGTATTTACATCTGTACATATTGAAGAGTTTGAAGTTGCTGCGCGTGATACAAAGTTAGGCCCTGAAGAAATTACTCGAGATATTCCAAATGTTGGGGAAGAAGCCTTACGTAATTTGGATGAAGCAGGCATTGTCTATATTGGTGCAGAGGTTGGACCTTCTGATATATTAGTTGGGAAAATTACACCAAAAGGTGAAAGCCCAATGACACCCGAAGAGAAGTTGTTAAGAGCTATTTTTGGCGAAAAAGCATCTGATGTTCGAGACACATCTCTAAGATTACCACCGGGAGACTACGGCACTGTTGTTGAAGTGCGTGTATTCAACCGCCATGGCATTGAAAAAGATGAACGTGCTCTGCAAATTGAGCGAGAAGAAGTTGAACGATTAGCAAGAGACCGTGATGATGAAGTAGGTATTTTGGATCGTAATACTTATGCTAGATTAAAATCAATGATTGCTGGAAAAAAGGCAATTAAAGGACCAAAAGGCGTAAAATCGGGTTCATTGATTGATGATGATCTTCTTGAATCACTGTCAAAAGGACAGTGGTGGCAGCTTGCATTAGAAGATGAAGCTGATGTGGCGAACATGGAGTCCTTAAATAAGCAATATGACTTACAAAAAGGAGCTTTAGATGCTCGTTTTGAAGATAAAGTTGAAAAGGTTAGACGAGGAGATGATCTACCTCCAGGTGTTATGAAAATGGTAAAAGTTTTCATCGCTGTAAAACGTAAATTACAGCCAGGTGATAAAATGGCTGGACGTCACGGCAACAAAGGTGTGATTTCTAAAGTAGTCCCTCAAGAAGATATGCCATTCTTAGCAGATGGTACTCCTGTAGACTTCTGCTTGAATCCTCTAGGCGTTCCATCACGTATGAATGTTGGCCAAATTCTTGAAACTCATATGGGTTGGGCAGCTAGAAACTTAGGTAAATCTATTGACTTATCACTACAAGAATATCGCCGCTCTGGTGATATGTCACCTGTTCAAGATGCAATGAAAATTGCTTATGGTGACGAACTTTATGATGAAGTTTTAAAAGATATGCCAAAGGATAATTTCTTAGAGGCGGCTGGTAATGTTACTAAAGGTGTTCCAATTGCAACTCCAGTGTTTGATGGTGCGAAAGAAGCTGATGTTAATGATATGTTAACACGTGCAGGCTTAGACACATCTGGACAATCTATTTTGTTTGATGGCCGAACTGGTGAGCAATTTAACCGACCTGTTACAGTTGGTATGAAATACATCTTGAAGCTTCACCATTTGGTTGATGATAAGATTCACGCACGATCAACTGGACCATACTCTTTGGTTACTCAGCAACCACTTGGTGGTAAAGCACAGTTTGGTGGACAACGTTTTGGTGAAATGGAAGTGTGGGCATTAGAAGCATATGGTGCTGCATATACATTACAAGAAATGTTAACTGTTAAATCTGATGACGTTGCTGGCCGTACGAAAGTATATGAAAGCATTGTCAAAGGTGAAGATAACTTTGAAGCTGGAATACCAGAAAGTTTCAACGTGCTTATTAAAGAAATCCGTAGTTTGGGTCTGAATATCCAACTGCTGGATGCGGAGAGTGAGTAGGCGTTCGCGCCTACTCCTTTAACTGAACTCGAGATTAGGATCTAGAAAATGAACCAAGAAATCACGAATAACCCGTTTAATCCCGTCCAGCCTCCAAAGACGTTTGATGAAATTCAAATATCTTTGGCGTCACCTGAACGGATCCTGTCATGGTCATTTGGTGAGATAAAAAAGCCAGAAACCATTAACTATCGTACATTTAAACCTGAACGTGATGGTTTGTTTTGTGCAAGAATATTTGGCCCGATTAAAGATTACGAATGTTTATGTGGCAAATATAAACGCATGAAATACCGTGGTGTAGTATGTGAAAAATGTGGTGTTGAAGTAACGCTTCAAAAAGTACGTCGTGAACGTATGGGACATATCGATTTAGCATCACCAGTCGCTCATATTTGGTTTTTAAAGTCATTACCTTCACGTATTGGCCTTATGTTAGATATGACATTGCGTGAGTTGGAAAGAGTTTTATATTTTGAACAATACGTAGTTATAGAGCCTGGTTTGACCGATCTGAACTATGGACAAATGATGTCTGAAGAAGAGTTCTTAGATGCCCAAGATATGTTTGGTGAAGATGCATTTAATGCGGGAATAGGTGCAGAAGCTATTCGTGAAATGTTATCAAACATTGATTTAGATGCAGAAGCAGAACAGTTACGTGATGAGTTAGCTGAAGCTACTGGTGAATTAAAACCAAAGAAAATCATTAAACGTTTGAAGGTTGTTGAAGCATTTATTGACTCAGGTAATCGCCCAGAGTGGATGGTAATGACAGTATTGCCAGTAATACCACCAGAACTACGTCCTTTAGTACCACTTGATGGTGGTCGTTTTGCTACATCAGATTTAAATGACCTTTATCGTCGTGTAATAAATCGTAATAACCGTTTGAAGCGTTTAATTGAATTACGCGCCCCAGATATTATTGTTCGTAACGAAAAAAGAATGCTTCAAGAATCTGTTGATGCATTGTTTGATAATGGACGCCGTGGAAGAGTAATTACAGGCGCTAATAAACGTGCGTTGAAATCACTTTCTGATATGCTTAAAGGTAAGCAAGGTCGTTTCAGACAAAACTTATTAGGTAAGCGTGTAGATTTTTCTGGGCGTTCTGTAATTGTTACGGGCCCTGAGCTAAAATTACATCAATGTGGCTTGCCTAAAAAAATGGCTTTAGAACTATTCAAACCATTTATTTACTCTCGTTTAGAAGCCAAGGGACTGTCTTCAACAGTCAAGCAGGCAAAGAAAATTGTTGAGAAACAGCGTCCTGAAGTATGGGATATTTTGGATGAAGTTATCCGTGAACATCCAGTGATGCTAAACCGTGCACCTACACTGCACCGTTTGGGTATACAAGCATTTGAACCAGTACTTATTGAAGGTAAAGCAATACAGTTACATCCTTTAGTTTGCTCAGCATTTAATGCTGATTTTGATGGCGACCAAATGGCTGTTCACGTTCCTCTTTCATTGGAAGCACAATTAGAAGCGCGTGTTCTTATGATGTCTACAAACAACGTTTTATCTCCTGCGAATGGTAAACCAATCATTGTTCCTTCACAGGATATGATCTTAGGTTTGTATTATGTGACTTTAGAGCGCGAGGGCATGATTGGCCAAGGAATGACATTTGCAAATCCTCAAGAGGTTGAGCATGCGTTAGACACTGGTAAGGTTCACTTACATTCAAAAATTACTTGTCGAGTTGAGCAAGTAAATGAAGAAGGTGAAGTTGTATGGGAGCGTTTTGAAACGACACCTGGGCGAGTAAGGTTGAGCACTGTTTTACCATTAAATCATAAAGCACCTTATAGCTTGATTAACCGATTATTACGTAAAAAAGAAGTTGGTGAAATAATTGATAGTGTATATCGTTATTGTGGCCAAAAAGAGTCTGTAATATTCTGTGATCATATTATGACCTTGGGTTTCCGTGAAGCATTCAAAGCAGGTATATCTTTTGGTAAAGATGACATGATTATTCCAGAAACAAAATGGTCACTAGTTAATGAAACTCGTGATTATGTGAAGGGTTTCGAACAACAATATATGGATGGATTGATCACTCAGGGTGAAAAATACAACAAAGTTGTTGATGCTTGGTCAAAAGCAAACGAAAAAGTAACAGATGCCATGATGGATAGTATTTCATCAATGAAGAAAACTGATGATGGTTCTGAAATGGAACCAAACTCTGTTTACATGATGGCACATTCAGGTGCTCGTGGGTCTGTTACTCAGATGAAGCAGCTTGGCGGTATGCGTGGGTTGATGGCAAAGCCAAATGGCGAAATTATTGAAACTCCAATTATCTCTAACTTTAAAGAAGGCCTTTCGGTTCTAGAGTATTTCAACTCTACTCACGGTGCTCGTAAGGGTCTGTCTGATACTGCCTTGAAAACAGCAAATTCAGGTTATTTAACTCGTCGTTTGGTCGACGTTGCTCAAGATTGTATTGTCCGTGAATGGGATTGTGGAACTGATAAATCAATTACGGCACGTGCTGCTGTAAATGATGGAGAAGTTGTTTCTTCAATGGCTGAGCGAATTCTTGGAAGAGTACTTGCTGAAGATGTGATACATCCTGCTACTGGTGAAACATTAGGGAAGTGCAATGATCTTGTAGATGAAAGACAAGCAGACACAATTGATGCAGCTAATTTAGTCTCAATACAAATAAGATCACCACTAACTTGTGAATCAGATGATGGTATTTGTGCAGCATGTTACGGGCGTGATTTAGCTCGTGGGCATGGTGTAAATCCAGGTGAAGCAGTTGGAATTATTGCTGCACAGTCTATCGGTGAACCAGGAACGCAGCTTACAATGCGTACTTTCCACATTGGTGGTGTTGCGCAGGGTGGTCAGCAATCATTCCAAGACGCTAGCCAAGCTGGGACAATTGACATTAGAAAAGCTAATATACTTATAAATCGAGACGGCGAGCAAATCGTTATGGGCCGTAACGTTGAGTTAGTGGTTGTTGATGAAAATGGGCAGGATGCTGTTATCCATAAAATGGATTATGGTACTAAAGTATTGGTTAAATCAGGTGATAAAGTTGCACGTGGTGATAAATTATACGAATGGGATCCATATACATTACCAATCATTGCTGACAAAGGTGGTATAACTAAACTTGTAGATCTTGTTTCTGGTATTTCCGTACGTGATGTGACTGATGACGCAACTGGCATTAGCCAAAAAATCGTAACTGATTGGCGTTCTGCAAAGCAAGGTTCGGATTTGAAGCCATCAATAATTGTAGCTGATACTAAAACTGGAGATCCAGTAATAAATGATGCAGGCAATCCAATCCAATATGCCATGTCTGTTGATGCAATTTTATCTGTAGAAGATGGCCAAGCTATTGAGGCTGGTGATGTTGTTGCACGTATTCCTCGTGAAGGTGCAAAAACAAAAGATATTACGGGTGGTTTGCCACGTGTTGCAGAACTTTTTGAAGCACGTAGACCAAAAGATCACGCCATAATTGCTGAAATGGATGGTTATGTTGAATTTGGACGTGACTTCAAGAACAAGCGACGAGTTAATGTAGTATCTGCAGACGATTCAGAAATCAAAACAGAATATATGGTTCCAAAAGGTAAGCATATTCCTGTCCAAGAAGGTGACTTCATCCAAAAAGGTGAATACATCATGGATGGCAATCCTGCGCCTCACGATATTTTAAATATTATGGGTGTTGAAGCATTAGCTGATTATATGATTGACGAAGTCCAAGATGTTTATCGACTTCAAGGTGTGAAGATTAATGATAAACACATTGAAGTTATAGTTCGTCAAATGTTGCAAAAATGGGAAATCACAACAAGTGGTGGCACAACACTATTAAAAGGCGAGCAAGTAGACAAAGCAGAATTTGATGAAGCATGTCAAAAAGCTGTAGATGCTGGTCGCGAACCTGCAACTGGTGGCCCAATTCTCTTAGGCATCACAAAAGCATCTCTGCAAACGCGTTCGTTTATTTCAGCAGCGTCTTTCCAAGAAACAACTCGTGTTCTAACAGATGCAGCAACGCGTGGTAAGAAAGATAAGTTGATTGGCTTAAAAGAAAACGTAATTGTGGGACGTTTGATACCAGCAGGTACAGGTGGGGCAACTCATCAAATTAAGAAAGTAGCTGCTGATCGTGATGCTGTGATTATTGAAGATAAAAGATCTGCAGCAGAAGAAGCTGCTGCGTTGATGGCTCCTCAAGAATCTGATTTAAATGCTGAATCAGTTTTTGATGCATCAACGAATGATAGTTCTGCTGATCAAGAAAATGATAACGTTTAGATTTATATTATAATTTGATTTTAAAAGGCTCTGTTAAATCAGGGCCTTTTTTTTTAATCACAATGATTGTGTAATCTTTGTTCGACCATTTTTAGTTAAAAGCCAAATATTTTCTTCTATTGTCACAACCGCAGAAAGTTCATCGCCCCAAGCCGCACCAGTATCTATATTTACTCGATTTCCATAGTGTGTAACTTGGTCTACAATTGTATGGCCATGTAATATTAATTTTGAGGCTTTTTTTGGGTTATCAAGCCAATTTTTACGTATCCACAACATGTCATCCTCATTCTGATTATCTAACGGAAAATCAAGATTAATTCCAGCATGTACAAAGAAAATGTGCTTAGTATTATAATATAATGGTAGATTTTTTATAAAATTGATATGAGACGTAGGAACAGCTTGTATGGCCATTTTTAATATTTCATCTAAGCATTCGCGATAGTTCTCAGGAACTTTGACACCATATGATGCAAGCGTTTCAACGCCACCAATGCGATGATGAAGCCAACTATAATCTGGTTTAAGATTCGGATCGTGTTTATGTGGATCATTGAAAAACCATTCCATAAGCCGATCATGATTACCTTTTAGCACTTTCCACGGCTTTCCGTCTTTAATGCCCCTCATTAAATATTCAATTGTACCTTTACTGTCTTCACGGCGATCAATTAAATCACCAATATGAACTATTTCAAATGAAGCTGATTTTGAAGTTTGAAAATCTTCATTAATTAATTGATGAATTGCTTGAAGTTGGGTTAAATCACCATGTATGTCGCCAACAGCGTAGATAAGATGTGTCATGGATTAAGTATATATATAGTATAATTCACTGACAACCTATCTGGGCAACATGTTTGTCATTAATACTCCTAGATGGATGGAGTAGCTTAAAGAATATTAAATTGTTACATATCATTTCTATAGCTGCTGTTGACACGAAACCCGACTCCGCTTATAGCCGCGTTACTTGATATGAGAAGTTCGCTTTTCTTATCATACAAGCCAAAATTTGGCGGTCATGATCCAGGTGAAAACCTTGATCCTCTGGAATTATCGCTTCGAGCTAATGAGGGTTCGTAGCGGTATCGGGTTTATGATCAGAGATCATAGGCCTATTTATGTTTGAAACGGTAAAATGGGGAACCCAATATGCCTACAATACAACAGCTGATCCGCAAGCCGCGCCAGCCAAAAATCAAACGCTCCAAGTCTCAGCACTTGGAATCATGCCCGCAGAAACGCGGTGTATGTACACGTGTTTATACAACTACACCTAAGAAACCTAACTCTGCCATGCGTAAAGTAGCTAAAGTTCGGCTAACTAATGGTTTTGAAGTCATCTCTTACATTCCTGGTGAAAGCCACAACCTACAAGAACACTCAGTTGTTTTGATACGTGGTGGACGTGTAAAAGACCTTCCAGGTGTTCGTTACCACATCTTGCGCGGTGTTTTAGATACCCAAGGTGTTAAAGATCGTAAGCAACGTCGTTCAAAATACGGCGCGAAAAAACCGAAATAAGGGTAGTATATTATGTCTAGACGTCACAGCGCCGTTAAAAGAGAAGTTCTGCCTGATGCCAAATATGGCAACACAGTTCTTACAAAATTTATGAATAACCTTATGCTAGATGGACGTAAGTCTGCAGCAGAACGTATTGTATATGGTGCGTTAGATAGGGTTGAAACTAAACTAAAGCGAGCACCAATTGAGGTATTCGAAGAAGCATTAGATAATATTAAACCAGCAGTTGAGGTTCGTTCTCGACGTGTGGGTGGTGCAACATATCAAGTTCCTGTTGAGGTTCGTGTTGAGCGCCGTGAAGCATTAGCAATCAGATGGTTGATTAAAGCATCGCGAACGCGAAATGAAAATACAATGGAAGAGCGTTTAGCTGCTGAATTGATGGATGCCATCAACAGCCGTGGCTCTGCTGTTAAGAAACGTGAAGACACTCACAAAATGGCAGATGCAAATAAAGCATTTAGTCATTATCGCTGGTAACAAAGAAAAGGGCGCAAGCAGATGGCACGCGAATATCCTCTCGATCTTTATCGTAACTTTGGCATCATGGCTCACATTGATGCAGGTAAGACAACTTGTTCTGAACGCATTCTTTACTACACAGGTAAAGAGCACAACATTGGAGAAGTCCATGACGGTGCAGCAACTATGGATTGGATGGAACAAGAGCAGGAGAGAGGTATAACTATTACTTCTGCTGCTACTACAACATTTTGGGAGCGTACTGAAGATGGTACAACTCCTGACACTCCAAAACATCGTCTAAATATTATTGATACACCAGGGCACGTTGATTTCACAATTGAAGTTGAACGTTCCCTTGCTGTCCTAGATGGTGCAGTTTGTGTTCTTGATGCTAACGCAGGTGTTGAACCTCAAACAGAAACTGTTTGGCGACAAGCTGATCGTTACAAAGTTCCTCGTATGGTTTTCGTCAATAAAATGGACAAAATTGGTGCCGACTTCTTTAATTGCGTTGAGATGATAGAAGATCGTACGGGTGCAGTAGCTGTGCCTGTTGCTTTTCCGATTGGTGCAGAGACGGAACTTGAAGGCTTGGTAGATCTCGTGACCATGGAAGAATGGTTATGGCAAGGTGAAGACCTTGGAGCGACTTGGATAAAAGCGCCAATTCGTGATAGCTTAAAAGATCTTGCCGATACATGGCGAAACAAGCTAGTTGAAAATGCTGTTGAGCAAGATGACGATGCAATGGAAGCCTACCTTGAAGGTAATGAGCCAGATGTTGAAACACTTAGAAAACTAATTCGTTCGGGTTGTTTATCTATGTCCTTTGTTCCGGTTCTTGGTGGCTCTGCGTTCAAAAACAAAGGTGTTCAGCCTTTATTAAATGCTGTTATTGATTATCTTCCTTCTCCTCTAGATGTAGTCGATTATATGGGCTTCAAACCAGGTGATGAAACTGAAACACGTGACATTGCTCGAAGAGCAGATGATGACATGGCTTTTTCTGGATTGGCATTTAAAATTATGAACGATCCATTTGTGGGATCTTTAACATTTACTCGTATTTACTCTGGAACATTGAGTAAAGGTGACACGATGTTTAACTCTACAAAAGGAAAAAAAGAGCGTGTTGGTCGAATGATGATGATGCACTCTATTGACCGCGAAGAAATAACTGAAGCTTTTGCGGGTGACATCATAGCCCTAGCTGGACTTAAAGATACAACAACTGGTGATACAATATGTTCTGTTGCAGATCCTGTTGTGTTGGAAACAATGACCTTTCCAGATCCAGTTATTGAAATTGCAGTCGAGCCAAAAACTAAAGCAGACCAAGAAAAAATGTCTCAAGGTCTAGGTCGTTTAGCTGCAGAAGATCCATCTTTCCGTGTTGAAACAGATTTAGAATCTGGTCAAACAATTATGAAGGGTATGGGCGAACTACATCTTGATATCCTTGTTGATCGTTTGAAACGAGAATTTAAGGTTGAAGCTAACATTGGTGCTCCTCAGGTTGCTTATCGTGAAACAATTTCTCATGAAGCAGAAATTTCATATACACACAAGAAGCAATCAGGTGGCTCTGGCCAATACGCTGAAGTTAAGATGATCATCAAGCCTACAGAGCCTGGTGAAGGTTACAGCTTCGAATCAAAAATTGTTGGTGGTTCTATTCCAAAAGAATATATTCCTGGTGTTGAAAAAGGTATTGAGTCTGTAATGGATAGTGGTCCTTTAGCAGGCTTCCCAGTGATTGATTTTAAAGTTGAACTAATCGATGGTAAGTATCACGATGTTGACTCGAGTGTAATGGCTTTTGAGATTGCTGGGCGTATGGGAATGCGTGAAGGAATGAGAAAAGCTGGAGCAAAAATGCTTGAGCCTATAATGAAGGTAGAAGTTGTAACACCTGAAGAATATACAGGTGGTATTATTGGAGACCTTACTTCTCGTCGTGGTATGGTTCAAGGTCAAGACACAAGAGGTAATGCAATTGCAATAGATGCACGTGTTCCTTTGGCCAACATGTTTGGTTATATCAATAACCTTCGTTCCATGTCTTCTGGACGTGCGAACTTTACTATGCAGTTCAGCCACTATGACGCTGTACCAAGCAATATATCTGAAGAAATCCAGGCGAAATTCGCCTGATCTGAAACTAACAGGTCAGGCATAGCCGACCGACTTAAACCTAGGAGGCCGTTATGGCTAAAGAAAAGTTTGAACGTAATAAACCGCATTGCAACATCGGCACAATTGGCCACGTTGATCACGGTAAGACAACATTAACAGCTGCGATCACTAAGCAATATGGTGATTTCAAAGCGTATGACGAAATTGATGGTGCGCCAGAAGAAAAAGCGCGTGGAATTACAATTTCTACAGCACACGTTGAGTATGAGACAGAAAACCGTCACTACGCACACGTTGATTGCCCAGGCCACGCTGACTATGTGAAAAACATGATCACTGGTGCTGCTCAAATGGACGGCGCAATTTTGGTTGTTAACGCTGCAGATGGTCCTATGCCACAAACACGTGAGCACATTTTGTTAGGCCGCCAAGTTGGTATTCCTTCAATGGTTGTATTCATGAACAAAGTTGACCAAGTGGATGACGATGAGTTGTTAGAATTGGTTGAAATGGAAATTCGTGAATTGTTAAGTGATTACGATTACCCAGGTGATGATATTCCTATCGTTGCTGGTTCAGCTCTTGCTGCATTAGAAGATCGTGATGACAACATTGGTAAAGAAAAAATTGCTGAGCTAATGAAGGCTGTTGATGAATTTATTCCACAACCTCCACGTGCAATCGATGAGCCTTTCTTGATGCCAATCGAAGATGTTTTCTCAATTTCTGGCCGTGGTACAGTTGTAACTGGTCGTATCGAACGTGGTGCTATCAACGTTGGTGACGAAATTGAAATCGTTGGTATCAAAGACACATCAAAAACAACATGTACTGGTGTTGAAATGTTCCGCAAGCTACTTGACCGTGGTGAAGCAGGTGACAACGTTGGTGCTTTGTTGCGTGGTGTTGACCGTGATGGTGTTGAGCGTGGCCAAGTTTTGGTTAAGCCAGGTTCAGTAACTCCACACACAAAATTTGAAGCAGAAGTTTATATTCTGACTAAAGATGAGGGTGGTCGTCACACACCATTCTTTGCAAACTACCGTCCACAGTTTTACTTCCGTACAACTGACGTAACTGGAACTGTTGAGCTGCCATCAGGCACAGAAATGGTAATGCCAGGTGATAACTTGAAGTTCGACGTAGAACTAATCAATCCTATCGCTATGGAACAAGGTCTACGTTTTGCTATCCGCGAAGGTGGCCGTACTGTAGGTTCTGGCGTGGTTTCTAAAATTATCGCTTAAATTAATACGACCCCTTCGGGTTCGATGTGGTCCATTGGAATGATCCAATGGTCCACCTATCAACTCTAACGCCTTGAAAGGCTAAAAAATGCAAAGTCAAAATATTCGTATTCGGCTGAAAGCTTTTGATTACCGTGTGTTGGATGCCAGCACTGAGGAAATCGTAAACACAGCTAAACGAACAGGTGCTCAAGTACGTGGCCCTATTCCATTACCTAACAAAATTGAAAAATTCACAGTTTTACGTTCACCGCACGTGAATAAAAAATCGCGTGAGCAATTTGAAATCCGCACACATAAACGTTTGCTAGACATTATTGACCCAACTCCACAAACAGTAGACGCGCTCATGAAGCTCGATCTTGCTGCTGGTGTGGATGTTGAGATCAAGCTTTAAGGGGGTAATTGATATGCGCTCTGGAGTAATTGCAAAAAAAATCGGCATGACTCGTTTGTTCATGGAAGATGGCAAACAGGTACCTGTTACTGTTCTTCAAATGGAAAACTTACAAGTTGTGTCTCAACGAACTAATGAAACAGACGGTTACACGGCTGTTCAATTAGGAGCTGGTGTTGCAAAAGCAAAACGTCAATCTGCAGCAATGCGTGGTCACTTTGCAAAAGCAAAAGTTGAGCCAAAACGTAAGATTGCAGAATTTCGCGTTTCAGCTGACAACTTAATTGAAGTTGGTGAAGAAATCGTAGCAAATCATTTTTTAGATGGTCAAAAAGTAGATGTTTCAGGTACCTCAATTGGTAAAGGTTTTGCCGGTGCCATGAAGCGTCATAATTTTGGTGGTCTACGTGCTACTCACGGTGTTTCAGTTTCTCACCGTTCACATGGTTCAACAGGACAGTGTCAAGAGCCAGGTAAAGTTTTCAAAGGTAAGAAAATGGCTGGCCACATGGGTTCTGCTCGGGTCACTACACAAAATCTTGAGGTAGTTCGCACTGATATAGATCGTGGATTAATCATGATCAAAGGTGCTGTTCCTGGTTCAAAAGGCGGATGGGTTACTGTTAAAGACTCTGTTAAGAAAAAAGCTCCTGAAGGACTTCCTTTCCCAGCGGCTTTACGTTCTGCTATAGCACCTGCTGCACCACAAGTAGAAGAAGCTGCTGTTGAAACAGCAACTGAAGGAGGCGCAGAATAATGAAAGCCAACGTAATAAAATTAGATGCAAAATCAGCAGGTTCAATTGACCTAGATGACTCAGTCTTTGGACTAGAGCCACGCGCGGATATTCTACATCGTGTTGTTCGGTACCAACTAGCAAAGCGCCAAGCTGGTACACACAAGGTTAAAACTCGTTCAGAGACTTCTTATTCAACTAAGAAGATATATAACCAAAAAGGTACTGGTGGCGCACGTCATGGTGATAGAAACGCTCCTATCTTTCGAGGTGGTGGTGTCTATAAGGGTCCAAAGGTTCGTTCGCATGCGCATGATCTAACAAAAAAATTCCGTAAATTGGGATTAAAGCATGCACTTTCAGCGAAAGCGACAGCAGGGGAACTTATTGTTATTGATAGTGTTGAAGCAAAAACATCAAAGACAGCTGATTTAGCTAAAGTAGTTACAAACTTAGGCTGGAAGAAAGTCTTAATTATCGATGGAACTGATGTTAATGAAAACTTCTTATTAGCATCACGTAATATTGATGGACTAGATATTCTGCCATCAGCGGGAGCTAATGTTTATGATATCTTGAAATCAAATACACTTGTTCTGACAAAAGCTGGAGCAGAAGCATTGGAGGCACGTTTAAAATGAGCGATACAGCCAAACTTTATGATATTATAAGAGCGCCGATTGTAACCGAAAAAGCAACTATGGCTTCTGAACATAATGCTGTTGTTTTCGAAGTAGCAATTGACGCAAATAAGCCTCAGATCAAAGAAGCAGTGGAAACATTGTTCAATGTGAAGGTTAAAGCGGTAAACACAAGTATTACTAAAGGAAAAGTAAAACGTTTTCGTGGAATGCTTGGTAAGCGCAAGGATGTGAAAAAAGCATATGTAACGTTGGAAGAAGGTAACACAATCGACGTTTCAACAGGTCTCTAAGGCCATATATTAATTTCTTTAAAGGCCTCCATAACTCTGAGGCCTTTAATATTTCTGCAGATGTAAGTAAATTAATTAAGGCACTTACATTCTATAGACGCCTCGTTATTTATCTGATACTTGGCACGGACTATGCTTCTCAAGATTCGTTCAGAGAAGCATTTTTATTGATTAATTTATTGGCGGACCTACGGGGCCGCATAACCTTTCAGGCCCAAATTGGTCTGAGCTAAAACGGAAGACAGAAAGAATGGCATTAAAGTCGTACAAACCAACGACGCCAGGCCAACGTGGGTTGGTTCTGATTGACCGTTCCGAGCTTTGGAAAGGTCGCCCAGTTAAAGCGCTCACAGAAGGTGTGCGTAAAAACGGCGGTCGGAACAATACCGGACGGATTACTATGCGTCGCAAAGGCGGTGGGGCTAGACGCCTTTACCGTATCGTAGATTTCAAGCGAAACAGGTTGGATATTTCAGCAGTTGTTGAGCGTATTGAATACGATCCAAATAGAACTGCATTTATTGCACTTATTAAATACGAAGATGGCCAATTGGCATATATCTTAGCACCACAGCGACTTGCTATTGGTGATACGGTAATTGCAAGCGCCAAAGCAGATGTAAAACCAGGTAATGCGATGCCATTTACTGGTTTGCCTATCGGAACAATAATTCACAATATTGAACTTAAGCAAGGCAAAGGCGGACAAATTGCTCGTGCTGCTGGTACTTACGCTCAATTTGTTGGTCGTGATGGTGGATATGCCCAAATAAGACTTTCTTCTGGAGAACTGCGTTTAGTTCGTCAGGAATGTATGGCAACTGTTGGTGCCGTATCGAATCCTGATAATTCTAACCAAAACTTTGGTAAGGCTGGCCGAAACAGACACAAAGGCATTCGTCCAAGTGTTCGTGGTGTGGTTATGAACCCTGTAGATCACCCTCATGGTGGTGGTGAAGGCCGTACATCAGGTGGTAGACATCCTGTTACGCCTTGGGGCAAGCCAACAAAGGGTGCACGCACTCGAAACAAAAACAAAGCGTCAAGCAAGCTTATTATTCGCTCGCGCCACGCTAAGAAGAAGGGTCGTTAATCGATGTCTCGTTCAGTATGGAAAGGCCCTTTCGTTGATGCTTACGTGCTTAAAAAAGCCGAAGCAGCACGCGAATCTGGTCGTAATAATGATGTAATTAAAATTTGGTCACGTCGTTCGACGATTCTGCCTCAATTTGTTGGATTAACTTTTGGTGTTTATAATGGCCACAAGCATATACCGGTAAATGTTTCAGAAGAAATGATTGGCCAAAAGTTTGGTGAATACAGCCCAACTCGTACCTATTATGGGCACGCGGCTGATAAAAAAGCGAAACGGAAATAAGTCATGAGTAAATCAAAAAACACTCGACGCGTTGCAGATAACGAAGCTATGGCCGTTAATAAAATGCTACGTACAAGTCCGCAAAAGCTTAATCTCGTTGCACAAATGATCCGCAACAAACCTGTTGAAAAGGCTTTAGCTGATTTAACATTTTCAAAAAAGCGAATATCTGCTGATGTAAAGAAAACTTTACAGTCCGCTATCGCTAATGCTGAGAATAATCACGGTTTGGATGTAGATGATTTAATCGTTGCAGAAGCCTACGTTGGTAAAAACCTAACAATGAAACGCGGTCGCCCTAGGGCACGTGGACGCTATGGAAAAATTCTGAAGCCATTTGCTCAGTTAACAATTCTTGTACGTGTACCAGCCGCTAAAGAGGAGCAAGCATAATGGGTCAGAAGATCAATCCAATTGGCTTTCGTTTGCAAGTCAATCGCACATGGGATAGCCGTTGGTACGCCGAAGGTGACAAATATGGTAGTCTCTTATTAGAAGACATTAAAATTCGCGAATTTGTGAAAAAAGAATGTGTTCAAGCGGGCGTCGCTAGAGTAATAGTAGAGCGGCCTCACAAAAAGTGTCGCGTTACAATCCATTCAGCAAGACCAGGTGTTATCATTGGTAAAAAAGGCGCTGATATTGAGACACTTCGTAAAAAACTTGCAGCGTTTACAGACAGTGAATTACACTTAAATATCGTTGAAGTACGCAAACCAGAAATGGATGCGCAATTGGTTGCAGAATCAGTTGCTCAACAATTAGAGCGTCGTGTTTCATTCCGTCGCGCTATGAAGCGTGCAGTACAAAATGCAATGAGAATGGGTGCCTTAGGTATTCGTATTAATGTTGCAGGACGTTTAGGTGGTGCAGAAATTGCACGAACTGAATGGTATCGCGAAGGTCGAGTGCCATTGCACACTTTACGTGCTGATATTGATTATGCTCGTGCTGAAGGTATGACTGCATATGGTATCATTGGTATAAAGGTATGGATTTTCAAGGGTGAGATTATGGAACATGATCCAGCAGCTCGTGATCGACGTATCGAAGAAACGCAAAACAGCGGTGGACCACGTCCACAAGGCGGCAATCGTCCGCCACGCCGTTAAGATAGGGGAGTTATATTATGCTTTCACCAAAGCGCACTAAATTCCGCAAAATGTTTAAAGGCCGCATTAAGGGCCTTGCAAAAGGTGGTTCTGATCTGAATTTCGGTTCATTTGGCTTAAAAGCAACACAACCAGAACGTGTTACTGCTCGTCAAATTGAAGCTGCTCGTCGTGCTATGACACGACATATGAAGCGTCAAGGTCGTGTATGGATCCGTATTTTCCCAGATGTTCCGGTTACTAATAAACCTACTGAAGTTCGTATGGGTAAAGGTAAGGGATCTGTCGAATATTGGGCTTGTAAGGTTAAACCTGGTCGTGTGATGTTTGAAATTGATGGTGTATCAGAGGCTATTGCGGTTGAGGCTTTACGTCTTGCTGCTATGAAATTGCCTGTAAAGACACGTGTGGTTCAACGCGAGGACTGGTAAAAATTACCTAATAGATAATATAAAAACCCAATCAATATATGATTGGGTTTTTTTTTATAAAAATTTAACTTCAATTATTTTGTTTTATAAATTGTAAATGTATCTTTGATTTTGGCACTTCTTAATATAACAGGATTATATGTCAGATATATTAGATCTCTTTATTACTCGCATTTATCGTACAGCTTTAAATAACTACGATATTAAAATTAATTCAGATGAATTGGAAACTACATGTTTCTCAATTGCGCACGATGATGTTGCTGGGCAAAGGTGGTGTGAAGAAAATGATTATTCTGGTTATACAAGCTATGCGTCTTTAGATGATTTGCCTTGGCGGTTCCCAATATTTAAAGATTTAGTAAAGGCACTAGATCTACATGTTGCTGATTTTGCGGAAGAGCTTCAATTTGATCTTGGTGATAGGCCGCTTGTTCTAAATGGTTTATGGATAAATATTCTTCCAGAAGGTGGGATACATACTGGCCATATCCATCCAAACTCTGTGATAAGTGGGACTACATATGTTTCAATGCCGGATGGCGCAAGCGCAATTAAATTTGAAGATCCAAGATTACCAATGATGATGGCCGCCCCTCCAAGAAAGACAAATGCAAATACTGGTTCACGTACATTTAATTATATAAATCCTAATGTGGGGGATGTACTATTATGGGAAAGTTGGCTTCGTCATGAAGTTCCGATGAACTTAGCAGAAGAAGAACGAATTAGTGTAAGTTTTAATTATGCATGGGGTTGAGTTATTTTGGCTTATTATGCATCAAAAGAAGCTCATCAATATACTTTAAATTTATAATAATAAATCATTTACCCTTGCCACATGATAGAATCCCCTCTAAAGGGAGCATTCTAATGTACTCCACCGGATTCGTGGTGACCTAAGTGTGCTTACATAGCACACAAAGTTGGGCCTTCCGGTGATGTTGAAAGGAAATGGCAATGAACGCCAACGAATTACGTGATAAAACACCTGATGAGCTAAGAGCTGAGCTTGTAATATTGAAAAAAGAGCAATTTAATTTGCGTTTTCAAAAAGCAACAGGTCAGGCTGAATCTACTGTTAGAATGAAAGCTGCTAGAAGAGAAGCTGCTAGAGTTTTAACTATTTTGAATGAAAAGGCCGCATCAGCGGCTGCTGAATAGGAGCCTAAACATGCCAAAGCGTATACTAGCCGGCACTGTAACAGGTGACCAAAACGAACAAACAATTACAGTGTCTGTACAGCGTAGCTTTCAGCACCCTGTGTTGAAAAAAACAATCCGTAAGTCAAAAACTTACAGAGCGCATGATGCGCAAAACGAATTCAAAATTGGTGATAAAGTACGCATTGAAGAATGTGCACCAATCTCGAAGACTAAGCGCTGGACAGTTCTCACAGACTGATCAGTTTAACGAAACCCTGGGGCTGAATTTGCAAGGTCCCCAAAGGTCGGAGGAAACTCAATGATCCAGATGCAAACTAATCTGGATGTAGCTGACAACAGCGGCGCTCGCCGTGTTCAGTGCATCAAGGTTTTAGGTGGCTCTAAGCGGAAGTATGCTTCTGTTGGAGACATTATTGTCGTTTCTGTGAAAGAAGCCATTCCACGTGGTCGCGTGAAAAAAGGTGATGTTCGCAAAGCGGTAGTTGTACGTACAGCAAAAGAAGTTCGTAGGGATGATGGAACAGCAATTCGTTTTGATGGAAACGCTGCAGTTATTCTAAACAACAACAATGAACCTATTGGAACCCGTATATTTGGTCCAGTTGTACGCGAATTGCGTGCTAAGAACTTCATGAAAATTGTGTCTTTGGCACCGGAGGTTCTGTAATGGCTGCAAAATTAAAAAAAGGTGACAAGATCGTTGTTCTTTCAGGAAAAGATAAAGGTAAGGAAGGCGAAATAACTTCTGTTAACCCATCTTCTGGTAAGGCAATCGTTTCAGGTGTAAACATTGCGGTTCGTCACACTAAGCAATCACAATCATCTCAAGGTGGACGTGTTTCTGTAGAAATGCCAATTCAATTATCTAATTTGGCACTAGTAGATCCAAAAGAAGGCGGCGCAACTCGCGTTGGTTTTAAAATGGACGGAGACAAAAAAGTTCGTTTTGCAAAAAAATCAGGAGCGTTGATCGATGGCTGATTATACTCCACGCCTTAAGGCGAGCTATAACGAAGTCGTTCGGCCTGCGATGAAAGAAGAATTCGCATATAAGAACGATATGATGATCCCAAAGATCACAAAAATTACACTAAACATGGGTATTGGTGAAACTGTAAACGATTCTAAAAAGATCCGTTCGGCAGTCGCTGATATGGCATCTATATCTGGGCAACAACCAGTTATAACAAAAGCTAAAAAATCTATTGCTGGTTTCCGTGTTCGTGAAGAAATGCCTTTGGGTTGTAAAGTCACATTGCGTGGCGATCAAATGTACGATTTCCTTGATCGATTGATCACGGTTGCAATGCCACGTATTCGCGATTTTCGCGGTATATCGGCAAAAAGCTTTGATGGGCGTGGTAATTATGCCATGGGTCTCAAAGAACATATCGTATTCCCAGAAATCGATTATGATAAGATCGATGAAATGTGGGGCATGGACATCGCTATCAGCACAAACGCGAAAACAGACGCTGAAGCATTGAGCTTGTTGAAAAACTTCAACATGCCTTTCACTAGTTAATCGCGAAGGAGAGAACTTATGGCTAAATCTGCAATGGTTCAACGTCAACTCAAGCGCGAAAAGCTTGTTGTTAAGTATGCTGCAAAGCGTGCTGCGTTGAAAGAAATCGCAAACAATCAAGATCTACCGATGGAAGAACGCTTCAAAGCGCGTCTAAAGTTGGCAGAACTTCCACGTAATTCTTCAGCTACTCGCTTGCACAATCGCTGCCAAGTGACTGGTCGTCCGAAGGGTTATTACCGTAAACTGAAAATGTCTCGTATCGCGTTGCGCCAATTGGCGTCTGACGGCCAGATACCTGGCATGGTCAAATCGAGCTGGTAAGGAGTAGTAATATGAACGATCCTATCGGTGATATGCTCACTAGAATTCGCAACGCTCATTTGCGTGGTAAATCTACAGTAAAAACACCTGCTTCAAAACTACGTGGTTGGGTTCTCGATGTTCTTGCGAACGAGGGCTACATCCGTGGTTATGAAGGTGCAACTTCAGACGCTGGTCATCCAGAGTTGGAAATTTCTTTGAAATATTTCGACGGTGAACCAGTTATTAAAGAACTAAAACGTGTGTCAAAACCTGGTCGTCGTGTTTATTCGGCTTCTTCAGACATTCCAACAGTTCGACAGGGTCTGGGAATTTCAATTGTATCAACACCTCAGGGTGTGATGTCAGATGCGCAAGCACGAGCAGCCAATGTTGGCGGCGAAGTGTTGTGCACAGTATTCTAGGGAGCGGATATGTCTCGTATTGGTAAAAAACCAGTCGGCCTTCCCAGTGGTGTTACAGCTACTGTCTCTGGCCAAACTGTAGAAATCAAAGGCCCAAAAGGTGTTCGTACCTTTAAAGCTACTGATGACGTGAGCCTTGCTGTTGAGGACAGTGCAGTGTCAGTTACACCGCGCGGATCTTCAAAACGTGCACGTCAGCAATGGGGTATGTCTCGAACTCAAATCGCTAACTGCGTGACTGGGGTGACAGACGGCTTCAAAAAAGAGCTGGAAATCAACGGTGTTGGTTACCGTGCTTCAATGCAGGGCGCTGTCCTGAAATTGGCACTTGGCTATTCGCATGATGTGTTATTTGAAGTGCCTACTGGCATAACTGTAACTGCACCTAAGCCAACAGAAATTATTGTTGAAGGCATTGACCAACAACAAGTAGGTGAAGTGGCTGCGAAAATTCGTGAATGGCGTAAGCCAGAGCCTTATAAAGGCAAAGGTATCAAATATAAAGACGAATATATCTTCCGTAAAGAAGGTAAGTCTAAGTAGGAGCGTGTAAAATGGCACAAACTAGAAGAACATTGTTCCTCAAGCGTCGCATGCGCAACCGGAACAAAATTAAGAAAATGGCAAATGGTCGTCCACGTCTTTGTGTGCACCGTTCGTCGAAAAACATCAGCGTGCAATTGATCGATGATGTGAATGGCGTAACAATTGCTTCAGCATCTTCCTTAGAGAAGGCGTTAGGAGTTGTTGGTAAAAATAATGTAGATGCATCAGCAAAAGTAGGTACTGCGATAGCAGAACGTGCAAAAAAAGCTGGTATAGAAGTATGTTATTTTGACCGTGGGGGATTTATTTTCCACGGTAAAGTAAAAGCATTGGCTGACGCAGCTCGCGAAGGTGGTTTGCAATTTTAAAATTGTAGGTGGGCTATTGCCCACCTCGATGATCCGGGAGTTTAACTCACTGGGATTGATATTATTAAGGGCTCTGCCCAAAATCAGGAGGCCAAGATGGCTAGAGAAGATAACCGTAAAGGTCGCGACCGCGACGAAGCACCAGAATTTCAGGATCGTTTAGTTGCGATTAACCGCGTATCAAAGACCGTAAAAGGTGGTAAACGCTTTGGCTTTGCTGCTCTTGTAGTAGTTGGAGATCAAAAAGGTAGAGTTGGATACGGCAAGGGTAAAGCAAAAGAAGTACCTGAGGCTATCCGAAAGGCAACTGAACAAGCAAAGCGCCAAATGATCAGAGTCCCCTTAAGAGAAGGGCGTACATTGCATCACGATGTTAATGGTCGTCATGGCGCAGGTAAAGTAGTTATGAGAACAGCACCGCAAGGTACTGGTATCATTGCTGGTGGCCCGATGCGTGCAGTTTTTGAAATGCTAGGCGTACAGGATGTTGTTGCAAAATCGATAGGGTCACAAAATCCTTATAACATGATCCGTGCGACAATGGATGGATTAGGAAAAGAAGCTTCACCAAGATCTGTTGCTCAAAGACGTGGTAAAAAAGTATCTGAAATCTTACCAAAAGAGGAGGCTTAAATCATGGCTAAAACTATTGTTGTAAAACAAACTGGTTCACCAATTCGTCGTCCAAAAGATCAACGAGATACACTAATTGGTCTAGGTCTAAATAAAATGCACAAGACGCGTGAATTAGAAGACACTCCATCTGTACGTGGTATGGTACGTAAAGTATCACACATGGTAGAAATAATAGAAGAAAAAGGCTAAGATTAGCCTTAATTATTGAGACAATGCGCCCTGTACTAATGTATGGGGCGTTTTTTTTAAGATATAATTTATACCAAGTTGAGAATATAAATGAAAATCTTTATTAAATTAATAAATAACTAATAAGTTGAATCATGATACGACATGTAGTTTTTTTTAGTGCAATTAATCCTGAAGACTCAAATGCTATATTTGATGGCTTATCAATTTTAGCAAATATTCCGCATGCATCACTATTTGAAGTAACGCGAAACTTGAAAGTTGATAAAATAAATGGGAAAGACCCTGATTTTATTGTTTATGCTGAGTTTACTAATCAAGAAGCTCTGGATGCATATAAAGCCCACCCACTTTATAAGAAATCTATATCTATTGTTCGCCCTTTGAGAGATATGAGAATAGCCGCTGATTTCCTCGGTTAAAATGTACATTTCAATTTTGTCACATAACAACTTACATTATCTTGCATAAATTAAATCAACGAGTTATACGCTCACGATGTGGTCATTTAGATCATAGAATCATTAATGCCGTGTTTGCCCTTTATCGCTAATCGGGGGTAGTTCCGGCCAAAGGAGATAGCGATATGAAACTGAATCAACTTTCAGACAACCCAGGTGCAACTAAACGACGAAAACGCATTGGCCGTGGACCAGGTTCTGGTACAGGTAAAATGGGTGGACGAGGCATCAAAGGGCAAAAATCACGTTCAGGTGTAGCAATAAACGGTTATGAAGGTGGCCAAATGCCATTATACATGCGGTTACCAAAGCGTGGATTTAACAATATTAATGCAAAAACATATGCAGTTGTAAATTTAGGACTAATTCAAAAATTTATTGATGCAAAAAAAATAGACATTAAAAAACCAGTTACAGAACAATCACTTGTTGAAAGTGGATTAGTTCGACGTATTAAAGATGGTGTACGTATTTTAGCTAAAGGTGAGCTCACTTCAAAGTTAGATATTACTGTTACGGGTGCTTCAGCCTCTGCAATTGAAGCAGTTGCAAAGGCTGGTGGTTCACTAAATGTCACAAAGGCGGCAAAAGTAGCTGAATAAGGGTTGTTAGTCGCAAAATCTCGGCTTACAAAATACTATAGTTTTTAGCGCCGCGGTCTGGAAACGGATTTCGCGGCGTTTTTATTCGAAAGGGTCTTAAGCATGGCATCAGCCGCTGAACAAATGGCATCAAATATTTCTTGGGGCGCCTTTGGCAAAGCCAAAGAACTTCAAAGCCGTATCATTTTTGCCTTAGGTATGCTTATTGTGTACCGGTTGGGCACATTTATACCAGTACCAGGTATCGACGCAGACGCACTCAAAACTTTTGTTGAGTCAGCACAGCAAGGTATTGGGGGTATTCTTAATATGTTTACTGGTGGTGCGGTAAGCCGTATGGCGATTTTTGCACTTGGAATAATGCCATATATCTCTGCATCTATTATTGTGCAGTTGATGACCGCAATGGTTCCATCTTTAGAGCAGCTTAAAAAAGAGGGTGAACAAGGTCGAAAAAAGATCAACCAATATACACGCTATGGCACTGTTGCTCTTGCAATATTCCAAGCTTATGGCCTTTCAGCGGGTTTGCAAGCAGGCGATATGGCTACAAACCCTGGTTTTTTAACCTTCCAATTACCTTGCATTATTACTTTAGTAGGTGGAACGATGTTCCTAATGTGGATAGGTGAGCAGATCACTGCGCGTGGAATAGGTAATGGTATATCCTTAATTATTTTTGTTGGGATCGTCGCTGAATTACCTGCTGCTCTTGCTCAATTTTTTGTTCAAGGACGACAAGGAACGATTTCTCCAGCGGTAATACTTAGTGTTATGGTTATGGTAGTTGCAGTCATCGCATTTATTGTATTTATGGAGAGAGCATTAAGAAAAGTTCACATTCAGTATCCAAAGCGTCAAGTTGGTATGAAAGTATACGGTGGCGAAAGTAGTCACTTACCTATTAAGTTGAATCCTGCAGGTGTTATTCCTCCAATTTTTGCATCTGCATTACTACTATTACCAACTACAATTGCTACATTTTCAAGCACACAAACATCTGGGTTTATGAATACACTCCTGGCGTGGTTTGGGCCTGGCCAACCTCTATATTTTGTATTCTTTGTGATTATGATTGTATTTTTCAGCTATTTTTACACAGCAAATGTATCATTTAAAACTGACGAAGTTGCTGACAATCTAAAGAAACAAAATGGTTTTGTTCCTGGTATTCGCCCAGGCAAGAATACTGGATTGTACTTGGATTACGTAGTTGCAAGAATTTTAGTTGTTGGCTCTGCTTATTTAGTTGCAGTATGTTTACTACCAGAGGTTTTACGTTCTCAGTTTGCAGTTCCGTTTTATTTTGGTGGAACTAGTTTATTGATTGTTGTTTCAGTAACTATGGATACTATCCAGCAAGTGCAATCTCATCTACTGGCACATCAGTATGAAGGGTTGATTGAGCGCTCTAAATTAACAGGAAAAAACCGGGCAAAAGCTCGAAAGCGAAAAACTAAACGTTAATTAGGAGATATTAAGTGAATATCATTTTAATAGGTCCTCCGGGCGCAGGTAAGGGTACTCAAGCAGCAACTCTAGTTAAGGATCGAAATATGATCCAACTATCAACTGGTGATATGCTTAGAGCAGCCCGTACTTCAGGAACTGAATTAGGTAAAATGGTTGCTGGGGTGATGGATCGAGGAGAGCTTGTCACGGACGAGATTGTAATTGGTTTAATTGAAGAGCAATTAACTTCGAGCACAGAATCTAGTGGATTTATTTTTGATGGCTTCCCTAGAACTTTAGCTCAAGCAGATGCTTTAAGTAATTTGTTATCAAAGGTTGACCAAAAATTGGATACTGTAATCCAAATGACAGTTGATGACGAAGCTTTGGTTCGTAGAATTACTGGTCGCTTTACATGTGGAGTGTGTGGCCAAGGATATCACGAAGACTTTAAAGCTCCAATTATCAAAGGAAAATGTGATAACTGTGGCGAAGTAGGAGCTTTTAAAAAACGTGCAGACGACAATGAAGACGCATTAAAAACTCGTTTGATGGCATATTATAAAGATACTTCACCACTCATTGGATATTACTATGCAAAACAACAACTTCAGCAGATTAATGGGCTAAACAGTATTGACGAAGTCGGAAGAGATATATCTGAAGCAATTTCTTCAATTTAATGAATTAATATTTATGAGATTAAGTTTCGAATAATCGAAGTAATGAATTGAAATCATACAAAGTTATAGAATTTATTAATGTTTATATTTGCTTGACGGACAACACTTTTTCGCCTAATTGACAGCCTTCTGCACTAATGATTTGGATCTTTTTTATGAGCGATTCGTTAATGCTAGAAATTATTGGTGTATAATACAAAATTTTATGCACTGTTGTGAAAATAGGTTCTGGAAAGACGGAACCGCAACTGTAAGGATATATAACTTGGCACGTATCGCTGGCGTTAATCTGCCTACCCATAAACGGGTTCCTATCGCATTAACATACATTACAGGAATTGGCCCTGCATCAGCAGACAAGATCTGTAATGGAACAAAAATTGATGCGGCTCGTCGTATTAATGAACTCTCAGATGCTGAAATATTATCAATCCGCGAATATATTGATGCTAACTTTGAAGTTGAAGGAGACCTTCGTAGAGAAGTTTCAATGAATATCAAAAGATTGATGGATTTGGGCTGCTACAGAGGCTTACGTCATCGTCGTGGTTTGCCAGTTCGTGGTCAACGCACAAGTACTAACGCTCGCACTCGCAAAGGTCCTGCAAAGGCCATTGCTGGTAAGAAGAAATAGGGGGTTCTGATCAATGGCACGTGAAGCACGTATGAAAAGAAAAGAACGCAAAAACATCACAGCTGGTGTTGCACACATAAATTCTTCTTTCAATAATACAAAAATTCTTATCGCAGATGCTCAAGGAAATGCTATTGCATGGTCTTCTGCTGGAACGATGGGTTTTAAAGGCTCTAGAAAATCCACACCTTACGCAGCTCAAATGGCTGCTGAAGATGCAGGCAAAAAAGCTCAAGAGCATGGCGTAAAAACTTTGGAAGTTGAAGTGCAAGGTCCGGGTTCTGGTAGAGAAAGTGCTCTTCGCGCTTTAGCTGCAATTGGACTAAATGTTACATCAATTCGTGATGTAACACCTATGGCCCACAATGGTTGTCGCCCACCAAAGCGTCGCCGCGTTTAATATTTTTTGGTAGGCATTAATGCCTACCATATTATAATTTTAACCTCGAGCGTTCGCTAGGCCGGAATCATCCCAGTGAACAAGAATGGAGGCCCTTATGATCCATAAAAATTGGCAAGAGCTAATAAAGCCAACACAATTAGAAATTAAACCAGGCGCAGACCCACTGCGTATGGCAACAGTTATCGCTGAACCATTAGAGCGTGGATTTGGCCTAACTTTAGGAAATGCATTGCGTCGTGTGCTTCTATCTTCATTGCAAGGTTCTGCTATCACATCTGTACAGATTGATAATGTTCTGCATGAATTCTCTTCTGTTGCTGGTGTACGTGAAGATGTGACAGACATGGTTTTAAACTTAAAAGGTGTTGCTATTGCAATGGAAGTTGAAGGTCCAAAGCGTGTTTCAATCTCTGCCAAAGGCCCAACAATTGTAACTGCTGGTGATATTGCTGAAACTGCGGGTATTGAAGTTCTAAATAAAGATCACATAATTTGTCACCTAGATGACGGAGCTTCTTTGTTCATGGAGTTAACTGTTGATACAGGCAAAGGTTATGTTGCAGCAGACCAAAATCGTCCTGAAGATGCACCAATCGGTTTGATCCCAATCGATGCATTATATTCACCTGTTTTAAAAGTTTCATATGACGTTCAACCAACTCGTGAAGGTCAAGTTTTAGATTATGACCAGCTAACCATGAAGATTGAAACTGATGGTTCTGTTTCTGCTGAAGATGCAGTAGCATTTGCAGCGCGTATTTTGCAGGATCAGTTAGCCACTTTCGTGAACTTTAACGAACCCGAAGCGGCTCAGCGTCAGGATGAAGAGGATGACTTAGAATTCAATCCATTACTATTAAAGAAAGTGGATGAATTAGAACTGTCTGTACGTTCTGCGAATTGTTTGAAAAATGACAATATTGTTTACATTGGTGATTTGATACAAAAAACTGAAGCAGAAATGTTACGAACTCCAAATTTCGGACGTAAATCGTTAAACGAAATTAAGGAAGTATTAACAGTTATGGGACTACACCTCGGTATGGATATCGTTGATTGGCCACCAGAAAACATAGAAGAACTTGCAAAAAAGTTTGAAGATCAATTTTAAGAAAATGGCTCCCTCAAAAGGGAGTCTATAAATGCCCACAATAGTGGGGAATAGGGTTAATTTTCAATTCTGAAAATAATCCGGGCAATCCCGCCCCAAGGAGTGTGAGACCCATCGCAGGCTCGCCAGACAAAGTAAAAATGAAGAAAAAGGAATAAAATTATGCGCCACGCAAAAGGTTATCGTCGATTAAATCGTACGCACGAGCATAGAAAAGCCTTATTTGCCAACATGGCTGGGTCATTAATTGAGCATGAGCAAATAAAGACGACTTTACCAAAAGCCAAAGAGCTTAGGCCGATTATGGAAAAAATGATCACTTTAGCCAAACGCGGTGATTTACATGCTCGTAGACAAGCAGCTTCAAAGCTAAAGCAAGATCAATATGTTGCAAAGTTATTTGAAATTTTAGGTCCACGATATAAAGACCGCCAAGGTGGATACGTTAGAGTTTTAAAGGCAGGTTTTCGTTATGGGGACATGGCTCCAATGGCAATCATTGAATTTGTTGACCGTGATGTGAATGCAAAAGGTGCGGGTGATAAAGCGCGCCTTGAAGCTGAAGAAGCTTCTGAAAGCTAAATTTAGGATAAAGAGTTCTAAAACGAGCCTTTAAGGCTCGTTTTTTTTTGCATTCATTAAATATAAAATTTAAAATTAAATAATTAACTTTTTTAATTGTCATTTCTATTAAGAAGAAGAATTAATAATTATTTATATGAACTGATCATAAAACATTGTATGATTTGCTAATGGCAGATTTATTTGATCAAGACGCACCACCATCTAAACATGCAGGAAACCGCCCTCTTGCAGATAGATGTAGGCCAACAAAAATAACTGATGTTATTGGTCAACAGAAACTCATAGGATCTGATGGGTCTTTAACCATTATGCTTGAGAGTGGTAATTTGCCCTCCATTATTTTCTGGGGACCTCCAGGAGTTGGAAAAACTACTATAGCTCGTCTTTTGGCATCGGAAGTAAACATGCATTTTGTTCAAATGAGTGCAATATATTCTGGAGTTTCTGATTTAAAAAAACAATTTGAAGCTGCTAAAATAAGACACTTAAATGGAAAAAGTACGTTATTATTTGTTGACGAAATACATAGGTTCAACAAATCTCAACAAGATGGTTTTCTTCCTTTTATAGAAAATGGAACAATTGTGCTTGTTGGGGCAACAACTGAAAACCCATCCTTTGAGTTAAATTCAGCTTTATTATCTCGTGCCCAAGTAATGCTTCTTGAGCGTTTATCTTTTAGTGATCTAGAGCTAATTACTCAGCGCGCTGAACGAGAGATGAAAACTCCACTGCCTTTGGATGGAGAGGCGCGTGAATTATTGTTTGAAATGGCTGATGGAGATGGGCGAAGTCTACTTAACCTAATTGAGCAAATATTTAATTGGGGTGCTGAAATGTTAAATAAAAGCCAATTAAGTAGCAGATTATCTAAACGCGCGGCACAATATGATAAAAATGGAGATGCACATTTTAATATCATTTCAGCGCTTCATAAATCGGTAAGAGGCTCTGATCCAGATGCTGCATTGTATTGGCTTGCAAGGATGCTAGAGGGTGGAGAAGATCCTCGATATATAGCTAGGCGAATAACACGAATGGCTATAGAAGATATTGGTTTGGCGGATATGAGAGCTCAAGATGTATGTTTGCAAGCTTGGCAAACCTATGAAAGATTAGGTTCACCAGAAGGTGATTTAGCATTAGCGCAAGCAGTTTTATATTTAGCTTTAGCTCCAAAATCTAATGCATCATATAAAGCCTACAAAAATGCTTTAATTTCGGCTAAAAAAACAGGCTCAAAAATGCCTCCAAAACATATACTGAATGCACCAACAAAATTAATGAAAGATATGGCATACGGAAATGACTATTTATACGATCATGATCAAGAAGACGGTTTTTCTGGGCAGAATTATTTTCCTGATGATATGCCACGTGGGATATATTATTTGCCAGTCGAAAGAGGTGAAGAACGTGAGCTTAAAAAGAGAATTGAATTTTTTAGTAAGTTACGTGTGAATAAAAACAAATCGACAAAATAATTTTAAGATGTATTAGGTGCATATGACCTATATTTATGTAGCACTAGGTGGAGCCTTTGGCGCCCTCATAAGATATTTATTAATGTTAAGCATCGCTTTTCCAATGGGTACGCTGTTAATTAATGTGTTGGGGTCATTTCTCATGGGAATAGCTTATATATGGTTTTCATCTCGGCTAAATGGTCAAGGTGCATTATTTTTTATGACTGGGGTTTTAGGTGGTTTTACTACATTAAGTGCGTTTTCATTAGATGTAGTTAGATTATTTGAAGCAGAAAAATATATTTATGCAGGAAGTTATATTCTGGCATCAATCATATTTTCCATACTAGCAATCTTTGCAGGAATATTTTTGACGAAAGTAATAATTACATGAGTGGTGTTCAAATAATTGAAGTTGATGATGATGGCCAAGATCAACGTTTAGATCGGTTTTTAAGGCGTACTTTTCCCGAATTAGGACAAGGGCGTATAGAAAAAATGTGCCGAAAAGGTGAATGCCGTGTTGATGGTAGTCGTGTTAAAGCTTCAACACGTTTATCTGTTGGGCAAACTGTTCGTGTTCCACCTTTGCCAGATACAAAAGATATGCCTCGTGATACTGCAACGGCAAAAATTACAAAAGCTGATGCACAAATGATAAGAGACGCTGTTTTATATAAAGATGATTACATAATTGCTATAAATAAACCTGCTGGATTAGCGGTGCAGGGTGGTTCTGGCCAAATGCGGCATGTTGATGGATTATCAGCTGCTTTGAAATTTGATTTGGAGAATAAACCAAAATTAGTTCATCGCTTAGATAAAGATACTTCTGGAGTATTATTATTAGCTAGAACGGGTTTGGCAGCATCTGGATTGACAAAAGCGTTTCAATCTCGAGAAACTAGAAAGATATACTGGGCAGCTGTTGCTGGATGTCCTCATCCAAAAATAGGAACTATTAAGTATGGTTTAATAAAGGCCGGTGGCCATGGTCCAAATGGATCTGGTGAGAAAATGCAATGCATTCATCCAAGTGAAGTAACTGATATGCCTGATGCAAAACATGCTACCACAGATTACACAGTACTTGAGGATGTGGGTAAACGCGCTTCATGGGTTGCTTTGGTTCCTATTACAGGAAGAACGCACCAATTACGTGCGCATATGGCTGAATTGGGTAATCCTATTGTTGGAGATGGCAAATATGGTACTAATACGCAGACAAATGATGGTGATGGATGGGGTGCACAATTAGGTGGCGATATAAGCCGAAAAATGCATCTTCACGCAAGATCAATTACATTCACTCATCCTATTACTAAAAAAGAAATACATATAACTGCAGAATTGCCAGACCATATGGAAAAAACTTGGACAACATTCGGATGGGAAGTAAAATATGCTCCAGTTGATCCTTTTGAGGTTTATAAGTGACACCAAGTTTTAAAAAAAGATTTTGGAAAGATGCTAGAGTCGTAGATTTAAATGATGGCTATGTTGTTGAATTAGATGGAAGAGTAATCCGAACGCCATCTAAAGCATTGCTAAAAGTTGATTTTCGTAAAATTGCTGATCAAATTGCGTTTGAATGGATGGCACAAGAAGAAATTGTAAATCCTGCTACTATGCCAAATACGCGTATGGCAAACTCAGTAATAGATAAAATTATGGTGAATAAAGAAGCAGTCATTGAAATGTTGTCAGATTATTCTGGAAGTGATTTATTGTGCTATCGTGCGGTTTCGCCACAAGGATTAATAAGTCAGCAAAATGAGATTTGGAATCCAATATTAGAATGGTCAAAAGATGTTTTCTTAGCTCCAATGGTAACAACATCTGGTGTTATGCATATTAAGCAAAATAACAATTCCATGAATATCTATCGGAATGAGTTAAAGAAAATGAATTTGTATCAATTGGCGGGAATGCATGATTTGATTACAATAAGTGGTTCATTTGTAATTGCGATGGCATTAATTTCGAATCATTTAAATATTTCTGATGCATGGCATGCAGCAACAGTTGACGAAAGATGGCAAGAAATGCAGTGGGGTATTGATGACGAGGCTTCAGAAGCTCTTGAAAAGAAGCGAAAAGATTTCGAATTTGCTTATAAGTTTTGGGAAAATGCTTCTTATACAAATTAGCAATAGATATGTTGCTGATTTAGGTCATGCTTGATTACTTATAGCCAATAAACTAGGTTTTTTTACCTTGTGATACTGATATTATTAAACATACGGATATAAAATTAGTAATTTGCATTGTTGAAAAGTATAAATTTCAAACAAAACAAACAAACTTTACTTGATGTAAGTAAGAAATACTTACCTATATTAATAGTGTTTCTTTTTTTTTAATGAATTTCAATAGAATACAGTTGACGATCTATACTTATTTGCCGCAATATCAGTCAGGTTTTGGGTCGAACCCAATACTTTTACAAATAGATCCACTTTGGGTCTAACAAACGCTCTGATAATTTAAGAGCACACAGGATGAGGAAAAAGATGAAAAAATCTGCTTTTTTTGGCACAATAGCTGCCGCAACCTTTGCAGCTGGTTTTGCTGCTGCTGGTACACTTGAAGATGTTCAAGCTGCTGGCGAATTAAAATGTGGCGTTACAACTGGCCTAGCCGGTTTCGCTCTTGCTGATGCAAATGGTGTTTGGGATGGTTTCGACGTTGCTGTATGTCGCGCTGTTGCTGCTGCTGTTTTGGGTGATGGCAATGCTGTTAAATTTGTACCAACAACAGGTAAAACACGTTTTACTGCATTAGCTTCTGGTGAGATTGATCTGTTGGCACGTAACACAACATGGACATTCAGCCGTGACGTTGATTTGAAATTTGAATTTGTTGGTGTTAACTACTACGACGGACAGGGCTTCATGGCTCCTAAAGCGTTAGGTGTTTCTTCGGCTAAAGATTTAGATGGCGCAACTGTATGTATCCAAACTGGTACAACAACAGAGCTAAATTTAGCGGATTTCTTCCGTTCAAACAACATTTCATATGAGCCAGTGCCAATTGAAACAAATGCTGAAGCACAAGCGCAGTACTTAGCTGGTGCCTGTGATGTTTTCACAACTGATGCTTCTGGCTTAGCTTCAACACGTGCAACATTTGAAAATCCAGATGATCACATTGTATTACCAGAAATCGTATCAAAGGAGCCATTAGGCCCTCTAGTACGTCACGGTGACAACAACTGGGGTGATATTGCTCGTTGGACTTTGAACGCATTAATTACAGCTGAAGAATTAGGTGTAACATCTGCAAACGTTGCTGAGCATACAGCGAACGCTGGAAACAACCCAGAAGTTAACCGTCTACTAGGTACTGAAGGTGACTTGGGTGGAATGCTTGGTCTAGACAAGCAGTGGGCTTCAAGAGCAATTGCAGTCAATGGTAACTATGGTGAAATCTTTGAGAAAAATATCGGTGTAAATACTCCTATCGGTATCGCTCGTGGATTAAACGCTTCATGGACAAATGGCGGATTGATTTACTCTGCTCCGTTCCGTTAAGTTATAATCAAAGGGCGCTGTAAAATATTGCAGCGCCCTTTTTTTTTTATCAATTTTTAGTGAATATAATCGCTTTTTGCCTTAAAGATTATGGCAAAATGCAATTGCATTTAATTAAGGGGACAATAAGTAATGACTGCAATCCCAGATCCAAGTAAACAAGGGTTTAAGTTTAGCCAATTACTTTACGATACTCGCTATAGATCAATGACAATCCAGATTGTATCTTTGATAGCCATTCTTTTATTTTTTGGGTGGCTTATAAGTAATACGGCTGCCAATCTTGCAACTTTAGGCAAACCAATTCAGTTTAAGTTTCTTGGTGAGCCGTCAAACTATGACATCAATCAAAGACTTTTAGATTACACATCCAGAGATACTCATCTTCGTGCTGGTTTAATGGGGTTAATTAATACTCTCGTATTAGCATTAATGGGATGTGTAACTGCAACCATACTAGGTGTAGCAATCGGTGTCTTGAGATTGTCAAAAAACTGGTTAGTTGCTCGTGTTATGACACTATACATTGAGTTGTTTCGTAACATTCCAGTTTTACTTTGGATCATTATCGTCTTTTCAATAATGATTGAGACTATGCCGAGGCCCAATCAGTTTAGATCTGGAGAAGCAGCAATGAAGCTGTTTGATTCAGTAGCTATTACAAACCGGGGTGTTTATATTCCTGAACCATTATTTAATGGTGGGTTAGGCGATATTTTCTTACTTGGAGAATCAAGTTTAAGGTTTGGTGTGAGTTTAGACTTAATTGCTATTTTAATCGTACTTTTTGTAGGCCTTTTCATATCAAAGAAAATTAAAACAAACGCTGATTTTATTCAAAATGAAACCGGAGTAAGGCCAACAACATGGTGGAAAAGGTTATCAATAGTTATTCTGCCTATTGTAATTACACTTTGGGCACTTGGTTTCCATCTTGGTTACCCTGAACTAAAAGGCTTTAACTTCAAAGGTGGTATATATCTGCGCAATTCACTAATTGCATTGTGGATAGCCCTGTCACTTTATACAGCAGCTTTTATAGCAGAAAACGTTAGATCAGGTATACAAGCTGTTGCAAAAGGACAATCGGAAGCTGCTTATGCATTAGGCATTTCTCCAGGAAGAACTATGAGCTTAATAATTCTGCCACAAGCATTAAGAATCATTATCCCTCCGGTTATTTCACAGTTCTTAAATTTAACAAAAAATTCATCATTAGCAATCGCTGTAGGATACATGGATTTAACAGGAACATTAATGGGTATAACTCTTAATCAAACAGGCCGTGAGTTAGAAACAGTGCTCATGGGAATGGCCATTTATTTAATTATTTCATTAGCAATTTCGACTGTGATGAATTGGTACAATAACTCAGTAAAATTGGTGGAGCGTTAATATGGCTGATCTATCGTTTGTAAGAAAAGAAATTATTCCACAAAGGGCCGCACCACTTTCCCAAACTGGAATAATTGGTTGGTTTAGAAAGAATATGTTTTCTGACATTCCAAATACAATATTAACGATAATTGTAGGATATTTTATAATTTCCATTCTGGGAAACATATTACCATGGGTGTTTTCTCCCACATGGAATTCAGTATCCTTAACTGAGTGTAGGGGGATACTTGCAGAATTGGGTAGAAGTGGACATGGAGGTGGTGGCGCCTGTTGGGGCGTTATTCGTGAACGTTGGTTGCAGCTATTATTCGGCTTTTACCCATCTGAATTGTACTGGCGTCCTATTTTAGCATTTGTATTACTTGGTCTCGCCTTAGCTCCTGTACTTTTTGATAAGGCATCAAGAAAACTAATATACTTAACTGCAATATATCCATTTCTTTGTTTCTGGTTAATATGGGGTGGTTCTATTTGGTTCCCGGTAACAGTATTTTCAGGTTTCATCGTTGCTTACCTAGGATACGTATACGTTAACAAAGCATTTGGATCTTTAGCTGGCGTTATTGCATCAATTGCTTTGCCTGTGCTTTGGTGGCTTTTCATTACTAGCCCTCTCTCGATATTATTGCACTCGATTATGCCAATAGGTTCAGAAGCTATTGAATCTGATAGATTGGGTGGCTTTATGTTAGCAGTCTTAATAGGCGTTACAGGAATAGCTTTGTCACTTCCAATCGGAATATTACTAGCACTTGGTCGACAATCAAATCTTCCAATTTTAAAAGCTGTTTGTGTTTGCTTTATAGAATTTATACGTGGGGTGCCTCTAATTACATTGTTGTTTGTTGCATCAACACTTTTAAATATTTTCTTACCACCAGGTTCAAATTTTGATTTGATACTCCGAGTAATGATAATGGTTACATTATTTGCTTCTGCATATATGGCTGAAGTTGTTCGAGGTGGTTTAGCTGCACTTCCTAAAGGTCAATATGAAGCAGCTGATAGTCTTGGTTTAGATTATTGGAAAGCTCAGAGACTCATAATTATGCCTCAAGCGTTAAAAATATCAATACCTGGAATTGTTTCAACATTTATTGGCCTATTTAAAGATACGACCTTAGTTTCAATCATTGGTTTATTAGACCCATTAGGGCTTTCTACTAACATTCGTGCAGATATGGCATGGAATGGTATATTGTGGGAGTTATATGGTTTTGTTGGCCTAATTTTCTTCATTTTCTGTTTTTCTATGTCGCGGTATTCAATGTACCTTGAGCGCAAGCTTGCGACAGGTCACTAATCAAAGGAGCGTCTGTTATGGCTAACGCAAAAAAGCAACTACAAGTCAGTGACGAGGTAGCAATCCAAATCACTAATATGAATAAATGGTATGGTTCATTTCACGTACTCCGAGATATTGATTTAACAGTTAATCGAGGAGAAAGAATAGTAATAGCTGGGCCATCTGGTTCAGGTAAATCTACTCTTATTAGATGTATTAATGCGCTTGAGGAACATCAAGAGGGATTGATAACAGTTGATGGTACTGAGCTGTCATCTGATCTAAAAAATATCGACACTATTAGATCAGAAGTTGGAATGTGTTTCCAACATTTCAACTTATTTCCTCATTTAACTATCTTAGAAAATTGTATGCTTGCACCTGTATGGGTTCGTAAAACTACTCAAAAAGAAGCAAAAGAAACAGCAATGCATTTTCTTGAAAAAGTAAAAATTCCAGAACAAGCAGATAAGTATCCTGGACAATTATCAGGGGGCCAGCAGCAGCGTGTGGCTATTGCACGGTCATTATGTATGAAGCCTAGAATAATGTTATTTGATGAACCAACATCTGCGTTAGATCCTGAAATGATAAAAGAAGTATTAGACACAATGGTTCAGCTTGCTGAAGATGGTATGACAATGCTTGTGGTTACTCATGAAATGGGCTTTGCAAGAGAAGTTGCTAATCGCGTCATCTTCATGGATGAAGGACAAATCATTGAGCAGAATGAACCTGCAGAATTTTTTGATAATCCTCAAAACGACCGAACAAAATTATTTTTGTCACAAATTTTGGGGCATTAAGAAATACAGCAAAAGGGATTTATTTTTTAGAATCCCTTTTGCTATTTTGTGATAATAAGTAAATTTTACGAAATTTATATTTTAAATGAGAAATCTTCTTACAAGCTATAGACGCTGATGTTCAGTCTCGTTAGATATCATTTATGGCTAATTTAATTAATAAAAATAACGAAGATGATGGTGGTGGAAGTACCCTGTCTGAGCCTTTGCGAAGAGCTATAGGTGATAGGTATTTAACATATGCACTTTCAACCATAATGCATCGAGCATTACCAGATGCTAGAGATGGCCTAAAGCCTGTTCACAGAAGAATCTTATACGCTATGTATAGATTGAAATTAGTTTCTAATGGTAAATTTTTAAAGTCGGCAAAAATTTCAGGAGACACTATGGGTGATTTCCACCCGCATGGTGATGCTGCAATTTATGACGCGATGGCAAGGTTAGCTCAAGATTTTTCTGTTAGATACCCTATGGTAGATGGGCAGGGAAATTTTGGTAATATTGATGGTGATAATCCTGCTGCTGCGAGATATACTGAAGCTCGAATGACTGCTGTTGCGGAAGCAATGTTAATTGGTATGGAAGAAAATGCCGTAGATTTTCAAGATAATTATGATGGCCGACTGACTGAACCTTCAGTTTTACCTGCTAGCTTTCCAAACCTACTTGCAAATGGCTCAACAGGTATAGCCGTTGGTATGGCAACAAATATTCCACCACATAATATTGGTGAATTGCTTGATGCTTCTATCCACTTAATTAAAGCACCGAATGCGAGAGATGAAACTTTACTAGACTTTGTCCCAGGACCTGATTTTCCTACTGGTGGTATTTTAGTTGAGCCTAGAGATAGTTTATTAGAAACATACAGAACCGGACGCGGTCCAATGCGTTTACGCTCGAAATGGGAAATTGAAGATTTGCCAAGGGGCCTGTGGCAAATCGTAGTAACTGAGATACCTTATCAGGTGCAAAAATCTAAACTTATTGAAAAAATTGCTGAATTAATTCAATTAAAAAAATTACCAATACTTGCGGATGTTCGTGACGAAAGTGCTGAAGATATCCGTTTAGTCTTAGAGCCTAGGGCAAAGACCGTTGATCCAACTGTGCTTATGGAAACATTATTTCGTATGTCAGACTTAGAAGTACGATTTAATTTGAACCTGAATACATTAATTGATGGAAGAACACCCAAAGTATGTTCAATGAAAGAGGTTTTAAGAGCCTTTATAGACCATAAACGGGATGTTTTGTTGCGGAGATCAAAACACCGTATGGACAAAATTGATCATCGATTAGAAGTATTAGAAGGCTATATAGTCGCGTTCTTAAATCTTGATCGTGTGATTGAAATCATACGAAATGAAGACGAACCAAAAAAGATTATGATGAAAGAATTTAGTTTGTCCGATGTTCAGGTCGAGGCAATATTAAATATGCGACTTAGGAGTTTGAGAAAACTTGAAGAAATTGAATTAAGAACAGAGTTAGATAGCTTGCAGTTGGAAAGAGCAGATCTTGATGATCTTTTGGCCTCAGAAAAAATGCAATGGGAACGAATAATAAATGAGTTGCGGGAGACCCGAAAGGTATTTGGTAAAAATAGTGATAGCGGCAACCGAAGAACAGAATTAGCTGAAGCTCCTGATTTTGAAGAGGTGCCAATCGAGGCTATGATTGAAAAAGAGCCAATAACTGTAGTTTGTTCATCAATGGGTTGGCTCCGCGCAATGAAAGGCCACGTAGATTTATCTCAAGAGTTAAAATATAAAGACGGGGATGAAAAAAGATTTGTCTTCCACGCAGAAACTACTGATAAATTATTAATGTTTGGTGGTAATGGAAGATTTTACACTATGTCTTGTTCAGAATTGCCAGGTGGCCGTGGCATGGGTGAACCCATTCGCTTAATTGTTGATTTGCCAAACGATGCTAATATGGTTGACCTTTTTATTCATCAGCCGGACCGTAAGCTCTTATTGGCATCATCTGCTGGAGATGGCTTCGTCGTTGAGGAAAACGATATCGTTGCTCAAACTAGAACTGGTAAACAGGCCTTAAACGTTAAAGGTGATATAACTGCATTAATATGTAAGCCAGTGGTTGGAGACTATGTGGCGACCGTAGGCCAAAATCGTAAAGTTTTGATTTTTCCCATTGATGAGCTTCCAGTTATGTCTCGTGGCAAGGGTGTCCGCATGCAGAAGTATAAAGATGGTGGCTTGAATGACGCAACGACTTTTCATTTCATTGATGGTCTGTCGTGGTTAGATCCTGCTGGCAGGCGTCGTATCGAAACTGAGTTGGCAGATTGGATTGGAAAGCGAGCTGGAGCAGGCAGAATGGCACCACGTGGCTTCCCAAGAGAAAATAAGTTTACTTAGTAATAAACTATTTTACTTGATTTTTTACCAAAATCCATTTACGCGCACTCGCGTAACCAACGCGTAACATGATTTGCGCAAGTAACTGGGAGGCCGTCATGGCAAAAGAAAAGTTTGAACGTAATAAACCGCATTGCAACATCGGCACAATTGGCCACGTTGATCACGGTAAGACAACATTAACAGCTGCGATCACTAAGCAATATGGTGATTTCAAAGCGTATGACGAAATTGATGGTGCGCCAGAAGAAAAAGCGCGTGGAATTACAATTTCTACAGCACACGTTGAGTATGAGACAGAAAACCGTCACTACGCACACGTTGATTGCCCAGGCCACGCTGACTATGTGAAAAACATGATCACTGGTGCTGCTCAAATGGACGGCGCAATTTTGGTTGTTAACGCTGCAGATGGTCCTATGCCACAAACACGTGAGCACATTTTGTTAGGCCGCCAAGTTGGTATTCCTTCAATGGTTGTATTCATGAACAAAGTTGACCAAGTGGATGACGATGAGTTGTTAGAATTGGTTGAAATGGAAATTCGTGAATTGTTAAGTGATTACGATTACCCAGGTGATGATATTCCTATCGTTGCTGGTTCAGCTCTTGCTGCATTAGAAGATCGTGATGACAACATTGGTAAAGAAAAAATTGCTGAGCTAATGAAGGCTGTTGATGAATTTATTCCACAACCTCCACGTGCAATCGATGAGCCTTTCTTGATGCCAATCGAAGATGTTTTCTCAATTTCTGGCCGTGGTACAGTTGTAACTGGTCGTATCGAACGTGGTGCTATCAACGTTGGTGACGAAATTGAAATCGTTGGTATCAAAGACACATCAAAAACAACATGTACTGGTGTTGAAATGTTCCGCAAGCTACTTGACCGTGGTGAAGCAGGTGACAACGTTGGTGCTTTGTTGCGTGGTGTTGACCGTGATGGTGTTGAGCGTGGCCAAGTTTTGGTTAAGCCAGGTTCAGTAACTCCACACACAAAATTTGAAGCAGAAGTTTATATTCTGACTAAAGATGAGGGTGGTCGTCACACACCATTCTTTGCAAACTACCGTCCACAGTTTTACTTCCGTACAACTGACGTAACTGGAACTGTTGAGCTGCCATCAGGCACAGAAATGGTAATGCCAGGTGATAACTTGAAGTTCGACGTAGAACTAATCAATCCTATCGCTATGGAACAAGGTCTACGTTTTGCTATCCGCGAAGGTGGCCGTACTGTAGGTTCTGGCGTGGTTTCTAAAATTATCGCTTAAATTAATAAAAATTATATTATGAAAAAGGGTAGCAAAGCTTTGCTACCCTTTTTTGTTATTAAAAAGTGAATTGTTTTAAAGCAAAGGCTTGCATCTATTCGCAATTCCTTCTAATTGGATTGTACTTTGGTACAGGGGTTTAGCTCAGTTGGTAGAGCATCGGTCTCCAAAACCGAGGGTCGTGGGTTCGAGTCCCTCAGCCCCTGCCAAAGAAATTTCATAAAAGTTATAAATTATTATCCGAAAATTCGTCGTATGCTTCCAACGCTTTTGCACTAAAGGCAAATGATGGGCCTCCACCCATAAATGTAGACATCTCTAACGCTTCGCAAACTTCTTCACGAGTTGCTTTAAGTCTAACAAGTGAGCGTATGTGAAAACCAATGCAACTATCACATCGAGTTGCGACAGCTATCCCTAATGCTATAAATTCTTTAGTTTTTTCATCTAATGCACCATTAGATTTTGCAGCTGCACCCATAGATGCAAATCCTTTTGCAGTCTGTGGGATCTCTTTCGAAAAAGTAGCAATATTTGCTTCAGTTTCGGCCATAAATTTTTTCCAGTTCATGATATGATCCTATTGATTTTCATTAGAGCCCATTTTACGTTCAAGCCAGCGAACGCCAGCACTTATAATTAAAACAAGAACTAAATATTCTAGAATTAGTAATGAATAAATTTCTAGAGGCCTATATTCGGTTACAACAATTTCGTTTGCTCGACGTGTTAATTCTTGCATTCCAATTACTGAAGCAAATGCACTCATTTTCACAATATATATAAATTGGTTTGCTAAAGGAGGAAGAATGCGACGGATTGCTTGAGGCAGAATTACATATCGCATTGTTTGTGCGTATGTGAGGCCGATTGAATGGGCAGCTTCTTTTTGGCCCTTTGCGATTGATTGAATTCCAGATCGGTATATCTCTGCTGTAAAGGCGCTATCAGAGATTGCTAAAGTTATGACAGCTCCCCAAAATGGATCGATAGGTATGTTTAGGCCCATTGATTTAAATATAATTGGAAGTCCATAAAATACCCAAAACAACATAGGCAATAAAGGTATAGATCTAATAAATTCTACATAAACCCGATTTATAATTCTCCAACCTTTTCGTGAAGATTGTCCAGGTAGGGCAACAAGTAATCCAAGATTTATAGAAATAAACGCCGCAACAATTGATATTAAAATAGTATTTCCAATTCCAGAAACTAAAAATTTGATGTTAATCCAACCTGATGGTGTAGCTGGGTTAATAACATACCAGCCCCAAACGTTTGAGGAACAACCCGAAAGAAAAATGAATGCTAAACATAAAAGGTAAATTTTTTTCATATTTTCTCTTAGTGTTTTAAAATTTGATTTAAGAATGTTTTGCAACGATCAGTTTTTGGAGACTTAAAAAATTCTTCTGTTGTGTTTTGTTCGACTATTTTACCTTGATCCATAAAGAGAATTTTGTCTGCTACTTTACGAGCAAATCCCATTTCATGAGTAACAACTATCATGGTCATTCCATCATTGGCCAATTCAATGATTACATCGAGAACTTCAGATATCATCTCTGGATCAAGAGATGAGGTAGGCTCATCAAATAGCATTACTTTAGGTTCCATACATAATGATCTTGCTATTGCAACGCGCTGTTGTTGCCCACCTGAGAGTTGAGCAGGCATTTTTTTTGCTTGATCTGGAATATGAACACGTTCAAGGAAATGCATTGCTATTTTGATAGCTTGATCCTTAGTTTTACCGCGCGTTTTCATGGGTCCTAAAATTAAATTTTCTAAAACATTCAAATGGGGAAAGAGGTTAAACTGTTGAAATACCATTCCAACATTACCTTGAATTGAGTTGATAGATTCCTGCGTATTTTTTAATTCTTTTCCATAAAGTGAAATTAAGCCACTTTGGTGTTCTTCGAGTTTGTTTATACAGCGAACAACAGTAGATTTTCCAGATCCTGAAGGTCCACAAATTACCACTTTTTCACCTGTGTTTACTGTAAGATTAATATCTTTAAGGACATGAAAGTTATCAAACCATTTATTCACATTTGTGAGACTTATTGCAGTGTTTTGCATCAATAACCTGAATATTAAAGTTTACTTGTTTGAATTTCGTACTACCTTAATTAAATCTAAACTTACATCAAGAACATAACATCCAAATAGGAGAAGACGATGAATAAATTTTTTAAAGCAGCAACAATAGCAATCATGGGGATTGTATTGTCAGGTGCAGCAAATGCGCAGTCTGCCTTAAACGAAATACTGAGTAGCGGTGTTTTAAAAGTTGGTACAACTGGAGATTGGAACCCTATGACTGTGCGTGATCCAGCGACAAACAGTTATAAGGGATTTGATATCGATATCATGGAAGAATTAGCCAAAGATTTAGGTGTCGAAATAGAATTTGTGCCAACTGATTGGAAAACATTAGTTAATGGCGTTGTTGCAGGACAATACCATATTACTGGTTCAGCATCAGTCTCACCCGCAAGAATGAAAGCGGCAGGATTTTCTGAAAGTTACATTTCTGTAGAATTCATTCCATTTACAGCAAAAGAAAATGCAGGAAAATTTGATGGTCATGATGCTATAAATCAACCTGGAGTAAAAGTTGCAACAACACTTGGAACATCTTTTGAGAAATTAGTAAGGGCTTGGTATCCAAAGGCCGACATCAAAGTAGTTGAAGCGCCAGCCCGTGGATATCAAGAAGTTTTAGCTGGAAGAGCTGATGTGTTTATTACTTCAAATATTGAAGGCGCAACTTTGCAGGAAAAATTTGGAGTAGTTCGTGTAAAGAATGCAGAAGCGCGTTCACCAACACCAATTGCAATGCTATTGCCTCAAACAGATCAAGTTTGGATTAATTATGTAAATAATTGGGTGAAGGTGAAAGAAGCAAAAGGATTTTTTGCTGCCAACAAGAAAAAATATGGCCTTTAATTAAAATCTAAATGGCAGGATCTACTTCCTGCCATTTTTTCCACCAGTTCTTAGGCAATCTAATTACTTCATATGTGTTTTTCTAAACTACCAAATCACTAATGATTTATAATTTAAAAATCTAATTTTTTGATTGAACTTGAGACCAAAAATCTCCTATTTCACAAAGTTTTCCTTTTCGAATTCCTGCTTTTGAATCCACTGATACTTCTGTGCCAGCAGTTGCATTTGAAGCTTCGATCATGGCGAAACCAATATTGCCATTATAATCAGGTGAAAAAACAGCAGAAGTAACTATACCAATTTTTTTACCATCTTTAAAAACTTCTTCTGGCATTGAAAGGGGTGGCATTTCAGAACCATCTATTTCAATTCCCAACAAACGTTTTTTTATACCATCTTTACGTTGCTTAAGGAGTGCTTTTTTACCAATGAACTCCACATTTGAGTCAAGCGATATGTATTTTTCCAATCCAATTTCTAATGGCGAATCTTCACGGTTCATATCGTTACCATAAGATAGAAGGCCAGCTTCTATTCTTTCAATTAGGTTAGGACAACCTGGCCTAATATTATATTTCTCACCTTTTTCCCATATTGTATCCCATAATTCCGGACCAAGCTGAGAGTCGTTTAAATAGATTTCAAATCCACCCTGTTTCGACCAACCTGATCTTGCTATATTCAACATTCGCCCATTGAATGGAAATTCTTTAAAATGAAAGAATTTTA
>Ga0209504_1000063_pt1 | contig 107037 bp, 92 predicted proteins | sample COGITO_mtgs_1005_FD_184791 | JGI IMG/M metagenome (GOLD analysis project Ga0209504, IMG submission 184791) | Pelagic marine microbial communities from North Sea - COGITO_mtgs_100511 (SPAdes) (version 2) | ecosystem: Environmental > Aquatic > Marine > Epipelagic ... | reverse complement strand
GCGGCCAGCTTGTCGAAGTCGGCATCCGGCTCGGCGTAAGCGGCGTAGACCTGATCCAGACGCGCCTGGGCGTCCTTGATCTGGCTCACGGCCTCTTCCACCACTTCACGCACGGTCTTGCTCGGGTCGAGCTGCGGCTCCTGCGGCAGGTAGCCGATATTCAGCTCCGGCATCGGACGGGCTTCGCCGTCGAACTCGGTGTCGACGCCCGCCATGATCTTCAGCAGGGTGGATTTACCCGAGCCGTTAAGACCGAGCACGCCGATCTTCGCGCCTGGGAAGAACGACAGGGAGATGTTCTTGAGGATTTCCCGCTTCGGCGGTACGACTTTGCCGAGCCGATGCATGGTGTAAACGTATTGAGCCATGATGACCTTGGTTCTGGGTTGAAACGAAAGAGAAGCCGCCAACTGATGCGTGCAGCCTGAGGCTACACGGCGGGGACGGAGCCGCCAGGCGCTACCTGCGCAGCATCCTGTGCATACAGTCACGCGCGCGTGCGGCAAAGCTACCGGAATGCGCCGGACAGGGCAAACGACGCTCGTCGGCCACACTGGCACTTTGCCACGGTTATGGCATGCTAGCCGCCCCCTGCCTGCCGGCCGTTCTGCGCACCCGCCAGGGACCAGCCCATCGCCGCCCAGCCCCCAGGATGTAAGCCTTTGCCAACAGTCACGCCCCCAACCACAGCGCATACACCCGGCACTCCGCCGGCTGAAGCGATGCGTGGGCCGACCCGTGGCGCACTGGTGGTGCTGGTACTGAGCATGCTGGTGTTGCTGCTCTGGCAGCTGCGCCAGGAATCCCAACAGTTGCTCGACAACCAGCGCCAGCTGGGCCTGGCCTACAGCTCGCAGCTGGCCAATCACCTGGGCCTGAACATGGAGCTCAAGGCCAGCGCCGGCCAGGCCCTGCTGCAAACCCATGTGCTGCCGCCCAGTAATTCCGATGAACTGGAAGACCTGCTGCACACCCTGCGTGGCGTATTCCCAACGCTGCGCAGCCTGGCCTGGCTGAATGGCCAGGGCCGGATCATCGCCGACAGCCATACGCCCAGCGAAGATGCGCTGTACCTGGCCGAACTGCTGCAACGCGGCGGTAGCGAAAGCTTCTTCTATACCTTCAGCGCCAACGAACATGGCCGCATCTACCTGCTGCTGCGGCATAACCCCGACAGCGCCGCCAGCGGCTACTGGGTATTGCGCCTGACCAATCGGGCGCTGGCCAGCTGGCTGCAGGAGCATCATCAGAGCCCGCACCAATGGCAGCTGGAAGACCGCAATGCGCAACGGGTGATTGCCAGTAACACGGCCCAGGGCGCCAACAGCTCATCGGTAGCGCCGCCGGTCACCGCCGAGAACCTTGACCAGAGCCTGCTGGAAACCCCGCTCAAGGGCAGCGACTGGCAGCTGCGGGCGCTGTTCAACGAGCGCAAGGTGCGCGCCCAGCAACTGCCGCAACAGGCCAGCAAGCTGCTGCTGTTTATCCTCTGCGCCACCCTTACGCTGCTGGCGCTGTATCGCCTGCTGAATGAACAACGCAGCCTGCACGCGCTGAATACCGCCTCACGGCGCTCGCTGCAGCAGGCCGCCAGCGTGCTCGGCGCCATCGAGGAGCGCGTGCTGGTGACCGACAGCAATGGCCAGCTGCAATACCTCAATCCGCAGGCCGAGGCGATGTTTGGCCTGAGCAACGACGAGGCGCGCAACTGGCACCTGCTCAAGCTGCTGCCGCGTCTCGACCCGCTGCTGTTGCACGACACCGCCCTGCACAATGACCTCGGCCCGGACCTGGTGGAAATCCAGCAGAACGGCGTCGCCCACCTCTACGACATCAGCCGCAGCGACTTGAGCGAAGACAACAAGCGCACTGGTTTTGTCTGGGTACTGCGCGATGTCACCGAAGAACAGCACGCCTCCCATGTGCTGCAGGAAACCCGCCGGCGTTATCAGGACATCTTCGACGGCACCGGCACCGCCCTCTGCGTGCTCGACCTGGCCGAGCTGCAGCGCTATCTGCAACAGCAGCAACTGCGCAACATGACCAGCCTGCAACGCTGGCTGGACGAAGACCCGCAGCACCACAGCGAACTCTGTCAGCGCCTGCGCCTGACCGAAACCAACCAGGTGGCCCTGCAACTGCTCGGCGTCGACTCCAACCAGCAAGCCTGGCAGCACCTGTTCAACAGCGGCCCGCTGCGCCCGGATGGCTTTCGCATGCAGCTGATCAGCGCCCTGCTCAGCGGCAGCGGCCAGCTGGAAATGGAACGCCAGATCCTTACCCCGCAAGGCTATGAGCGCCACCTTTGGCTGCTGCTGCGCCTGCCGGAAAGCATCGACGACCTGCAGGCCGTGACCCTCAGCATCAGCGACATCACCAACCGCAAGCGCATCGAAACCTCGCTGATCGAGCGTGAGCGTTTCTGGTCCGATGTGGTCAGCGCGGTGCCCGACACCATTTATGTGCACGACATCGCCGGCAAGCGGGTGATGTACAGCAACAACCACCTCGGCCCGCAGCTGGGCTACAGCAAGGCGGAAATTCAACAGCTCGGCGAGCGGCTGTGGGAGAAGATTCTGCATCCCGACGATGTCGAGCTGTACCAGCGCATGCGCAATATCCAGCAGGTACAGGGCAATGGCCTGCTGATGCAGTTCGAGCTGCGCTGGCGGCACCGCGATGGCAGCTGGCACTGGTTCGATATCCGCGAGCAGGCCCTGGCGCGCGATGCCAAGGGCCGGGTCAGCCGGCTGATCGGCGTGGCCAAGGACATCACCGAGCAGATCACCCACAGTGAATCCCTGCGCACCAGCGAGCAGCGTTATCGCCTGCTGGCGGAAAGCATCAGCGACGTGATCTTCTCCACCGACGCCCAGCTGCAGCTTAACTATGTCAGCCCCTCGGTGATGCCGGTGCTCGGCTATGACAGCGAGTGGGCGCTGGCCAACGGCTTCCAGAGCCTGGCCACCAACCCACGGCAGCTGAGCGGCTTCTACGCCTTGCTCGACCGCGTGCGCAACGCCCTCGGCGACCCGCAGCGGCTGGCCGAACTGCGCGCCGAGTTTCTGCCGCAGTTGTTTGTCTTCGATGCACTGCGCGCCGACGGCCAGAAGATTCCGGTGGAGCTGCGCCTGGTGCCGATGTGGGATGACAGCGGGCGCTTCGAAGGCCTGCTTGGCGTGGGCCGCGACATCAGCCTGCAGCGCCGCGCGGAGAAAGACCTGCGCATGGCCGCCACGGTATTCGAGCACTCCACCGCGGCGATTCTGGTCACCGATCCGGCTGGTTATATCGTGCAGGTCAACAACGCCTTCAGCCGGGTCAGCGGTTACAGCTCCAAGCAGATTCTCGACCAGCTGCCGAGCATGCTCACCGCCGACACCCAGCAGGCCAGCCATCTGGCCTATGTGATCAAACAGCTCAACCAGCAGGGCAGCTGGGAGGGTGAGGTGTGGCTCAAGCGCAAGAGCGGCGAGAAATTCCCGGCCTGGGTCGGCATCACGGCGGTCAGAGACGATGAAGGCGATCTGGTCAGCTACGTGTGCTTCTTCAGCGATATCAGCGAGCGCAAGGCCAGCGAGCAGCGCATCCACCGCCTGGCCTACTACGACGCACTGACCCAGCTGCCCAACCGCACGCTGTTCCAGGACCGTCTGCACAGCGCCCTGCAACATGGCGAGCGGCACCAGGAATGGGTGGTGCTGATGTTCCTCGACCTCGACCGCTTCAAGCCGATCAACGACTCCCTCGGTCACGCCGCCGGCGACCGCATGCTCAAGGAAGTGGCGGTGCGCCTGTGCGCCTGTGTGGACAGTGACGACACCGTGGCACGCATGGGCGGCGACGAATTCACCCTGCTGCTGCAATCCCAGAGCCAGCGTGAGGTCGCGCTGACCCGCGCGATCCACGTCGGCGAGCAGATTCTCGCCAGCCTGGCGCAGCCGTTTATTCTCGAAGGCCGCGAGTTCTTCGTCACCGCCAGTATCGGTATCGCCCTCAGCCCCCAGGACGGCAACGAGCTAAGCCAGCTGATGAAGAACGCCGACACGGCGATGTATCACGCCAAGGAACGCGGCAAGAACAACTTCCAGTTCTACCAGGCCGACATGAATGCCAGCGCCCTGCAGCGCCTGGAGCTGGAGAGCGACCTGCGCCACGCCCTCGAACAGGGCGAGTTCAAACTGTATTACCAGCCGCAGTTCTCCGGTGACGGCAAACGCCTGACCGGCGCCGAAGCGCTGCTGCGCTGGCAGCATCCGCAGCGCGGCCTGGTGCCGCCGAATGACTTTATTCCGGTGCTCGAAGAGCTGGGCCTGGTGGTGCAGGTCGGCGACTGGGTGCTGCGCGAGTCCTGCCGCCAGCTGGCCGAATGGCACGAGGCGAAGATTCGCGTGCCGAAGATATCGGTCAACCTCTCGGCCCGGCAGTTTGCCGAAGGCGACCTCAATCAGCGCATTGCCGAGATTCTCCAGCACAGCGGCATTCCCGCCGGCTGCCTGGAGCTGGAGCTGACTGAAAGCATTCTGATGGAAGACGTGGCCAACGCCATGCAGACCCTCAGCAGCCTGAAGAAACTCGGCGTGTTTATCGCCATCGACGACTTCGGCACCGGCTACAGCTCGCTGAATTACCTCAAACAGTTCCCCATCGACGTGCTGAAGATCGACCGCAGCTTTGTCGACGGCCTGCCCCACGGCGAGCAGGACGGCCAGATTGCCCGGGCGATCATTGCCATGGCCCACAGCCTGAATCTCACGGTAATCGCCGAAGGCGTGGAAACCCTGGCCCAGCTGGATTTCCTGCGCGGCCACGACTGCGACGAAGTGCAGGGCTTCCTGCTCGGCCGGCCAATGCCGGCGCACCAGTTCACCGCGCTGTTTACTGGCACCGCGCTGTTTATGCTGGGCTGAAGCGCGACCGCGCATGAGCCCCGCTTGTCCGCCAGATGACCACGCTTCATATGCCTGTTTAGTGCGGATGAGGTAGAATTCGCCCCCTCTTTCTACCGCCCAGCTGATTTTCTCAGGGGAATGCTATGTTCAGCCGTGATTTGACTATCGCCCGTTATGACGCCGAATTGTTTGCCGCGATGGAGCAAGAAGCCCAGCGCCAGGAACATCACATCGAGCTGATCGCCTCGGAGAACTACACCAGCCCAGCGGTGATGGAAGCCCAAGGTTCGGTACTGACCAACAAGTACGCCGAAGGCTATCCAGGCAAGCGTTACTACGGCGGTTGCGAATACGTCGACATCGTCGAGCAGCTGGCCATCGACCGTGCCAAGGAACTGTTCGGCGCCGACTACGCCAACGTCCAGCCGCACTCCGGCTCGCAAGCTAACAGCGCCGTGTATATGGCCCTGCTGGAAGCCGGCGACACCGTACTGGGCATGAGCCTGGCCCACGGCGGTCACCTGACCCACGGCGCCAGCGTCAGCTTCTCCGGCAAGATGTACAACGCCGTGCAGTACGGCATCGACAACGTCACCGGCCTGATCGACTACGACGAAGTCGAGCGCCTGGCCGTTGAGCACAAGCCGAAGATGATCATCGCCGGTTTCAGCGCCTACTCGCAGGTGCTGGACTTCCCACGCTTCCGCGCCATCGCCGACAAGGTTGGCGCTTACCTGTTCGTCGACATGGCTCACGTAGCCGGTCTGGTAGCGGCTGGCGTGTACCCGAACCCGGTGCCGTTCGCCGATGTGGTCACCACCACCACCCACAAAACCCTGCGCGGCCCGCGCGGCGGCCTGATCCTCGCTCGTGCTAACGAAGCACTGGAGAAGAAATTCAACTCCGCCGTATTCCCAGGCGGCCAAGGCGGCCCGCTGGAGCACGTAATCGCGGCCAAGGCCGTGTGCTTCAAGGAAGCCCTGCAGCCTGAGTTCAAGGCCTACCAGCAGCAAGTGATCAAGAACGCCCAGGCCATGGCCAGCGTGTTTATCGAAAACGGCTACGACGTGGTCTCCGGCGGTACCGAGAACCACCTGTTCCTGCTCAGTCTGATCAAGCAGGACATCACCGGTAAAGACGCCGACGCCGCCCTGGGTCGCGCCTTTATCACCGTGAACAAGAACAGCGTGCCGAACGACCCACGCTCGCCGTTCGTCACCTCCGGCCTGCGCATCGGCACCCCAGCCGTGACCACCCGCGGCTTCAAGGAAGACGAGTGCCGCGCACTGGCTGGCTGGATCTGCGAGATCCTCGCCAACCTGGGCGACGACGCGGTTGAAGCGCGCGTACGCGAGCAAGTCAAAGCGGTCTGCGCCAAGTTCCCGGTATACGGCAACTAATCAGCAGCTGCTGCTAAAAAGCCCGCCTCTTGGCGTAAGGCTGTTCACATAAGAAAAATGCCGCTTCGCCCTTGCCAGGGAAGCGGCATTTCTTTGTGCTCACCACCGTAGGATGGGTGCTAACCCATCAATTGGCTGATGGGTTAGCACCCATCCTACGGCCTGAACCACTGCCAAAGACTTAGAGCGAGGAAGATTTCAAAGCCCGCCGCTCTATAGGGCGTAAAGCGGACCCACTTAACTGAACAGCATTGCGCCTCTTGGCGGGCTTTTTTATAGCTGCCGCGCCACCCTCAGCACAGATAAAACCAAGCCATCGTCAGCAGCCTTGGCTATAGTGGATAAAACCTCGCAGGAGTTTCTTTGCATGAGCGAAACAGCCAATGAGCGTCGGCGCTTTCACCGCATCGCTTTCGACGCCCCCACCGAGATAGTGCAAGGGGAACGGCGCTGGGCGGTCGAATTGCATGACGTATCGCTGAAAGGCCTGCTGATCAAGCGCCCCAACGGCTGGAACGGCGACCCTAATCAGCCATTCGAAGCCAATATCCAACTGGCCGACGACACCCGCGTACTGATGGAAGTGGTGCTGACCCGCACCCAGTCCGATCTGCTCGGTTTTGTCTGCCGGCATATCGACCTCGACTCGATCAGCCACCTGCGTCGCCTGGTGGAACTCAACCTCGGCGATGACAGCCTGCTGGAACGCGAACTCGCCGCCCTCGGCGAAGACGAGTAAACAAAAAGGAGGCCTCGGCCTCCTTTTTTCATCCTGCCTGAGCAGATTTAGAACGTGTTTACGATTTCGCGAGCTAGAGCCAGACAAGGCAAAAACAGCCGAGGAAGCGCAGTTTACGAGCTGTAAATGAGCACTCCGAGGCTGTTTTTAACGCCGGATGGCCGACGCGCAGCAGATCGTAAACAGGTTCTTACTCGAACAACGCATCCAGCGCTTGCTCCAGGCGCGTTACGGCAATCACCTGCAACCCCGGCGGCGGATCTTTCGGCGCATTGCCCTTGGGCACGATGGCGCGTTTGAAGCCATGCTTGGCCGCCTCTTTCAGGCGTTCCTGACCGCTCGGCACCGGGCGGATTTCGCCGGACAGCCCTACTTCACCAAATACCAGCAGGTCATGCGGCAACGGCTTGTTGCGCAGGCTGGAAATTACCGCGGCCATCAGCGCCAGGTCCGATGCGGTCTCCAGCACCTTGACCCCGCCGACCACGTTGAGAAATACGTCCTGATCATAGGTCGGGATGCCGCCATGCCGGTGCAGCACGGCCAGCAGCATGGCCAGGCGATTCTGATCCAGCCCCAGGGTGACGCGGCGCGGGTTGGCCATATGGCTGGTGTCGACCAGCGCCTGCACTTCCACCAGCATCGGCCGAGTGCCTTCCCAGGTGGCCATCACCACGCTGCCGGGGACTTCTTCCTGGGCGCGGGTAAGGAAAATCGCCGAGGGGTTGGTGACCTCTTTCAGGCCCTTGTCTGTCATGCCGAACACGCCCAGCTCGTTGATCGCGCCAAAGCGGTTCTTCACCGCACGCAGCAGACGCAGACGACCATCGGATTCGCCCTCGAAATACAGCACGGTGTCGACCATGTGTTCAAGCACACGCGGCCCGGCCAGCGCGCCCTCCTTGGTCACGTGACCAACCAGAAAGATCGCCGTGCCGCTCTGTTTGGCAAAGCGCACCAGTAGCGCCGCACTCTCGCGCACCTGAGACACGCCACCGGGTGCTGAGGAAAGTTGTTCGGTAAAGATGGTCTGAATCGAGTCGATCACCATCACCTTGGGCTTTTCTACCCGCGCGGTGGCGATAATGCTTTCGATGCAGGTTTCGGTCATCACCTTGAGCTTGTCTTCCGGCAAGCCCAGGCGGCGGGCGCGCATGGCCACCTGCTGCTGGGATTCCTCACCGGTGACATACAACGCGGGAAAGCGCGTGGCGATATTGCACAGGGTCTGCAGCAGGATGGTCGACTTGCCGATACCGGGGTCGCCGCCAATCAGCACCACCGAACCGTCCACCAGGCCGCCGCCGAGTACGCGATCCAGCTCGCCGGAGGCGGTGGAGAAACGCGGCACTTCCTCGACGCTGACCTCGGCCAGGGTCTTGATCTGCACCTGATCACCCGCCCAACCGGAACGCCCGCTGGGGGTGGCCGCATTGGCTTCGAGCAGGGTCTCGACCAGGGTATTCCAGGCCCCGCACTCACCGCACTGGCCGGCCCATTTGGGGAAGGTGGCGCCGCACTCGGTGCAGCCATACATGCGCTTGGCCTTGGCCATGCCGGACTCCTATAGACGCTGAGCCCGGATCATACGAAATAGCTGGATATATTTACAGTCCCGCGCAGCTATCCCTTGCAACCGTTACCACAGCCACAACATTGCCCGGCAGCGCGTTTCAGCCGGCGCGCGAGATCATCCTTGAGGCCGACGCGTTCCTGCTTAAGCGCATACAGCGCATCATCAGCCAGCAGCTCGCTGCCCGCTTCGATCCGGCAGATGCGTTTATCCAGGGTTTCGTAGGTATCGGCCAGGCGGGCGAAGTCGGCGTCGCCCTGGCGCAGCTCATGCAGCGCGCCGCGCAGTTCGGAGAAGTCCTTGATCAGCGGATGGTGTTCAACATGCATGCGGGCATTCCTCTGGGATAGTCATTGCCTGCAGACTATCCCCTGAGCCGGGGCCGGCACTTGACCCGGATCAAACCCATGACGCTATGACGCACCACTGAGAAAACCGGCCAGCTCGTCCTTGAGGCTGACGCGTTGCATCTTCAAGCCCAGCAGCAACATCTCATCCATGGCCACCCGGCCGCTTTCCGCCTCATAGATACGCTTATCAAGCTCTTCATATTCCTCGGCCAAGCGGGCGAAATGCCCATCACTGGACAACAAGGCGTGCAGCTGCGTCTTGAACTCGGGAAACTCGCGGTGCAGCGGATGATGTTCCAGTGGCATAACGGCATCCTCATGGCGGGCCTCCCTTGAGCCTAGCCCAGTCGCGCCGGCTCTGCCGAAACGCCTTGCAACACGGGCCTCAGGCGAGGTCTGCTATCTTTGCCCAAGCTTCAAAAGCCATTAGCGAGAACTGGTTATGAGTACAACATCAGGATGTTCGGCTTGCCGTGACGGCCAAGGGTTGGGATTTCCCATCAGCATGGCCTTTCAGCCCATTATCAACCTGACTACAGGCACCATATTCGCCCACGAGGCCCTGGTGCGCGGTATAGCCGGTGAATCCGCCGGCAGCCTGCTGAGCCAGCTCAACGCGGACAATCTCTACCCGTTCGACCAGGCCTGCCGGATTACCGCCTTGGAATGGGCCGCCAAGCTGCACGTGCCGGCCATGGTCTCAATCAACTTTATGCCCAACGCGGTGTACAAGCCCGAAACCTGCATCCGCGCGACCCTGGAGGCGGCCAAGCGCTTCAATTTCCCGTTACAGCGGATCATCTTCGAGGTCACCGAACAGGAGCAGGTGCTGGATGTCGACCACCTCACCGGCATCCTGCGCGCGTACCGCAAACAGGGCTTTATGACGGCGATTGATGACTTCGGCGCCGGCTATGCCGGGCTCAATCTGCTGGCCGACTTTCAGCCTGACCTGATCAAGCTGGACATGCAGCTGATCCGCAATATCGAGCAGGACAGCGTGCGGCAGATTCTGGTCGAAGCCGCCCTGCAGATGTGCCGCAAACTGAATATCCGGGTGATCGCCGAAGGCATCGAAAGCCTCGGTGAACTGCATGCATTACGCGATATGGGCGTGGAGCTGTTTCAGGGTTACCTGCTGGCCAAACCGGGGTTCGAGTCGCTGCCCGAGGTCCACTACCCGGCCTGAGAAGTAGCTGGCAAGCGGCGCGCGCTGGATTACACTCAGCGCAACCTCACCTACCAGGGAACGCAGCATGAGCATACTCAGTGAATTCAAAGCATTTGCCGTCAAAGGCAATGTGGTCGACATGGCCGTCGGCATCATCATCGGCGCTGCGTTCGGCAAGATCGTCTCGTCCTTTGTCGGTGACGTGGTGATGCCACCGCTGGGCGTGCTGATTGGCGGCGTGGACTTCTCCGACCTGGCGATTGTGCTGAAAGCTGCCGAAGGCGATGCCGCTGCGGTCACCCTGGCCTACGGCAAATTTATCCAGACCGTACTCGACTTCCTGATCGTCGCCTTCGCCATCTTTATGGGCATCAAGGTGCTCAACAGACTCAAGCGCGAAGAAGCCGCTGCCCCCGAGGCGCCAGCCGCGCCGACCAAGGATCAGGAGCTGCTCAGCGAAATCCGCGACCTGCTCAAGGCGCAGCAAGCCAAGGAGTAGCACCCGCCACTAACGCATAAAGGCACCCTCGGGTGCCTTTTGTTTGCCGGCGCTAAACCCTACCAATAGCTCTCCACCGCCACCTGCCCCGGCCGCCGGGTCAGGCTGAGCTGCAGATCACGCTGTTTCAGCAGCGCGCGGGTGTCATCGATCATCTGCGGGTTGCCGCAAATCATAAGCCGCGAATAGGCAGGATCCAGGCTCAGCCCCGCCGCCTGTTCCAACTCGCCACTCTCCAGCAAGCTGGTGATGCGCCCATGCAGGCAGCCGGGGACCTGCTCGCGGGTGACCAACGGCAGATAGACGAAACGCGCAGCGTATTCCTGCAGATGCTCCTGCTGCATCAGGCCGTGAATCAGTGGCTGATAGGCCAGCTCGCTGGCCGTGCGCGCGCTGTACACCAGCACCACGCGGGCAAAACGCTGCCACACCTCCAGCCCCTGCAGAATCGACAGAAACGGCGCCAACCCGGTGCCGCTGGCCAGCAGCCAGAGGTCGCGGCCATCGGCAAAGCGATCAAGGGTGAGAAAGCCCAACGCCTGTTTCTCTACCAACAGGCTGTCGCCGACCTGCAGCCGGCTCAGTTCGGAGGTGAACTCACCGCCCGGCACGACGATGGAGAAGAATTCGAGAAACTCGTCATGGGGTGCCGAGGCCATCGAATAGGCGCGCCAGACCACCGAGCCATCGGCCTTGGCTACGCCGAGACGGGCGAACTGCCCGGCACGAAAACGAAAACCGGCATCACGCGTACAGCGCAGGCTGAACAGGCTGGGCGACCAGACCTGAATAGAGGTAAGGGTTTGCTGGGTGAACTTGTCGTCGCTGGTCATGCGGACACCGGGCTTATGCGGATTGCATAAACCCAGTGTGGCGCAACGCCGGGCTGACAAACACCGGCAAAACCTGGGGGCTCTTGGCCTTTACCCTTAGAAGCGGTTCTTAGCGGCGATTAACTGCCTGGGCGGCACGCAACACATCGGCGCCGATTTCAGCCTCAAAGGTCTTCCACGTCGGGCTCAGTGCAGTGCGCCAGGCGGCACGTTCGTCCGCCGTAAGGGTGACCACTTTGGCATTGCCGGCGGCAATGATGCGCTCGCGATCATTGTTGTTCAGCGCCTCGGCGTCCTTGTTCACCGAGAAGGAAACCTCTTCGATGATCGCTTCCAGTTCGGTGCGGGTCTTGTAAGGGATGCTGGTCCAGAACTCCTTGCTGCTGATCAGCATATAGCTCAGCGAGCCGTGATTGAGCTCGCTGATAAACGGCTGCACGGTATCGACTTTCTGGCTGGCAATGTTCGACCACGGCCCTTCGGTGCCCTGGATGGTGCCAGCCTGCAGCGCCTTGAATGCCTCGGCGAACGGCATCTTCACGGTCTTGGCGCCAAGTTGAGCAAACTGCGCTTCCAGCACCGACGAAGGCTGAATGCGGAAGGCCAGGTCCTTGGCATCCTCGGGCTTGCGCAGCTCACGGTTGGAAGTCAGCTGCTTCATGCCGTTATTCCAGTAGGCCAGGCCGTAGATGCCGTGGCTGGACATCGAGTGCAGCAGCTCGCGGCTCTTGTCGCGCTTCTGGAAACGCTTGACCGCCTCCAGATCGTCGAACAGGAACGGCAGGTCAAACACCTGCAATTGCTTGGTGTAGGCCTCGAACTTGGACAGCGAAGGCGCCAGCATCTGCACTTTGCCCTCGCGCAGGGCGTTGATCTCCTCACCATCACCGAACAGCGTCGAGTTCGGGTAGACCTCAACCGTAATCTGGCCGGCCAGGCGCTCTTCCACCAGCTTTTTGAACAGCAGTGCACCCTTGCCCTTGGGAGTGTCCTCGGCCACGACGTGGGAGAACTTGATAACGATGGGCGCCTTACCTTCTGCCTGGGCCGGGCTTGCCGCGACCAGCAACGCAGTGAAGGTTAAAGACAACAGGGACTTGAACATGAACATACCTTTTTGCAAATAGAACGCCGTGAAGCCTGCATAAGCAGGCCTCATTGAGTGGGGGTGTGGGCTATGGATGATTCGGCGGACGCGGCAAAGCAGCGGCGCAGTCCTGATCATCAGGCGCTACCAGATCGCAGCCGGGCGTGACGCTCGGGGCCTGGTTATTATTTGAATGCTGACCTTGCTGACTCATGCCTGCTGACTGACGGGTATCGGACACGACTGAGCAGATCTGCAAGGGGGCGGCATTCTTCGGCAAAGCCGCGCGCGACACAACTGTGATTTGCTGAACCAGCTCTCAGTTCCGAGACTTTTCCGCCACTTGCACCGACAATAGCGACCAACTGCACTTTTTATCGCGCCCTTGCGGCCTGCTACCCGAGTTATCCATGCCCCTGCTCAGCACCCCGTTTGCCCAGCTTGACCTGCTTCGCCAACCCGACCAGCCCAACGAGCCGCTGCAGGCCTTCGATGCCGCCGACGAATACCTGCTCAACCACCTGCACGAGCAAGGGCTGACGAACGGCGCGCGGGTATTGGTGCTGAATGACAGTTTCGGCGCCCTGGCCATCAGCTTGGCCGGCCGGACGCAAGTGACCAGCAGCGGCGACTCGCACCTCGGCTACTTGGGTTTGCAGGTCAACCTGCTGCGCAACCAGCTGCCGGCGGATGCCGTGAGGTTTGTCCCGGCCAGCGCAGTCGCCCAAGGACCATTCGATGTGGTGCTGATCCGCGTACCGAAAACCCTAGCGCTGCTGGAAGAGCAACTGATCCGCCTGCACGGCCAGCTCGCCCCTGGCGCGCAGGTGATTGCCGCAGCGATGATCAAGCACCTGCCACGGGCTGCCGGCGATCTGCTGGAAAAATATATCGGCCCGGTGCAGGCCTCGCTGGCGGTAAAAAAAGCCCGCTTGCTGTTTGCCACACCCGAGGCCAAAGCCGCGCCTGTATCGCCTTACCCGACGCGCTACAACCTGGAAAAACCGGCTATCGCGCTGCTTAACCATGCCAATGTGTTCTGCCGTGAAGACCTGGATATCGGCACCCGCGCCTTCCTCCCGCACCTGCCCAAACACCTCAGCCGCGTGCGTGTAGCGGACCTCGGTTGCGGCAACGGCGTACTCGGCATTGCCTATGCGCTGGGCAGCCCGCAGGCCGAGCTGACGCTGGTGGATGAGTCGTATATGGCGGTGCAATCGACACAAGAGAACTGGCGTGCGGCACTGGGCGAACGCCAGGTCGAAATCCGCGCCGGCGATGGCCTGGCCGAGCAGACGGAGGATTCGCTGGACCTGGTGCTGTGCAACCCGCCATTCCACCAGCAACAGGTGGTCGGCGATTTCCTTGCCTGGCGCATGTTCCAGCAGGCCCGCGCGGCGCTGGTAACCGGCGGCGAACTGTGGATAGTCGGCAACCGCCACCTGGGCTACCACGCCAAGCTGAAACGGCTGTTCCGTGGCGTAGAGCAGGTGGCGGCGACGCCGAAATTTGTGGTGCTTAAAGCGATCAAATAAGCGCCGGACCGTAGGGTGGATCACGCTTCACCGATCCACCATGGCGTCGGCACGGTGGATGAAAAAGCGTCATCCACCCTACAAAAACGCCCGTTTACGGCGTACCCATCCCCGCTGCCTGCATAAACAGCCGCAGCAGATAGGACACCGCGCCCAGGGCCAGCACGCTGCCAGCCCAGATCAGCACCAGCCAGCCGAGCCGCTGCCACAGCGGCTTTTTCTCTTCTACATCGTTCATCACTCGCACCTTAGTGATAACCATCTTCTTCAGTAACCTTGCCGCGAAATACGTAATAGCTCCAGGCGGTGTACATCAGGATAAAGGGGATGATGAACAGCGCGCCGACCAGGATAAAGCCCTGGCTCTGCGGCGGTGCGGCGGCTTCCCAGATGCTGATCGACGGCGGGATGATATTCGGCCACAGGCTGATGCCGAGGCCGCTGTAGCCGAGGAAGATCAGCGTCAGGGTCAGCAAAAACGGAGAGTAGTTGGCGTTGCGTGCCACCGCGCGCAGCAGCGCCCAGGTGCACAGCAGCACCAGCAGCGGCACAGGCATAAACCAGAAGATATTCGGCATGCTGAACCAGCGCTCGGCGATGTCGGCATGTGCCAGCGGCGTCCACAGGCTGACGATGCCGGTGACGCCAAGCAGGACGAACACCAACGGCCGCGCCAGGTCGTGCATCTGCTGTTGCAGGCGGCCTTCAGTCTTCATGATCAGCCAGGTGCAGCCGAGCAAGGCATAGGCAGCAATCAGCGCCAGGCCGCAGAACAGCGAGAACGGCGTCAGCCAGTCCAGCGCGCCGCCGACATACACCCTATCGACCACCTTGAAGCCGTCGATATAGGCCCCCAGCGCCACGCCCTGGAAGAAGGTCGCGGTCAGCGAGCCGCCGATAAACGCCTTGTCCCAGATATGCCGCTTGGCGGCTTTGGCCTTGAAGCGGAACTCGAAGGCCACCCCGCGAAAGATCAGCCCCAGCAGCATAAAGATCAGCGGCAGGTACAGCGCGCTGAGCACCACCGCGTAGGCCAGCGGGAAAGCGCCGAACAGCGCCGCGCCACCGAGCACCAGCCAGGTTTCGTTACCGTCCCAGACCGGTGCTACGGTGTTCATCATCACATCGCGTTCGCCTTCGCTTTTGACGAAGGGGAAGAGGATGCCTATTCCTAAGTCGAAGCCGTCCATAACCACGTACATCATCACCCCGAAGGCGATGATCACGGCCCAGATCAGCGAGAGATCAATGCCCATATTCAATTCCTCTCAGCCAGCGAGTCAGTTTCGCCCTCTTCCAAGCCCTCTTCAGGCGCGGACAGCGGACGGGACGGCGTGCGTTTCTGGCCAGGGCCGCCTTCGGCGGGTTCCTTGCCTTCATCGGTGATCGGGCCTTTGCGCACCAGGCGCATCATGTAGCTGATACCGGCACCAAACAGGGCGAAATACACCACCACGAACAGAATCAGGGTCAGGCTCATCTGCGCAAAACTGTGCCCGGACGAGGCATCGGCGGTGCGCATCAGGCCGTGGATAATCCAGGGCTGGCGGCCGATTTCCGTGGTGTACCAGCCGGCGAGGATGGCGATGATCCCCGACGGGCCCATCCACACCGCCAGATGCAGGAACGGCCGACTCTGGAACAGCTTGCCGCGACTGCGTAGCCACAGCCCCCAGAGGCCAGTAAGGATCATCAGCATGCCCAGGCCGACCATGATCCGGAAGGTCCAGAACACGATGGTTGAGTTTGGCCGGTCTTCCTTGGCGAACTCTTTGAGCGCCGGCACCTGCTTGTCCAGGCTGTGGGTCAGGATCAGGCTGCCAAGGGCGGGAATCTCGATCTTGAAGCGGGTTTCCTCGCGCTGCATATCCGGCCAGCCGAACAGGATCAGCGGGGTCGGCTCATCGCCGTGGTTTTCCCAGTGGCCCTCGATGGCGGCGATCTTCGCTGGCTGATACTTGAGGGTATTCAGACCATGGAAGTCGCCAATCACTGCCTGGATCGGCGCGACGATCAGCGCCATCCACATAGCCATCGACAGCATCTTGCGGATCGCCGGGTTGTCGCGACCGCGCAGCAGGTGCCAGGCCGCCGATGCGCCGACAAAGAACGCGGTGGCGAGGAACGCCGCCGTGGCCATGTGCGCCAGGCGATAAGGGAACGAAGGGTTGAACACCACGGCGAACCAGTCCACCGGAATCACCCGGCCGTCGATGATCTCGAAGCCCTGCGGGGTGTGCATCCAGCTGTTGGAGGCAAGAATCCAGAAAGTCGAAATCAGCGTGCCGACCGCCACCATCACCGTGGAGAAGAAGTGCAGGCCCGGGCCGACGCGGTTCCAGCCAAACAGCATGACGCCAAGAAAGCCCGCTTCGAGAAAGAACGCGGTCAGCACTTCATAGGTCAGCAGCGGCCCGGTGACCGCCCCGGCAAAGTCGGAGAAGGCGCTCCAGTTGGTGCCGAACTGATAGGCCATGACCAGGCCGGAGACCACCCCCATGCCGAAGTTGACCGCAAAGATTTTCGCCCAGAAGTGGTACAGGTCGCGGTAAACCTCCTCCCCGGTCTTCAGCCACAGCCCTTCGAGCACCGCCAGGTAACTGGCCAGGCCTATGGTGATGGCCGGAAAGATGATGTGAAAGGAGATGGTGAAAGCGAACTGGATTCGAGCAAGGTCGAGAGCCTCCAATCCAAACATGGCGTTTCCTCAGTCAGGTGATACGGGGCACGGCCACGGGCGCGCATGCCAGTCACGGGTATTCAGTCGGGGGATTATTGTTCTGGGTGAGGCAACTAGCGAGCAGGGCAAAAGCCCTCACAACCGCACGCCGAAGGTGTTGACGCGGGTCAATGCATGTACAGAGAGTAGCGTTTGCCGGGGCAAGTTCAGCTGTGGTCGATTGTCGCGCGACCGGCTGTCACAAGGGCTGGCGCCTTACAACAGCGCATCTGGTCGATCCACATCGCGCAGTACGCCAGGATCATCTACAACGATGCCGTGGCAAGCGTCTGGATTGGCTTGCAACAGCGCGCGCGCACCTTGATCACCGCGCAGGGTCTGCAGCTGCGCCCAGAAGCTGCGGCCAAACAGCACCGGATGGCCGCGCTGACCATCGTACAGTGGGTAGGCGATACGCTCAGCCGCCGCCTGGCTGATGAGCTGACGCAGGCTGTCTGCGGCCACCCAGGGCATATCGCCGAGTAATACCGCGACAGCCTCGGCGTCGCGCCCAAGCAACACAGCTATGCCTGCAGCCAGCGTGTGGCCCATGCCCTGATCGGCCTCACTACAACGGATAACCCGGCACGCCGTCGGCAGCCCTAGCGCCTGCGCATCGTCCTCGTCGCGCAGCAGCACATGCACCTCAGCGAACACCTGCAACGCCTGCTCGACGCTGGCGGCCAACAGGCTGCGCCCGTCCGGCAAACGGGCCAGGCGCTTGTCGCTGCCAAAGCGCGTGCCACGCCCGGCGGCGAGCATCAAAGCGAGCACCTTGGGCATGCTAGAGCGCATCCCGCGCCAGGCCGTTGCGCACCCGCAGAATATCGGCGAGTACCGCCAGGGCGATTTCCGCCGGGGTCTTGCTGCCCAGGTTTAGCCCGATTGGCGCGATAATCCGCGCCAGCGCAGCATCATCCAGGCCGCCAACCCGGCGCAGGCGCTCGAAGCGTTTGGCGCTGGTCTGTCGCGAGCCCATCACACCGATATAAAAGGCCTCGGTGCGGACCGCTTCGATCATCGCCAGGTCATCGATACGCGGATCATGGGTCAGCGCCACCACGGCGGTGTCGGCATGGCAGCCGCCCAGACGGATAACCTCGGACGGCAGTTCACGGCGGATCTCCACCCCTGGCAAGTCGACGCCTTGCAGCACCTCCTCGCGCGGATCGCAGAGCACCACCTCGAAGCCCAGCCCCTGAGCGAATTGCGCGCAGACCTGCGCCACCGAGGAGTAACCCGCCAGCAGCAGGCGCTGAGCCGCGCCGACGCGCACACGCAGCAGATTCGACTGACGCTCCACCCGTGGTCCCTGCGTGTTATCGGCCAGCAGGCGGCGCTCGCCGCTAGGTAATGCCACTTCGCGGATCAGCCGGCGCTGGCCCGCCAAAGCGCTTTCCAGCTCACGCAGATGGGCTTGTACCGCGCAGTCGGCTGGCAGGTTTTCCACCAGCACTTCCAGCACGCCACCGCAGGGCAGGCTGATCTGCGAACGCGGGTCGCTGCCATCGCCGTAGCGCACCAGGTGCACAGGCTCAGGAAAGGCGCCAGCGGCCAGGCGCTCAAGAAACTCATCCTCAACGCAACCGCCAGACAGCGAGCCGATCCATTCGCCCTCGGCCGTGGCAGCCAGCAGCGAACCCGGCGCGCGCGGCGCCGAGCCGTAGGTGCTCAGCACCGTGCACAGCCACACGCGCTGTCCTGCGGCGGACCACTGCAGCGCCTGGCGCACTACCAGCAGATCAAGGTGCTGCATCAGGCTTCACCCGGCCTCAATGGCCTTTCTCGCTGCGCAACTGGCTGACCTGCTGCGGGCTCAGCTCAGCGTTCTGGCCGCCCCAGGTCTGCCGCAGGTAATGCAGCAGGTCGCGCATCTGCCCGTCATCCAGCTTGTCACTGAAGCCCGGCATTGGCTGCATGCGCTCGAAACCGGTGAACTGCTGCTCCTTGATGCCGTCATCGATCACCCGCAACAGGTTGCGGGCCTCATTCAGGCGCAGGGTGGTGTTGCCATCCATCGCCACAGCCACATGCGGCACGCCCTCGCCCGCCACGCCATGGCAACCGGCACAGAGGTTGAGGTAGTGCTGGCGGCCCTGCTGGGCGCTGTCATCGAGCTGTTCGAAGGCCACCGCGCTGACCTTGCGCGGCGCCGGCGGTTGATCGCCAAGCAGATAGGTGGCCATGGCCTGGTGGTCGTCCAGCGGCAGGTACTGGGTGCTGTGGTGCAGCACCGGGTACATCTCGTTGAACATCGAACCCTGGGCGCTGATGCCGTGTTTGAGGAAGGTCGCCAGGTCGTCGGTGCTCCAGCCGCGCTCGGCCAGGTCCTCGGCGAGCAGGCTCGGCGCCTCGTAACCGAGCAGTACGCCGCCCTGCAGACGCTGATCCTGCTGCAGAGCGCCGAGGGCATTGCGCGGTGTGTGGCACTCGCCGCAGTGGCCCAGGGCCTCAACCAGGTACTGACCGCGCTGCCAGGTCTCGCTTTTGCCTTCGGCCGGCAGCAGTTGCACGCGGTTCTTGTAGAGCATGTTCCAGAAGCCCAGGCCGAAGCGCACATTGAACGGGAAGCTCAGGCTGGTTTGCGGGCTGGGTTTGGCAATCGGCTCCAGCCTCATCAGGTAGGCGTAAATGGCGTCGGAGTCTTCGCGTTTGAGCAGGTGATAGGAGGTGTAGGGCATCGCCGGATAGAGCTTGCTGCCGTCACGCCGCTCACCTTCGGCCACAGCGCGGTAGAAGTCATCGGCGCTGTACTCGCCGATGCCGTACTGCTTGTCCGGGGTGATGTTGGTGCCATAGATGGTGCCGAACGGCGACTCCAGCGGCAGGCCGCCGGCGTACTCGGCACCGCCTTCGACGCTGTGACAGGCCACACAGTCGGCGGCGCGCGCCAGGTACTTGCCGCGCTCAAGCAGTTGCTTATCGGCGGCCTGGGCAGCCAACGGCAGTAACAGGGCGGCAGCGATCAGAATGTTCTTCATGCTCAACCTTCCTTGACCAAGCCGAGGGACTCGACCACATCGCGCGCGGCGTTGTAGTAGCGCACGTAGCCGGTGCAGCGGCAGATGTGCTTGCCCAGGGCGTCTTCGATCTCGCCTTCCAGCTCGCTGCGCTTGACCGGCTGACGCTGCAGCTTTTCCACCAGTACGGTGGCGGCGTTGACGTAGCCGGGGGTGCAGTAGCTGCACTGGAAGGCAAACTGGTCGACGAACTTCTGCTGGATCGGGTTGAGCTGGCTAACCTCGCCCTGGGCATCGCGCTTGGCGTGGCCCTCAATGGTGCGGATGCGCTTGCCGTCGAAGAAATGTGCGCCGGTGATACAGGTGCGGACTTCCTCGCTGGTGCCGTCGGGCTTGTCGAGGATCGCCACACAGGCGTGACAGACGCCCTGACCGCAGCCCAGGCGCGAACCGGTGAGGTTCAGGTATTCATGGAGAAAGTCGATCATCATCAGGTCGTCGGCCACTTCCAGCGGGCCGACTGCCTGGCTGTTGATAATCATGCTGAGCAGGCGCTTAGCCATGGAGGGCCTCCTTGATGCGGGCCGGAGTCAGGGGAAGGTCGCGCAGGCGCTTGCCGGTGGCGTGAGCCACCGCGTTGACGATGGCGCCGACCACCGGAATCATCACCACTTCGGCGATGCCCTTGGCCGGGTCACTGGGCGACAGCGGCGGCAGAATCTCCGCGCTTTGCGACCACACCGCGCAGTCCTTGGCGCGCGGTAGCTGGTAGCGGTTGAAGTTCCAGGTACCGTCGCCGGGGCCACCTTCGTACAGCGGCATTTCTTCCAGCAGCGCGTGGCCAATGCCCATGGCGATACCGCCTTCAAGCTGACCGAGCACCAGTTCTTCGACGATCACCCGGCCGCATTCGAGCCAGGAGTGATGGTTGATCACCCGCGCCTCACCGTTGCCCTTGTTGACCTTGACCTCGACCAGGGTGGCCACCGGGCTGTAGTAGGTGACCATGGCGTTGTTCAGCTGGGTCACCGGGTACTTGATGCTGACGCGGTCGAGCAGGTGGAAGCCGTTGCGGCTCATCTGCGCCTTCTGCCCCGCAGCTGCACCGTCGCCGTATTTCACCGCCAGGGCATCCAGTGGCACGCGCTCACGCTGGCCGTTGATCTCGAACTCGCCCTCGGCCCAGCTCCAGCGGTTGAAGCCATGCACGCTGATGCCGGTGACCAGGCCCAGCTCATGGGCCTTGTGCGCCAGCAGCTTGAACGGTATCGGCGGCATGCCATCGGCGGTCAGTTTGCCCTCGACCCAGTGCGCATTCTCGCGGCGTACCACGTAAGGATTGGCCAGGCCGCCATGCTCACCCCGGCCCCAGATGGCCAGGGCCGCCGGCCACAAGCCATGAATAAACAGGATGCGCGCCGCCTCGCGGGTGGAGTGCCCGGTGTAGTAGGACGAGTTGGTCGCCGACGAAGGCGAGGCCAGCTTGCCGACCCAGCGCGGGTTGCGCAGCGCCGCGTCCTGCTCGGCCTGGCTGATCATGTAGGGGTTGCCGCTGGTGGTCAGGGCCAGCTCGCTCCACTCGGTTTCGCCGGTCTTGATTTCATCGGCGGGCTGACCGAGGTAGTCGGCGACCAGCAAGGCCTGTGAGGTGGCCATGCCGGTGCCCATGTCGATGGCGATCTGGCGCAGGCTGACGCGGCCGTCGGCGCTGAACTCCAGACTGGCCATCGGCGCTTCGGAGCCGGTGCCGAAGTCCTTCTGGCAGATGGCAAAGCCGACGCCGTAGAGGTTGTCCGGGTCCTCGGCATCGAAGCGCTGCTTGCGCTCAACGCGGTTCTTCCAGATCTCGTGCTGCGCGGCCTTGTCGAGGATTTCGTCGAGGCGCAGAGCACCTGCCGGGATCGCGCCCTGGGTGTTTTTCATGCCGGACTGGAACACGTTCTTCTTGCGCAGCGCGATGGCATCGAGGTTCAACCGCTCGGCCACTTCGTCCACCATCATCTCGGTGGCGGCCATGGTCTGCAGGGTGCCGTAACCGCGCATCGAGCCGGCTTCCACGCCGCGCGAATAGTAGGCGGTAGCGGCCAGATCGCTGCGCGGCAGGTAGTAGATCGACTGCGCCGCCGTGGCCCCGACTGCGGCCACCGAGGAACTGTAGTTGGCACGGCCGCCACCATCGACATCCATGTGTGCGCGGAAGATCTGGAAGCTGTGGTCCTGCTTGTTCACCGCCAGCTGGTAATGCATGTCGAAGGGATGCCGCTTGATCCCACTCTGGAACTGCTCATAACGGTCATTGGCCAGACGCACCGGCACACCGCTGCCGTAGAGCGCGGCCAGAGCGGCGTAGAACACGTGAATATTGTTGTCCTTGGAGCCATAACCGACGGTGTAACCGGGGTGCATGCTGAGTTTCTTCACGCCGAAGCGCGACGGCGCGAGCATATGCGCGGTCTGCTCGGCCACCTCAAACGGGCACTGGGTGGCGACCACAAAATGCAGGGTGCCACTGGCCACGTCGAACCAGCCATTACCGTTGTCCGCTTCCAGCGCGGCCGGCTCGATGGACTGGGTGGTGAAGCGCTCATCGAACACCAGCCAGTCGTCCGGCGGAGTCTGCAGCTGCTGGAGCATCTGCTCGGCGTGGTACAGGCCCTGCTGAGTCAGGTCGCCACTGACCTTGCCTTCGCCCCAGGCCGGTTTACGGTTGTGGATCAGCGGGAACAGCATGCTGTCCTTGAGGCTGGAGAAGGTGTCGGGCTCGAACGGCGTGCTACCGCCGACGCGCACGAAACGGAAACTGCCGTAAGGGTCGCTCTGGAACGCCGGCGCTTGCTCGCCGTAGCGGATCACCTTGTCGTTGAACTTGAGGATGTTCTTGGCCTGACGATAGCGCTCGAAGTCATGCCAGATCAGCAGTGCCACCGGATGGCCGATAAACATCGGCACCTGGCCTTCGGGCAACAGCGGATCAAGGTTGTGGCCGTCCGGGAAGCTGATGCCGTCCTTGACCAGATCACTGGCGGTCACTACACGTTGCGGCTGCAACTCGGCCGGCAGCACCGACAGGTCGAAGCCCTGGTACAGCTGCTCGGTGCGCGTGACCTTGAGCAACAGCGCATGGCCTTGCTGCTGCGGCCAGCCGGGCATGTCCTTGGCGCGGATATCGCGGGCAAACACCTTGGCACCACAGGCCTTGGACACCCCATCGATGCGCGCCACGGCTTTGCCGCTGGCGTTGTACCAGGGCTGCGGCATGGCGGTTACACGCTCCTCGAACAAGGCGGCAAACGCCTTGCTGCCCAGCGGGGCGAAGCTGATGCCGATGCCGGCGATGACGCTGCCTTGCAGAAAGGCGCGGCGGGATAACTCAGGAGTGGACATGTCCGTTCCTCGGGGCCAGAGCAGCCTGGCCATTTGCGTGAACAAAAGAGAGACAGGCGCACCGCTTACAAGCACGGAGCAGAATCAGCGTAGACGACAGATTTATTGACCTGAAAGTCAAATTCTACCCAAGTCATTCCCACAACAGAATAAAAACCTGCCTTTAAAGTCAGATAAGTTTGCCGCCGCGCCTCTAACGCGGGCTTCAGCATGCCACTCACCCGGCCGCATGCTAGGCTGCGCCTCCCGCCAGCCGTGCGAGTTGTTCGGCCATGTCTCAGCTTTTACGTCACCAGCGCCCATTTCTGGCCTTCTGGTTCGCCCGGGTATTTACCGCCAGCGGCTTCCAGATGATTACCGTGGCGATTGGCTGGCAGATGTATGCGCTGACCGGCAACGTGCTCGACCTTGGCCTGGTCGGGCTGATCGAGTTTCTGCCAAAAATTCTGTTTATCCTGCTCACCGGTCATGTCGCCGACCGCTTTGACCGGCGCAAGGTGGCCGCGCTCTGCCAGGGCGCGCAGGGGCTGATTGCCCTGTGCCTGCTGCTGGGTAGCAGCGCCGGCGGCATCAGCCGCGAGATGATCTTCCTGATTGCCTTTCTGCTCGGCACCGCCCGCGCCTTCGAGATGCCCACCACCCAGGCGCTGCTGCCGAATATCGTGCCGCCCGGGCTGTTTCCCGCCGCCGTAGCCGCGTCAGCCTCGGCCATGCAGGCCGCCACCATTATCGCGCCGGCGCTGGGCGGCTTGCTCTATGCGTTCGGCACGCAGTGGGTCTATGGCCCGGCCGTGCTGCTGTATGGCTGCGCCCTGAGCCTGATGCTGAGCCTGCCGGCGCGCCAGTTGCCGCTGAAGCAGAAGGTCTCGCTGGACTCGCTGCTGGCCGGCTTTCGCTTTATCCGCAGCCGCCCTGCCGTGTTCGGCGCGGTGTCGATGGACATGCTGGCGGTGTTGCTCAGCGGCGCCACCGCGCTGCTGCCAGTGTTTGCCAAGGACATCCTGCTCACCGGGCCCTGGGGCCTCGGCCTATTGCGTTCGGCACCAGCAGTGGGCGCGCTGCTGATGTCGTTGTGGCTGGCGCGCTTTCCCATCGAGCGCCGGGTCGGCCCGGTGATGTTCAGCTCGGTGGCAATCTTCGGCGTGGCGACCATCGGCTTCGGCCTGTCCACCTCGCTGTGGTTCAGCCTGGGGGCGTTGGTGCTGCTGGGCGCGGCAGACATGATCAGCATGGTGATACGTGGCGCCTTCGTGCAGCTGCAAACCCCGGACGAGATGCGCGGCCGCGTCGGCGCGGTCAACGGCCTGTTTATCGGCGCGTCCAATCAGCTCGGGGATTTCCGCGCCGGGGTCAGCGCGGCCTGGTTTGGCACGGTGCCGGCGGTACTGATTGGCGGCGTGGGCGCCATTCTGGTCACCGGCATATGGATCCGCCTGTTCCCCGAACTGGCCAAGCGTGACCATATGCATCCGCAAGGCCCTGAGCGAAGCAACAACTAGCTGACCAACATGGCCTCGGCGACCTGCTTGCGCACAGCCTTGCCACACAATTGCTCGACCAGGGTCAGGGCAAACGCCAGGGCGGTGCCAGGGCCCTGACTGGTGATGCAGTTGCCATCGACCACCACCGGCTGATCGACAAACACGCAACCGCTCAGACGATCACTGAAGGCCGGGTAGCAGGTCATGCGTCGCTGCTTGAGCACGCCGTATTGCTGCAGGGCCAGCGCGGGCGCCGCGCAAATGGCGGCAAACAGCTTGCCGGCCTTGGCCTGCTCGCGCACCCGCTCGGCCAGCGGCTCGTGCTCGGCCAGGTGCTGGGCACCGGGCATGCCGCCGGGCAGCACGATCAGGTCAAAGGGCTGGGCCAGCACGTCTACCAGCATGGTGTCGGCGGTCAGGCGCGTGCCACGGGCGCAGGTGATCATCCGCCGGCTTTCGATACTGGCCACCACCACCTCAACCTCGGCACGCCGCAGTACATCAATCAGGGTCACGCATTCGAGGTCTTCAACACCATCGGCAACGCTGATAAGGGCCCGTGCAGTCATCGTTTCGCTCCTTGTTCTGGTCGTGCATAAACTGTCCAAGCGGTCATAAATTCACCCGTTCCGGACGAGCTGATATGATGCGCGCCTTTTTCCAGATCGCCAGTAAAAACATGCACCCACGCGTGGATGTGCTTTGCTTTCGGTTTGCATAAACACGGCAAAAAAGCCGTTACGGGGAGTTCCGCATGCTGGAAAGACTGTTCCAACTCAAAGCCCATAACACCACGGTGCGCACCGAAATGCTCGCCGGGCTGACCACCTTTCTGACCATGGCCTATATCCTCTTCGTCAACCCGGAGATGCTGGCCAAGACCGGCATGGACCATGGCGCGGTCTTCGTCGCCACCTGCCTGGCCGCCGCCATCGGCTCGCTGATCATGGGCCTGTGGGCCAACTACCCGATTGCCCTGGCGCCGGGCATGGGCCTCAACGCCTTCTTCACCTACACCGTGGTGATGACCATGGGCCACACCTGGCAAGTGGCGCTGGGTGCGGTGTTCCTCTCCGGGGTGATCTTCTTTCTGCTGTCGATCTTCAAGATCCGCGAGTGGATCATCAACAGCATCCCACTGGCCCTGCGCGCCGGCATCGCTGCAGGTATCGGCCTGTTCCTGGCAATTATCGCGCTGAAAAACGCTGGTATCGTGGTCGACCATCCGGCCACTCTGGTGACCCTCGGCGACATGACCCAAGGCGGCGCCCTGCTGGCCTGCCTGGGCTTCTTCGTGATCGCCGCACTGGCGCAGCGCCGGGTGACCGGCGCGGTGATGATCGGCATCCTGCTGATCACCGCCCTGTCCATTCTGTTCGGCCTTTCCAAGCTGGATGGCGTGGTGTCCATGCCGCCTTCGGTGATGCCAACCCTGATGCAACTGGACATCATGGGCGCGCTGGATATCGGCCTGGTCAGCGTGATTTTCGCCTTCCTCTTCGTTGATCTGTTCGACACCTCCGGCACCCTGGTCGGCGTGGCGCAGAAAGCCAACCTGCTGGACAAGGACGGCAAGATGCCCAAGCTCGGCCGCGCCCTACTGGCCGACAGCACCGCGACCATGGCTGGCGCGGCGCTGGGCACCTCAACCACCACCAGCTATATCGAATCCGCCGCAGGCATCAGCGCCGGCGGGCGCACCGGCCTGACCGCCTGCGTGGTGGCCATCCTGTTCCTTCTGGCGCTGTTCTTCGCCCCACTGGCCGGCGCCGTACCGGCCTACGCCACCGCACCGGCGCTGCTGTTTGTTGCCGTGCTGATGATGAGCAGCCTGGCGCAGATCGAGTGGGACGACCTCACCGTTGCCGCCCCAGTGGTAGTTGCCGCCCTGGCCATGCCGCTGACCTTCTCGATTGCCAATGGCATCGCCTTCGGCTTTATCGCCTGGACCCTGATCAAGCTGCTGGCCGGCCGCTGGCGCGAGCTCAACCCGGCGCTGGTGGTGCTCTCGGTGCTGTTTGCGATCAAACTGGCGTACTTCGCCTGATGAACTAGCGGGTGAGCCATCGCTCACCCGTCTCCAATTTGAAAAGAGTCCCGCATGAGCCGTTCCCAGTTCGATCCCGCCAACTACGCCGCCCAGCTTGCCGAGAAGCAGCAGCGCCTGATCGAGCTGTTGGCGCCGTTCAATGCCCCTGCCCCCGAAGTATTCGAATCGCCGCGCGAGCACTATCGCCTGCGCGCCGAATTCCGCCTGTGGCGTGAAGGTGAGGATCGCCACTACGCCATGTTCGAGGCCGGCGATAACCTCAACCCGATTTTCTTTGAAGATTTCCCCATCGCCAGCGTGCAGATCAATGCGCTGATGCCGCGGCTAAAAAGCGCCTGGCAGTCGAGCTCGGCGCTTTCCTTCAAGCTGTTCCAGGTCGAGTTTCTTACCACCCTGGCCGGCGACGGGCTGATCACCCTGTGCTATCACCGCCCATTGGATGCGGCCTGGCAGGCCGAAGCCGAGAAGCTTGCGGCTGATCTACAGGTGAGCATCATTGGCCGCTCCAAGGGCAAGCGCATCGTTATTGGCCGGGATTATGTCGAGGAAAAACTGCAGGTCGCCGGGCGCACCTTCAGCTATCGCCAACCGGAGGGCGCGTTCACTCAGCCCAACGGTGAGGTGAACCAGAAGATGCTCGCCTGGGCCTATAACGCGCTCGGCGAACGCCAGGATGATCTGCTGGAGTTGTACTGCGGCAACGGCAACTTCACCCTGCCGCTGGCCACCCGCGTGCGCAAGGTGCTGGCCACCGAGATCAGCAAATCCTCGGTCAACGCCGCCCTGGCCAACCTGACCGACAACGGCGTGGACAACGTCAGCCTGGTGCGCCTGTCTGCCGAAGAGCTGACCGAAGCGCTGAATGAAGTGCGGCCGTTCCGCCGCCTGGCTGGCATCGACCTGAAAAGCTACGACTTCGGCTGCGTATTCGTCGACCCGCCGCGCGCCGGCATGGACCCAGATACCTGCGAGCTGACCCGGCGCTTTGAGCGCATTCTGTATATCTCCTGCAACCCGGAGACCCTGGCCGCCAACATCGCCCAGCTCAGCGACACCCATAAAGTGACGCGCTGCGCGCTGTTCGACCAGTTCCCCTACACCCACCATATGGAGTCGGGTGTGCTGCTGGAGCGCCGTTAAGGTTAGAGGCGCTGCACCCCACGCAGCGCCCAGAAGCACAGCCCCACCGAGACCACTTCCAGCAGCAGCGCGTAGAGGTTGAAGGTCTGCTGCGCGCCGCCATCCAGCCACAGGCCGCCGATACGCGCCAACGCTAGAGCGCTGTAGAGCAGCACCAGCAGGGTCAGCGCGGCGCGGGTCAGATCCAGCCGACTCAGCGACAGGCCGATAAACGCCGCCAGGCCCAGTTGCAGACCGCCGTAGAAGGCCCGCATATCAGTGGCCGCCGCCGGCGACATCAGCAGCATGCCGCTGAGGTTGGCCATTTCATGGGGACGAACAAAATAGGCCAGCCCCAGCCCCGCCAATGCCAACAGTTGAATCACCAGTACTACGCGTGCAAACAACATGGACAGCATCCTTTTCTTGGAATTTGAGAGCCCAGAAATCGAGCACGCAGCATAAGCCCCCGCCGCGCCTTTCGGAAATCGACGGTGGTTAGCCAAGGCCGCCCGGCGCTATGCTCAGCCTTTCACCTGCCAGGAGTTACCCGATGCGCCAGCTGCTTGTTCTCGCCGGGCTGTTTGTCAGCAGCCTGAGTTTTGCCACCGAGCCCTTGACCATCGACGTACACCGCGATGCCAACTGCGGCTGCTGCAAGGCCTGGATCAGCCACCTGCAGGACAACGGCTTTAACGTGGTCGACCATGTCGAGGCCGACATGAGTGCGGTCAAACAGCGCCTGGGCGTACCGCCGCGCCTGTCGTCATGCCACACCGGGGTGATCAACGGCCAGTTTGTCGAAGGCCATGTACCGGCGGCCGACATCCTCAAAATGCGCAAACAACCCGACCTGCTCGGCGCGGCGGTGCCCGGTATGCCGGCCGGCTCACCGGGCATGGAATACGGCAATGTGCGCGACGCCTATCAAGTCATCGGCCTGGATAAGCAAGGCGCCGAGCGGGTGATCAGCGAATACCCCACCATTGAATAAGTGACGACTGTACTGGCGTAGTTCAAGCCTGCGGACGACACTCAAGCTCGGCATACACACAGGACGATAGCGATGCGCTGGAAACGCGGAAGACGCAGTGACAACGTGGTGGATGCGCGCGGCAGCGGCTCACGCATGGGCGGCGGCAAGGGGTTGACCCTTGGTGGTGTGGCTATTGTGGTGATCGTCGGCCTGCTCAGCGGCCAGGACCCGATGCAGATCCTCGGCCAGCTGGCCGGGCAAGCCATGCAGGGCGGTTCGGTCAGCGCGCCGCAAAGCTCCACGCCGGCAAGCAATGACGAGCAAGCAGAATTCGTTCGCGCGGTGCTCGGCGATACCGAGGACACCTGGCGGGAAATATTCCAGGGCGCCAACCGGCAGTACAAAGACCCGACCCTGGTGCTGTTTCGCGGCGGGGTGAACTCCGCCTGCGGCTTCGCCAACTCGGCGGTTGGGCCCTTCTATTGCCCCGGCGATCAGCGGGTGTATATCGACCTGGCGTTCTTCCGTGAGCTGGAGCAACGCTTTGGCGCGGCGGGCGACTTTGCCCAGGCCTATGTGATTGCCCATGAAGTCGGCCACCACGTGCAGACCCTGCTCGGCGTCTCGGCCAAGGTCAACGCCGCCCGCCAGCGCGGCGAGCGGGTGGAAGGCGCCACTGGTCTACTGGTGCGCCAGGAGCTGCAAGCCGACTGTCTGGCCGGCGTATGGGCCTTCCACGGCCAACGCCGGCATGACTGGCTGGAGCCAGGGGATATCGAGGAAGCACTGGGCGCCGCCAACGCCATCGGCGATGACCGCTTGCAGAAGCAGGCACGCGGCCAGGTGGTACCGGACTCCTTCACCCACGGCACCTCGGAGCAACGCGTGCGCTGGTTCAAGACCGGTTTCGACGATGGCGATGTCGGCCGTTGTGACACCTTTAAGGCCACACGGCTGTAACCCTAAGCACGACCCGTAGGGTGGATGTCGCCTCACCCATCCACCAGGGCGCCTCCTGATGGTGGATGAAAAAAGCGTCGGCTACGCGCCCCGCTCCACCCTAAAGCTGAACGCTGGCAGACCTGGATAACGGACATAAAAAATGCCGCTTACCTGATCAGGTAAGCGGCATTTTTCTTAGCAGCGCTCTGGCCTATTGCGCCCAAGGTGGCGGCGGCTCTTCGCCCTTGGGCTCGTCCTCGGCATTCAGCAGCGCCTGACGGCGCGCCTCGTCGGCCAGGGCGGCCTTGATTTCACGCATCACCGCGTCGATATCGGCTTCTTCTTCCGGGTCATCGAATTCACCGGTCAGCGGGCTTTCCGGGGTCAGCTCACCGGCCTCGTACAGCGCCCACATTTCCTTGGCGTACTTGGTGAACTTCAACTCCGGGGCGAACTGACCGAAGTAGGCGGACATGTTACCGACATCACGTTCCAGCATCTTGAACGCATGGTTGTTGCCGGCAGCGTCCACCGCCTGCGGCAGGTCGATGATCACCGGGCCATCTGGATCAAGCAGTACGTTGAATTCCGACAGGTCGCCATGCACCAGGCCGGCGCAAAGCATTTTCACCACTTCATGAATCATAAAGGCGTGAAATTCACGGGCATCGTCCGGGTGCAGGTCGACATCATTGAGACGCGGCGCGGCATCGCCCTCGCCATCATCGACCAGCTCCATCAGCAGCACGCCTTCAAGGAAGTCATACGGCTTGGGCACCCGCACCCCGGCGTTGGCCAGGCGGAACAGCGCCGCCACTTCAGCATTCTGCCAGGCGTCTTCCTGGCCCTTACGGCCGTACTTCGAGCCTTTGGCCATGGCCCGGGCATCACGGCTGTTGCGCACCTTGCGGCCTTCCTGGTACTCGGCGGCCTGACGGAAGCTGCGTTTGTTGGCTTCTTTATAAACCTTGGCGACGCGCAGTTCTTCGCCGCAGCGCACCACATAGACTGCAGCTTCTTTACCGCTCATCAGCGGGCGTATCACTTCATCGACCAGCCCGGCTTCGACCAGGGGCTCAATACGTTTTGGCGTCTTCATCAGCTTTAATCAGGGGTCCTGTGTTGCCCAAGTCGTATCTGCCGCCCGTTATACGGCAATCTTTACGCAGCGCCCACCCTCCTGTCAGCACGGCCCCTATTGTGGGGTATTACGCGCGCCTGCCTGGCGTGGCAAAAACCGCTCAAGCACGCCGGCTGTCGGCACTTTATGGACAGAAAAACCAAGCAAACCAGGCGTTACAAGCAAGCGCCCGATGCAACCAAAAGGGATTAAGCACTGTCCCATAGGCTACATAATTGCCAGTCGCACATGCCTTAACGCACTGGACCTGACTTTACCCCGCGAAGGCGCCTTGCCTGAGCCAGCAGTGATTGGGGGAGATAACCATGAAACGCGCCCAATCTGGCACCAGCAGCATGACCCAGAACCCTGCCCTCTACCCGCGCGACGCACTGGACAGCCTAGCCGCCCAGCGCCATGCCCACCCCGAGCGCTGCAACGGCATCAGCGCGCCGTGCATTGCCTCCAGCTATGTCGCCACCACCACACCGGCGCGTTATATCAGCCGCCTGTGTACCCAGTTCGCCCACAAGCTGCCGGTCAGTTTCGATGAGCACCACGGCCGCATCGAATTCGCCTTCGGCCTTTCGCATCTGCATGCCGACCGAACCGGCCTGCATATCACCGCCTTGAGTCATAACCCGCAAGACCTGGACAAGCTCAAGCACCTGATCGCCGCACATTTCGAGCGTTTTGCCTGGCAGGCGGAGCTGAGCCTCGACTGGCAATAGCGGTCAGGGCGCCAACAGATGCTGGCGTAGCGCTTCGATGGCATAGCGCACCTTGGCCGGTTGCGCATCGCGGCGCGGCGTCACCAGGTAGATACCGAATGGCGGCATACGCCAGTGCGGCAGCAGCTCGCGCAGGCTGCCATTAGCCAACTCCTCGCGCACTTCCTGCTCCGGCTGCAGCGACACGCCCATGCCTGCCAAGGTGAAATGGCGCACGGCGAGGATGTTGTTGCAGCCCACCCGGCTTTCCACCCGCAGCTTCTCCACCTGGGCATGCGGCCCGTGCAGCTCCAGCACATTGAACGCGCTCTCGACATGCAGAATCAGCCAGTCCAGGCCGATCAGATCCTGTGGCTGATTGATTGGCGGCTTGCGCAGCAGGTAGGCCGGCGCAGCGCACAGCAGCATGCGCGTATCACCGATATGCCGCGCCACCAGGCTGGAATCCTCCAGGTGGCCGACACGAATGGCCAGATCGATGCGCTGCTCGACCAGATCGACCTGCTCATCATGGAAAAACAGCTTGAGGCTCAGGCCACTGTGCGCCTGCAACAGCGGCGCCAGCGCCGCGCTAAGCCGCCGCCCAGAAAACCCCACGGGCGCGGCAATGCGCAGCTCGCCCACCGGCGCATCGCGCAGCTCGGCCAGGCGCTGCTCGGCCTGCTGCGCCAGCGCCAGCACCTGGGCACAGCTCTGGTAGAAGGTCGCGCCCGCCTCAGTCAGGGTCAGCTTGCGCGTAGTGCGATGCAGCAGGCTGACCTGGGTGCTGTCTTCCAGTTTGCGAATCTGCTGGCTGACCGCCGAGGCCGTCATGCCGAGCACCTCGGCCGCTGCCACCATGGAACCACGGTCGACCACGGTGGCGAACACCGCCATGCGCTTTAACTGCTCCATTCATAAGCCCTGCTTAATAGTTAAAGCCTTTTTAGCCTATTTTTCTGAGCTTTACCCAGCTGCGATTATCTCTCGCACTTAATCCCACCTGGAGACACCCATGAAACTCGCTCTGATCGGCGCCAGCGGCTTTGTTGGCGCAGCTGTTCTGCAAGAAGCCCTGGACCGTGGCCATCAGGTCAGCGGCATCGTCCGTGATCCGGCGAAACTGCCGCAGCACCCGGCGCTTAACGCCGTGGCTGGCGATGCCTACAACGCCGAGGCATTGGCCGCGCAACTCAAGGGCCATGACGCGGTGATCCACGCCTTCAACCCGGGTTGGGGTACGGCGGATATCCGCGAGCGTTTTATCCAGGGCAGCCAGGCGATCATCGCCGCCACTAAACAAGCCGGCGTGCAGCGCCTGCTGGTGGTCGGCGGCGCGGGCAGCCTGTATGTCGCCCCGGGCCTGCAGCTGATCGACACCCCGGACTTCCCCGCTGAATACAAGGAAGGCGCCGAAGGCGCACGGCAAACTCTCAATCTGCTGAAGACTGAAAGCGCGCTAGCCTGGAGTTTTATCTCGCCACCGGCGCTGCTACAGCCCGGCGCGCGCAGCGGGCAGTTCCGCATCGGCGGCGAGCAGCTGCTGATGAATGGCGATGCCCCGGCGCAGATCTCGGTGGCTGACCTGGCCGTGGCCATCATCGATGAGCTGGAGCGCCCGCAACACCTGCGCCAGCGCTTTACCGTCGGCTACTAAGCCGCGCATTAATGAGGAGAACCCCATGCAACTGAACGCCAGCGCCTATGTCGCTACAGACACACCGGCCCGCTATATCAGCCGGCTGTGCAAACACTTCGCCCACAAGATCCCAGTGAATTTCGATGAGCAGCAGGGGCGTATCGAGTTCGACAGCGGCCTGGCCCTGCTGCAGGCCGAGGCAGAGGGTTTGCGCCTGAGCGTACAAAGCGCCAGCAGTGAAGGCCTGGAAAGCCTGAAGAAGGTAGTCACCAGCCACTTCGAACGCGTTGCCTGGCAGGCCGAGCTAAGCCTCGACTGGCAGTAATCAACTCGCCGGCAGAGTCAGCTCGATGCTTTCTCCCAGCGATTCATCCAGGCGCTGCAGCTCGGCGTGAATCGCCGCGGCGTCGTCGGCCAGGCGCTGGGCGATGCTGGCGAAGTCATCAGCGGCTTCGATAAAGGCCAGCACCACCGAGGGATCGAAACGTGTGCCGCTGGCCGCGCTGATCTGCTTGAGCGCGTCGGCGTGGCTGCACGACGGCCGGTACAGGTGGTGGCTGGTCAGCTCTTCATAGGCACCGACCACCGCCATCAGCCTGGCCGTCAGCGGAATCTGTTCGCCCAGCAGGCCCTGCGGATAGCCGCTGCCGTCCCAGCACTCATGCTGGCTATAGACGATATCGCGGGCATCGCGCAGGAAGTCGGTGACGTTGCCCAGCTTGGCTTCGGCGGCCAGCAAGGCATCACGCCCAGCTTCGGTGTGGCGGTGCAGCAGTTGCAGATCCTCGCCCTGCAGCTGCTGGTTCGGATTGAGCAGTATGCGATCCGGCAGCACCAGTTTGCCGATGCCATGCAGCAGTGCCGACTTGCCCAGCTGAGTGATGCGTTCGCGGTTCAACTCATCGACCAGCGCCGGCTGCTGATGGGCCAGCGCCGTGGCCAGGGTGGTCATATAGGGTTCGATACGCGCCAGGTGCTTGCCGCAAGGGTTGTCGCGCATGGCTGCAAGGCTGGCCATGGCCTCGATGGTGACCTCTTGCAGGCGCTGCATATCGCGTGTGCGGCGGCGTACTTCCAGCTCCAGATACTCACTTTTGTCGCGCAGAAAATCCGCGCTGGCCTTGAGCTGCAAATGCGCATGTACGCGGGCGAGCACCAAGGGCGGGCTGATCGGTTTGGTGATGTAGTCCACCGCGCCGAGGTCAAAGCCGTGCTGCTCGTCAGCCACCTCGGTCTTGGCGGTGAGAAACACCACCGGAATATCCGCCGTGGCCGGGTTGAGCTTGAGCAGGCGGCAGACTTCGTAACCGTCCATCTCCGGCATCATGATGTCGAGCAGGATCAGGTCTGGCTGCTGGCTGCCGGCCGCGATGCGCAACGCCTTGACGCCACTGCTGGCGACCTTGACCCGGTAGCTGCCGAGCAGCAGCCCGCTCATCAGTTCAAGGTTTTCCGGGGTATCGTCCACCACCAGCACCAAGGCCTGATCCGGCCGGTCGAGTATGTTGTCCATCACCACTCCCCACTCATAGTGTCAGTTGCCGTTGCCCGGCTGCGGCCTGCAGCAGCGCCAGCGCCTGTTCGAAGTCAAACCCACGCACCGCTGCAGCCAGCGCCGCGTATTCACTAGTAAAGGCGCTGCGCAGCAGTTCGGCCTGCTCATCGAAGAGTTTTCCGGCACGCGGGTCGTCCTCGGCGAACAGCCGCTGCAGCTGCCGGCACAGTTGCAGCAACTGCTCGGTATCCACCGCCTGCAATTCGTGCGCCGGCGCGGCAGGAAATTGTGCGTTGATCGCCGCCACCAGGGCTTCCAGGCTCTGCTGCAACTCGGCCAGCAGGCCATCCAGCTCATCGTGGCGGGCATCCTTGATCGCGCTCTCCAGAGCCGCCGCCTGAGCCGCCAGATCCGTCGCACCGAGGTTACCGGCCAAGCCCTTGAGGCTGTGGGCCAGACGCTCGGCGCTTTCCTGCTGATTAGCCGCCAGCGCGGCGCGCAACTGCGCAGGGAAATCCCCCTGACTGGCGACAAACTTACCGAGCAGGCGCTGGTACAGCTCGCGCTTGCCGAGCACCCGGCGCAGGCCGCTGTCGATATCCACCCCCGGCAGCTGCCAGTCCACGGCCGCCTCGGCTACGCGGGGCGACTTAGCCAGCGACTCGGCCTGGATCGGCATCCAGCGCGACAGGCTGTGCCACAGCTCGTTCGGCTCAATCGGTTTGCCCAGGTGATCATTCATCCCCGCCGCCAGGCAGCGCTCGCGGTCGGCGGGCATGGCATTGGCGGTCATGGCGACAATTGGCAGCTCAGCAAAGCGCGGCTCGCGGCGGATGGCTTCGGTAGTCGCGATGCCGTCCAGCACCGGCATCTGCATATCCATCAGCACCAGGGCGTAATAGCCGTCGGCATGGCTGCGCAGCAGCTCCAGAGCGATACCGCCGTGCTCGGCCTGATCGATCTGCAAACCGCTTTCCTGCAGCAGGCCGCAGGCCACTTCGCGGTTCAGTTCGTTGTCTTCCACCAGCAGCACGCGCAATGAGCTGAAATTGGGAATCTGCTCACCCGCCGGCAAGCGCGCAACCCCCTGCTCCGGTCCCGCGCCAGCCAGGCAGCGGATCAGCGCATCGAACAGCAACGAAGGGTTGAGCGGCTTGAGCAACACATCCTCGACACCGACCTTCTCCGCCCCCAGCAGCACCTCCTCACGGCAATGGGCGGTGACCATCAACAGGTGCGGCGGCGGTTGCAGGTTGAGTTCACGCACCCGACGCAGGGTTTCGATGCCATCCATGCCAGGCATCTGCCAGTCGACCAGCAGCACCTCGAACGGCTCACGCTGCAGACTGGCCTGTTGCACCTGCTGCAAGGCGGCCAGGCCCGAGGCCACGGCGTCGACGCGAAAGCTCATGCTTTCCAGCATGTCGTGCAGCACCTGGCGCGCGCTGTCGTTGTCATCCACCACCAGCACCTTGCGCCCACGCAGATCTGCCTGCGGCAGCAGCCGTTGGGTTTGCTCGCGGGCAATGCCCAGCGGCACCCGGCACCAGAACAGACTGCCCTGCCCCGGCTGACTTTCGACCCCGACACTGCCGCCCATGGCCTCGGCCAGACTCTTGCAGATGGCCAGCCCAAGGCCGGTACCGCCGTATTTGCGTGTGGTCGAGGTATCGGCCTGCTGGAAGGACTCGAACAACCGGCCCATCTGCTCCGGCGTCAGGCCGATGCCGGTGTCGCGCACACCGAGGTAGAGCAGCACCTGCTCGGCGTCGCGCTGCTCGACACGCAGGATCACCTCGACCTCGCCCTGCTCGGTGAACTTCACTGCATTGTTGGCGTAGTTGATCAGGATCTGCCCGAGGCGCAGCGGGTCGCCGACCAGTTGCTGCGGCAGCTGCGGATCGAGGTTGAACACCAGCTCCAGGCCTTTGGCCGCAACCTTGTCGCCGATCAGGTTGGCGAGGTTTTCCAGCACCTGTTGCAAACCGAAATCGATGCGTTCGATGGTCAACTTACCGGCCTCGATCTTCGAGAAGTCGAGGATGTCGTTGATGATCCCCAGCAGATGCTGACCGGATTGCTGAATTTTGCCCAGGTAATCACGCTGGCGCGGGTTCAGCTCGGTTTTCAGCGCCAGGTGCGACATGCCGATAATCGCGTTCATCGGCGTGCGGATTTCGTGGCTCATATTGGCAAGAAAGTCCGATTTCAGGCGCGCCGCCTCTTCGGCCAGTTCCTTGGCCTCGGCCATGGCCTGCTCCGCCTGCTTGCGCGCAGTGATGTCACGGCTGATGCCCACCAGGCCGAGCAACTGGCCCTGCTCGTCATAGAAGGTGGTGCGTAACGTATCGAAGATCACTCGCCGGCCATCCGGGTAGAGCGAGTAGCCCTCGCTTTCAAACGGCTGCGTCTGGCTTCTGGCGATGCGGTCATGCTCGGCGCGCGAGGCAGCCCAGGCCGGATCGAGCAGCGCTTCGTCACGCTGGCCCTGTACCGCCTCGCTGGGCCGGCCGAACAGCGTGGCGCAGGCCTGATTGATGCCGACATAACGGCCATCGACATCCTTGAACCAGATCGGATCGGGAATCGCGTTGATCAACGCCAGCAAGGTGCTGCGCTGGCGGCTGGCTTCAGCCTCGGCGCGTTGGCGCTCGGCGATCTGCACGGCCAGGCGGCGGTTCCATACCAGCACGAAAATCACCAGCACCAGCAGGCCAAGCAGATAAGGCCAGCCCACGGCCAGTAGGCGCCGCCAGTTGAACACGGTCAGCGGCGGCAGCCAGCGCTCCTTGATCGCTTCCTGCTCGGTATCGCTCAGGTCACTCATGGCCAGGTTGAGCAGGCTGACCAGCTGTGGCCAGTCCTGGCGCACGGCAAAACGAAACTCGCTGGCGGACAAACCGGTTTCGCCGCGCAATTCCAGGTTGGTCAGGTTCAACTCGCGGATCAGGTAGCTGGCCACGATCATGTCGCCCACATAGGCATCGGCGCGCCCGGACGACACCGCGCGCAGCGCCGCCTCGGTGTCGCTGACTTCAAGCAATTGCACGCCCTCGACCTGCTCACGCAGCGCCTGCTGCAACGCATAACCGCGCTCGATGGCCACGCGCTTGCCAGCCAGGTCTCGCAGGCGCTGCACCGTCAGCTCGCTGCGGGTAAAGATCAGGCTGCTGCTGGTCAGATAAGGCTCGCTGAAGGCCATAAAGGCTTCGCGCTCGGCGGTCTTGGCCACCGAGGGCAACAGGTCGACCTGGCCACTGCGCAGGGCTTGCAGCGCGCCCTCCCAGTCATCCATCAGCACCGGCTCAAAACGCAGGCCCAGGCGTTGACCGAGCAGCGCCAGGTAGTCGCCGCTGATGCCACGATGCTGGCCGTGTTTGTCCAGCACATCAAAGGGTGGCCAGCCGCTGCGCTCGATGCCCACCCGGATCACCCCGTGCTCGGCGATCCAGGCGCGCTGCTGTTGGTTCAGCGACAGCGCCGCCACCACCGAGGTGGGCAGCAGGCAAAACAGCAACAGGCAGCAGAGGCGCGACATGGCGGCATCCTTGCGGGCGATCAGGTGTTCTTCAGCTTAGAACCTACGCGGGGACTCGCGAGCCGCGCTTAGGGCAGGTTGTCACCGAAGGCCGTTTCGATATTGATGCCCAGGCTGATTACCCCCAGCAGCGTGCCCGTATCGGGGTCGTAAAGCGGCGCCGAGACTTTGCTCTGAAAGCTCTGCGTCGAGCCGTCATATTCAATCGCGCCCACATGGACCTCACCGCTGGGCAGCAGCGCGGCACGCTGAAAGTCCACTTCATCGGCCTGCCAGTAATCGCTGGTGACTTCGCTAATGGCGACCAGTTGGCCACTGGCATCGCTGATAAAAATCTCGTTGAACAGCGGCGAGTATTGTTTAGCGATACCGGCCAACAACTGCGACGGGCGCAGGTTGAGCGTGCGGCGGATCAGCGGCTTTTCCTCAAGGATGCGCTCGCGCCGCCATTGCCGGTCCAGCTCCTGGATACGCTCATGGCTGATCTCGCGCTTATGCGCCTCACGCAATGCGGCGAGCAGGTCCGCATGCAGCCCCCAGCGCGCCACATGCTGTGCGGCCAGTTGGTGCAGATAGGCCTGCTCGGCCTGGCTCAGCGCGGTGCTGGCCGGTGCACAGTTTTCCACCTGGCGGTTGAAGGCCTTGAGAAAGTCCGGATGCTCATCGACAAAGGTCTTGGAGAAATACACCCCCAGCGGTGAATAGCGGACAAAGCGCTGATGCAGCTTCTGCTTGTCCTGAATCTGCTGCAGGGTGCTGTGCATGGCGTTGCTGTCGGCCAGCAACATATTGATGCGGCCATGGCGGAGCATTTCCACCAGCTGCTCCAGGCGCGGCACCTTCTGTTCCACCGGGATGCCGCGGGACTCCAGCCAGATCATGCTGTTGCTGCCCAGGACATTGCCGATCTTCAACTGCCTGTCCCAGATGGGCAGGTTGAGCAGGCTGGGGTCCAGCGCATACCAGTACCATTTCTCGATCAGCAGCGGCGCCGAGAGCACCGCATAGCCGTCTACCAGGCTATTGGGTGCCGAGCTGAAGAAGCCATCGGCGATCTGTCGGCTGACGTTGAGCCGGGCGCGCTGCAGTGAAGTCAGCTGAATCTGATAGGGCTGTTGCATGCGGTTAAAGATGCATTCGAGCACCGTGACCGACAGCCCGCCAAGCTGGCCATCGACCACCACTTGGTAGGGCTCTTCAAAACTGGTGTCGAGGCGCACCGGCTCCGGCGGTTGCGCGGCGGCGCACACGCTGGCCAGCACCAGCAGCAGCAGCCCCCAATGGCGCAGCCTGATCATTGCCCTCTCCTTGCGTGTGCGCCGTGGCGGATGCAAGGAGTCTAGGCCAGCTTGGCTAAGTCGCCGTGCACCAGCTTGCGGCCGCTTTGAAAGTCAGATGTGGATTGGCAGACCGCCAACCGCAGCCGACAATCAGCCCATGTCTATTGAGGATCGCGCCATGCTTGATGCCGAGCGCTGCTGGCAAGCCGTATGCGAACGTGATGCTGCGCAGGATGGCCGCTTTGTATTTGCCGTGCGCAGCACCGGTATCTATTGCCGGCCCAGCTGCCCGGCGCGGCGACCCCGGCGCGAGAACGTCAGTTTCCATGTCGATGCTGACGCCGCTACCGCCGCAGGCTTTCGCCCATGCAAACGCTGCTCGCCGCACGGACAGAGCCCGGCCGAACAACTGGATACGCTGGTGGTGGCGGCCTGTGGGCTGCTCGATAACAGTGAGCAACCGCTGACCCTCGCCCAGCTGGCCGCGCGCATCGGCCTGTCCGCCTCGCACCTGGCGCGGGCCTTCAAGGCGCGCACCGGGTTGACGCCGAAGGCCTGGAGCGAGGCGCAACGCCGCGCACGGCTGGAACAACAGTTACCGGCGGCAGGCAGCGTGCTGGATGCCGCACTGAGCGCCGGCTACTCCGGCACCCGCGCGCTGTATCAGCAGCCGGCGTCCCTGAGTCCGGCGCAACGGCGCAAACAGGCCGCCGGCGAACGGCTGCGCTACAGCATCGCGCCCTGCCCGCTCGGCCACTTGCTGCTGGCCAGCAGCGCCAAGGGCATCTGCGCCCTGCTGTTTGGTGACGACCCAGCGGCGCTGCTAAGTGAACTGCAGCAGCGCTTTGCCGCCGCCGAACTGCACGAGGATAACGCGGGCCTGGGCGACAGCTTGCGCCAGGTGCTGGCGCAGATCAGCGAACCACAACGCGCCGCCCAGCTGCCGCTGGATATTCGCGGCACCGCGTTTCAGCAGCAGGTGTGGCGCGCCCTACAGCAGATCCCCGCTGGGCAGACGCGCAACTATGCCGAACTGGCCGCGCAACTGGGCAGCCATCCACGCGCCATCGCCCGCGCCTGCGCGAGCAACCCTGTGAGCCTACTGGTGCCCTGCCATCGGGTGATCGCCAGCAATGGCAGCCTCAGCGGTTACCGCTGGGGCCTGACGCGCAAAGCCGCGCTGCTTAAGAGCGAAGCCGATACCCAGGCACAATAAATCAGGTGACGTAGGTTGGGTTGAGGAGCAACGCGACAAAGCCCAACAAACCAACCAACGCCTGTTGGGCTTCGCTGCGCTCAACACCAACCTACTTGCTCGAATGCTGAGATAAAAAAAGAGCGGCGCCACCTGCGTGGGCCGCTCCAAATCACGGAGTTGCATACATCAGTACCCGCACAGCGTGCGGATACGGCTGTTTGATTACTTTTCCAGGATTGCAGTCACACCTTGACCGCCGGCCGCGCAAATCGAGATCAACCCACGGCCTTCCTGCGCCACCGACAGCAACTTGGCCAGGTTGGCGACGATGCGCCCGCCGGTGGCGGCAAAGGGGTGGCCGGCGGCCAGGGAGCTGCCCTTGACGTTCATCTTGCTGCGGTCGATGGAACCCAGCGGCGCATCCAGGCCAAGGCGGGTCTTGCAGTAGTCGGCGTCTTCCCAGGCCTTGAGGGTGCAGAGCACCTGCGCGGCGAAGGCCTCGTGAATTTCGTAGTAGTCGAAGTCCTGCAGGCTCAGCTTGTTGCGCGCCAGCAAGCGCGGCACCGCGTAGGCCGGGGCCATCAGCAGGCCTTCCTTGCCGCCGACGAAATCCACCGCTGCCGCTTCGCCATCCTTCCAGTAAGCCAAAATCGGCAGACCACGGGCCTTGGCCCAGTCCTCGCTAGCCAGCAGCACCAGGGAGGCGCCATCGGTCAGCGGCGTCGAGTTGGCGGCGGTCATGGTGCCGCGCGGGCTGCGCTCGAAGCAGGGTTTGAGGGTGGCGAGTTTTTCCAGGCTGATGTCGGCGCGCAGGTTCTGGTCGCGGGTCAGGCCACGGAACGGCGTCAGCAGATCGTCGTGCCAGCCTTCGGCATAGGCGGCGGCAAGTTTCTGGTGGCTGGCCACGGCCAGCTGGTCTTGCTCGTCACGCGGGATGGCCCAGGTTTGCGCCATCAGCTCGCAGTGTTCGCCCATCGACAGCCCGGTACGCGGCTCGCCGTTGCGCGGAATCGCCGGGGCCAGATGGCGTGGACGAATCTGCAGCAGGCTCTTGATCTTCTCGCCAGTGCTTTTGCCGCGATTGGCCTGCAGAAGAATCTTGCGCAGCCCCTCGTTAACCCCAATCGGCGCATCCGAGGTGGTGTCGACGCCGCCGGCGATGCCGCACTCGATCTGCCCGAGGGCGATCTTGTTGGCCACCAGCAGCGCCGCTTCCAGGCCGGTGCCGCAGGCCTGCTGCAGATCATAGGCCGGGGTTTCCGGAGCAAGACGCGAGCCCAGCACGCACTCACGGGTCAGGTTGAAGTCGCGCGAATGCTTGAGCACTGCGCCAGCCACCACTTCGCCCAGGCGTTCGCCATGCAGGTTGAAACGCTCGACCAGGCCATCCAGCGCGCTGATCAGCATCTCCTGGTTGCTCGCGGTGGCGTAGACGGTGTTGGAGCGGGCGAACGGAATGCGGTTACCACCAACGATGGCGACGCGGCGCGGCTGGGTCATGGATGACTCCTGAACAAGGAATTGATCTGAGAATCTGTTCAAAGTCTCGCGAGCTAGAGTCCTGCAAGGCAAAAACAGGCGAGGAAGCGGAGTGTACTTTTGTACATGAGCATTCCGAGCCTGTTTTTAACGCCGCAGGGCCGACGCGCAGCAGACTTTTAATGAATGGCGCACAGGCTAACCTGTCGCAGCAGTGTGGCATTGGCCGCCTTGCCAGTGCAGCAGGCGATGCGGTCAATTGCGCATTTCTGCTGCCTGCGTAGAGTGGGCGCACTTTTGATCTGTGTGCAGGAGCTGCCCCATGTCCGACCGTTATCTCGCCTTTGCCAACTCCACCTCAGGTCGCCGTCTGGTAAGCGCGCTTGGTTTGCCGGCGCCGTTGCTGCTGGAGCGCTGGATGGCCGGACGCAGCCGGCCGGTGGACGGCGCCCTGCTGATTGGCGGCGAAGGCAGCCTGGCCGGCGCCGTACTGCCCTTTGCCAACAAGCTGACTGATGCCCTGTTCGTCGCCCGCGAAGGCCAGTTCGAGCTGCCGCGCTGGACCGCCGAGCATGGCCCCAAGCTCAAGGCCCTGGTGTTTGATGCCAGCCACCTGACCCGTTTCGAGCAGCTGATCGAGCTGCGCGACTTCTTCCAGCCGGCCTTCAAGGGCCTGGATAAATGCCCGCGCGTGGTAATCCTCGGCCGCGCCCCGGAATCGTTGAAAGACCCGATTGCCGCCAGCGTGCAGCGCTCGCTGGAAGGCTTCAGCCGCTCCCTGGGCAAGGAAATCCGCCGTGGCGGTAATGTGCAGCTGATCTACGTTGGCAAGGGTGGCGAGACGCAACTGGAAGGCGCGCTGCGCTTCTTCCTCTCGCCGAAAAGCGCTTATGTCTCCGGCCAGGTGCTGCGTTTGAACGCCTGCTGCGAACAGGTCAAGGACTGGACCCGACCACTGGCCGGCAAAAAGGCGCTGGTCACCGGCGCCTCGCGCGGCATCGGCGCGGCCATTGCCGAGACCCTGGCCCGCGATGGCGCCGAAGTGGTGCTGCTGGACGTGCCACCGGCCAAGGATGCTCTTGATGCCCTGGCTGCACGCTTGGGCGGGCGCGGCCTGGCCCTGGATATCTGCGCCAGCGATGCCGCCGCGCAGCTGGTCGAGGCGCTGCCGGACGGCATCGATATCGTTGTGCACAACGCCGGCATCACCCGCGACAAGACCCTGGCGAAGATGAGCGACGAGTTCTGGAACTCGGTGATCAACGTCAACCTGAATGCCCCGCAGGTGCTGACCCAAGCCCTGCTGGACGCCGGCAAGCTGCACGACAACGGCCGCGTGGTGTTGATTGCCTCGATCAGCGGCATCGCCGGCAATATGGGCCAGACCAACTACGCGGTGAGCAAGGCCGGGGTAATCGGCCTGGCGCAAGCCTGGGCACCGACGCTGGCCAAACGCGGCATCAGCATCAACGCGGTGGCGCCCGGCTTTATCGAAACCCAGATGACCGCCGCCATCCCACTGACCATCCGCGAAGCCGGCCGGAGGATGAACTCCATGGGCCAGGGCGGCCTGCCGCAGGACGTCGCCGAAGCCGTGGCCTGGTTTGCTCAGCCGGGTTCGGGTGCCGCCACCGCACAAGTTTTACGCGTATGCGGACAAAGCCTGCTCGGGGCTTAAGACGTGCTTCCGTAGGGTGGATGACGCTTCACCCATCCACCAATTGCCCCCTGAAGGTGGATGAAAAAATCGTCATCCACCCTACGGTTCTTGAGCCGTCCGCAGATAGCAAAAGGCCCCGCAGTGCGGGGCCTTTTGCATTCAGTGCGAGCTTATACCTGCTCAAGATCTCGCGAGCTAGAGTCCTACAAGGCAAAAACAGGCGAGGAAGCGGAGTGTACTTTTGTACATGAGCATTCCGAGCCTGTTTTTAACGCAGTAGGACCGACGCGCAGCAGATCGATTACTCCCTAGGACGACAGGTAAGAGGAACGGGTCAGCCCCAGACGCAATGCGTCGAGGAACTGGGTGCGTTCACGCGGGCTGATCTTGGCGCTGGCGACCTTGTCGCGGTAGTGGTTCATCAATTCCTCGGGCGACAGGTGCACGTAGCGCAGCATGTCCTCGATGGTGTCGTGGGTCTCGATACCGGCGTGGTACACGCTGCCGTCGGCATTCTGGTAGATGTTCACCGAATCGGTGTCGCCGAACAGGTTGTGCATATCGCCCAAGATTTCTTGGTAGGCACCGACCAGGAAGATACCCAGCAAGTAGTCCTCACCCTCGCGCACTTCGTGCACCGGCAGGCTGGTCTCGATGCTCTGCTCGTCGACGTACTGGCGAATCTTGCCGTCGGAGTCGCAGGTCAGGTCCTGCAGCACGGCGCGGCGCAGCGGCTCTTCGTCGAGACGGTTGAGCGGCAGAATCGGCAGCACCTGGCCGATGGCCCAGGTGTCCGGCAGGCTCTGGAACACCGAGAAGTTGCAGATGTACTTGTCGGCCAGCTTGTCGTTGAGCTCATCGAGCACCTGACGGTGCGAGCGCTGACGGGCTTTCAGCGAGTTGTGCAGGCGGCGGCATACGGCGAAGTAGCACTGCTCGGCCAGGGCTTTTTCGGTCAGGCTGAGTTTGCCGTCAGCGTACTGGGTGGCCACGTCACTCATATAGTGGGTGGCGCGCCAGTAGGTTTCGGTGACCATCTCGATATCGGTCGGACCGAGCAGCTCGACCAGGTAACGCACGGTTTCCGGCAGGCTGGTGACGTCTTCGATCTTGGGGATCTCGTCGTTGTGTTTTTCCACATCGGTAACCTGCACCACCAGCATGGCATGGTGCGCGGTCAGCGAACGGCCGCTTTCCGAGAAGATATGCGGATGCGGCAGTTCCTGGGCATCGCAGAACTCTTTGAGCATGCCAACTACCACACCAGCGTAGTCATCCATGTCGTAGTTGATCGAGCTAGCGTTGCGCGAATGGGTGCCGTCGTAATCCACCCCCAGGCCGCCGCCAACGTCGATATGGTCGACCGGCAGGCCCAACCCACGCAGCTCGCCGTAATAGCGGATGGCTTCCTTGAAGCCGTGCTGGTAGTCGGACAGGTTGGCGATCTGCGACCCCATATGGAAGTGCAGCAGGCGGATGCCCTGGTCCAGCTTGGCCGCGCGGAAACGCTCGACCACCGACAGCAGCTGCGCCGCCGACAGGCCGAACTTGGACTTCTCGCCGCCGGTGTCTGCCCACTTGCTTGATGCCAGAGACGACAGACGCACGCGCAGACCGATCTGCGGCGCGACCTTGAGCTCGGCCGCCTCGTCGATCACCAGCTGCACTTCGGACTCTTTCTCGATCACGATAAACACGTTGTGACCGAGCTTCTGCCCCATCAGCGCCAGCTTGATAAATTCGCGATCTTTATAACCATTGCAGACGATGGTGCCGCCCTTCGGCGCCAGCGCCAGCACCGCCATCAGCTCCGGCTTGGAGCCGGCTTCCAGGCCGATGGAAACGTTCTGCGTGGCGATGATGTTTTCCACCACCGCTTCCTGCTGGTTGACCTTGATCGGGTACAGCGCGGTGTACGGGCTCTGGTATTCCAGGCGCGCGATATTGGCGTCGAAGGCACCGGTCAGCTGGCGCACGCGGTCTTGCAGGATGTCCGGAAAGCGCACCAGCAGCGGCAGCGACAGGCCGCTGGAGCGCAGCTCATCAATCTGCTCGTAGAGGTCAATCGGCGTGCTTTGCGGACCATTCGGGCGCACCTCGACACGGCCCTTGTCATTGATCGCGAAATAACCCGCGCCCCAATGGCGAATGCCGTAGACGCTGCGGCTGTCCGCTACGGTCCACTGGCTGCCGTCATCTTTACGTGTGCGTCGTGCAGACATCGATGTCTCCCTTGCTGGCGATAGTGGCCTTGGCACAGCCAAGACGCGTACAGATTAAAGTCTGGAAATGACGATTACTCAGCTGTGACCGGTGGCCCGCTGAGTAAGTTTAGAAAAGACGGGATCAGCCGCCGGACTTCTTGGCTTTAAAACCGTGCTTGATCAGCTCGGCAATCAGCAGCTCGACGTGGTCGCCTTGAATCTCGATCACCCCATCCTTGAGCGAACCGCCGCAGCCGCAGCGCCTCTTCAAGGCGCTGACCAGATCCTTGAGCGGCTCTTCGGCCAATGGCACACCACTGATGGTGGTCACCGTCTTGCCGCCGCGACCTTTGGTCTCACGGCGCACGCGGGCGATGCCATCACCTTCGGGGATCAGGGTCTGTTTGCAGATGCAGGCGTCCACCGGCTGGCTGCAGTCCGGGCAATGCCGGCCGCTGTCGGTGGAATACACCAGGCCGCTGAGGGCGGCAAATGAGGAAGCTTTCTTGACCACCGGTTTGTCCTCGAAGGGGTCAGGATAGCGACTGGTCAACAGTGAAGCTAAGAACCTGTTTCGGATTTCGCGAGCTAGAGCGAGACAAGGCAAAAATAGCCGAGGAAGCGGAGTTTACGAGATGTAAATGAGCATTCCGAGGCTGTTTTTAACGCAGTATCGCCGACGCGCAGCAAATCCGAGACGGTTCTAAGTGTCGACCACGAAGCCCCACTCTGGCAGGGGCAGCGCACCCTGGCGATACACGGCCAGGGCTTGAAGGCGGCGCAGTGTAACGGCAAAAAACGCAGCTGCTAAGTGTAAAAATGCGCCATTAATCGGCGGATTGGCGACGTTGTTCAGGATGCCGAACAAAACGCCCGGATATCCTGCACAAAGCCAGGGATGACGCGGGGTTTGGCAGATATTAGGGGGCTTAACGAGTAGCGGCCAGATAACGCTGCAAGGCCGCCAGCGAATCGGGGCAATAGGGCAGGTGCTGGGTCTCGGCCAATGCTTCGTCGATAGAGATAAAGCGCGCTTCCAACACCTCCTCCGGCTGCAAGCGCAGCGGCGCATCGGACACCGCCGAATAGGCCATGCACCACAGACGGCTTTCTGGGGCGTCGTAGAGGAAATGCGCATGCTCGACCAACTGCGCATCCTCTATACCCAATTCTTCAGCCAGCTCGCGCGCGGCGGACTCGGCATAGCTCTCGCCTTCCAGCACCATGCCGCCGGCCGCCACATCCCAGTAACCGGGATACAGCGCCTTGCTCAGGGTGCGGCGATGCACGCAGAGCAGCCCGGCGCTGTTGAACAGCAGAATATAGGTGCCGCGCCCAAGCAGATGCCGCGCGCGCAGCTCGCTGCGCAACACACCGCCGAGCAGACGATCCTCCTCGTCGACCCAGGCGATGCGCTCAGCATCGGAGGCGGCGCGGTGCGCCACCTCGGCTTCGGACCAGGCCACCGCTTAACCCTGCGACAGCAGTTGGCGCAGGTCGATCAGCCCGGCATTGGCGCGCGAGATGTAGTTGGCCATCACCAACGAGTGGTTGGCCAGCAGGCCATAACCGCTGCCGTTGAGGATCATCGGGCTCCACAGCGGCTCCTGCGCGGCCTCCAGCTCACGGATGATCTGGCGCACGCTGACAGTGGCGTTCTTCTTCGCCAGCACATCGGCGAAATCCACCTCGATGGCGCGCAGCAAATGGGCCAGCGCCCAGGCCTGGCCACGGGCTTCATAGAACACATTGTCGATCTGCAGCCACGGCGTTTCGTAGTTCACGCCCTCGATAAAGTCGACCTGGGCCACGCTCTCGGCCAGCGCGGGGTCGACCACTGCAGTATTCAAGCGCACCTGACCAACACTGGCCGACAGGCGCTGCGACAGTGAACCCAGGCGCGTGGCGGCATCGCCTAGCCAGTTGTTCAGGTTGTCGGCGCGGGTATAGAACTGCGCATTGGACTGACTCGGATCGGCAAGGCGAGCCAGGTAGCGATCCAGCGACTTGATACCTTCGGCGTATTCGGCCTCGGAGGCCGGCAGCGCCCAGCTCTTGTTGTCGAAGTGAAAGCGCGGCTCAGCTTTAGCCAAGTCAGGGTCTTCAGTGGATTGCGACTGCGAGCGGGTGAAGTCCTTGCGCAGTGCGCGGGACATATCACGTACCTGCACCAGCACGCCAAACTCCCAGCTCGGCATATTGTCGAGCCACAGGCCAGGCGGCGCGAGGTCGTTGGACAGGTAACCGCCCGGTTTGTCGAGCAAGGTGTTGGCCACCTGCTTGAGGGTTTCCGCAGTGGTGTAACCATTCACCAGTTTGTGTCCGCGCGCCTGGGAAGCCGCCTCGGCGCGCTGCTGCACGGAGAATTGCGCCGGTTCCTGACTCCAGTACCAACCGACCACCAGCGCCACAACCAGGTAAAGCCCGAGCAGACCAGCAGCCGTACGGACGGCCAGGTTTCCCGTCGATTTACTCTGTGAGGCGGTGGCGGCACCTGCCGCGCTATCACGCGTTTCGGCAGTTCGATTCTTCCAATCCAGCATGGCAATGTCCTTTTGTTACCCAAGTAGCAAGCTCGCGACCGGACTGCACAACCCGGTGGCTGTTGGTTCGACCACAACCCTCAAGCAGGGTTGCGCAACTGCCTTGCACTATAAGGGAAGCGCGACCGACTGCGCAGCGGCGAACGGCAAACTTAGCGCCGGTTAAGCCGATTACGTATCTGTGATGCCATAGACAGAAGGCCGACGCCAATAGATCGACGGCACTCGCAATATTTCAAACGAGTGTTAGCATTGCTAGCACTAAGCCATCATCCGCAGCCCTGCGCTGCGCCAATCGAAACCGGGCCATGATCGAGCAAGAAGACCCCAGCCGCGACCGCCTCAAGCAGCACTTCGCCCAGCGCGTGATCAATCAGGCGCGCCAGGTATTGGAAGTCTGGCAGCGCCTGCAGCGCAGTGAGTGGAACGAAGCCGGCATGGGTGAACTGCGCGAGGCAACGGAATTGCTACAGCGCTATGCCGAGCGCTTCGATCAGGCCGAGCACAGCCAGCTGGCCCAGGAAATCGACAGCTGCCTGCAACTGGTGGCCGACAACCGTGGCCGCCTCAATAGCGAACTGATCAGCCAGCTCAACCAGCTGCTGCAGCGCCTGTCACGCACCGGCCTGCGCCACGGCGACCGTTTTGAGCAAACCGTGCTGCCGCCGCTGCGCAAACCGGTGTACCTGGCGCTGCAGCATCTGGAGCGCGCCGAACAGCTTGTGCAGCGCCTGGAATTCTTCGGCATGAACGCCATTGCTCTGGACAGCGCCAATGCGTTTCGCAACGCCATGCGCGAGCGCCACCCGGCGGCGATTCTGATGGAAGTCGACTTCTCCGGCCCAGGTTGCGGCCTGCTCCTGGCGAAAAGTGTGCAGGAAGGCCTGGAGCACCAGATTCCGCTGCTGTTCTTCAGCCCGGAAGACACCGATACCATGACCCGCCTGTCAGCCGTGCGCGCCGGTGGCCAGGAGTTCTTCACCGGTAGCCTGGATGCCTCGAACCTGTTCGAGCGCATCGAAGTGCTGACCAACGTCTCGCAGTACGAGCCTTACAAGGTACTGATCATTGACGATTCGCGGGCCCAGGCCACGCACACCGAGCGCGTGCTCAACAGCGCCGGCATCGTCACCCGCACCCTGATCGAGCCGATCCAGGCCATGAGCCATCTGGCCGATTTTCAGCCGGACCTGATCATCCTCGACATGTACATGCCCGAGTGCAACGGCCCGGAACTGGCCCAGGTGATCCGCCACAACGACCGCTATGTCAGCGTGCCGATCATCTACCTGTCTGCCGAAGACGACCTGGACAAGCAGCTCGACGCCATGAGCGAAGGCGGTGACGACTTTCTCACCAAGCCGATCAAGCCACGCCATCTGATCGCCACCGTGCGCAACCGCGCTGCCCGCGCGCGCAGCCTCAAGGCGCGCATGGTGCGTGACAGCCTGACCGGGCTGTACAACCACACCCACACCCTGCAATTGCTCGAAGACGCACGCTTTCGCGCCGAGCGCGACGGCCAGCCGCTGAGCTTTGCGATGATCGACATCGACTTCTTCAAGAAGGTCAACGACACCTACGGCCACCCCATGGGCGACCGGGTGATCAAGAGCCTGGCGCTGTTTCTCAAACAGCGCCTGCGCAAGAGCGACCATATCGGCCGTTACGGCGGTGAAGAGTTTGCCGTGGTGATGCCCGACACCGACGCCGAGTCGGCGCGCCGGGTACTCGACGAAATCCGCCAGCGTTTCGCCGAAATCCAATATTCGGCGCAGCCCCATGACCTGTCCTGCACCTTCAGCTGCGGCATCGCCCAACTGGCGCCGCAACTGGACGGCAAACTGCTCTCGCAACAGGCCGACCAAGCCCTGTATGTGGCCAAGCACGGCGGGCGCAACCAGGTGGCGATCTACCAGGGCGAGTGAGGCTCGCCCTGGTGCACTTGAGCCATCGCCACTGCCAACCATTCGGCAGAAAACTGTGACGCAGTCGGCGCAGTCATATTACGGTCACGAAAAAGCAATAAATTCTGAGGCTTAGCAGCCGCCCTGACGCATCCGTCGGCGGCCGGAACCGTTCGTTGTCGGTCGAGCCTTATGCGCCTTAAATCCCTTACCAACCTCAATACCCTGCTGCTGGTCACCGTTTGCGTGGCCCTGGCCGTTACCCTCTGGTGGTCGCAACGCGCCCTGGAACGCCCTTATCTGCTGATGGCGCGCTACCTGAGCCTGTCCCAGCAATTCCAGGGCGAAGCCGCGCAAAACATCAGCGCCTACCTGGAAAGCGGCGACGCCCTGCGCCACAGCGCTGCCCTGCAATCGCTGGACAGCCTCGAACAGGCCATGGCTGAACTGCCCACGCAACTGGCCGCCAACCTGCGCCCCAGCCTCGCCGAACTCAAAGCCTTTAGCGCCAACGAGCTGCTGGCCGCTGGCAAACTATCGGGCGACCCGCAGGGCCTGCTTTTGCAGGCCGAGCGGGAAATAGATGGCACGCTTGAGCAACTCGCGCAGTACGCCGACAGCGGCGCCGCTGACAACTATCGCCGCCCGCTGCTTATCGCGGCGCGCCACCTCACCCGCCTGGCCCATGCCCGCGACAAGCTGGTGCGCAGCGGCCGTAGTGAGCTGGCCAGCGAGGTTGAGCGCGAACTGGCAGCCCTGAGCAAACAGGCGCAGGCGCTTGGCGATTTGCCGCTGCTCGGCGTAGCCGACGCCAGCCAGTCGTCCAGCAACTCGTTTGCCGACCTGCTGGGGCTGGATGCCAGCAGCGAGAGCAGCCAGGCCGAGGACCGTGGCATTGCCCTCAAACGCGACCTGGCCAACCTGATCAGCCGCTACCCGGCCGAGCTGCAGCGCACCCGCAGCCTGATCGAACAACGCAGCACCCTGGCCAACAGCACGCGCACGCAGATCGATCAGGTGCAGCAGGCGCTGGCCGCGCTGGAACCCTTGGTGCGCGCCGAACACGGGCGTATCCAGGGCGAAGTGCAGCTGATCCTCGGCCTGATGATCGGCCTGATTCTGCTGATTGCGCTGATCATCGACACCATCCAGCGTCGCCTCACCCGCGTGCTTGAACGCCTGGTACCAGCCCTGTCGGCATGGGCCGCCGGCGACTTCGCCAGTGACATCCACCTCAACTCACGCACCCGCGAACTGCGCGATATCGAAGAGTCGCTAAACCGCCTGCGTGCCTATCTGGTCGATCTGGTCGGCACCATTCGCCGGCATGCCGAACAGGTGGTTGGCTCCAGCCGCACCCTGGCCGACCTTAGCGGCGGCCTGCACAGCGGCGCGGAACGCCAGGCCGGCGACACCGCGCAGATTCGCGATGCCCTCGGCGAGTTGCAATCGACTATTCAGCAAGTGGCCGGCGACGCCAGCCAGGCTGCAGACGCCAGCCGCGATGCCAACCGCGCCCTGGAACAGGGCCAGCAGGTGATCGGCCACAGCCTGACCGGCCTGCACTCGCTGGTTGATGAAGTGCAGGGCAACGCCCAGGCCATCGAGCGCCTGGCTGAAGAAACCGCGACCATTGGCAATGTGCTGACGGTGATTCGCGGCATCGCCGAGCAAACCAACCTGCTCGCCCTAAATGCCGCCATCGAAGCAGCGCGGGCCGGCGAGATGGGCCGTGGCTTTGCCGTGGTCGCCGATGAAGTGCGCTCGCTGTCGCAACGCACCAGCGGCGCCACCGCACAGATTCAGGAACTGATCGGCCGCCTGCAGCAGGCCGCACTGCAATCGGTACAGGCCATGCGCACTCAGGTCGAGCACGCCGAAGCCACCGCCAGCCAGGCCGAGGCCGCCGATGGCGCGCTGGATGAAATCGTCGCGGCGATCCGCACCATCGCCAGCATGGCCGAGCGCATCGCCGATGCCACTGCGCAGCAGAGCGGCGCGGTCAGCGAGATTCGCGGGCATAGCGAGCGCATCCATCAACTCGGCGGCGACAACCTGCAACGCATCGGCGAAGGCCGTAACCAGGGCGAACAGCTGCTGCAACTCGGCGGTCAACTGCATACCGCCGTGCAGGCGTTCAGGGTGTAACCGGCTGTGGGCGCGGCAATCTGTCGCGCACCATCCAGCCCGTAGACAAGACCGCTTACAGCCTGAGCCGTGCCCTGAGCCGCCGGCCTCCGCTATGATGCGGCGATTCCCGCATCATGAGCCTGCCATGCACCGTCTACTCAGCCTGCTTCTGCTTCTGGTCGTACTGCCGGCCAGCGCCGGCCTGTTCGATAAGCCGCCCGCCCCTGCGCAATTTGGCGCGCCGCTGAACAACAGCGCGGACTTCCTACCGGTACGCGAGGCATTCAAGCTGAGCCTGATCAGCAGCTCCAGCGAGTCGGTGAAACTGCGCTTTGTCGCTGCCGAAGGCTATTACCTGTATCGCCATCGCTTCAGCTTCGGTAGCGAGCCCGCCGATGTGAGCCTGGGTCAGGCCGTGCTGCCGGCCGGCAAAGCCAAGCATGATGAGTACTTCGGCGATGTCGAGGTGTACTACGAGGTACTGGATGTCGAGGTGCCGGTCGACAACCCGGACAATCGTCCCTTCAACCTCAGCGTCAACTACCAGGGCTGCGCCGACAAAGGCCTGTGCTACCCGCCGGAAACCGAGGTGCTGGCGATTGGTGGCGGCGCAGCGACCAGCAACGCCGCACCTGCTTCCGCAACGCCCTGGAGCTGGACCGACCTGGCGCTGTTCTTCCTTGGCGGCCTGGCACTGACCTTCACCCCGTGCGTGCTGCCAATGCTGCCAATCCTTACTGGCGTGGTGTTGCGCGGCCAGCCGGGCGGTATGCGCAGCCTGGTGCTGTCACTGGCCTACGTGCTGCCGATGGCCCTGAGCTTTGCCATCCTCGGCGCGCTGATGGGCCTGTTCGGCGCGGAACTCAACCTGCAGGCACGCCTGCAATCGCCCTGGGTACTGGTGCCCTTTGCTATTTTCTTCGCCCTGTTCGGCGCGGCCAGCCTGGGCTTTCTCGAACTGCGCCTGCCAGCCTCGATTGACGGCCCACTGCAACGCCTAAGCCAGCGCCTGCACGGCGGCACGATTTTCAGTGCAGCGGCGCTCGGCGTGCTCTCCAGCGTACTGGTCTCACCCTGCGTCTCCGCGCCGCTGGCCGGCGCGCTGCTGTATATCAGCGCCAGCGGTGACGCCCTCGGTGGCGGCCTCAAACTGCTGGCCTTGGGTCTGGGCATGGGCGCGCCACTGGTGCTGTTCGCCGTCGGTGGCGGCGCCTTGCTGCCGAAATCCGGCCCCTGGATGCTTACCGTACGCAACCTGTTCGGCGCCCTGCTGCTGGCCGTAGCCATCTGGCTGCTCGAGCGCGTGGTCCCTGGCCCTGTCAGCCTGGCGCTGTGGGGCCTGCTCGCCGCCGGCATCGCACTGTGGCTAGGCGTGCTGGAGCTGACACCGAAAACCCACCACCAGAAACTCGCGCAACTGCTCGGTCTGCCGCTGCTGGTCTACGCCCTGGTGGCCTGGGTTGGCGCACTGCAGGGCCAGGATGATCCACTGCGCCCGCTTGGCCGCATGCTCAGCAGCGCCGAGGCCACTCAGGTGCAATCCGGTCAGTGGCAAACCATCAGTACACCCGCCGAGCTGGATGCAGCGTTGCTCGCCGCAAAGAACAACGGCAAACCCCTGCTGCTAGATTGGTACGCCGACTGGTGCATCAGCTGCAAGGTGATCGAACGTGAAGTGCTCAGCGCACCCGAAGTCGGCCGCCAACTGGGCGACTACCAGCTGGTGCGTTTCGACATCACCGAAAGCAACCCCGCCCAGCGCGCCCTGCTCGACCGCTACCAGCTGTTCGGCCCGCCGGCGATTCTGCTGTTCGACGCCAAGGGTGACGAATGGCTGGATCTGCGTGTCGTAGGTGAGGTGGATACGGCGACCTTTGCTGCCCGCCTGAGCACGGCGCGTGAACGTTTTTAACGCCCCGAGTCATATATTTGCCGCAATCTGCGGTCATCGTGTCGACTATTGCTGAGAACTGGACAGCCCCGCGCTGTCGCGGCATAGTCCTGCGCAGTAGAAAAACAAGGAAGCATCGCCATGGCGACCCTACTGGTATTGCACGGCCCCAACCTCAACCTGCTCGGCACCCGCGAGCCTGGGGTTTACGGCGCCGTTACCCTGGAGCAGATCAACCTCGACCTGGAGCGCCGCGCACGCGAGGCAGGCCACCATCTGCTGTACCTGCAGAGCAATGCCGAATACGAGTTGATTGAGCGTATTCACGCCGCACAAGGCGAAGGTGTCGACTTTATCCTGATCAATCCTGCCGCTTTTACTCACACCAGCGTCGCATTACGTGACGCATTGCTGGCAGTGAGCATCCCATTCATCGAAGTGCATTTGTCCAACGTGCACAAACGCGAAGCTTTCCGCCATCACTCCTACTTTTCAGATGTCGCGGTAGGAGTGATCTGCGGCCTTGGCGCCAGCGGTTATCGACTGGCCCTGGAGGCTGCACTCGAACAACTTGAACTTAAGCGCCCCTGACCTCACCGGGAGTTGAACCACTATGGATATTCGTAAAGTCAAAAAACTGATCGAGCTGCTGGAAGAATCCGGTATCGACGAGCTGGAGATTCGCGAAGGCGAAGAATCCGTGCGGATCAGCCGTCACAGCAAGCAACCGGCCTTTATGCAACAACCGATGTACGCTCAGGCCCCAGCGCCTGCAGCGGCCCCAGTTGCTGCCGCACCGGTCGCCGCTGAAGCAGCAGCCCCAGCTGCCGCCAAGCTGAATGGCACCGTGGTGCGCTCGCCGATGGTCGGTACCTTCTACCGCGCTTCCGGCCCGACTTCGGCCAACTTCGTAGAAGTGGGTCAAAGCGTGAAGAAGGGCGACATTCTCTGCATCGTTGAAGCGATGAAGATGATGAACCACATCGAGGCCGAAACCAGCGGCGTGATCGAATCCATCCTGGGCGAGAACGGCCAGCCGGTGGAATACGATCAACCTCTGTTCACCATCGTTTGATCCGCGGAGAGCCTGCGATGTTGGAAAAAGTTCTGATCGCCAACCGCGGCGAGATCGCCCTGCGCGTCTTGCGCGCCTGTAAAGAGCTGGGCATCAAGACCGTCGCGGTGCACTCCACCGCCGACCGCGAGTTGATGCACCTGGGCCTGGCCGACGAGTCGGTGTGCATCGGCCCGGCCTCTGGCGCGCTGTCCTACCTGAATATCCCGGCGATCATCAGCGCCGCAGAAGTCACCGGCGCCACTGCGATTCACCCGGGCTACGGCTTCCTTGCGGAAAACGCCGATTTCGCCGAACAGGTGGAAAACTCCGGCTTCGCCTTTATCGGCCCGAAAGCCGAGACCATTCGCCTGATGGGCGACAAGGTCTCGGCCAAGGACGCCATGAAGCGCGCCGGCGTACCGGTGGTGCCTGGCTCTGACGGCCCGCTGCCGGAAGACGAGGAAACTGCCCTGCAGATTGCTCGCGAAGTCGGCTACCCGGTGATCATCAAAGCCGCTGGCGGCGGCGGTGGTCGCGGCATGCGTGTGGTGTACAAGGAAGAAGACCTGATCAAATCGGCCAAGCTGACCCGCAGCGAAGCCGGCTCGGTGTTCGGCAACCCGATGGTCTATCTGGAGAAATTCCTCGGCAACCCACGCCATGTGGAAGTCCAGGTACTCTCCGACGGCCAGGGCAACGCCATCCACCTGGGTGACCGTGACTGCTCGCTGCAGCGCCGCCACCAGAAGGTACTGGAAGAAGCGCCGGCTCCGGGCATTGATGAAAAAGCCCGCGCCGAAGTGCTGCAACGCTGCGTCGATGCCTGCATCGAGATCGGCTATCGCGGCGCCGGCACCTTCGAGTTCCTCTACGAAGATGGCCATTTCTACTTTATCGAGATGAACACCCGCGTACAGGTTGAGCATCCGGTTTCGGAAATGGTCACCGGCATCGACATCGTCAAGGAGATGCTCAGCATCGCCGCTGGCAACAAGCTGTCGTTCAAGCAGAGTGACGTAGTGATTCGCGGCCACTCGCTGGAATGCCGGATCAACGCCGAAGACCCGGACAACTTCATGCCCTGCCCCGGCAAGGTCAAGCACTTCCACGCCCCAGGCGGTAACGGCGTACGGATGGACTCGCACCTGTACAGCGGCTACACCGTACCACCGCACTACGACTCGCTGATCGGCAAAATCATCACCTACGGCGCCACCCGCGATGAGGCCATGGCCCGCATGCGCAACGCCCTGGACGAGATCGTGGTCGACGGCATCAAGACCAACGTGCCCCTGCACCGCGATCTGGTCCGTGACAAAGGCTTCTGCAAGGGCGGCGTGAATATCCATTACCTGGAAAAGAAACTGGGTATGGATAAGCACTAAGCTTCGGCGAAGCGCACAGACAAGGGCTGCCATTCGGCGGCCCTTGTCGTTTCTGCCGACCGCAAGCGGTGGCAGCCGCCCCATCGCTTCAAGTAAGCTGCGCGCCAATTTGCGCCATCCCGCCACAACGCTCACGAGGTTTGCCATGCCCTGGTTACAAGTCCGTCTCGCCATCACCCCGGAGCAGGCGGAAACCTACGAAGATGCGTTGCTGGAAGTCGGCGCCGTATCGGTGACCTTTATGGATGCCGAAGACCAGCCAATCTTCGAGCCGGACCTGGGCACCACACCGCTGTGGTCGCATACCCACCTGCTCGCCCTGTTCGAAGCCGATACCGACGCCAATGCAGTGTTCGCGCACCTGCAGCTGCTGACTGGCACTGAGCTGCCCGAGCATCAGGCCGAAGTGATCGCCGATCAGGACTGGGAGCGCAGCTGGATGGACGGTTTCCAGCCGATGCGTTTCGGCCAGCGCCTGTGGATCGTACCCAGCTGGCACGCCGCACCTGAGCCAGACGCCGTCAACCTGCTGCTCGATCCGGGCCTGGCCTTCGGCACCGGCACCCACCCGACCACCGCGCTTTGCCTGGAATGGCTGGATGGCCAGCACCTGCAGGATTGCAGCGTGATCGACTTCGGTTGCGGCTCGGGCATCCTGGCGATTGCCGCCCTGCTGCTCGGCGCGCCGCAAGCCGTCGGCACCGATATCGACATCCAGGCCATCGAGGCCTCGCGCGATAACGCCGGACGCAACGGCATCGACCCGGCGCGCTTCCCGCTCTACCTGCCAGAAGACATGCCGCAACAGCCGGCGGACGTGGTGGTGGCCAATATCCTCGCAGGCCCACTGGTGGCGCTGGCGCCGCAGATCACCAGCCTGGTCAAGCCCGGCGGGCGCCTGGCGCTGTCGGGCATCCTTGCCGAGCAGGCCGAAGAGGTGCGCGCCGCCTACAACGACGCCTTTATCCTCGACCCGACCGCCGATAAAGACGGCTGGGTGCGCATTAGCGGCATACGCCGCTAACTGCCCCAGCGCGCGCAGCTGCTGCATTGCCAAGCACTTGCGTTAGACTAGCCGCCTCGTTTAGCCGGATCGCCGCATGACCCAGAGCTTCGTCACCCAGTGCCCCCATTGCCGCACCAGCTTTCGCGTGAACCTCACGCAGCTGGGTGCTGCCCATGGTGCCGTGCGCTGCGGAGCCTGCCTGCATGTGTTCAATGCCGCGCAACAACTGCGTGAACAGGGCCAGCAACTGCCCGGCCCGGCGACGCCAGCAGCTGCGCCAACGCCGGCCCCACAGCCGATCAAACCACCCGCGCCACGCCCGGTTATGCCCAGCGCCACGCCCGCAATACCGGCGGCGCCTGCCAGCAGCAAAGCTAGCGACACGCTGTGGATTCATGACGACCTGGACCTCGACAGCCTTGATCTGGATGAAGAGCTGGCCAAGCTCGAAGCCCAGGAGCAGCAGCTGTCCAAGCAGTTTCTGGCGATTGATAGCGCACCGAAATACAGCGAAAGCTTTCTGACCCCCGAGCCGATAGAGCACGACCCGCACGACGAGCGCTGGGCCGAAGCCCTGCTGCAGGATGAGCTGAGCAAGCCAGCCACCAGCCTGAGCGTCAAACCTCAGCCGCTGCCACCACCTGCTCGGCCGACTCCGCCGCCGGCACCCGCAGTGCCAGCACCGATCAGCGAGCCCGATGACGAGCCGCCGCTCGGCCTCAGCAGCCTCGACCGCCGCCACCCCGAGCCGGAAATCGAGCACATTGAACTGCATGCCGAGCGCGAGCCCTTTGGCGCACTGGCAGACAGTCCGGTTGATGACGAACCCGCCGTAGCGGCGCCAAAGAAGGCCGCGCGCAGCGAGCCCGAACTGCGTGACGAGCACCTGTTCGAGCTGGATGACGAGCCGTTGCAACTGGACTGGCAACAGCCAAAGAAACCCTGGGGCCGCTGGATTGGCTGGGGCCTGCTGAATTTTCTCGGTGCTGCCGCGCTTGCCGGGCAGTACGTGATGTATCACTTCAATGAATTGGCCCGCCAGGATCAGTACCGCCCCTGGTTCGAGCAACTCTGCCCGGCAGTCGGCTGCCAGTTGCCATCCAAGGTCGACATCACCCAGGTCAAGAGCAGCAACTTGGTGGTGCGCAGCCACCCGGAATTCAGCGGCGCGCTGGTGGTCGATGCCATCCTTTACAACCGCGCGGCGTTCTCCCAGCCTTTCCCACTGCTGGAAATGCGCTTTGCCGACATCAATGGCCAACTGCTCGCCAGCCGCCGTTTCAAGCCCAGCGAATACCTCGCTGGCGAGCTGGCCGGCAACGCGGAAATGCCGCCGCAGACGCCTATTCACATCTCCCTGGACATCCTCGACCCAGGCACCCAGGCGGTGAACTACAGCCTGAGCTTCCACTCGCCGGAATAGCCTGCACGCAGCGGATTGCTTGAGAATCCGCCGCAACCAAACCCTTCGCGATAAGCCCAGAGCTGTTCAGAATTTGTTCAAAACAGCCTTTCTCCGGTCATCCAGAGCGGGTATCATGCCCACCCTTTTTCGCACTCTCCTATTTGTTCAACAGCAGGTCTCTTGAGCAGGGAAGCCCTATGTCGGCGCTACGCATCGGCCCCTATACATTGCCAAATTCGCTGATCCTCGCCCCCATGGCGGGCGTCACTGACCAGCCGTTTCGCCAGCTGTGCAAGCGTATGGGTGCGGGTCTGGTGGTGTCGGAAATGGTCACCAGCGATGTGCGCCTGTGGAACACCCGCAAGTCGAGCCTGCGCATGATCCACAGCGGTGATCCCGAGCCACGCTCGGTACAGATCGCCGGTGGTGATCCCGAGATGCTCGCCGAAGCGGCGCGGCGCAACGTGGAAATGGGCGCACAGATCATCGACATCAACATGGGCTGCCCGGCCAAGAAGGTCTGCAACAAGGCCGCCGGTTCCGCCCTGTTGAAAGACGAAGTGTTAGTTCGCGAGATTCTTCAGGCCGTGGTCGCCGCCGTGGATGTGCCGGTGACCCTGAAGATCCGCACCGGCTGGGATCGCGAGAACAAAAACGGCATTGCCGTGGCGAAGATCGCTGAAGACAGCGGCATTGTCGCGCTGGCCGTACACGGCCGCACCCGCGCCGATCTGTATATGGGCGAAGCCGAGTACGACACCATCGCCGCGATCAAGCAGGCGGTGTCGATTCCGGTAATGGCCAATGGCGATATCGATTCGCCGCAGAAGGCCAGGGCCGTATTGGCCGCCACCGGCGCCGATGGCCTGCTGATCGGTCGCGCGGCTCAGGGCCGGCCGTGGATATTCCGTGAGATCGAGCACTACCTGCGTACCGGCGAACAACTCCCGGCTCCCAGCCTGCTCGAAGTGGAACGCATTCTGCTTGAACATCTGGCTGCACTGCACGCCTTCTACGGCGATGTAATGGGCGTACGCATTGCCCGCAAGCATGTCAGTTGGTATCTCGCAACCTTGCCGGGCGCCAGGGAGTTTCGCGCCCAATTCAATCGTCTGGACAGTACGGACGCGCAGTGCACCAACGTTCGCGAGTTTTTCAGCGAACGTCATAACAATGGAGAAGGGGTGGCCGCATGACGATGTTGACTGAGACCTTAGAGAGTGGAATGGCTCCCGTGAGTGACAACAGCAGTTTGAAGCAGCATCTCAATACGCCAAGCGAAGAGGGGCAAACCCTGCGCGGCAGCGTTGAGAAGGCCCTGCACAATTATTTCGCCCATCTTGAGGGCGCAGACGTCAGTGACGTGTACAACCTGGTGCTCACCGAAGTGGAAGCGCCACTGCTGGAAACCGTGATGAACTACGTCAAGGGCAACCAGACCAAGGCCTCCGAGCTGCTCGGCCTGAATCGCGGCACCCTGCGCAAGAAGCTCAAGCAATACGACCTGCTGTAACCCCGAACTCCCGAAAAGGGCGGCCCACATGAGCCGCCTTTTTTGCTGATAACGCCTTTGCCAATACTTCTGCTCTGATGGATTCTGAAATGACCGACCAGACCACCCGCCTCCCCGTTCGCCGCGCCTTGATCAGTGTTTCCGACAAGACCGGCATCCTCGAGTTTGCCCGCGAGCTCGTCGCCCTGAATGTGGAAATCCTCTCCACCGGCGGCACTTACAAGCTGCTCAAGGACAACGGCATCGCTGCTGTGGAAGTGGCCGACTACACCGGTTTCCCGGAAATGATGGACGGTCGCGTCAAGACCCTGCACCCGAAGATCCACGGCGGCATCCTCGGCCGTCGCGCCATCGACGGCGCGGTAATGGACGAGCACGGCATCAAGCCAATCGACCTGGTCGCGGTCAACCTCTACCCCTTCGCCGCCACCGTGGCCAAGCCGGGTTGTGACCTGGCCGACGCCATCGAAAACATCGACATCGGTGGCCCGACCATGGTGCGTTCTGCGGCGAAGAACCACAAAGACGTGGCCATCGTGGTCAACGCTGGCGACTACGCGGGCATCCTTGAGTCGCTGAAAGCCGGTGGCCTGAGCTACGCCCAGCGCTTCGACCTGGCCCTGAAAGCGTTCGAGCACACCGCGGCCTACGACGGCATGATCGCCAACTACCTGGGCACCATCGAGCAGAGCCGCGACACCCTGAGCACCGAAGAGCGCGGCGCCTTCCCGCGCACCTTCAACAGCCAGTTCATCAAGGCCCAGGAAATGCGCTACGGCGAGAACCCGCACCAGAGCGCGGCGTTCTACGTGGAAGCGCAGAAGGGCGAGGCCAGCGTGGCCACTGCCATCCAGCTGCAAGGCAAAGAGCTGTCGTTCAACAACGTGGCCGACACCGACGCCGCGCTGGAGTGCGTGAAGAGCTTCGTCAAACCGGCCTGCGTTATCGTCAAGCACGCCAACCCCTGCGGCGTGGCCGTGGCCCTGGATAGCGAAGGCGGCATCCGCCAGGCCTATGAGCTGGCTTACGCCACTGACACCGAATCGGCGTTTGGCGGCATTATCGCCTTCAACCGCGAGCTGGACGGCGCCACCGCCCAGGCCATCGTCGAGCGTCAATTCGTCGAAGTGATCATCGCGCCGAAAATCTCCCAGGCCGCCCGTGATGTCGTCGCCGCCAAAGCCAACGTGCGTCTGCTGGAATGCGGCGAATGGCCGGCCGAGCGCAGCGCCGGCTGGGACTTCAAGCGCGTCAACGGTGGCCTGCTGGTGCAGAGCCGCGACATCGGCATGATCAAGGCTGAAGACCTGAAAATCGTCACCCAGCGCGCCCCGAGCGAGCAGGAAATCCATGACCTGATCTTCGCCTGGAAAGTGGCCAAGTTCGTTAAATCCAACGCCATCGTCTATGCCAAGGGCCGCCAGACCATCGGTGTCGGCGCCGGCCAGATGAGCCGCGTCAACTCCGCGCGCATCGCCGCGATCAAGGCTGAGCACGCCGGCCTGCAGGTTGCCGGTTCGGTGATGGCCTCCGACGCCTTCTTCCCGTTCCGCGACGGCCTGGATAACGCGGCTGCCAACGGCATCACCGCCGTGATTCAGCCAGGTGGCTCGATGCGCGATGCGGAAGTTATCGCAGCGGCAGACGAAGCAGGTATTGCAATGGTATTTACCGGAATGCGCCATTTCCGTCATTGAGTTGATGGGTATCGCAGCGCTCCACCCATCCTACGGGCAGCGCAGATTCGTAGGATGGGTGGAGCCGTAGGCGATACCCATCGCAACACGATTTCAGCAACGTAGCCCGGATGAAATCCGGGAGCGCCCCATTTAAAAGCCCCGGATTGCATCCGGGCTACGCTCAGGAGAACCCCATGAACGTATTGATCATCGGCAGCGGCGGTCGTGAACACGCCCTGGCCTGGAAAGTGGCGCAGGACACGCGCGTCACTAAAGTCTTCGTCGCACCCGGTAACGCCGGCACCGCCGTCGAGCCCAAGTGCGAGAACGTCAACATCGACGTGCTGGCCATCGAACAGCTGGCCGACTTCGCCGAGCAGAACGTACAGCTGACCATCGTCGGCCCGGAAGCGCCGCTGGTGAAAGGCGTGGTTGATCTGTTCCGTTCGCGCAAGCTGGATATCTTCGGCCCAACCGCCGCCGCCGCGCAGCTGGAAGGCTCCAAGGCCTTTACCAAGGACTTCCTCGCCCGCCACGCGATTCCTACCGCCGATTACCAGAACTTCACCGAAGTCGAGCCGGCCCTGGCCTACCTGCAAAAGGTCGGCGCGCCGATCGTGATCAAGGCCGATGGCCTGGCTGCCGGTAAAGGCGTGATCGTTGCCATGACCCTGCAGGAAGCCGAAGACGCCGTGCGCGATATGCTCGCCGGCAATGCCTTTGGCGAAGCCGGTTCGCGCGTAGTGATCGAGGAATTCCTCGACGGCGAAGAAGCCAGCTTTATCGTCATGGTCGACGGCGCCAACGTGCTGCCGATGGCCACCAGCCAGGACCACAAGCGCGTTGGCGATGCCGATACCGGCCCCAACACTGGCGGCATGGGCGCTTACTCGCCAGCCCCGGTGGTCACCGCCGATGTGCACCAGCGGGTGATGGACGAGGTGATCTACCCCACCGTGCGCGGCATGGCGGCCGAAGGCAACGTCTACACCGGCTTTCTTTACGCCGGGCTGATGATCGACAAGGCCGGCAAGCCCAAGGTCATCGAGTTCAACTGCCGCTTCGGCGACCCGGAAACCCAGCCGATCATGTGCCGCCTGGAATCTTCCCTGGTGCTGCTGGTCGAAGCCGCACTGGCCAAGGCGCTGGACAAGGTCGAAGCCACCTGGGACCCGCGTCCGACCGTGGGCGTGGTGATCGCCGCCGGTGGTTATCCGGCCGATTACGCCAAGGGCGATGTGATCGAAGGTCTGGATGCCGCCGCACAGCTGGAAGGTAAAGTATTCCATGCCGGCACTGCGCTGAAGGACGGTCAGATCGTAACCGCCGGCGGCCGCGTACTCTGCGCCACCGCTATCGGCCGCACTGTTGAGGAAGCCCAGCAGCAGGCTTATCGCCTGGCCGAGAAGATCCGCTGGAACGGCAGTTTCTACCGCAACGATATCGGTTACCGCGCCATTGCCCGCGAACGCGGGGATAAGTGAGCGTAAATAAAGGGTAAAACACGACAAAGGTGGCCAATTGGCCACCTTTGTCATATTTCCCTCGCGAACAGCTTGGCTATAATCCGACCACTTATTTCTGAAGGGACTTCACTGTGCGCCGGCTGAGGATTGCCACCTACCTGCTACTCAGCACGCTGCTGATGGCGCTCACTGTAGCGTCGGCTCAGGCAGGGGCGCAGGCATCCTGGTCAAGCCTCACCGACCCAAGCGCCGCGCTGCAATTCAATGATGTAAGCAGCCCCGAACGCCAGGCGCAGTTCCGTTCCACCGACCTCACCCAGCTCTACACCCCCGGCGGCAATAGCGCGCTATGGCTGCATCACCGCATGCCGGCCAACACCGACGCGCAGATGCTGCGGGTGTTTGCCCCCTACCTGGCCTATCTCGACCTGTATGTGCTGCAAGGCGACACGCTGATCGAGCAGGCGCATACCGGCAGCAACCTGCCGTTTTCCAGCCGGCCGCTGGCCAGCCGCGATTTCCTGCTGCCGCTGCCCAAAGCTGAACAGCCGCTGGATATCTACCTGCGCCTGGCCTCGGAACATTCGCTGCGTCCCAGCATTACCTTGCAAAGCGCGCAGGCAATGGTCGCCGATGACGACCGCCCGCTGCTGTTCGGCCTGCTGCTCGGCTGCCTGGGCATGCTGGTGGCCTATAACCTCGTGCGCTTTGCCTACACCCGCGCTGTCAGCGGCCTGTGGCTGGCGGCCACCCAGGTCTGCCAGCTGATCGCGGTGGTCAGCCTACTGGGGATCAGCACACCCTGGCTGAGCGAATGGCAAAGCCTGCAGCCGCAGATCGCCAACCTGGCGATGCTGCTGGCCGCGCTCTGCGCCCTGTGTTTTACCGCCAGCTTCTTCCACAAGGTCTGCCCGAGCACACCACTGAACCATCTGCTCACCGGTGAAGTGGTGGTGATCAGCCTGGTCTGCGTGGCCCTGCTGGTGGCAACCAATCTGCAGTTCAATCAACTGGTCTATCTGCTTAACGCCGTCGCCGGCCTGAGCATTCTGCTGGTGGCGCTGAGCCATTGGCGGCATGGCTATCAGCCGGCGCGGCTGTTCAGCCTGGCCGTGCTGCTGTTCTGCGCAGCCTTTATCTGTGCCCTGCCGATCCTCTTCGGTTACTGGGCGGTGCAGAGTGAGTGGATGGCCTACGGCCTGCTCGCCGTCACTGCGGTCAGCGGTTTTATCCTCAGCATGGCGCTGAGTGAGCGACAGCGACGCATCATGCAGGACCACTTCAGCACCAGCCGCGCCCTCGCCGCCAGCTCCGCCGAACTAAAAGCCAAGGCGGAATTTCTCGCCAAGATCAGCCACGAAATCCGCACCCCGATGAATGGCGTGCTGGGCATGACCGAACTGCTGCTCGGCACCCCGCTATCCGCCAAGCAGCGCGACTACGTACAAACCATCCACAGCTCGGGCAACGAGCTGCTCACCCTGATTAACGAAATCCTCGATATCTCCAAGCTCGAATCCGGGCAGATCGAGCTGGATGACGTGCAATTCGACCTCAACGCGCTGATTGAAGACTGCCTGGATATCTTCCGCGCCAAGGCTGAGCAGCAGAAGGTCGAGCTGATCAGTTTTATGCAGCCGCAAGTGCCACGGGTGATCAGCGGCGACCCCACGCGCCTGCGCCAGACCCTGCTGAGCCTGCTGGATAACGCCTTCAAACAGACCGACGAAGGCGAAATCCTTCTGGTCGTGGCCCTCGACACAAATACCGAGCAACCGCGCCTGCGCATTGCCGTGCAGGACAGCGGCAAACCGCTGGACGCCAGCGAGCGCGACGCGCTGCTGAATGCCGAGCTGCACAGCAAGGACTTCCTCGCCGCGACCAAGCTCGGCGGTCGCCTCGGCCTGATCATCGCCCGCCAGTTGGTGCGTCTGATGGAAGGCGAGTTCGGTATCCAGAGCGGCGGCAGCCAGGGTTCAACCCTGTGGCTGACCCTGCCGCTGGACGCCACCCGCCTGGAGCAGCCCACCGCCGACCTCGACGCCTCGCTGCAGGGCGCGCGCCTGCTGGTGGTGGACGATAACGACACCTGCCGCAAGGTGCTGGTGCAGCAGTGCAGCGCCTGGGGCATGCAGGTTAGCGCAGTGCCGTCGGGCAAAGAGGCCATGGCCCTGCTGCGCACCAAGGCGCATCTGCGGGAATACTTCGATGCCGTGCTGCTCGATCAGGATATGCCCGGCATGACCGGCATGCAGCTGGCCGCGCGGATCAAGGAAGACGCCAACCTCAACCACGACATTCTGGTGATCATGCTCACCGGCATCAGCAATGCGCCGAGCAAGATCATCGCGCGCAACGCCGGGATCAAACGCATCCTGGCCAAGCCAGTGGCCGGCTACACCTTGAAAACCACCCTGGCCGATGAACTGGCACAGCGCGGCAAGGGCGATTCGCCGATGTTCAGCCCGACGCCGGTCAGCACACCGCTGAACGTGCCCGGCGATTTCCGCATTCTGGTGGCCGAGGACAACACCATCTCCACCAAGGTGATCCGCGGCATGCTTGGCAAGCTCAACCTGCAGCCCGATACCGCCAGCAATGGCGAGGAAGCCCTCAGCGCGATGAAAGCCCAGCAGTACGATCTGGTGCTGATGGATTGCGAAATGCCGGTGCTCGACGGCTTCTCCGCCACCGAGCAGTTGCGCGCCTGGGAAGCCGCCGAACAGCGCGCACGCACCCCGGTGGTGGCGCTTACCGCGCATATCCTCAATGAGCATAAAGAGCGCGCACGCCAGGTCGGCATGGACGGGCATATGTCCAAACCGGTGGAAATGTCGCAACTGCGCGAGCTGATCGAACACTGGGTTGCCGAACGGGAAATCCGCCGCCAACGCGACGCCCTGCCGTCCTGAAAAGCACTCCTTTAGGACAACACGGTCGCGCAGCAAACTGTAGGGTGGATGACGCTTCACCCATCCACCGCCTCGCGCGCTTATGGTGGATGAAAAGAGCGTCATCCACCCTACAACTGATAGCCAGCAAGCTGGCTCCTACCCAAAACCTTGCAACCCTTCGGAGTCCTTTCAATGGCGTCCGCGCTGTTCAGCCTGTATTTGAAACTGCTGGTGCTCTATAGCCCGTTCTTCGTGCTGTCGTGCTTTATCGGCCTGAGCCGTGGCTACACCGTCAAGGAGCGCAAGCGCCTGGCCTGGAAAGTCGCCCTCGGCGTGCTGATCGCCAGCGTGCTGCTGTACCTGTTCGGCAAACACATCTTCACCCTGTTCGGCATCACCATCGACGCCTTCCGCATCGGTGCCGGCAGCGTGCTGTTTATCTCGGCCCTCGGCATGGCCCAGGGCAAGTCGGCGGTGCAGAGCGACAACGTGCAGCAGGACGTGACCATCGTGCCGTTGACCATTCCGCTCACCGTCGGCCCCGGCACCATCGGTGCGTTGCTGCTGATGGGCGCCAGCCAGCCGGACTGGGGCGACAAGGCCGTGGCGGTGCTGGGCATCGCCCTGGCCAGCCTCACGGTGGGCGTGGTGCTGTATATGTCCAACCAGTTCGAGCGCCTGCTTGGCGATCAGGGCCTGCAGATTGTCAGCCGCCTGATGGGCTTGTTTGTCTGCGCCCTGGCCGCGCAGATCATCTTTACCGGGGTCAAGAACTACCTCGCGCTGTAACCCCCTGCGCGGTCAATACGGAGCCGTAGCCCGGATGAAATCCGGGGGGACCGCTCCGGCTTGCACGACTGCTCCCGGATTTCATCCGGGCTACGCCCCTCCCGTGCAATACCCACAACCTTGCACCATCCGCATGCAGCGCAGCCCTGCTGCGGTGCACGATGGCGTGCAAAAATCCTCAAAGCGCCCGCAAAATTCATCTAACCATCTGAAAATAAAGCACTTAATAGAACTGGCACCGACATTGCTCTAGGCATTCCATTACTTGGATACAAGATGGAATTTCAGAGCATGTCCAACGCCCCTATCGCCTTCACCCTCGCCGACTGGCAACAGACCTACCGCGACGGCCAATCGCCCGCCGAGCTGCTGCATAGCCTGCGCCTGACACTGAGCAGCGCAGATAACGCCTGGATTGCTCTGGCCAGCGAAGCCCAGCTCAACAGCCAACTCGATGCTTTGTCAGCGCTGCTCGACGCGGCCAACGGCGAGCTAAGCAAGCTGCCGCTGTACGGCGTGCCCTTTGCCATCAAGGACAATATCGACGCCGCCGGCTGGCTCACCACCGCTGCCTGCCCCGAATTCGCCTACAGCGCGGCAGCCGACGCCACGGTGGTGGCCAAGCTGCGTGCGGCTGGCGCCATCCTGATCGGCAAGACCAACCTCGACCAGTTCGCCACCGGCCTGGTCGGCACCCGCTCACCCCACGGTGCGGTGTGCAACAGCTTTAACCCGGATTACGTCAGCGGCGGTTCCAGCTCCGGCTCGGCCAGTGTGGTCGCGCGCGGCCTGGTGCCCTTCGCGCTGGGCACCGACACCGCCGGCTCAGGCCGCGTGCCGGCTGGCTTCAACAATATTGTCGGGCTCAAACCGAGCAAGGGCTGGCTGTCCAATAGCGGCCTGGTGCCGGCCTGCAAGACGCTGGATTGCATCTCGGTATTTGCCCTGACCGTCAGCGATGCCCTGAGCGTGGCGCAGATTGCCGGTGGCTATGACGCAGCCGACCCCTACAGCCGCAAAAACCCAGGCAGCGCCAAAGTCGGTATGCCGGCCCGGCCGCGCCTGGCGATACCGAGCAACCCTGAGTTCTTCGGCGACACGCAGAACCAGGCCGTCTTCGAGGCAGCCCTGGGCACACTGCGCGAACTGGGTGCCGAGCTGGTGGACATCGATTTCACGCCCTTCCAGCAACTGGCTGAGCAGCTGTATTACGGCAGCTGGGTCGCCGAGCGCACGGTGGCGCTGGAAGGCGTCGACCCGGCACATATCAACCCGGTGGTGCGCGGCATCGTCGCGGGCGGCCATAAATACAGCGCCTGCGACGCTTACAAAGCCGAATATATTCGCGCCGAACTGAGCCGCACGATCAACGACATCCTGGCCGGCTTCGATGCTCTAGTCGTACCGACCTCGCCGACCCTTCGCACGCTGGCCGAGATGGACGCAGAGCCGGTGCTGTTCAACAGCCAGTTCGGCACCTACACCAACTTCACCAACCTCGCCGACCTCGCCGCGCTGGCCGTACCGGCGGGTTTCCGTCACGACGGCCTGCCCGCCGGCATCACCCTGATCGCTCCGACCTGGCACGACCAGGCACTCGCCGCCTTTGGCCAGCGCTGGCAGCAGGCGCTCAGCCTGCCACTGGGTGCCACCGGCCGCGCACTACCCGCGCAAGTTGCCAGCAACAGTCCAGCCCCCGGCAGCGTGCGCGTCGCCGTGGTCGGCGCACACCTGACGGGCATGCCGCTGAACTTCCAGCTGACCAGCCGCGACGCCGTGCTGGTGGAGCAAACCACCAGCGCCGCCACCTATCGCCTGTATGCCCTGCCCGGCACCGTGCCGCCCAAACCCGGTCTGGCGCGGGTGAGCGAGGACGGCGCGGCGATTATCGTCGAGCTGTGGGATATCCCCCAGGCGCGCTTTGGCGAGTTTGTCGCGGAAATCCCCACGCCACTGGGTATCGGCAATCTGCAGCTGGCCGATGGTCGCTGGGTCAAAGGCTTTATCTGCGAGCCTTACGCCCTGGATGGCGCCCGCGATATCACCAGCTTTGGCGGCTGGCGCGCGTTTATCGCCGCACAGAACGCCAACGCAGCTAAGGCTTAAGGAGAGAGCATGTTTACTACCGTATTGATTGCAAACCGTGGTGACCAGCCGCGCAGCGGCGCAGCGACGCAGTCAAAGTGCCGGACGGGCGTAGCCCGTCACGGCGATCTCGCCACGGAGAACCGCCATGTTTGAAACAGTCCTGATCGCCAACCGTGGCGAGATCGCCGTCCGCGCCATGCGCACCCTCAAGCGTCTTGGGGTGAAGAGCGTCGCCGTCTACTCCGACGCCGACCGCAATGCCCAGCATGTGCGCGATGCCGATATCGCCATCGCCCTGGGCGGCGACAAGCCGGCCGACAGCTACCTGCGGATCGACAAAATTCTCGCCGCCGCCAAGGAAACCGGCGCCCAGGCGATCTACCCCGGTTACGGCTTTCTCTCGGAAAGCGCTGAGTTCGCCGATGCCTGCGAGGCCGCAGGCATCGCCTTTGTCGGCCCGACCGGCGAGCAAATCCGCGAGTTCGGCCTCAAGCACCGCGCCCGTGAGCTGGCAGGTGCAGCCGGCGTGCCCATGGCCCCCGGCACCGGTCTGCTCGACAGCCTGGAACAGGCGCTGGAATCTGCCGCACGCATCGGCTACCCGGTGATGCTCAAGACCACCGCCGGCGGTGGCGGTATCGGCCTGACCCGTTGCGACGATGCAGCAGCCCTGAGCGCCGCCTACGACAGCGTCAAGCGCATGGGCGAGCAGTTCTTCAGCGATGCCGGGGTGTTTCTCGAATGCTTTGTCGACCAGGCGCGGCATATCGAAGTGCAGATTTTCGGCGACGGCGCAGGCCGCGTGGCCGCCCTCGGTGAGCGCGACTGCTCGCTGCAGCGGCGCAACCAGAAAGTGGTCGAGGAAACCCCGGCGCCCAATCTGCCGCAAGCCACCCGCGAGAAGCTGCATGCCGCCGCCGTGCAGCTGGGCGAGTCGGTCAACTACCGCAGCGCCGGCACCGTGGAATTTATCTACGACGGCGCCCGCGATGCTTTCTACTTCCTCGAAGTGAATACCCGTCTGCAGGTCGAGCACCCGGTTACCGAGCTGGTCACCGGCCTTGATCTGATCGAATGCATGCTGCGCGTGGCTGCCGCCAATAGCCTGGACTGGACCGCGCTGAATCGCGCCCCGCAAGGCGCCGCCATCGAGGTACGGATCTACGCCGAAGACCCACTGAAGAACTTCCAGCCCAGCCCCGGCGTGCTTACCGATGTGCACTTCCCGGCGGATGTGCGCCTGGATGGCTGGGTCAGCACCGGCAGCGAGGTTTCAGCCTTTTACGACCCAATGATCGCCAAGCTGATCGTGCATGCCGACACCCGCGCTGAGGCCATCGCCAAGCTGCAGAAGGCTCTGGGCGAAACCCGCCTGCATGGCATCGCCAGCAACCTCGACTACCTGCGCCAGGTGGTGGCCGAGCCGCGCTTTCATGCCGGCGCGGTGTGGACGCGCCTGCTCGACAGCTTCCAATTCAAGGCCAGCGTGATTGAGGTGCTGGAGCCCGGCACCTACTCCAGCGTGCAGGACTACCCCGGCCGCCTCGGCTACTGGGATGTCGGCGTGCCGCCCTCGGGGCCGATGGATGACCTGGCCTTCCGCCTGGCCAACCGCATTGTCGGCAACCATAACGATGCCGCCGCCCTGGAGTTCACCCTGCAAGGCCCAACCCTGCGCTTTCACAGTGACGCATTGATCGCCCTGACCGGCGCCGACTGCCCGGCCGAGCTGGACGGCGAAGCGGTTGCCTACTGGGCGCCGATCCGCGTCAGCGCCGGGCAAACGCTCAAGCTCGGCCGTGCCAGCAGCGGTTGCCGCACCTATCTGGCCGTACGCAATGGCCTGGACGTGCCGCTGTACCTGGGCAGCCGCTCGACCTTCGCCCTTGGCCAGTTCGGCGGGCATGCCGGACGCACCCTGCGCCCGGCGGATATGTTGGCCATCTCGCAACCCGAGCTTGCCGCCTGCACCACCCCGGCGCCGATCAGCGCGCCGCAGGCGCTGGATGCCAGCCTGATTCCCAACTACGGCAGCACCTGGAATATCGGCGTGCTCTATGGCCCGCACGGCGCGCCGGATTTCTTCACCGCGCAGTCCATCGAAGAGTTCTTCGCCGCCGAATGGCAGGTGCACTACAACTCCAACCGCCTCGGCGTGCGCCTCAGTGGCCCGAAGCCAAGCTGGGCGCGCGCCGATGGTGGCGAAGCCGGCCTGCACCCGTCCAACGTGCACGACTGCGAATACGCCATTGGCGCGATCAACTTCACCGGCGATTTCCCGGTAATCCTGACCAAGGACGGCCCCAGCCTCGGTGGTTTCGTCTGCCCGGTGACCATCGCCAAGGCCGAGCTGTGGAAGATCGGTCAGGTCAAACCCGGCGATACACTGCGTTTCCACCCCATCAGCTTTCAACAGGCGCAGAGCCTGGAGCAAGCGCAGCTGGGCAGCATCGCCGCACTGGCGGCGATCAGCGCGGTCAGCCTGCCGGCGCCATCCTTACTGCCATCGAACACTGTTTCCGCCACGGTATTGGCCGAACTGCCAGCCACGGCCAAGCGTCCGCATGTGGTCTACCGCCAGGCAGGGGATGCCTACATCCTGCTGGAGTACGGCGACAACGTGCTCGACCTGGCCCTGCGTCTGCGCGTGCACCTGCTGATGGAGGCACTCAAGGCCGAGCCGTTGGCTGGCCTGGAAGAACTCGCCCCCGGCGTGCGTTCACTGCAGCTGCGCTACGACAGCCGTGTGCTGCACCAGCGCGCGCTGCTTGAACACCTGCTGCGCCTGGAAGCACAGCTTGGCGACGTGGCCACCCTCAAGGTGCCAACGCGCATCGTCCACCTGCCCATGGCCTTCGAGGACAGCGCCACCCTCGCCGCCGTGCAGCGCTACCGGGAAACCGTGCGCAGCGAGGCGCCCTGGCTGCCGAACAACGTCGACTTTATCCAGCGCGCCAATGGCCTGGCCAGCCGCGAGGAAGTCAAAGACATTCTCTTCGACGCCAGCTACCTGATCCTCGGCCTCGGCGACGTCTACCTCGACGCGCCCTGCGCCGTGCCGCTGGACCCGCGCCATCGCCTGCTCAGTTCCAAGTACAGCCCGGCGCGCACCTACACCGCCGAAGGCACCGTGGGCATCGGCGGCATGTATATGTGCATCTACGGCATGGACTCGCCCGGCGGCTATCAACTGGTCGGCCGCACCCTGCCGATCTGGAACAAGTACGTGAAGAACCCGCAGTTCGAGAATGGTCAGCCGTGGCTACTGCAGTTCTTCGATCAGGTGAAGTTCTACCCGGTCAGCGAGGCCGAGTTGGATGAGTTCCGCGAGGCCTTCCGCGAGGGCCGCGCGCAGGTGCGCATCGAGCACAGCGAGTTCGACTTTGCCGAGTACCAGCGCTTTCTCGCCGCCAACGCAGGCAGCATTCAAGCCTTCCAGAACCAGCAGAAGGCCGCCTTCGATGCCGAAGTGCAACTGTGGCGCGACGACGACCCCAGCGAGGCCGCCGCACTGATCAGCAGCCCGGATGAGGATGGCGACAACGACGGCCATATGGTCAACGCCGAGATGAGCGGCAGCGTGTGGAAGGTGCTGGTCGAACCCGGCCAGCAGGTGGAAGCCGGTACGCCGCTGCTGGTGGTTGAGGCGATGAAGATGGAGCTGGCGGTCACCGCGCCGTTCGCCGGCATGGTCAAGTCGGTGCGCTGCGCACCCGGCAAGGCGGTTACCCCTGGCGATGCGCTGCTGTTGCTCGCCCCCACCGAGGCGGCCTGAGATGCAACTGGTCAGCGCGTCCGCACCTGGCAAGGAGCGCCCGGAGAACCTCGCCGAGCGCATCTACCAGCAGCTCAAGGACGACATCTTCGAGTTCCGCCTGCTGCCCGGTGATCGCTTCTCAGAAGGTGAGATCGCCGAGCGCATGGCGGTCAGCCGTACGCCGGTGCGCCAGGCGCTGTATCGCCTGCAACGCGAGGACTATCTGCAGGTGTATTTCCGCAGCGGCTGGCAGGTCAAGCCGTTCGACTTCGCGCATTTCGAGGAGCTGTACGAAGTGCGCATCGTCCTCGAACTGGAAGCCGTGCGGCGTTTGTGCGCACGCGCCCAAGACGAGCACTGCAATGCCCTGGAGCAACTCAAGCGCACCTGGTTGGTGCACCCCGAGCAGCGTTTGCAGGACGGCCGCGAAGTGTCGCGCCTGGATGAGCGTTTTCACTGCCAGTTGGTGGAGGCCGCAGGCAACCGCGAGATGGCCCGCCTGCATGCGGATATGAGCGAGAAAATCCGCATTATCAGGCGCTTGGACTTCACCCAGAGCCCGCGCGTGGCGGCCACTTATGAGGAACACGGACAAATACTCGGGGCGATTCTGTCGCGCCGGTGCGAAGAGGCACAGCTATTGCTCAAGACCCATATAGAGGTCAGCAAGGCGGAAGTGCGCAAGATCACCCTGCACATGCTGCATAGCGCGCGTCAGCGCACCATGCCGGCACCAGAGGTGAAGACCTGAAGTGAAGACCCAGGGCCCCGCTCTGTTTCAACTGCCAGACAAACAACTAAAAACCAGCAGCTCAAACACTTAAGTTCGTGAATGGAGATCGCACCATGCAACGTCGCAATCTGATCAAGGCCTTTACCCTATCCGCTTCCATCGCCGCCATGGGCATGACCTGGACCGTACAGGCCGCCGAGACCATCAAGGTCGGCATCCTGCACTCGCTGTCCGGCACCATGGCCATTTCGGAAACCTCGCTGAAAGACATGGCGTTGATGACCATCGACGAAATCAACGCCAAGGGCGGCGTACTCGGCAAGCAACTGGAGCCGGTAGTAGTCGACCCCGCCTCGAACTGGCCACTGTTCGCCGAGCGCGGTCGCCAGCTGCTGACCCAGGACAAGGTCGACGTGACCTTCGGCTGCTGGACCTCGGTATCGCGCAAATCCGTGCTGCCGGTCTATGAAGAACTCAACGGCCTGCTGTTCTACCCCGTGCAGTACGAAGGCGAAGAGATGTCGCCGAACGTCTTCTACACCGGCGCCGCGCCAAACCAGCAGGCCATTCCGGCGGTCGAGTACCTGATGAGCGAAGACGGCGGCGCGGCCAAGCGCTACTTCCTGCTCGGCACCGACTACGTCTACCCGCGCACCACCAACAAGATCCTGCGCGCCTTCCTGATCAGCAAGGGCGTGGCCGAGAAAGACATCGAAGAGGTCTACACCCCGTTCGGTCATAGCGACTATCAAACCATCGTCGCCAACATCAAGAAGTTCTCTGCCGGCGGCAAAACTGCGGTGATCTCCACTGTAAACGGCGACTCCAACGTGCCGTTCTACAAGGAGCTGGCCAACCAGGGCCTGGAAGCTACCGACGTTCCCGTCGTGGCCTTCTCCGTGGGTGAAGAAGAACTGCGCGGCATCGACACCAAGCCACTGGTCGGTCACCTGGCCGCGTGGAACTACTTCCAGTCGGTAGAGAACCCGGTCAACACCGAGTTCGTCACCAAGTGGAAGGCCTACGCCAAAGCCAAGAACCTGCCAGGCGCCGACAAGGCCGTGACCAACGACCCGATGGAAGCCACCTACGTCGGCATCCATATGTGGGCCCAGGCCGTGGAAAAAGCCGGCACCACCGACGTCGATAAAGTGCGCACCGCGCTCTATGGCCAGACCTTCGCTGCGCCAAGCGGCTACACCCTGACCATGGACAAGACCAACCACCACCTGCACAAGCCGGTGATGATCGGTGAAATCCAGGAAGACGGTCAGTTCTCCGTGGTCTGGGAAACCAGCAGCCCGGTCCGCGCCCAGCCGTGGAGCCCGTATATCGAAGGCAACGACAAAAAGCCGGATTACGCGGTGAAGTCGAACTAAGGCAAAAGCCCCTCTCCCCCAACCACTCTCCCGCACGCGGGAGAGGGGAGCGACAGCCACGCATCTTCAGTATGACGCGGTCAGCCCCCTCGCCCCCCTTTCTTTTATGAAGAGGGGGAGAGGGTTGGGGAGAGGGCAAACGTGACCCGGATTAAGTCCGGGGCACGACCGTAATCGAAGGACTGCCCCATGCCCACTGCCTTTAGCCGAATTCTGCTGAGCCTGCTGTTGCTGCTGCCCCTGGCCGCACACGCCGGTGATGCCCAGGACTTTGTCGCCGCCAACCCAGCCAAGCAGGCCAGCCTGCTGGAAAGCTGGTCCGCCGCGCCGGATGCCGCGCGCCTGCCGCTGATCGAAGCCCTGCAACAAGGCCGCGTCGCGGCCGACAGCGCGAAAAATGCCTTTATCGAAGTAAGCGGCGCGTATCAGCCCGCCGAAGGCGCCGCACAACCGCTCGAAACACCGAAGAAGCTGCGCCTGAATAACCGCCTGCGCGGGCTGACTGCCACTGCACTGGCCAGCCACCAACTGCTGGCCGACGACCCGGCGCTGCGTCTGGCCGCCGCCAAGCAACTGCAAAAAAGCGCCAAGCCGGCGCAGCTGCAACTGCTTAACGCCCAGGTCGCCAGCGAAACCGATGACGGCGTGCGTGATGCCCTGACCCTGGCGCTGGCCAACCTGCAACTGGTCGACAGCGACCTGGCCGTGCGCCTGGCTGCCGTGCGCCTGCTCGGTGAAACCGGCGACCCGCTGGCCCGCACCCGCCTGGAAACCCTGCTCGACCCGGCCGTGGAAAGTGACCCAACGGTGCGCACCGCCGCCGAAACCAGCCTGGCCCAGGTCAAACGCAAACTGCTGATTGGTGAGCTGCTCGGTCAGGCCTTTAGCGGTCTGTCACTCGGCTCGATTCTGCTGTTGGCGGCGCTCGGTCTGGCCATCACCTTTGGCCTCCTCGGCGTGATCAATATGGCCCACGGCGAGATGCTGATGCTCGGCGCCTACTCCACCTATATGGTGCAGGTGCTGTTCCAGCGTTTCGCCCCGGAAGCCTTGGCGCTGTATCCACTGGTGGCGCTGCCGGTGGCGTTCTTTGTCACCGCCGCCATCGGCATGGCCCTGGAACGCACGGTGATTCGTCACCTCTACGGCCGCCCGCTGGAAACCCTGCTCGCCACTTGGGGCATCAGCCTGATCCTGATCCAGCTGGTGCGGGTGATCTTCGGCGCGCAGAACGTTGAAGTGGCCAACCCCTACTGGCTGTCTGGCGGCATCCAGGTGCTGCCGAACCTGGTGCTGCCGTACAACCGCATCGTGATCATCGGCTTCGCCCTATTTGTAGTGGTGCTGACCTGGCTGCTGCTGAACAAGACCCGCCTCGGCCTTAACGTCCGTGCAGTAACCCAGAACCGCAATATGGCGGCCTGCTGCGGCGTGCCGACCGGCCAGGTGGATATGCTGGCCTTCGGCCTCGGCTCCGGTATCGCCGGCCTCGGCGGCGTGGCCCTAAGCCAGATCGGCAACGTCGGCCCGGACCTGGGGCAGAGCTACATCATCGACTCGTTCCTGGTGGTGGTACTCGGCGGCGTCGGCCAGCTCGCCGGTAGCGTGATGGCCGCCTTTGGCCTAGGCATCGCCAACAAGATTCTCGAACCGCAGATCGGTGCCGTGCTCGGCAAGATCCTTATCCTCGCGCTGATCATTCTGTTTATTCAGAAACGCCCGCAAGGTCTGTTTGCTTTGAAAGGACGGGTGATCGATTGAGCCAGATTAGCTGCATTGAAACCGTAGGAGCTGGCCATGCCTGCGACCGTGTCGCCGCCATTGTTCGCGCGCATGGCGCGCTCCTACGGGCGGACGAACTCAGCCCAAGCCAACAATCATTTGCCGCGACAGGATGGGTGATCAACTGATGACCATGCCACTCAACCAAACGCTGCTGGCGCGTGCCAGCGCCAAGCTCGGCCCGCAAGTCTCCATGGCCATCGGCCTGCTGGTACTCGCCGTGCTGATCGCCATGCCGCTGCTGCACCTGCTGCCGGCGGACAATGCCCTGCACGTCTCGGCTTATACCCTGACCCTGGTTGGCAAAATCCTCTGCTACTGCATCGTCGCCCTGGCGCTCGATCTGGTCTGGGGTTACGCCGGCCTGCTGTCGCTCGGCCACGGCCTGTTCTTCGCCCTCGGTGGCTACGCCATGGGCATGTACCTGATGCGCGAAGCGGCCGGTGACGGCCTGCCGGCCTTTATGAGCTTCCTCGCCTGGACCGAGCTGCCCTGGTATTGGTACGGCACCAGCAACTTCCTCTGGGCGCTGTGCCTGGTGGTGCTGGCACCTGGTTTGCTGGCCCTGGTGTTCGGCTTCTTCGCCTTCCGTTCGCGGATCAAGGGCGTGTACTTCTCGATCATGACTCAGGCGCTGACCTTTGCCGGCATGCTGCTGTTCTTTCGCAACGAAACCGGCTTTGGTGGCAACAACGGCTTTACCAACTTCCGCACGATTCTCGGCTTCGACATCACCTCGGCGCACACCCGCGCGGTGCTATTCCTCGCCACCGTGGCGCTGCTGGTTGCCAGCCTGTACCTGGGCTGGACGCTGGCGCGCAGCAAGTTCGGCCGCGTGCTGACGGCGCTGCGTGATGCGGAAAACCGCCTGATGTTCTGCGGCTACGACCCACGCGGCTACAAGCTGTTTATCTGGGTACTCAGCGCCGTGCTCTGCGGCCTGGCCGGCGCGCTGTATGTGCCACAGGTGGGCATCATCAACCCCAGCGAAATGTCGCCCACCAACTCCATCGAAGCCGCCGTCTGGGTCGCCCTCGGTGGGCGTGGCACGCTGATCGGTCCGCTGCTCGGCGCCGGTTTGGTCAACGGTATGAAGAGCTGGTTTACCGTGGCCTTCCCCGAGTACTGGCTGTTCGCCCTGGGCTTTCTGTTTATCGTCGTGACGCTGTTCCTGCCTAAAGGCGTGATCGGCTTGTTACGCAAGAAAGGAGAGCAATGATGCGCGCCACTCCAGTACCCGAATTTATGCTCGAACCCGCCTATGACCCGGCCGGCAGCGGCCGCGATGCGATAGGTGCAAGCACCCTGGCCAGCAAGGGCCTGAACGTTCGTCACGGCACCATCCTGACCCTGGAAGATATCAACGTCAGCTTCGATGGCTTCAAGGCGCTGACCAACCTGACGCTGTACATCGGCGTCGGTGAACTGCGCTGCATCATCGGCCCCAACGGCGCCGGCAAGACCACCATGATGGACGTGATCACCGGCAAGACCCGCCCGGACAACGGCGTCGCCTACTTCGGCGAAACCCTCGACCTGACGCAGATGAGCGAAGTGGAAATCGCCCAGTCCGGCATCGGTCGCAAGTTCCAGAAGCCCACGGTGTTCGAGGCGCTCAGCGTGTTCGAAAACCTTGAGTTGGCGCAGAAAACCAATAAGTCGGTATGGGCCAGCCTGCGCGCCAAACTCAGCGGCGAGCAGAAAGACCGCATCGATGAAGTGCTGCAGACGATCAAGCTCGACGCCTCGCGCCAGCGCCCTGCCGGGCTGTTGTCGCACGGGCAGAAGCAGTTCCTCGAGATCGGCATGCTGTTGGTGCAAGACCCACAACTGTTGCTGCTCGATGAGCCTGTGGCGGGCATGACCGACGCCGAAACCGAGTTCACCGCCGAGCTGTTCAAGTCCCTGGCGCGCAAGCACTCGCTGATGGTGGTGGAGCACGACATGGGCTTTGTCGGCTCCATCGCCGACCACGTCACCGTGCTGCACCAGGGCAGCGTGCTGGCCGAAGGCTCGCTGGAACAGGTGCAGAACGATGAGCGAGTGATTGAGGTTTACCTGGGCCGCTAGAACGTAGGGTGGATGACGCTTTTTCATCCACCGCACACACCACACGGTGGATCGGTAAAACGTGATCCACCCTACGCTCGACCTGTGGGAGGGGCCGGGCGGCGATCCGACTAGCCGCGAAGCCTTTGATCTTCAACGGCTCGCGGCTAAAGCCCCTCCCACAAAACGAATAAAGGACATCGATATGCTGCAAGTTGAGCAACTGCATCAGTACTACGGCGGCAGCCATATCCTCCGTGGGCTGTCGTTCGACGTGAAGGTCGGCGAAGTCACCTGCCTGCTCGGCCGTAACGGCGTGGGCAAAACCACGCTGCTGAAATGCCTGATGGGCCTGGTCCCCGCCAAAGAAGGTGCAGTGAACTGGGAAGGCCAGCCGATCACCGCCTTCAAACCGCACCAGCGCGTGCACGCCGGCATCGCCTACGTGCCCCAGGGCCGGGAAATCTTCGGCCGCCTGACCGTGGAAGAAAACCTGCTGATGGGGCTGTCACGCTTCCCTGGCAGCGAAGCCAAGGTGGTGCCGGAATTTATCTACGAATTGTTCCCGGTGCTGCGTGAGATGAAGCAACGTCGCGGTGGTGACCTCTCCGGCGGTCAGCAGCAACAGCTGGCCATCGGCCGCGCGCTGGCGAGCAAGCCGCGCCTGCTGATCCTCGACGAACCCACCGAAGGCATCCAGCCCTCGGTGATCAAGGAAATCGGCGTGGTGATCAAGAAGCTCGCAGAACGCGGCGATATGGCCATCCTGCTGGTCGAGCAGTTTTATGACTTTGCCGCCGAACTGGCCGATCAGTACCTGGTAATGAGCCGTGGCGAAATCGTCCAGCAGGGCCGTGGCGAGACCATGGAAGCGGATGGCGTACGCGGACTGGTCGCAATCTGAATGGCGACGCTGGCACTGCACTTTGCGCATAATCAGGCTTTCGCTCATGGACTCGAGGCCCCAATGCCACCCCTGCGCACGCTTCTTCTCCCGCTTACCGCACTGGTCGGTATGGCACTGCTGGTCTGGGCCGGCAGCCTGCCGGATTACTGGATGCTGCGCGCCATGCCGGTTGGCAGCGAAGCGGTCTATCCGCTCAAACCGGTGCTGATTTTCTGCGCCATCGTCCTGGCCGAATGCGGCCTGCTGCTGGCGATACTGCGTCCGCGCTCCTATTGCCGGTCCTGGGGCCGCGCGCTGTGCGCCTGCCTGCTGGCCCTGGGCCTGGCGCTGTTCTGGCTGCAAGGTGCGCTGCATGCACCGCCCTACTACGGTATGCACCTGCAATGGTGGCTGGCGGTCAGCCTGGGGCTGGTGTTGCTGGCAGGTTATTCCTCCGTTCAGGCCTGGCGACACCGTCGCGACCGAGTGGCTGCATGAACGCCCCCGCCGCTGTCTTTACCCCCAGCTGGCACGCCGAGCTGGAGCTGGGCTATGGCCGCGACGGCGATTGCACGCGGCCGACACTGCGCCGGCATAAAGGCCCGCTGCGGGTGCAAAAGCACCTGTATGCCGAAGGAGCCGAGGTGTGCCAACACATCATCGTCCACCCACCCGGCGGCATCGCCGGTGGCGATCGCCTGGATATTTCGGCCAGCGTTGGCAGCGGTGCGTGGGCGCAACTGACCAGCCCCGGCGCAGCCAAGTGGTACCGCGCCGCCGGCCCGGCCTACCAGAGCCTCAAGTTACGCGTCGAAGCCGGCGCCACCCTGGAATGGCTGCCGCAGGAAACCATCGTCTACGCCGCTGCCCAGGCCGAACTGGCCACCGATATCGAGCTGCATGGCGATGCCAAGCTGCTCTATTGGGACATCGTCGCCCTCGGCCGCCCGGCCAGTGGTGAACGCTTCGATGCCGGCCACTTCCAGGCCCAGCTGAATATCCGCCGCGACGGCCAGCTGCTCTGGCACGAACGTCAGCGCGTGGTCGGCGGCGATGGTCTGCTCGACTCGCCCATCGGCCTGGACGGCAAACCGGTGTTCGCCACCCTGCTGATCAGCGGTGAAATCGACAGCGAACTGCTTGAACACTGCCGCAGCCTGAACACGCCGGTGCGCGGTGACCTGACCCAATTACCCGACCTGCTGGTGGCCCGCTGCCTGGCCAGCGAGGCCCTGCACGCCCGCGCCTGGCTGATCGCCCTCTGGCAGCTGTTGCGCCCGGCCCTGCTCGGCCGCACCGCCGTGCCCCCACGTATCTGGAGTACCTGATGGACCTAACCCCGAGAGAAAAAGACAAACTGCTGATTTTCACCGCCGGCCTGGTCGCCGAGCGCCGCCTGGCCCGTGGGGTAAAACTCAACTACCCGGAAGCTATGGCCTATATCTCCGCCGCCCTGCTGGAAGGCGCCCGTGACGGCCAGACCGTGGCCGAGCTGATGCACTTCGGCACCACCCTGCTGAGCCGCGATCAGGTGATGGAAGGCATCCCGGAAATGATCCCGGAGATTCAAGTGGAGGCCACTTTCCCGGACGGCACCAAGCTGGTGACCGTCCATCAGCCGATCGCCTGAATATGATTATTCAAGACGCCACCGCCGCCGACCTGCCTGCCATCCTGGCCATCTACAACGACGCCGTGCTCAACACCACGGCGATCTGGAATGAAACCCAGGTCGACCTCTCTAACCGCCAGGCCTGGCTGAGCGAACGCAACACCGCCGGTTTCCCCGTACTGGTAGTCCACGATGCTGCTGGAGAGGTCGTCGGCTACAGCAGCTACGGCACTTGGCGCGCCATCGAAGGCTTTCGCCATACCGTGGAACACTCGGTGTATGTGCGCAGCGACCAACGCGGTCAGGGCCTCGGCCCCTTACTGATGCACGCCTTGATCGAACGCGCGCAAGCAGCCGGCCTGCACGTGATGGTCGCCGCCATCGAGAGCGGCAACAGCGCCTCGATCCGCCTGCACGAGCGCCTTGGTTTCGTCACCACCGGCCAAATGCCCCAGGTCGGCCGCAAGTTCGGCCGCTGGCTGGACCTGACCTTTATGCAGCTGATGCTGAGCCCCGAAAGGAGTGCGCCCTGATGCTGAGCATCGAGCGCCTCGACGCGGCTGACTTTGAGCCTTATCGCCAAGGCCTGCAGGTCCTGCTGCTCGACTCCGTGGCGCATGGCGCCTCGGTAGGCTTTCTCGCCGATCTCGATGCTGACGCGGCCAACCTCTATTTCGACCAAGTCCTGACAGGCATACGCGACGGCACTCACCTGCTCTGGCTGGCCTGTGAGCAGGGCCAGGTGCTGGGCAGCGTGCAACTGGTGTTGTGCCAGAAACCTAACGGCCTCAACCGCGCCGAAGTACAGAAGCTCCTGGTACACAGCAACGCCCGCCGCCGTGGCATCGCCAACAGCCTGATGCAACGCCTGGAAGGCGCAGCGGCCGAGCTACAACGCGGCTTGCTGTACCTGGACACCGAAGCCGGCAGCGACGCCGAAGCCTTTTACCAGGCCCAGGGCTACACCTGCATCGGTGGCCTGCCTGATTACGCCTGCGGCCCTGACGGGCAATACCGAGCAAACGCCATCTACTACAAAACCTTGTCGAGGCCACAGCCATGATTCCCGGCGAATACCAGATCCAGGACGGCGAGATCGAGCTCAACGCCGGCCGCCGCACCCTGCGCGTAACCGTGGCCAATAGCGGTGACCGGCCGATCCAGGTCGGCTCGCACTATCACTTTTTCGAAACCAACGATGCGCTGACCTTCGACCGAGCAGCCGCGCGAGGGATGCGCCTGAATATCCCGGCCGGCACCGCCGTGCGCTTCGAGCCAGGCCAGAGCCGCGAAGTCGAGCTGGTCGACCTAGCCGGCCATCGCCGCGTGTTCGGCTTTGCCGGACGGGTGATGGGCGAGCTGGATTAAGCACACTCACAGGGAAATGCGCTCACCGGTAGGAGCGGGCTTGCCCGCGAACGTGAGCGCAGCGAACGGTTGCAAACCCAATTGAATCTGAAGGCGAACCCATGAAAATCTCCCGCCAAGCCTATGCCGATATGTTCGGCCCCACCGTCGGCGACAAGGTGCGCCTGGCCGATACCGAGCTGTGGATCGAAGTGGAGCAGGACTTCACCACCTACGGCGAGGAAGTGAAGTTCGGTGGAGGCAAGGTGATCCGTGACGGCATGGGCCAGGGCCAGCTCTGTGCGGCAGACGTGGTCGATACGCTGATCACCAATGCGCTGATCATCGACCACTGGGGCATCGTCAAGGCCGACATCGGCTTGAAGGACGGGCGTATCGCCGCCATCGGCAAGGCCGGCAACCCGGATATCCAGCCCGACGTAACCATCGCCATCGGCGCCGGTACCGAAGTGATCGCCGGCGAAGGCATGATCCTCACCGCCGGCGGCATCGATACGCATATCCACTTTATCTGCCCGCAGCAGATCGAAGAGGCGCTGATGAGCGGCGTCACTACCATGATCGGCGGCGGCACCGGGCCGGCCACCGGCACCAACGCCACCACCTGCACCTCTGGGCCGTGGCACATGGCGCGCATGCTCCAGGCCGCCGATGCCTTCCCGATGAACCTGGGTTTTACCGGCAAGGGCAATGCATCCTTGCCGGAGCCGCTGATTGAGCAGGTCAAAGCTGGGGCCATCGGCCTTAAGCTGCATGAAGACTGGGGCACCACCCCGGCGGCCATCGACAACTGCCTCTCCGTGGCCGATGAATACGACGTACAGGTGGCGATCCATACCGACACGCTCAACGAGTCTGGCTTTGTCGAAACCACCCTGGCCGCCTTCAAGGGCCGCACCATCCACACCTACCACACCGAAGGTGCTGGCGGCGGCCATGCGCCGGACATTATCAAGGCCTGCGGCTTCGCCAATGTGCTGCCCAGCTCGACCAACCCAACCCGGCCGTTTACCCGCAATACCATCGACGAACACCTGGACATGCTGATGGTCTGCCACCACCTCGACCCGAGCATCGCCGAGGACGTGGCGTTTGCCGAAAGCCGCATTCGCAGAGAGACGATTGCCGCCGAAGATATCCTGCATGACCTCGGCGCATTCAGCATGATCAGCTCCGACAGCCAGGCCATGGGCCGCGTCGGCGAGGTGATCACCCGCACCTGGCAGACCGCTGACAAGATGCACAAACAGCGCGGCCCGCTGGAAGGCGACGGCCCTGGCAACAGCAACTTCCGCGTTAAACGCTATATCGCCAAGTACACCATCAACCCGGCGATCACCCACGGCATCAGCCATGAAGTGGGCTCCATCGAAGTGGGTAAGTGGGCCGATCTGGTGCTCTGGCGCCCGGCGTTCTTCGGCGTGAAGCCGACGCTGATTCTCAAGGGCGGTGCGATTGCCGCCAGCCTGATGGGCGACGCCAACGCCTCGATCCCAACGCCGCAGCCGGTACATTACCGACCGATGTTCGCCAGCTACGGTGGCAGCCGCCACGCCACCAGCATCACCTTTATCAGCCAGGCGGCGTTTGATGCTGGCGTTCCCGAGCAGCTGGGATTGAAGAAAAAGATCGGCGTGGTCAAAGGCTGCCGCGAGGTGCAGAAAACCGACCTGATCCACAACGACTACCTGCCAAATATCGAGGTGGACGCGCAGAACTATCAGGTCAAGGCCGACGGCCAGTTGCTCTGGTGCGAGCCGGCGGATGTACTGCCGATGGCACAGCGTTATTTCCTTTTCTGACATCCCCGGCTGAGACGACAATGGCGGGTTTCACCCTCCCTACGGGATAGGTGATTGCCCCGCCTGCACAAACCTGTAGGGCGGGTGCAACCCGCCAATTCATTCTCCGGCCCCCAGACCATTGACGCTTGTGTCCCCGCCCCAATCGTTGGGATAGACGCCCTGCCTCACCCAGCGATGAAACGATGACCAGGGCCAATCCTGTACACGTGAAACCAACCCATGTTTCAGTGGATTGCCATGCAGGTAATCGAAGTGCCGGGCATAGTCTTGCTCGTCGCGAATCAGGTGTTCCCAGAATCGTTGCTGCCAGAGCGTGCCATGGCCTTTTGCCTGGCGTCGCTCGCTCATCAGGTCGATGCGGTTATAGTCGCGACAGGCATGAGTGACGTGTCGCTTGATCAGCCGCCAGCGATTGGAAAAATCCGCATCTCCAGGCGGCAGGCGCCAGATGGCATGCAAGTGATCGGGCAACAATACCCAGGCATCGATGGCAAAGGGCTGGGTCAGGCGAACCGTCTCGATCGACTCGCGTAAAGCCTGGCGGATATCGGGACGGGTAAGAATCGGCTGGCGCCGCTCAGTGACGAGCGTAAAGAAATAGGTGCCACCAGGAACGGCGGCGCGGCGGTAATCGGGCATGACAACATCCTTGTTGCGATATCGCATCTTGGCGGGTTGCACCCGCCCTACGATCATTCGCCGGCCGGTGCGGCCCGCCATCAAGACTAGCGCAGCTGACTGTCCTTGCTGCCCCGGCGGTTATAGCCGCTGAATTTGGCCTGTTCCTTGTCGTGCTCGGTCTGGCAGGCCACGCACAGGTGCACGCCGGGGATGGCTTTGCGCCGCGCCTCGGGAATGGCGGCGTCGCACTCTTCGCAGTGGCTCAGACTTTCGCCGCGCGGCAGCTGGCTGCGGGCGCGCTGAATAGCGTCCTCGATGCTGCTGTCGATCTGCTCCTGTACCGCGCCGTCATTCGCCCAACCACCGGCCATCGCAATTGTCCTCCGCTGTGTATGCCTCTAGATATGCGCCGTCTGCGGGCGAATCTCAAGCGCACGCGGTCGCCCTACTCCTTGACCTCCATAAACTCGCGCGCCCAAACGATATAGTCCTCGGGCTGGGTGTAGGTGTGGGTCAGCTCGGTGGCGCTAAGGTCGCAGGCATCGACGCCGCGCTGTTCACGCAGGCAGTCGTAGGTGGCCTTGATCGCCGCGAAGTAGGCGGCATGACCGTTGACCACGATGCGCACGCCGAGGCTGGCCAGACGGGCGTTGTCGCGCAGCTTGGGGTTGCCGTAGGTGACCAGCATCAGCGGGATGTTCAGGGCGGCGGCGATCTGTTCCAGGTGAGCAAAATCCTCGACGCCGACCAGGCAGATGGCATCGGCACCGGCCGCCTGATAACCCTGGGTACGACGAATCACCTCGCTGACATCCAGCACGCCGGCATGGGTGCGGGCGATGATCGCCAGGTCAGGGTCAACCCGCGCTTCCAGGGCCGCGCGGATTTTGCCGACACCTTCATCGATGCTGATCAGGTCGGTGGACTTACGGCCGAACTGCGCCGGCAGCAGGGTGTCTTCGATGGTCAGCGCAGCAATCCCTGCGCGCTCCAGCTCCACTACGGTACGCATCACATTGAGCGCATTGCCATAGCCGTGGTCAGCATCGGCGATTACCGGCAGGCGGCTGACGCGGCCGATCCGCGTGGCCTGCTCGACAAATTCGCTAAGGGTAATCAGGGCGAAATCCGGCGCGGCCAGAACTTGTAGTGAAGCTACAGAACCACCCAAAATACCGACTTCAAAACCCAGGTCGGCAGCAATCCGCGCGGCCATGGGATCGAACACAGAAGCCGTGTGATAGCAGCTATTCGAAGCAAGGAGCGCACGAAATTGTGCGCGAAGGTCGTGATGCGAGGCTCTTTGCATGGGGTGCACCATCGTTCATAGTCGATTCTGAGCGAGGGATTATGTAGCAAAACTACAAAACCCGTCATGTAGTAAAACTACATAGTCGACCAACAACCTTGCACCCGCCTTTCAGTCTACCCAGCCATCCAGCGCACTAACCCAAGTCCGCCGGTAAACGTGGGCCAAAGCCGGCGCCGGTGAGCAGCCCATAGGCCATCCACAGCATCACCCCGGCATACAGCAAGCGTGGCAGCCAAGTGGCCAGCTGTTCGGTCAGGCTATCCAGCTTCTGGGTTTCCACCCCGGCGTAGTTGAGCAGGCTGGCCGGCAAGGTGCCGCTGGCTTCGCCCGTACGAATCAGGCCAAGGGCCAGCCCCTGGCCGGGAAAGTCGACAGACGCCAGCGCCTGCGCCAGGCTTTGGCCACGCTGCACAGCCAGTTGCACAGCGCTGAAACGTTTGCGCAGCGGCGCATGGCGGATCACCGCGCAGGCCTTGGGTAAAGCATCCAGCATGGGCATGCCAGCCTCCAGCATCAGCCCCAGGCTGTCGAAAAAGTCGCGCAGATTACGCCGCAGCAACGCGGGACCGAGGAGCGGCACACTCGCCAACAGGCCATCGAGCGGCGAAGCCGCACCAGCAGGCGCGTGCTCACGACGCAGATAAAGCCCACGGCCCAGGCCATACAGAGCGCCCAGCACCAGCAACGGCCAGAGTACGCCCCATAGATAACCGACGATGCTCAGCTGGCCGCCGACCAGCGCCGGCAGCGGCTGAATAAACAGCGCCAGCACCAACACTGCCGCCGGCATCAGCAAGCGTGATTTGACTGCAGCGGCCTGTTGCGCCCGGTGGTTGTAACGCTCGGCCAAGCGCTGGTAAACCGCCGCCAGACAGCCACTGGCCTGAGCGGCGCGCAGCAGGGTGCTGTCCAGCTGGGTGAACAGGCCACTGCGCAGCCCGGCACTGGCCATATCGCTACCACCAGCAATCTGCGTTTGCAGACTGGCCAGCGCAGCCTTGGCGCGCGCCGGCACTTGCAGGCTGAGCAGCGCCCGCTCGACCGGCACGCCGGCTTTCTCCATGGCCGCCAGATGGCCGAACAACTGGGCGCGCGCAGCAAGATCAAGCAGGGCAGGACGTGGCGTGGGCATAGGCAGGCTCAGCGAGGTGAGAACGACACAATAGGCGCCAGGTTAGCAGGCCGCGCAGCGCGCAGAAGCGGGCTATTCGGTGGCCGTCGGCAACTCGGCATGCGGCAGCCAGCGGCGGAATATCTGCGCGAAACTGCCATCCTCATGCATGGCATCGAGGGCGCGCCGCCAGCGTTCGACCAACGCCGTATCGGTCTGCGGGGAGAAGGCAATGTAGTAGGCCGAACGCATAAAGGGCAGGTGCGCCTGCACCTGCTCCGGGCGCAAACCGCCACTGGCCAGTTCGTCCTTGAGGGTCAGGTCTTCAGTGGCAATCAGCTGCACCCGCCCATGTTTGAGCATGGTCACCATATTCTTCGCGCTGGGAACCCCGTAGAGATTCTTGAAGCCGCGCGCACTCAGGGTTTCAAAGGTGTACCACTGTTTCGGCACAGCCAGCGGCCCACTCTCGGCGGCCTGCTGCAGATTGTCAAAACGCAGGTTGCGTGATTTCAGCGAGTAGAAGCTGGTGGTGCCGATCAGCAGCGGGCCAACCCACTGAAACTTGGCCTCACGCTCCGGCGTGCGCACGGTGGAGAAGATCGCCGTATTCGGCTCGTGCTGAGCCAGGTGATAGCCGCGCGTCCAGGGCAGCAGCTCGATCTTGCCGGGGTCGCCGGTGCGCTCAATCAGCGCGCGCACCACCTCTACGGCCAGACCGTGCAGCTCACCGTCACGGCTAAAGCTGGTCGGTGGCGCTTCCTCAGTGAGCAACTGCAATTCAGCACACGCAGGCCCGGCCAGACAAAGCAGCAGCCAGATCATCAGCGCGCAGCGTGGTTTGAGCAAAGTGGGTTCTCCCGGCACTGGCTTCAGACTAGCTCAGAGCCGGGCAAGTCGCGTTATGGCAAGGAAGGTGCGGCGGGCATGCTGAACGGCTGGGTAAACCAGCGCTTATGAATCCGCTCCAGACTGCCGTCGCGCAGTAACTCATCAAGGGCCAGCTGCCATTGCCGGACCAGCGCAGGATCAGTGTTGTTCGAAAAGGCGATATAAGAGTTGTTACCCATAAAGGTGAACTGTAACTCCACCTCATCACGGCGCATGCCTTGCTGCGCGAGCATGTCATCCAGCGCCAGGTTGTTGGCCACCAACAGTTCGATACGGCCGTGCTTGAACATCTTCATCATGTGCTGGGGCGTTGGCACACCGTAGAGATTTTTCAGGCCACGGTCGCTGAGGTATTCATAGGAGTACCACTGCTTGGGCACGGCCAGGGTGTTGAAACGCTCAACATCCTGCAGCGTACGCACATTCAGCCCGGCACCGCGCCGCGCATAGAAGCTGGTATGCCCCAGGGCAATCGGCCCGACCCATTGGAACAGCGCCTCGCGCCGGGCGGTACGCACCGTGGAGAACAAGCCGCTGTTGGCCTCGTGCTGCACCTGATGGTAACCGCGGGTCCAGGGCACCAGCTCGATGCGGGTGTCCTGCCCAGTACGCTGAATCAGCAGCTCGACCACTTCCACGGCCATGCCGGTCAGCTTGCCATCTTCGATATAGCTCAGCGGCCGGTATTCCTCGGTATACAGGCGCAGCTCGGCCGCCAGCGCCGATGCACAGCAGCCAAGCAACAACACAACCAGCCAGGACTTCAACCGCATTGGGCAATACCTGCAAAAACATACGAACAATGGGCCGAAACGCCGAATGATAAACAGCCATTGGCTCAGCAACCAGCAGAGTTCTGCGGCAAATCAGCGCGAGGGGCTATGGATTGGCCGTCAGCTCCATCTCCCGCGCCCGCTGCCACTGCGCCAGGTTCTCGCGACTTACCTGCTGCACCTGCAACGCGATATTCACCGGTTGCGGCGATAGTTCGCCACGCATACTTCGCGCGGCCAATTGCACGGCCTGATAACCAATGGCATGGGCTTGCTGGATCATCAGGCTGTGCACCTCGCCCTTACGCAACGCCTCAATTAGCAACTGATCACCATCAAAGCCGATATGCACTAACGCGCCCGCCTTGCCGAGCCGCCGCAGCGCTGCCAGTGCGGCGCGTGAACTGGTGCTGTTGGGGGTAAACACGCCCGCCAGCTGCGGCAAGCGCTCACGCAAGGCATGCACCGCCGCCTGGCTGTCGTCGCCGATGTAGGTATCCAGCAGGATACTCAGGCCGCCCTGCTCTGCGCCCTGACGAAAACCACGCTCGCGCTCGCTGGTCGAGGGCACACCGGCTTTCAAGCGCAACAGCGCCACCTGACCCTGGCCACCAAGCGCCGCAGCCAAGGCCTGGCCGGCCTGCAAACCAGCGCGAAAGTTATCGGTGGCGACCACACCGCGCACTGCACTACCAGGCAGGTCACGGTCGAAATACACAGTATTGATGCCGCTGCCCGCCAATTGCTGCACACGCGAGGCGATCTCCGGGCCGCTGGGGGCGATAACCAGCGCCTTGCAACCATGCTCCAACACCCAGTTGATCATCTGCAGCTGGGTTTCCACCCGCCCTTCGTGGCTGGGCCCGCGAAAATGCATGTCCAGGCCGTACGCTCTGGCCGCCTGCCGCGCACCAGCCTCTACTTGCCCCCAGAAGGGCGTAGCCCCCGCCGCCACCACACCGATACAGTCCTTTGCCAACGCCTGAGTGGCCCAACTGGTCAACACAACGAATAGCAGCACATATCTCGACTGGCATCGGCTGTACATCTGCATCACTCCCAAAACCTGGCGACGCCATGCACAGCAGCATGCACAACACCTAACAGCGCTCAGGTGTCACCGTAGAGTTACTGCTATCACTTTAGCATCAGGCGATTAGCCTCGCCGGGCGCTGGGTTACCGGTCATCCGCCAGAAAACCGTGCCATACACTTGCGCCTCACACTTTTTCACACTCCAAGCGACGGCTGGGCTGGTAGCCGCCGCTCAGGCAGGCGATGATCGCGTCTCTTTCCTGCACCTTGAATGACATGACCGATACCACGCAAAGCACTCAGGCCACGCACAAACCCCGCCCACTGATCGATTTGCTGGTCAGTATCCTGATTCCCTCCCTGATTCTGATGAAACTCAGTGGCGAGAGCCGCCTGGGTGCCGACGGTGCGCTGATGCTGGCGCTGGCCTTCCCGCTGGGCTGGGGCAGCTTCGAGCTGCTCAAGTACCGCAAATTCAACTTTATCGCCCTGCTCGGTCTGGTCAGCGTGCTGCTTACCGGCGGCATCGGCCTGCTCAAACTGGATAACCAGTGGCTGGCGATCAAGGAAGCGGCGATCCCCGGCATCATCGGCATCGCCGTGCTGGTATCGACCCGCACCCGCTTCCCGTTGATCCGCACCATGCTGTTCAACAAGACCGTGCTCAACGTCGACAAGATCCATGAGCGCCTGGAGCAGGCCGGCAATACCGAGCTGTTCGAAGCGCGCCTGCTTCGCGCCACTTACTGGCTAAGCGGCACCTTCTTCTTCTCTTCGGCGATGAACTACGTGCTGGCCAAGTGGATCGTGATCAGCCCGGCCGGCAGCGAAGCCTTCAACGCCGAGCTGGGGCGGATGAACCTGCTCAGCTACCCGATGATCGCGATTCCCTCGATGATCATGCTGATGGCCATCTTCTATTACCTGTGGCGCACCATCCACGGTCTTACCGGCCTCAAGCTGGAAGACGTGATGGCCAATGCCGAGCAGGACAAGCAGCCCTAAGCGACGCTGCCTGACGCGCCACGGATGCTGACGCTCTCCGCCTACCTGGGCCTGTTTATTTCGGCCCTGGGCGCCGCCACCCTGCTGCCGCTGCAATCGGAAAGCGTGCTGGTGGCGCTGCTGCTCAGCGGCGCCTATTCGCCCTGGGCCCTGCTGGCGGTGGCCAGCGTCGGCAATATCCTCGGCGCGCTGATCAACTGGCTGCTCGGCCGCTACCTCGAACACTTTCGCCACAAATCCTGGTTCCCGGTCAACGACGCGCGCCTGCAGCAGGCGCAACGTGGTTATGCCCGTTACGGCCGCTGGTCGCTGCTACTGAGCTGGGTGCCAATCATCGGCGACCCGCTGACCCTGGTGGCCGGGGTAATGCGCGAACGCCTGTGGGTGTTCCTGCTGATCGTCAGCCTGGCGAAAACCGCCCGCTATGCTGTATTGGCAGCCCTGACCCTTGGCTGGGGTTGAGTCGCACGCGACAAACGCCGTAACGCCAACAACAAGTCCGAGGTTGAGCAGCGGCCATGCCTCCGTGATACTGCGCAGCCTTCGCACAGGCGTGCGCGGGGACAGTCGCAGTACGAAGGAGTGATCTCAGTGGAGCTGCATCCGTGATGAAAAGGAGCGATCTGGTCTGGACCCTCGTCGGGCTCGGCGCCGTGCTGTTGTCGTGTTACTTGCTCTATCACCAAGTTCGCACTATTTCCCTGAATGAAATCGCCGACAGCCTGCGCGCCATTCCGCGCCTGGATTGGCTGCTGGCCGCAGCAGCCACCCTTGGCGCCTATAGCGCTCTGGCCTGGTACGACCGCATCGCCCTGGCCCACCTGGGCAAAAAGATTTCCTGGCGCTTTATCAGCCTGTGTTCCTTCACCACCTATGCGCTGGCCCACAACATCGGCGCCTCCGTGTTCTCAGGCGCCCTGGTGCGTTATCGCGCCTACCGCAGCAAAGGCATGACGCCGCAGGAAATCGGCATCCTGATCGTCTTCTGCTCCTTCACCTTCATCCTCGGCACCCTCCTGGCCAGCGGCTGTGTACTGCTGCTGGAGCCGGATCTGATCCACCGCGTGGCCAAGGTCACGCCGCTGGTCTCCGAGATTATCGGCGGGCTCCTGCTGCTATTGGTTGCGCTCTATGTGCTCGGCTCCTGGCGCCATTTCAAACCCTGGCACTGGGGCAAGCTGCATATCGAATACCCGCGCCTGGGGATTGTCGGCCGCCAGCTGCTGGCCGGCCCGCTGGAGCTGGCTTGCGCGGCAGCGATCATCTACTTCGCCCTGCCGGCGGAGCACAACCCAGGCTATCTGGTGGTGTTCGGCGTGTTCCTCGCCTCGTTCTCCCTGGCATTGCTGTCTCACGCCCCTGGCGGCCTGGGTGTGCTGGAGGTGACCTTCCTCGCGGCGATGCCGGAGCTACCTGCAGCTGACGTACTCGCGGCACTGATTGTGTTCCGCTGTTTCTACCTGCTGTTGCCGTTCGCCCTGTCGCTGCTGGTGGTGCTGGGGTTCGAATGGACACAGTGGCAGAGCCGCCGCACCACCCCAGACAATCCACCACTCCCCTGAGCCGAACCAACACCGGATAACCGGGGGCAGCATTGCGCCGCACACTCGCATAGAATGCGCGGCCGTTTTTGCGGCCCACCGTCATGACCGCCACTCGCCGGCTGTCGTGACAGGATGCCCAGAAACCTCCCGGTACTTATTCAGGAACAGCGCGCCGCATGACTTTCTCTACACCCGCCCGCGCCTGCGGCATCGACTTCGGCACCTCCAACTCCACCGTCGGCTGGCTGCGCCCCGACGCCGAAACCTTGATTCCCCTGGAAGACGGCAAGATCACCCTGCCCTCGGTAGTGTTCTTTAACCTCGAAGAGCGCCGCCCGGTCTATGGTCGCCTGGCGCTGCAGGAATACCTGGAAGGCTACGAAGGTCGCCTGATGCGCTCGTTGAAGAGCCTGCTGGGCAGCAAGCTGCTAAAAAGCGAAACCACCGTGCTGGGCAGTGCTCTGCCATTCAAAGACCTGCTAGGCTTTTTTATCGGCGAGCTGAAAAACCGCGCCGAGGCCACTGCCGGCCGTCCCTTTGAAGAAGTGGTGCTGGGCCGCCCAGTGTTCTTCGTCGACGATGACCCGGTGGCCGACCTGGAAGCACAGAACACCCTGGTGGCCGTGGCGCACAAGCTCGGTTTCAAGGACGTGTCGTTCCAGTACGAACCAATTGCCGCGGCCTTTGACTACGAGTCGGGCATCAGCCGCGAAGAGCTGGTGTTGATCGTCGACATCGGCGGCGGTACCTCGGACTTTTCCCTGGTGCGCCTGGCGCCCGAACGCCGCGCAGTGGCGGACCGGCATGACGACATCCTCGCCACCGGCGGTGTGCATATCGGCGGTACTGACTTCGACAAGCAGCTCTCCCTGGCCGGCGTGATGCCGCTGTTCGGCTACGGCAGCCGGATGAAGAGCGATGCGCCGATGCCCACCAGCACGCACCTGAACCTGGCCACCTGGCACACCATCAACGCGGTCTATTCGGCGCAGTCGCAGCGTCAGCTGCAGAGCATGCGCTATGACATCGTCGACCCGACCGGTATCGACCGCCTGTTCCAGCTGATTGAGCGCCGTGACGGCCACTGGCTGGCCATGCAGGTGGAAGAAAGCAAGATCGCCCTGACCGAACAGGATGCACGGCCCATCGACCTTAGCCGCCTGGAAGACGGCCTGGTCGCCGAGCTGACCCGTGAGCTGTTTGAAAACGCCATCGAGCCGCTGCTGGAACGCGTACGCGCCAGCGTCACCCAGTTGCTAAGCGATGCAGGCGTCACTGTTGCGCAGGTGGATACGGTGTTCTTTACCGGCGGCTCCAGCGGCATTCCGGCGTTGCGCCAGAGCGTCGCGGCGATGCTGCCCAACGCCCAGCATGTGGAAGGCAATACCTTCGGCAGCATCGGCAGCGGCCTGGCCATCGAGGCGCAGAAGCGTTACGGCTAAACACTGCAACAGCTCGCGGCTAAAGCCCCTCCCACCTAGTTTGCAGTGATTGTGGGAGGGCCGTGCGGCGTTCCGCTTCAGCCGCGACAAAACCGCAAACGTCAGAATAAAAAAACGCCAGCTCGAAGCTGGCGTTTTTTATTCCCGCACAATCAGCGCGGCACGGCCGGCTTCTTCACCGGTTTCTTGCCTTTGCCCTTGGCCGCGTCGGCACGCTCCTTGGCGGCCTGCTGGTTGCGCGCCTGCGCGGCGGCCTTAACCTGCTCACGTTTGTCCCAGGGGTTGCCACCAGCAGCACCGGTATCACGCGGCGGCAAGCCGGTGTGCTGAGTCAGCATCGGCTTGCTCTTGCTGGTGTCCTTGGCGACCTTGTGGCTACCGGCCGGCGTCGAGTTCTTGCGGCGCGCGCTCTGGTAGCTGTCAGTGGCCGGCTGGTGCAGCGGGATCAGCTGGTTCTTGCCCGGCCCGATCAGATCGGCGCGGCCCATGCGCGTGAGCGCTTCGCGCAGCATCGGCCAACCCTTCGGGTCGTGATAACGCAGGAACGCCTTGTGCAGACGGCGCTGCTCCTCGCTCTTGACGATGGTCACGCCGTCGCTCTTGTAGCTGACTTTGCGCAGCGGGTTCTTGCCCGAGTGGTACATGGCCGTGGCGGTGGCCATTGGCGACGGGTAGAAGGCCTGCACCTGGTCGGCACGGAAGCCGTTGCCCTTGAGCCACAAGGCCAGGTTCATCATGTCTTCGTCGGTGGTGCCTGGGTGCGCGGCGATAAAGTACGGGATCAGGTACTGCTCTTTACCCGCCTCTTTCGAGTACTTCTCGAACATGCGCTTGAACTTGTCGTAGCTGCCAATGCCCGGCTTCATCATCTGATTCAGCGGGCCTTCCTCAGTGTGCTCCGGGGCGATCTTCAGGTAGCCACCGACGTGGTGGGTGACCAGCTCCTTGACGTACTCCGGCGACTCGACCGCCAGGTCGTAACGCAGGCCCGAGGCAATCAGAATCTTCTTCACACCGGGCAACGCGCGGGCGCTGCGGTACAGCTGAATCAAGGCCGAGTGATCGGTATTCAGGTTCGGGCAGATACCGGGGAACACGCAGGACGGCTTGCGGCACGCGGATTCGATTTCCGGGCTTTTGCAGGCGATGCGGTACATGTTGGCGGTCGGCCCACCGAGATCGGAAATCACCCCGGTAAAGCCCGGCACCTTGTCGCGGATCTCTTCGATCTCGCGAATGATCGACTCTTCCGAACGGTTCTGGATGATGCGGCCTTCATGCTCGGTGATCGAGCAGAAGGTGCAGCCGCCGAAGCAGCCACGCATGATGTTCACCGAGAAACGGATCATGTCGTAGGCCGGGATCTTCTCCTTGCCGTACGCCGGGTGAGGGACACGGGCGTAGGGCATGCCGAACACGTAGTCCATCTCTTCGGTGGTCATCGGGATGGGCGGTGGGTTGAACCACACGTCTACTTCCCCATGCTTCTGCACCAGCGCGCGGGCGTTGCCCGGGTTGGTTTCCAGGTGCAGCACGCGGTTGGCGTGGGCGTACAGCACCGGGTCGTTACGCACTTTTTCCATGGACGGCAAGCGGATCACCGTCTTGTCACGAGTCATCCGTGGGCTGGCGAGAATCTGCACAACCTTCGGCTCGTTCGGGTCTTCCTGCGGCCCCTTTTCCTGCTCGATAGCGCAGGCCTGGGTGTCCTGGGTGTTCACATACGGGTTGATGATCTTGTCGATCTTGCCCGGCCGGTCGATACGGGTGGAATCCACCTCGTACCAGCCCTGCGGCGTGTCGCGGCGGATAAACGCGGTGCCGCGCACGTCGGTGATGTCTTCGATCTTGTGGCCGTAGGACAGGCGCTGCGCCACTTCGACGATGGCGCGCTCGGCGTTGCCGTACAGCAGGATGTCGGCGCTGGCGTCGATCAGGATCGAGTTGCGCACGCGGTCCTGCCAGTAGTCGTAGTGGGCGATGCGGCGCAGCGAGGCTTCGATACCGCCGAGCACGATCGGCACGTTTTTATAGGCTTCTTTGCAGCGCTGGCTGTACACCAGGCTGGCGCGGTCCGGGCGTTTGCCGGCCATACCGCCTGGGGTGTAGGCGTCGTCGGAGCGAATTTTCTTGTCGGCGGTGTAGCGGTTGATCATCGAATCCATGTTGCCGGCCGCGACGCCGAAGAACAGGTTCGGCTCGCCGAGCTTCATAAAGTCGTCTTTCGACTGCCAGTTCGGCTGGGCAATGATGCCGACGCGAAAGCCCTGCGACTCCAGCAAGCGACCGATAATCGCCATGCCAAACGAGGGGTGATCCACATACGCGTCACCGGTCACGATGATGATGTCACAGCTGTCCCAGCCAAGCTGATCCATCTCTTCCCGGCTCATCGGCAGAAAAGGCGCCGGCCCGAAACACTCGGCCCAGTACTTTGGATAATCGAATAACGGCTTGGCGGCTTGCATGGACATGGAGAGTGACCGGCGTTGGCGAACAGGGATGGAAAATCGCGGGCGCGGAATATAGCACAAATTTTAACCAAACCCGACTTAGACGCTAGGTTTAACCGCCGAAATAGCCCTTTGCAGTTGTAGCGTTGCGGTAGTGGCTTACGGCTATACTCCAGCCCACAACATCGGTCGCTGACAGCCGGGGCAAGGGGTAACCGTGGTGCAACGCTTAGCCTTCTCGATCTTCTTCACGCTGAGCCTGGCACTTGCTAGCGGCTTGGCGCACGCAACTATCGAGCTGACAGCAGCCAGCAGCGGCACCTCGCTGAATGAGCAGATCGAACTTCTCGAAGATATCGGCGGGCAACTGAGCATTGCCGATATGGCCGATCCGGCTATTCAGGGCAGCTTCAAGCCAGCCAATGGCCGCGCCAGCGTTGGCCAGAGCCGCAACCCCTGGTGGATCAAGCTCACCCTACAGCGCAGCGCAGACGCCCCCAGCCAGTGGTGGCTGGAAGTCCGTTCCGTAACCCAGCTCGACCTGCGCCTGTATCTACCAGAGCAGAACGGCAACTGGCAGGCACGCCAATCCGGCGAGCTGGTCAGCCACCGCGAGGGCCGTGACCACGAATTCCGCCATATGCTGTTCAAACTGCCGGAACTCGATCAGCGCCCGCTGACCCTCTATATGCGCACTTACGACCCTGCCGGCAACTCATTCCCAATGCGTGTCTGGCAGTTGGACGACCTGATTCAAGGGGCCGCAGAAGAGAATCTCGCCCTCGGCGTGGTCTACGGCATCATCGCCGCCCTGCTGCTGTACAACCTGTTTATCTTCTTCAGCCTGCGCGACTCGGCCTACTTCTGGTACGTGCTGACCACCGCCGGCGCCCTGCTGATGATCCTCAGCATGAGCGGTCATGGCTTCCAGTACCTGTGGCCAAACAACCCCGTGCCCTTCTGGCTGGACCGCATCACCCTGCCGTCGCTGTGGGGCTTCTGCGCCTGCCGCTTCACCCAAGTACTGCTGCAAACCCGTAGTCATGTGCGCTGGGCCCACCATCTGCTGAGCCTAGCCTGCGTCTGCTATGTGATTGCGGTTGCTCTGGAAGGCCTGGGACAACGTCATAGCGCTGCCTGGATCATCGCCCTGCTATCGCTGACCAGCATCCCGGCGGCATTGGGCTCGGCGCTGATCCGCTGGCGCCAGGGCTACTTCCCGGCCTTTCTCTATCTCTGCGGCTACGGCCTGATCCTCGGCAGCATCAGCCTGGCGCTGATGCGCGCCACCGGCCTGGTACAACCGGCCACCTGGAATGCCTATGTATTTCCACTGGCGGTGGCAGCCGAGTCGATTCTGTTTTCTTTCGCTCTGGCGTATCGCATCCAGACGCTCAAGCAGGAAAAAGCCAAAGCCCTGGAGCAGGCCGACCGCGAAAAAACCGCACGCCTGGCGCAGATGCAGGGCAGCGCCGATGAGCTGCAAAGTGCCGTCAAACTGCGCACTGCAGAGCTGGCCCTGGCCAACCAGCAACTCAGCGAACGCGAGCGCGAGCTACAACACGCCGCCTTCCATGACCCACTCACCGAGCTGCCCAATCGTCGTTTTCTGGTCGAGCGCTGCGAAGCGGCGCTGGCCAATGCCCGCCGGCACAGTGAAGCCACTGCCCTGTTACTGATTGACCTCGACCACTTCAAGCCGATCAACGACAAATACGGCCACGACGCTGGCGACCTGATGCTGCAAAGCATCGCCCAGCGCTTGCGCGAGCATGTGCGCTCGGGGGATGCGGTGGCGCGCCTGGGCGGTGATGAGTTTGCCGTGCTGATCTGCGGCGAAGATGCCGAGCAGCATGCCCGCGATATTGCCCGCCGCCTGCTGGACGAGCTGGCCAAGCCGGTGGCCTACGGCGCTGACCGCCTCACCGTAACCATCAGCATCGGCGTGGCGCTGTACCCGCGCCACGCCAGCAACTTCACCACGCTGTACAAGGCTGCCGATGAAATGCTCTACAAGGTCAAGAGCCGCGGCCGCTCGGGCTCGGCCGTTTGCGGGGAAGATGGTGAGTTGAGCAGCAGCGCCCGCCTGCAGCTGGATGTGCTGAATGTACCCAGTGGTTTGAGCTGATTAGGCGCAAGCCGCGAGCACAGCTCACCGCCCAGTTATCACCAAACCAACGTCGTGCTGGCAACTTCTGTGAACGATCAGGCAGCTGTGCCTATACTCGCGCAAACGCCACTCGACATCGGGAAGTCTGCAGTGCAGCGCCTAACCTTAGCCACCCTCCTCTTGCTGAGCCTGTTTAGCGGCCTGAGTGTTGCCAGCCCAGTAGTGCTGAGCGCGCCAAGCAGCGGCAGCGTGCTCAACGGACAAATCGAACTATTGGAAGATGTCGGCGGCCAACTGAGCATCGCCGACATGGCCGACCCTGCCGTGCAAAGCCGCTTTCAGCCGGCCGCCGGGCGTACCAGCGTCGGCCAAAGCAACAACCCCTGGTGGATCAAACTCAGCCTGCAACGCGCCAGTGACGCGCCCAGCCAGTGGTGGCTGGAAGTCGGCGCAGTCACCCTGCTCGACCTGCAAGTCTTTCTGCCCAGCGCCCAGGGCCAATGGCAACTGCGCCAAGCCGGTGAGCGCGTCGGCTTTGCCGCAGGGCGCGACCACGATTACCGCCGCGCGGTATTCCGCCTGCCGCCGCTCAGCGAGCAGACGCAAACCCTTTACCTGCGCACCTTTGATCCGGCCGGCAACTCCTTCCCGCTGCGTATCTGGCAGCTGCACGACCTGGAGCAACTGGCCAAGCGCGAGCACCTGGTGCTCGGCCTGATCTACGGGGTGATCCTCGCCCTGCTGCTGTACAACCTGTTTATTCTGCTGGCCCTGCGCGACCCGGCATACCTCTGGTATGTGCTGACCATGGCCGCGTCCCTGGTGTTTATCGCCAGCATGAGCGGTCATGGCTTCCAGTACCTCTGGCCCGATGGTCCGGTGCCAGCCTGGCTGGACCGCATTACCCTGCCGATTCTGGTCAGCCTGGGCATCCTGCGCTTTGCCCAGGCGCTGCTCTCCACCCGCACCACCCTGCGCATTGCCCACACCATCCTCAATGGCTGTATCGCGGTTTACCTGCTGGCCCTGGCGGTCAATCTGGCGGGTTATCGCAGTGAAACCGGCCTGCTGATCGGGCTGATCCCGATTGTCACCGTGCCTACCCTGCTGCTCAGTGCCGTCATCCGCTGGCGGCAGGGCTTTACCCCGGCGCTGTTCTACCTGCTGGGCTACGGCAGCGTGCTGCTGAGTTTCGTGATTCTGGTGCTGCGCGCCGCTGGCGTGGTGCAGCCGGGCGAGTCCACCGCTTACCTGTTCCCGCTGGCGGTAGCGGCCGAAGCCATCCTGTTCTCCTTCGCCCTGGCCTATCGCATCCAGATTCTCAAGCAGGAGAAAGCCGACGCAATCCTCCAGGCCGACCGCGAAAAAACCGCACGCCTGGCCCAGGCCCAGGCCAATGCCGCCGAATTGCAGCACTCGGTTGAGCTGCGCACCGCAGAACTGGCCGCCACCAATGAACGCCTGCGCCAGCGTGAGCAGGCGCTGCAGCACGCGGCGTTTCACGACCCGCTAACTGAACTGCCAAATCGCCGCTACCTGGTCGAGCGCTGCGAAACCGCGCTGGCCAACGCCCGTCGGCACAGCGAAGCGATTGCCCTGCTGCTGATCGACCTAGACCATTTCAAACCAATCAACGACAAACACGGCCACGATGCCGGCGACCTGATGCTGCAGCAGATCGCTCTACGCCTGCGTGAACATGTGCGCGCCGGAGATACCGTGGCGCGCCTGGGCGGCGATGAATTTGCCGTACTGGTGTGTGGCGCCGATGCCGAAGAACACGCCAGGGAAATCGCCAATCGCCTGCTCGCCGAGCTGGCCAAACCGGTGATGTACGGCGCCGAACGGCTGACCGTGACCATCAGTATCGGCGTGGCGCTGTATCCGCAACACGCCGGCACCTTTACCGCGCTGTACAAGGCGGCCGATGAGATGCTCTACCGGGTCAAGACTCGCGGCCGCTCAGGCTCGGCGGTATGCGGCGAAGACGGCGAGCTGAGCAACAGCGCACGCCTGCATCTGGATGTGCTCAGCGTGCCCAGCGGCCTGCTCTGACTCAGCTGTTGCGGTAGCGCCGTGGCACTCGCGCGGTGACCTTGCTGAGCAGTTCGTAACCAATGGTGCCGGCGGCCTGCGCCACCTCATCCACCGGCAACTGTGCGCCCCACAGCTCGACCGCATCACCCACGGCGGCATCGGGCAGATCCGTCAGATCGACCGTCAGCATATCCATGGACACCCGCCCAACCAGCGCCACTCGCTGACCACGGACGATAACCGGCGTGCCTGCCCGCGCATGCCGCGGGTAGCCATCAGCATAACCACAACTCACCGTGCCGATACGCGACGGCCGCTCGGCGCGCCAGGTGCCGCCATAGCCAACCGTTTCCCCCAGCGCCACCTCGCGGCAGGCAATCAGCTGCGCGGTCAGGCTCATGGCTGGGCGCAGGCCCAGCTCAGCGACGCCCAGATCAGCAGTAGGCGTGGCGCCGTAGAGCATAATGCCCGGACGCAGCCAATCCATATGCGCCGCCGGAATGGTCAGAATCGCCGCCGAGTTGGCCAGCGAGCGCTGAGCAAAATCCAGATCCAGCAGATCGAGAAACTGTTCCAGCTGCAGTTCGGTGGTTTCACTGCCGCGCTCATCGGCGCAGGCAAAATGGCTCAGCAGATTTAGCTCGGCCACCTGCGCAGCGCCCTGCAAACGGCCGTGCCATTCACGCACGGCAGCGGCGCTAAACCCAAGGCGGTGCATGCCGCTGTCCAGCTTCAGCCAGACATTCACCGGCCGCGCCAGACTGGCGGCGAGCAACTGCTGTGCCTGTTGCTCGCTGTGCAGCAGCACATCCAGACCCAGCTGCGCGGCAAACTGATACTCCGCAGCCTCGAAACAACCCTCGAGCAACAGAATCCGCGCCTCACCATGCAGCGCACGCACCTCTGCGGCTTCCTCCAGGCTGGCCACGGCAAAGCCGTCAGCCACATCGTGCAGCGCCGTCACCACCTCACGCACGCCATGCCCATAGGCATTCGCCTTGACCACCGCAAACGCCTGCCGCCCAGGCGCACAGCGCTTGGCCACCGCGTAGTTATGGGCAATGGCTGACAGATCGATGGTGGCAACAAGAGGGCGCATGACAGGGCTCCACGGCAGGCTAAAGCCGAGCATCTTAACCCTCAGCTCTTGGGCTGCAAGCGCCAGGTAGCCCAGCAAACGCCACATGCCTGCAATGCCGCGGCTAGCAACTCAGATTTAATTGCAGCGAGGCAAAAGCTACTGACAATAAGCTGTCAGTAGCCCTCCCATAGAGTGGGTTCCACAGGCTAAAACGCGCCTTCAGATACTGCCGTTGCCTGTCGCACCCCAACCTTCAAGGAGAGAGAACATGAATGCGATTAACTGGTTCGAACTATTTGTCAGCAACTTCGAGCGTGCCCGTGGCTTCTATGAACGCGCCCTGGCCACACCGCTGGAGGTCATGGAGGGCATGGGCGGACGCATGGCACTGTTCCCACACGCACTGGAAAGCGGTGTCGGTGGCTGCCTGAGCGAGTCTGCCGAGCAACAGAGTGGCATTGGCGGCACCCGCGTCTACCTCAATGTCGAGGGCCAACTGGATGCCGTGGTAAACCGGGTGCCCTCGGCAGGCGGTGTGATTATCCACAGCAAGATGTCCATCGCGCCGCATGGCTTTATCGCTGTGATAAAAGACAGCGAAGGTAATGAAGTGGGCCTGCACAGCATGTCCTAAACCCAGCATTCCGGGCGTGCGTCAGCGCGCCCGGAAATCCAGAGCGAGAACAGCTGAGACCACATGAGACGCGCCGACCGTCTGTTTCAAATCGTGCAGTTCCTGCGCAGCCGTCGCCTGACCACCGCCCAGTGGCTGGCCGAGCGCCTGCAAGTATCGGTGCGCACTATTTATCGCGACATCCAGGACCTCTCACTTTCCGGAGTGCCGCTGGAAGGTGAAGCCGGCGTCGGCTACGTGCTGCGCCAACCGATGGATTTGCCGCCCTTGATGTTCGAGCGCGAGGAGATCGAAGCCTTGCTGGTGGGCGCGCGCATGGTCAAAGCCTGGGCAGACCCACAACTGCAACGGGCGGCGGAATCGGCACTGGCGAAGATCCACTGCGTGCTGCCCAACGAGCTGCGCGATGAGCTCAATCGCAACCAGCTGTTTGCCCCTGAAACCAATCCGTACCCTGTGCACTGGCTCGGTCAGCTGCGCCAGGCCATACGCCAGCGCCACAAACTGCTGATCAGCTACCGCGATGAACGCGGAGAGACCAGCCAACGCTGCGTCTGGCCGCTAGGGCTGTTCTTCTGGGGACAAACCTGGACCCTGTGCAGCTGGTGTGAGCTGCGCAACGACTTTCGCAACTTCCGCATCGACCGCGTGGAACAGCTGCAGGACCGCGCAGAGACCTTTGCAGCGGTGGAGGGCCAACGTCTGGAAGACTACCTCAAACCCTATCTAGGTGAGCACGCCACCGCACCGCTGTACAAAAGCTAACGCCTGAAGAGCTCGGCTTAGAGCACGCCGGATCACTCGTCGTCGAACTGATAGCTACCCGGCGCAAGGTTCTCAAAGCGCGAAAACTTGCCGAGAAACGCCAACCGCGCCGTACCCAATGGGCCGTTACGCTGCTTGCCGATGATGATCTCGGCCACGCCCTTGTACTCGGTCTCGGGGTGATACACCTCGTCGCGGTAAACGAACATGATGATATCGGCGTCCTGCTCGATTGCCCCGGACTCACGCAAGTCGGAGTTGATCGGGCGTTTGTTCGGGCGCTGCTCCAGGCCACGGTTAAGCTGCGAGAGGGCAATCACCGGGCAGTTGAATTCCTTGGCCAGGGCCTTCAGCGAGCGGGATATTTCGGAAATCTCGTTGACTCGGCTGTCACCGCTGGAGCCAGGAATCTGCATCAGCTGCAGGTAGTCGACCATGATCAGGCCGATCTCGCCGTGCTCACGGGCCAGGCGGCGGGTACGCGCACGCATTTCCGAGGGCGAGATACCGGCGGTATCGTCGATAAACAGCTTGCGGTCATTGAGCAGATTGACCGCCGAGGTCAGACGCGGCCAATCGTCGTCGTCCAGGCGACCGGCACGCACCTTGGTCTGATCGATACGCCCGAGCGAGGCCAGCATACGCATCACGATGGAGTCGGAAGGCATCTCCAGCGAATACACCATCACCACCTTGTCACTGCGCATCAGCGCGTTTTCCACCAGGTTCATGGCGAAGGTGGTCTTACCCATCGACGGTCGGCCGGCGACGATGATCAGGTCGGCCGGCTGCAGGCCACTGGTCAGGTTGTCCAGGTCGGTAAAGCCGGTGGACAGACCAGTGATCGCGTCACCGGCATTGAACAGGGTGTCGATACGGTCGATGGCCTTGACCAGAATATCGTTGATCCCCACCGGCCCGCCGGTCTTCGGCCGCGCCTCGGTAATCTGGAAGATCAGGCGCTCGGCCTCATCAAGAATCTCGGCGCCGGTACGGCCTTGCGGCATATAGGCGCTGTCGGCGATTTCACCGCTGATACCGATCAACTGGCGCAGCGTGGCGCGCTCACGAATGATCTGCGCATAGGCCTTGATGTTGGCCACCGAGGGCGTGTTCTTCGCCAGCTCGCCGAGGTAGGCCAGGCCGCCGACTTGCGACAGCTGCCCTTCCTGGTCCAGCTGCTCGGACACGGTGACCACGTCGAAGGGGTGGTTACGCTCAGCCAGCTTGAAGATCGCACGGAAGATCAGGCGGTGGTCGTGCCGATAGAAGTCGCCATCGGACACCGCATCGAGCACCCGCTCCCAGGCATTATTGTCGAGCATCAAGCCGCCGAGCACGGCTTGCTCGGCCTCGATCGAGTGCGGCGGCACCTTCAGGGCGGAGGTTTGCAGGTCGTACTGTTCGGGCAGGCTGATGTCGTTCATAAGGCTCTGGGCAAAATTCGGTGTTCACAAAACAAAAGGCACGACACCGCTTGCGCAATGTCGTGCCTGATTGTTAGCGGCCCGGCACCTGAGTGCAAGTCCACTTAGTCGCGAGCCTATTAGGCTGCTACTACGACAACCTTAACGGTTGCTTCAACGTCGCTGTGCAGGTGCACGGCTACGTCGTATTCGCCGAGTTGACGAATGGTGCCGTTCGGCAGACGCACTTCAGCTTTAGCCACTTCAACGCCGGAGGCGGTCAGGGCTTCAGCGATGTCGTGAGTACCGATGGAGCCGAACAGTTTGCCCTCATCGCCCGCGGTAGCGGTGATGGTGACTTCCAGTTCAGCCAACTGAGCAGCGCGGGATTCAGCGTACGCTTTCTTCTCGGCAGCCAGTTTTTCCAGCTCGGCGCGACGCGCTTCGAACGCAGCAACGTTTGCGGCGGTAGCAGCGGTAGCTTTGCCTTGCGGCAGCAGGAAGTTACGACCGTAACCGGCCTTAACATTCACTTTATCGCCCAGGTTGCCCAGGTTGGCGATTTTTTCCAGCAGGATCAGTTCCATTTGGTAATAACCTCTTAACTTTTAACCTTCACCGTTCGCGGGGCCCGAGCCTTGTTTGCGCTCAAAACGACCACGAAAATCAAGCAGACTGTCGACAATGGCCAAAACCACCAGTAACGGATAAGTCAGCTGCATAAACAGCAACAGCGTGATGTACAACCCGACCAGCCAGAACTTACCTAGCCGACCTTGCGCCACCATCCCATGCAACAGGGCGATGCCCGCAAACGCCAACGGCACACTGCACAACGGCGTCAACATGGCCATTTGCGGACCCAGATTGGGCCCCAACAGCATGCCAACCAGCAGCAACATCGCCAGCGGGGTCGGGAGGCGTAGCGCGCGAAACTCGCGACCAAAACCACCCGGGTTATACAACTGCGCCTGCCAGAAGCGCCCAAGCATCAGGCTCAACAAGCTGACTATCTGCAACAACGCCGCGATCAATCCGGTCAGTACCGGTGCAACCAGGCTATCCAGACGCGCTCGCTCATCCACCGACATTTGTTGGTGAACCCCATCGAGCATTTGCGGCATAAGCTTTTGCAGCTCAAGCGCCATTGCCTCGATGGGTTCGCGGAACACCGCACCCAAGACCAGCCCATACACCAGACCCAATGCCACGCTGCACAGCAGCACACGATTCCAGGACAGGTTGGCGCGTAACAACAACGCCAATCCCAGCGCACCGAGCAACACCAACAGGGTGCGCGGCTCACCGAAATACCACCAGCCAATGGCCGGTAGCAGGGCCCAGGCGAGGATGCCAAAGGCATCACTCCAACCGCGCCGCAGAAGCACCAGGCTTCCAGCGGCAGCACTTAACCAGAACAACAGCGGCAACGCCGCAGAAACCACCACTACGAGAGTGGCCTGCATACGGCCGCGCATAATGAATTCAGCTATGGCGCGCATGCGATCTATCCCTTACTTCTTGTCGAACATCCGGTCTCAGCGGCCGTGGCTGTCGGTGTAAGGCAGCAGGGCCAGGAAGCGGGCGCGCTTGATAGCGGTAGCCAGCTGACGCTGATAACGAGCCTTAGTACCGGTGATACGGCTAGGAACGATCTTGCC